>Ga0307982_1000765_pt1 | contig 25666 bp, 34 predicted proteins | sample OrgLakmetagen989_FD_201847 | JGI IMG/M metagenome (GOLD analysis project Ga0307982, IMG submission 201847) | Saline water microbial communities from Organic Lake, Antarctica - #989 | ecosystem: Environmental > Aquatic > Non-marine Saline and Alkaline > Saline | place: Antarctica: Organic Lake...
TTTTATCGCTGCTCGACGAGCAAACCATGTTTCCCAATGCCACCGACGCGACTTTCTGCGCGAAATTGCACGCGCAAATTGCGCCTTCGCACAAGAAACATTTCGGCACTTCGCCGGAACTGAAAGTGTCGCAGTGCTTTGTGGTGCACCATTACGCAGGAAGCATCCGGTAAAGGAGGTGTATTGCACCAATGTAGTATGAGGGTGGGTGGGGATCGAAAGTGCAAGTGTGTGTTTACTTCTGAGTGCATTACGTAGCTTTCATTGCAGTGCCTCATATTTGCCTCATTAGGGAGAGGTGCACTCCTATTTTCTTCGTATCACCCTTCGGTCGTCAATAAAATGATTTATCGTCACTATAGAAACTCAATTCTTTTTGAAAAACTCTTTTCTGTTGAATTCATGCAGTTATTCGTCAGACGGTTTTCTGGAAAAGAACCGAGACAAGCTGTACGGAGAAGGCTTAGAGCTGCTGTCGGGCAGTTTTCGGCTCTTTGTGCGCGGCCTCATGAGCTTACTGACGGGCGAGGGTGGGGACTCTTCCTCTCCTGGGGGTGGTAGTGCACTTGAGGCAGCAGCTGCTGCTCCCAGTGGTGGTGGTCCCCGGGGGCGGCGTGCGAGTGTAGCCGGCACCAGTGACGTCACGGCCAGGCCGCGAGGCGGGTCGGTGGGCGCTCGGAGACGGGGCTCGGTGGGCAGCAGCGCTGGCGGCGGGGGCGGAGAAGGAAAGCAAGTGTCGACCTGCACGCAATTCAAGGACTCGCTGCGTGATCTCGTGGCGCAAATAGGTACGTTGCTTTTGCAGCTTCTGCTTATGTGGAATTATCATGGTTTGGTTTTTTTGTGGCTACTCTCTCTCTCTCTTTTCTTAGGGTTCTTAGTTTCTTCTTGGTATTCTTATTCATTCTCAGGACCCTATGTATTTGGCCTTACTAGTACATTCCATCTTCGTAGCCCTAATATCATACACCAACAACCTCTTCCTGTGCGCATTCCCCCCCTTTTTTAGGCCTCACCTCCCCGCACTACGTCCGTTGCTTGAAGCCCAACGACTCCCACAAACCCCACGCCTTTGACGCCAAGCGGATCACTGAGCAGCTGCGCTACGGCGGCGTCCTGGAGGCTGTACGAGTGGCAAGAGCAGGCTTCCCTGTGCGCATGCTGCATGCCGAGTTTATCACGAGGTGGGTAAGTGTTTGTGTGGATGTCGGTGAGTGCGTGATGGAGTAATTGGAGGTTGCGTATGATACTAGTAAATATGTTCCTAGATAAATTCTCTCATGTCATATTTCTCTGCCTCACCCTCTCTTACATTAGGTATGGCCGGCTAGCACCTACTGCGGTCGCCACTGCGCGTCAAAAGCACAAGTCTTCTTCTTCGTCAGCTGCCAATTGTGCCATCGCCCGTGCCTTGTTGATCGCGTCTTTACCTGATCTCGAAGCGTACAACGCCGAAATTGAATTTCTGGCGGCACAAAAAGCTGCCGCGAATGCTAGCAGTGGCAGTGGCGTACCTACTGACGCAGCAAGAAATATGGTCAAGACTGAAGCCGTAGCTAAGGCCAAGGCAGAAATCGAGTCGGCTGAGGGCAACGAATCCGCCTTCAAAGACCTTCTAGGTAATGAAACGGTGGCGGCAATATTTTTATCATTCTGGAGTACTATCACCTTCCATCTGAAATTTCATCTAAACTTGTGGTGAGTCCAATTCCATAATAGTCTACGAGCAGTATAATAACCTCATCGTTTCGCCTTCTTATCCACGATGGCCGCTTCCACTAGGCAAAGTGGGGCTACAATTGGGCACTACCAAGACCTTCTTTCGGCAGAGAGCGTTCACCGCTTGTGAAGCGCTGAATGCCGCCACCGTAGCGAAAGCAGCCATCAAGGTGCAAGCACTCGTGCGAAGCAGGCAAGCCCACCAGCAATGGCGCCGAGTGTTGAAACGGTGCCTGGTGCTGCAGTGCTGGCAGCGGCAGCGGCTCGCCATGCGCCAAACCGTAAACCTGCGCCGTCTGCGCGCGGTGCTACTCGTGCAACGGCAAGTGCGACGAATGGCGCAGCGGAAGTCCTTTCAGGCGTCCAAAACCTGTTGCCTTGTGCTGCAAAGCATTGTGCGGATGCGGCCACAGCGCTTGGTATATCTAAAACAGCGCAGGGAGAGAGCGGCGGTGAAGTTGCAAGCGTGTTTGAGCCGGGGCACGGTGGCGAGAAGACAGTGGTCCAAAGTGCGACAAGTAGCGCTTTGGGTCACCGCGCAGTGGCGAGGGCGAATAGGCCGAAAAGCAGCGCGGCAAAAGAAGCGCGAAGCGAGGTCAACGGCAGCGCTGCAGCAACAGGTAAGATGGATTCGTAGGAGAAAGAAAGAGAGAGAGAGTGAGCGTGTGTGTGAGTCAGTGGTTAATCGTCATTGTTTTTAGCATTCAAAATCAAAATTTCTTAGCCTCTTGCACGTGTGTTTTTGACCAACCACCTAAACATTATTTATTTATGTATATCTTCCAGGTGCACACTTTTCAAGCGATCATGAAGGAAAGCGAAGAAGCTAGACTTGCTCTGGAAGCTCGTGCCAACGAGGCTTTGCAACTCTTAGAAGCCGCGGAAGCCAATTCACAAGCGCTGCGGCAACAAAACACCCGGTGGGTTTTATACTTATGTGGTTTGAAAACAATATTGCACGTGTTTACTAATACGCTTTTTGTGCGTGTTCTTGTCTCAAGGCGCAAAAGAAGACATTCTGATTTCGTGGTTATTCTTTAAAGGATTTTCGGCATTTATTTCATATTCTTCTCTTCTCTTTATGTCTCTTCCTCTCTCTCATTCTGTTTGGATGAAAACCATAACCACAACCCCCTTCGTCCATCCCTTTATCGATAGCTACCGCAAAGAGCTGGCGAGTCGGGCCGAGGCCGAAGAAGCGTCGTCAGCGGCTTTGCAAGCGCTGAGGGCCAAAAACGACCAATTGGTGCTCGAGTTGGGGCGGGTCGAGAATGATGCTCTAGCTGCGTCGGCGTCCGCTGCGGCGGTGAGTAGATGTGAAGGTAGAAAAAAAAAAGTACAGCAGGAGAGAAATAGAGTAGAACTGTCTTTGATATCCTTCTTGTTGCCTCTATTTCTTTCTCTATTCTATACTTTCTTTATATTCTAGGTCGCGGAGCTAGAGCAGAGAGTGGCCGAGCATGCTGCCTTGCTCTCGATTGCCGAGGCCAAAGTCGCCGAGGCGCAGCCAGCAGCTGAAGCAGCATGGGAAAAAGTGGGCGGAGGAGGAGGCGGCGACAACACGCTCGATGACATCATGGACGACTACGAGGAAGGTATGCGCAACAAAAGTACAAAATAAGAGGAATCGAATGAGAGAAAGAAAGAGAGAGAGAGTGGTCCACGGATAGATCATAAGGAGGTAGTGTGACAAGGGGGGGGGGCAGGCCGAGAGAGCTGGATTTCAGGTTGCGAGTTTTAATTTGTCCTGAGGACGCGCGAATGCTTCGTTTAGATGCTAAAAAGTAGAGAAGTTGCTAGTCTACGGATTCACCCTGTCATTTTGTATCCCTTCCATCTCATGTTGTGTCTCTTCTCTTCTCTGTCATTCTCCGTGTCTATACATGTGTGTGTCTATGTGTGTTTTATTCGTCACAACGATAAAAGGCGACGACGACGATTTCACTGGCGGTCAGGGCACTCCTTCTTCCTCTAGCAATGGCGATGGTCAAGGTGGCAAAGGAAGAGCAGGAGGTCGAGGCAGAGGAGGAGGCCGGTCGAGCGGTCGCAAATTAGCAGTCAAGAAACCCAATTCTTGCGTTCGAGACATGTCGCAGGTAAAATTATGCACACATGTAATAAACATACACACGCGCGCGCATGAGTGTGTGTGCTTCCCTTTCATAATGAGTGCATACGTCTACATGTCCTTAGTAACTGGTAGAAGAAAACGAGACATGGCGTTGTCTCTTGCCTGCGTACAGAATTTGAGCGTATTCTAGAATAATGACGGGAAAGGGTAGGATGCCCCGTTTTCACTGAATTGCGCTGCTGCCTCTTCTATCTCAACACCTGTTTCTATCTTTCGCCCTGATATAATAGGATTCTGTGGCAGCAGTTAAGGCAGCAGCGCAGGCGGAGGCAGCAGCTGCTGCCCTACGAGCTGAGAGAGATGCCTTAACGAGTGATCTGGCGGCAGCAGCAGAAGCGGCCAAGAAAAAGGAAGAAGAACTGAGGGCCGCAGAAGAGCAGGTAATGAGATGCATGACTGCAAAAAGATAGTGGTATTGGAAGAAGGCTACTTCCTCTTCTTCTTTTCTACACATGTACCTGAAGTTTAAACTGCTTTGTATGTGTTGCGATGTGCATGTACGATGTGCGTATGGCAATGGTCTTTCACACTTTGTATACAAACAAAGGTGGAGCTATTGCGCGACGAAAAAGGAACTTTAGAAGCAAGCGCGCGCAGTGACGCCAGCCGAGCCCAACACGAAAGCGAATTGGCAGCGCAGGTTTGTTGCTGACCCTTTTTTAGCTAGTAGGTGTGTCCTTAGAGCCTCTTCAAGCCACAAATCAGAGTTTCTATGAGAGACGATGGGATTGAGTTTCTACGCTATTTCTTACGCATTTTGTGAGAAAGCGTCAAATTTCTTTATGATGTACATATCACTCACACTTACCTATCCACCTAACGCTCACTCATTCTCACCTCTATATCTGCCAACACCAAACCAACCCCAATCAGAACGACAGTTTGCGGGCGGACCTTGCAGCCGCAGAAGCTCGCATGGAGACAGCGAGAGCGCAAGCAGCGGCAGAGGCAGAAGCTAGAGCAGCGGTTCGGGAGGAAAAAGCAAGGGCAGAAATGACGGCGCTGGCAGCCAAGGTGGGTCCTACAGATCATGTAGTGGTGGTACTGTAGTGGTGGTAGAAGAGAGGAAGAGCTCAGAAGTGGAGTCCTCTGATATTTATAATCCCTGTGTTCATTTTATTTTTTGCTGTTGACTTTTTGGTGTCTGAACTTTAATCTCTTTTCGTCTCCCTTATTATGCTGCATTTGTGAATAATAATACCTCTCCTCCTCTAATATACTTATTACACACCACTAGGCGGAAGAAGCACGACGAGAGGCCGATGCAGCACATGAGGCCGCGAAAGCTTCCCAGCTCATGAGCCTGGGCAAAGACGATGCTGAGGCAATCGCTGCCGCAGCCGGCGAGCGGGCTTTCAACGCGGAGCGAGAGGCGGCGCAGGCGAGAGCGGCGGCCGCTGCTGCTCTTGCGACCCTTACGAAGGTGAGAGAGAGTGAAGATTGAAAGGAGTTCCGGTTGTGAATGAATATGTGAGGAGAATAGTGCCACCGTTGATCGTGAAGTCCCTCTTTCTCTCGCTTTCTCTCTTGCTCGATCTTTGCATGGCATGTGTTACGTGTGTGTTTTCGTGCATTTGTGCCTTCGATACGTGTCTTCACGTGTCTTCATATGTTCGTGCATGTGCGTTATCTGCTTGTCGAACTCCGTCACACATCACACAGGAGCGAGAAGAGCTCTCGGCTGCTCAGGCATCTTTGGAGTTGAGGACTTTGTCAGTCGCAGAAGCCGATGAGCTGAAAGCGGCCAATGAAGCTTTGAAATCCAAAGTGACAGCCCTGCAACAGGTGATGAGGAGAAGAGGGGTTAATGGTCATTACAGGGATGTAGGATAAAGCATCAAAACGGCGTTATATTTCATTATATTTCTCTAAACTTGTATGTCATTTCGACCTATATGATGCGCATTTGTTCTCTATCTCTCTCTCTCTTTCGCGCGCGTATGCGTGCACGCACCCTTCTTCAGATGTCCTTTTTTTCTGTGTACTTCTTCTTCTTCTTTCATAAGTGCTGCCTCACCTATACGGTTAACTCATTCTCGCCGTCGTTGCCTTCTTTTCTTATTCAATGAGCGCTCGCGTGTGCATCTGGGTTGTGTTTATTTATCATTTTTTATTTTACATTATTACATTAGGCGGCCGAGCAGCGGGAGCGGGACCTCATCAAGCGGCGAGCTCAAGAAGCCCGAGAAAGGAAAGCAAGGGACGCACAATCCGTCGCCGCGGCCAAAGTGAGTTAGAGTAGTACTTCTGTGGCAGTATATCCTATTATATTAGGCGCATCATGTGTTTGCGCACTGGTTCTCTTTGATTCTGGAAGTTGATTCTATTTGTTGTGTGGATATTTTGTTTTCCGTCCGTGCAATTAGCATGAAAGGCGTATACATCTCCTGGAGTGGCTCCCCTCTCTATGCTTGTTTCTCACACATGCACCCTCTCAATTGTCTTGCCTCGTTGCCTCTGTCACTCTCTATTTCATTCCTGTGCATGTTTTGTGCTTCAATTTATTATGAAATTAGTCGGCCTCTAAAGCGGCCGTTTATTTCGAAGCCGGAGGAAGTGCGGAGCTACAGGCGGAATTAGTGCGGGGCATGCCCACAGCCATGTGCCACATTTGCCACGCTCGAATTCCCCTCGATGAAATTGACGATCACGCAGAAAGGTTTGACTTTTTTTTTGTGCCCTCGTTTGTTCTCTCTCTTTGTCTTTCCGTAGAAACATTCGTCAACGTTTTTTTTCAGAATGTCCTTCATTTATGGTCACGTCTTTTTTGTTGGTGCCCCTTTTTTTAATTTGTTTTCTTCTTACTTCCTTCCTACATGTATCAGGTGTGAGTCCAGCCTATCTGAAGGGCAAGGAGAATCACCCCCTCGGGGCGAGAACACTACTTCTTCTGTAGTCACCGTGTTACCCTCGAACGCGGCCACGGACAAGTTCAAAATCACCGTCTTTACCGAGGTGAATCCAGGGAACGGTCATGAAGGGTCTGCAGACGATGTGTTGAGGTCTTCGTCTCGTAGCAGCGAGCCAACTAGCCAACAGTCTCCGAGCAGTGTGGTGGAGCGCAGCGAAGGTCGAATTGCAGCGCTGCACGCTACCTTAGAAAACGACTTGAATGGGTACAAACGGGACCACAGCACTAACGAGGGTGGCAACGGCAACGGCAACGGCAACGGCAGCAGCAGCTGCAGCAACGGTAGTAGCAAGAGTAGCAGTGCTGCTAGTAGTTCCGCAGCGAGCGCAGCTGAAGCAGCAGGACTGCTCATGGGGGGGTTGTCGAACCTCAATCTGTTCGGCACGTCCACCATGAGTCCTGCTGCTGCTGCTGCGCCTAAAGAGGAGCCTGCCGTGGCGAATCCATTTTTGGTAAGAAAGTGCTCCATTTTTGGTAAGAGCACATGGTGTCTCTTGACCGTTCAATCGTCTTTTGATCGATAACAAAATTGTCTGTTTCGTATCGGACGCTCTTACTTTTTTCTTTTCCTTTGTTTTTGGTGCTCCATCTGTTTTGTAAAATACATCACCATCTCGTTCGCTCGAACTCGCACTCACACTCTTCCACCACAACTGGCTGTACACATGCCCACACGCAGTCCACCCAAACGGCCGCTGCCGCCAAACCATTGCCGCCGCTGGGCTCCCCCGATCGCCTGCCCGATTTGCCAAACTTGAAAAGCGCAGACCGCGGCAATTTGTGCCGACAACTCGAAAGGTAACGAATTTGGAGTGACCTCAGCTGTTTGGCTTTGTGCGCACTTGAGTTTATTTTGATTTTTGATACCTACCTTCTTTTTTTCTCGGTCGTTGCGTACTTCTCGCCTACGCTGCAGTTCTCCCTTTCTCTCTTCCTCTTTTTTCTTGTGCACCTCAACGACTCCTCCGCGTGCATACTTGGGTGTCTCACTTTTTCGGCTCGAAATTGTGACATGCTACTTCATAGGTACTTCATGGCTTTGCTGGAGGTAAACCACAAATGGGAACGTTTGGCGAGCCAAAATGGCAGCAAGGGAGGAGCTTCTAGCCATCCGGAACAGCATTCGCGCGCGCATCGCACACTGATGGCTTTCTTGGAAACCCCTAATTGAGCCCATAAATAGAGGCGCCCAATGTTGGTGTATCCTTCTTCTTTTCTCTTTCGCCTCGGCGCATCAGCCTTTGGCCGCTACATAGGTTCAAGGTTCTTTGCCTTTGCCGGATACCAATTCCGGGAGTATGGGCGCCTTTGCCTTTAATTAATAATTAATCCGAGTTTGAGTTCGAATTCGAATTCGATTTCAAAAAACGAACACGAATAATGATTATCGCCCGATTTCCAACATCCTGGAATCAGAATTATACGACATGAGAATCGGCGTGAATTGCCAATTGCCTTTCGTCGCTTTCGTTTCCTCTTCTTTCTAAATGTATAGCATAAACCCACGGTGCAAAGAGCATTCCTGAGGCAGTAAAACAGCTTCCGGCTATGAATGTGCTCCAACCCCCAACACCGGTGGACTTCCAGCAGACTTCAACTTGACAGCACGTAGTAAAGACCCCCATCTTCAACAACAGAAATGAGCGACTCTTCTTCTCCTTTATTCCTTCACTCGCGTTCCATGCGTTCTCCTTCCACTTCAGTGCCCGCCTTGGACTCCTCTCCTTCCTTAACTCCTTCTTCAGGCAGCACCTCTTGTGTGGCTTCGTTCGACTTCGATGCAAAGAACGAATCTTTCACGCCCGCCACTGGCAACAAGTAAGGCTGGTCGTCGCCGTCAATCGTGTCGTTCATCGCGATGCGACAACTGAAAGAGTCAAGAGAACAAAGAGTGAAAAAATGCTTCAGTGAGAGAGACGAACTTGGTGCGAGGAAGGAAGGATACTGAATCGAATATGAGTAGTGACAAAAAAATAGGCGATACAGGAAAGAAAGTAATAGGCCCGAGCGAATAATTTGTCGTCACTTTCGCAACTTTCACTCGTCTTCTCTCGGACAAGTAAGTAGTACTTTCTTGCTTTCTTTCTCACCGCCTGGCGAATTCTTTCGGGTTCACGGGTTGCGGCAAGAAGTTCGAGTACATGATGGGGTCGCCTTGGCTGGACCCAAAGCACCCGAAGCAACCGTCACGGTTGACCCGGTTGCTGCAGAGGCCGCAGCAGTACTTTTCCATCGGGACTACAACCACCTGTGGAATATAAGGAAGAAGAAAATTAACGTATAAACAGACGAAAAACTTCAAAAACAAGTACAGGCAGACGAAAGGCCTCCATTCTTGATATCAATCCGTTTTTTTGTTTTCGTTTCGTTTCCTTTTAGAAGCCAGTACCAACCTTGTAGTTGTGGCAGAATTTCACGCAGCAGCACCAGAACCCGGTGTCCACCACATCGACTTTGGGCTCTTCCTTGGCGCAGCACACGCAGCTGCGGCCCCGGCTAGTGTTCACGCACACGACGCAGCTGTTCCCGTCGGCGTACGGGTACTGGTCGAAGTACGTCACCTGTTTTTTTTTTTGTTATTCAATGAAGGGGCAACATGCACGGAGGTTGAGAGTGAGAAGGATGCGTGGAGATTGCGGCGGGGAGAGAATGCATAGAGAACGCCAGGAAAGTAAATTAAAAGAAGCATTGTGCACCTCAATGTTTGGACAGATGGAAACTGTAACAGGGGAAAGTGCTGTGGAACGCACCTGAACAACGTCTTTGGTTCCTCCGCAAGGGTACCTAAAATGAGGAAGGAGAGAGAAGAGAATACGAGGAGAGAACGACGTGAATTATGGACGACAAAGGAGCGAAGTAGCAACAATTAGCAAAAGAAAGGAGATGATAGCGCTAAAGCAGCATCCAGCATTATTAGCATGCACGCACACACGAAGAAACACGCACGAATAGAGCTTCTTTCGTTTCTCATTACTTGATGGCGGTGTTGGTTTCGATTCGGTTTTCCCACAAGTACAAGTACGATCGCTCAGGGTCCGGGCAGCCGCAGGTTGTCATGAACACGCAGCACTTGTCACACCTAAAAAAGACACGACAAAAGGAATGATGTTGGATTAGGAAATGAAGGGAGTGAACTGAAAGCGACTACGACGTCTGCTGCTGCTGCTGCTGCTGCCACTACTTGTAATGCTACTGCTGCTACCAAACATTCTTGTTTGCTGCTACCAATAAACTCATCGTGCCACTACAAAAAAAAAGGCCACAACACCTAAACCAAAAAAATAAAGCGTGCTCCTCCTTACCCTTCGGTGGGTTCGATTTCAGCGTCCATTACGATCTCCATGTGGGTCTTGTGCTTGCGAGCGCACGCACCCTGGTGCACCAGCAACCGCTCGCCCGTTTCTAATATTGGAGTAGGTATTCCGAAGGTGGAGGTGGTGGAAAAAAGGAGTGAATTCCACGAGCCTTTTGCTCGCATGAGAAAGGAGGGCGGAATCATTGAGAGGGAAACAATCATATCGAAAGAGGCGTGGGTGGAGAACAGACCACGCGGCCTATGAACCTAGCTAGCAAAACAAAAGTAGGGGGTCTCGAGATAGAAATTTTTCAGCCGGAGATGAGAGCGACCCATGCATTAATGCTGCATGAAAGGATGGAGCATAAAAACAGGCAAGACAAACAAGACAAAATAGGTGTAGATTACGACGTGCTCAGCTACTCACGTTCAGGCAGCGGCGCGAGAGGGCCCGGATCTGGGAAAATAGAATAAGAGGAAGGGGTGGGAAGAGGGAATTGTTGCAGAATAAAATGAATTGTATGCATTTCTTTCTGAAGGACTTTGCGGTCAAGTAGTGCGTCGCTATTGGGAGGCGATTATTGAGGAATGGCGCGTGGGAAAGAAAATGAATGTTAGTGTGGCAAGAAAAAGCTGCGCATTAGGTTCCGCGTACCGTCGAAGGAGCTCCTCTTGAGAGCGTTGAACTCTCGAAGAGTTAAGCCATCTTTTACGAGGGCGGGCATTCTGGTTGCCAAATCTAGGCTATCTCCAATGACGCCTAAATTAGATGGTCCAGGCGGGGAAGAGGCAACGTCACAACCGTGGAGAGAAAAAAATCATGCAATTACAATCAGCTCAGTTAGCCGAAATGGGCCTCCTCCACAAGCTTACACACAACCTGACGAGCAATATTATGGTAGAGTGCTTATTATTAAAATGTACTCACCTTAAACAATTTCCAAGCAGCAAGGAGCGATAAGAGCTGGGCGGCGTGGGATTGTTGGGGGAGTCCTAGTCGACGGGAAGAATTGCCGGAAGAATGGACGTGGAAGGTCGGGCCAATCGTCGGGAAGTCCGAAATGAAAAGTGAACTCTTCCGACGGATATACGATATTAGGGAATTCTCAATCCTCCCATCCTCCCAGCTCCCGTCCCAGTACTCCAGCTCCCAGCTCCCAGCCTATTGGACCCTTGGCAGCTCGGCCTGATTTGTGATTCGAGCTGCCCCTGCGTCGTTAGTTCTACTGAAGTCGAGCAAGGTTTATTGGGCGTGCGTCTACTGCAGAGCTAGTATACAGCTGGAATTAAAGTATTTCCCTCGGACTAGTTTTCAAACAACTTTCAAACAGCGGTCTCACTACTTGAGGTAGTCACAGAACATAGCGTGTCTAAGCCTAGATATTAGCCATGGTGTACCTTCAGCTCTTTATTATCTCCAAGAGCGGAGGCTTAATCTACAACCAGGACTTGTCAGAGGCAGCCCCACAGCTCAACGCGAATGACTGGCTGCGGCTGGGTGGGAACTTTTACGGAATGCATGCCATTGCCTCGCAAATAGCGCCTGTGGTTTCGGGCGGCATTGAAAAGCTTGAGACGGGTTCATTTAAACTGCAGTGTTTTCAGGTAGTGGAAATGGGTAGGCATGATCTCGTTTGCTATTGCTCTGACTTCATTCGCAGAGCCAAGATATCAATGCATGCATGTTCATCTCAGTAGCCTTATGGTTCAGATTTGCAACAGCAGATAGTTCGATGATACTCTTTCATCCTATGTGCTGAATGTATTGCACCGTTTCTGATTGTCACGCCTAGCTCTGAACATTGTGCTTCTTGAACAGAGCCTCACGGGCACGAAGTTTGTGTTGACGGCAGAAACTGGCACAGGCGAGATGGACGCTGTCCTTGCGAAAGTCTACGAAGCATACGCAGACTACGTGCTCAAAAACCCTTTTTATGAACTCGAAATGCCGATTCGAGTCGACTTATTTAGTAGCACTGTTGCCAAGATTGTTGCGCACTATTCTTCCGCCAAGTCTGCCCGCAAAGAATTTCGATAGTGTTTGAGGGCTCCGCAATTCTTACGGCGCGCTGATGGCCGCCTTCAAAAATTAAACACGTATCTTTGTTTCAAAACTTCTTGCTGCACAAAACCCAGAACGAATTCGAGACTTGAAGAGCACCCTTGCGTTGTCGTTAGAGGCACAGGCGCCACGAAAAAGATGACGATTCCTAGTGAGCTGCACGTGTTTCCATGGCACACGGCATAATTATATCATTTTCACGATTTTCGAAATGCGAAATGCGAAGTGTAAGCTGGTGCACTAAAACCGAAATGGCGAATTCTATATAGACATAACAGCAATTCATTATGCTAGGAATCCTCCTAGCGTCCAATTCTTAAGAGTTGGAGCTAACACTTGGACTGATATAAGAAACCATTTACAGAGGGGGGGGTCGCATGCGTATGCGCAAAACGCCTTTTTATTTTCAATGCCCAGCATGCTGCGGCGGCGATTCCCCCAAAATGCAAGGCCACGGACGGTTTGCTTTATTTCTGCTGCCTTAATGCTGACTATCCCGCTTCTATTGCCGCCTAGTAGCCGCGGTTGGAGTCGCTGCTGTTTTTTTTGCCCACGCCATGGTGCGCTCGTCGCCCAGCAAGTCCCGGAGCTCGCGGTTGGGCTGCGCGTAGTAATTCGACAGCACTTTCACCACTTCATGGGGTAAATTCGTGGCCCACTGGTCGAGGGTGCCCAAATCGTCCTTGGCGATGCCGGTGATTTTACCTCCAGTGACTCCTGCGGAACTGTGCACGCCCCGGTTGTTGCGGGAGTTGTAGACCTCTTCGGCGGTGAACGCAAAGGGGGACAGTTTGAGCCAGGCCGCCACGGAGGTCATCACTTGCGGCGCGTTGGCCTCAAGCTCGTCGAAGTCGACCACGAAAAAGTTGCCCCGGCCTTTCCCGAAAGCAGCCACCCACGGCCGCAAGTACTTCGCGTAGTAGCCTACAAAAAAAGTAAGAGCAAGGAAAAAGGAAACGTGAGAATAGGGACATGACGAAAGCACGCGTTGATGAAGAAAATGAATACAGTGAAAAAAAAATGAGAGAAAGTAACGTCCGCAAGACTGCTATTAACAGCTGAAATCAGGTCTTCTCAGATCATACGCTACGTTCTCTTGCTTGCTTGCAACGCACCATGCAGGACAAAGGGATTCACGTAGCAGTCGCTCGATGACGAAGATGAACTTGAGCTTGACGATGCTCTCAATTCTCTTCTGCCTCCTTGTTCGTCTCGTGAGGATGCGGAATTTAGCCGAGGTCTCTCGGCTAAAGTGTAATGCTTGGAATAGTCCGGGCATTTCGCTAATGTAATATTCACTCGTATTGCCAGGTCTAGCAGGGTGGGTAGGCGCCAATTGAGCACCTGTGGTTGGGTCAAGGTAGCGAAGAGCGACGCAACACGATGAGTTTCGGCTAAAATCGAAAGGACTGTCTTGACGGGATTTATCTTGTATCATGGGCTGAGATGGGATTTCAGATGGAAAACTACTGTGATGGCGCTACAGATCAGAGTAGGTATATATAGTGCCATACAAACTGCCACCATCACCGTCACACACACACATCCACGATAATACCTGATCGTCTTTTCGCTTGTCAACGTGGCCATGGTACAGGTGCTCGTCCAAGTGCTTGTGGACCGTCTTGTCCGCCACCTTGTTCTCGTACGCCGAGACGCACCGGTTGATGGGCTCGCGCAGGCTCACAATCACCTTCATCGTGGGCGCAAACCGCAATATATTAGGGAGCACGGTGCGAATGGAGACCAGATAATCCGGCGAGGCTTCTCCGGTGGCCACCTTCAAAACGCAAAAGACACAACGAGAAAACAACAAGAACGAAGGATGAAAAGGTCGCTGGTCGCTGCAGAACATGAAGAAATTGTCAATCATGAGGAAAGTGGGACCATCTATTGATTCGAACAATTTGATAATGAAGCAACAAAAGAGAAACACAAAAAAAAAACTAGAAACCTTTATGGCGTCGCCAGGTGCGTTCAGCTTGAACTTTCTCAAGTAATTGAAAGTAAAAGAGCCCAGAGACTGCAAGTGCTTTCGCCCAGCGGACAGAGGCCAGGGAGTGCCCCAGAAATTGAGCTCTTTTTCGGCCGGGAGAGTCACCTGCGAAATTGGTTGGAACAGAAGAGATTACGAACAAACTAAATTAACAAAAAGAAAAACGAGAAAAAGAGTAGATATCAACAAAGGCTGGCGGTAGGGTAAAACAACTGATCCATTGAATCCATCGACTTGGCAACAATAAAAAAACACAAAAAAATAAGCCCCAGTACCAGGCACAAAATCAGGAAGTTGGTGAAGAAGGCAAAGATAGCCCCCAAAAAAAGAAAAAATGAGCTGCAGGAAACGGCGTGCGCACACGCACGCATGACTTTACACTACTTTTGCGCGCCGTAGCCAGTCGTTCACCTGGGGGTGTTGGCCAAAGTACTTGAAGAGGCTGGTGGTGCCCGCCTTCTGCGCGCCGATGATGGTGAACAGAGGCAAGCATTTCAGGACCCCCAAGTCCCTGAGCAGCACGGGGGACGGGCACAGGGGCCCTCTCTGGGCCAACTCCAAGGAAGGGTTGTGCACCTGGGAGCATCATCATGGTGATACGACCGTGGGCGCACATGTAAAAAACACACTAGCAAAGAAGACACGCTTGTTCGGATAGAATCAAGCCCAGGCAACCATTTTTTCCCCGCCCTCATGAAAGGGTGTGATAGCGCAAGAATGAGCTCATTGACGAAGGCCGAGCGAAATCAAAACACCTACTAAGGCACCACAACGACCCATTCTCCTTGATGAAGCTCTGTATGTTGCTTCTTCTTACCTTCTGCCCGGTCTGGTTGTTGAGTTGATAAAAGGAAGAAGAAGAAGATGCTGCAGCGTCGTTTTCCGCAAGGAAGGAGTTCTCCTGGGTCTGCAAAAAGGCGTGCACCTCCTTTACGTGCGACTTGTGGAAGCTGATGGCGTGCGCACGCTGGTTGGGGGCGAACGCATAAGGGGGCAAGCTTTTGAACCGCCAGTCGTGCATCAGGGTGACCTGAAACAAGAAATGCGAAATTAGTATAGTGAAATAAAGGAAAAGAACTTGAGGGTTCAAAATGATGACCAGAAGGAGTAGACAGAAAAGGAAAAAGGCTTTCAACGCCACTGCAATCAACAGCACCGCCCTTATCGTCCTTCCTTGACGTTCACAACGTCCATCCTTACCTTCGCCAAGTTCATGCATTGCCCCAGCCACCCATCGCCCCCCGGCACCGTGTGCCCTAAGATGGGCAGCTCCGTAGTCGTGCAGCGCGCGTCGCGGATCGCCTCCACGGCGCCTCGGCTCATGGCTATGCCGGGCCCCCCACCGAGCAAACTCCCCATGCTGGTTTGAAAAAACTTGCGCCCTACCGCGGTAGGGTGGCTAGGGTCGCCCCGGCCTTCAAGTGCAGTCAAAAACTGGGGCACTTTCACGTACGTGTCGTCGTCGACGACCACGAACCACGAGTACGAGTCGAGGGTCCACGAGAGGCCGGGGCCCGAGGCCTGGTTGTCTTTGAAAGTCGTCAGAAAGTCGACCATGGCGCGCACCTGCCTTGTCGATGATGATGATGTTTTAGAGCAGGCACGGGTGCACAAAGCACGAGCGCAAGCGCACCCAAAATTGAAAACGAAAAATTGCAAAAGCAAGCTTTGAGGAAGAAAGAAGGAAGGGAGGGAGGGGGCAAAAGCGCGCTTGTCACAACGCGCACCTTGACCCGGAGCCACAAGTGCCAGTCCATGGGCTTTCCCATCGACTTCTTGTAAAACGACGACGAAGCTTTGGGCTGTTGCGGCAAATACAGGCCCACCGTGCGCACCTGTCAGTGTTGTCGTTCGTGTTTCGCATACAATCAAAGGGCGCAGAGACATACGTAGGGTCAGGCAGGCAAAAAGCATTGGTCTAGACGAGGTACATACAAAGACGGATGCGGAGTCACGATAGCATGCGTGCAAACAAAGGGTGGACATTTGAAGGCGGTTCGTTTTGCTGATGTAGTATGCCAGTCGCAAAAGGCACCTGCGACGGAAAGGGCGCGCCAGCCACCGCGGGGGGCGCCAGGTTTTCCGACACGGCGCACTTGTAGGGGGAGGTGATGACGTAATCCGGATCCATGGACCGCCGGTGGAAGTGCCGAATCGGTGCGCTGCTTTCCTCTTCATCAAGCGTCGCACCAATGCTCTGCGCTCCTCCTTCTCCTCTTCCTCCAACTCGTCCTGTTTCTTCTTCATGGCCTTGATTTCCAACATCTCCTCTGCCTCCTTCATCAATTCCCCTTGCTGCCCTCATAAACACGTTCTGGCTTACATCTGCGCTGCTGCTGCTGCTGCTGCTGTTATGGCGGTGGTGGTGGTGGGTGTGAAAGACGTCACTGACCATGCCACCCAAGCTCAAGAGAGATCGCTGACTGCTGTCACTACTGCTGCTGCTGCTGCTGCTGCTGCCACCATTGTCTAGACCATCGTTGCTCTTTTTCAAGCCTGGAATGCTGGCACCATGGTGGATGATTTTGCGCACTCTCCGAACCCGCACTCTCTTGCGGCCGTTTTTGTAAACTCCGTCTTTGCCCGCGGCGGCCGCAACCCTCTCATGGTGGCCCGCGAGAATGTCCATGGCTTGCGTCAAGGAGCTGCGCATCTTGAGGTCCTGGCTGGTGGTGCACTTGGCCACTTCCGTCGCCGAGTAAAAGAAAAGCACTGACGAGTTGGTGTGGAGAAAGGCATCGGCGCTGGCCCAAGTAGACACCTAAGTATAACGATGAGCAAAAAAAAGTTGTGTGAGGGTATGTGACCCCTTGTCCGTCACTGCCCTTTCAAAATTCAAAAAAAAAAAGTATTAAAAAAAAAGAGAGAGAACAAAACAACAAAGGCAGGCAGGAACCCACGGTTCTTAAAAGTAGTCGAAAATTTCTTCCCCTTGCTTCCTTACCGCATCGACCACCACTTGCCCCAATGCACTTTCTCGCGCCAGCACAGCGTAGAGCACTCGCGGCGGCGCCGGTTTCACAGGTGGTGGGGTTTCCACTGCTGCCGCTCCTGTTGGCGCCTTTTCTTCAGAGTTGAGGTTTCCGAGATCGCGGCGGCTACTGCCGTCCCCGCTGCTGCTGTTGTCTTCACTTTCGCTTTCAGGCCAGGAGTCAGTCTGAATGTCCCTCTGGTAACGCGCCCACTGCGCTGCTACGTCTCCTGGGAGTGACGCAAGCAGAGTCGTTGATTCTCCTTCCTCACCAGAGAGGGAACGTCTTCCTGCTGCTGCTGCAGTGAAGGGTGACAAGGACGCCTCTTCATCGTCGGTGGTAGTGAGGGCGCGTGAGTGTGCGTTGTAGCTAGGGTTAGGGTTAGGGTTAGGGTTAGGGTTGAAGGAGGCCTCTGACGCCATCCGAGCCCTTAGCGCTTCTTGCTTTTCGAAACTGTGCGGGTCGGACTTGGCAATGCCTGAAAGGGAGGCAAAGAAGGTGGAGCACAGAGGTTGTGAAGGCGCCAAGGGAGCAAAAGACAAAAATAAGCTCAGAAGGAAGGAGTGAAACGAGGCAATGGTAAATACCGGTACGCGCAAAGAAGTTAACGGCCTTTTTTTTTCTTGTGATGGCGCGCAAAATGACATGGTATGCGTGTTTACCACTAAAAGATGACGAAGAAGAGGACGAAGACGAAGAAGCCATTTTCACGCCAAACGCAGCGCTGCCCGACCCCGGCGTGCCTAAAGGAGGAGGAAGAGGAGGAGGGTGGGCAAAGAATCCGTAAGTTTCCGCCAAATCGAACAGGGCCCGGGGCTCCAGCGGCCCAATGGTAATCATCCGTTGTTTCACGGCTGGATCCACCTCCGAGGCCTGAGAGAAACGGTATATATACACGGCACATGAAGAAAAAGAAAAAAAGGGGGGGGGCACACAAGGACATGGACACGTGTGATTCATATTTTAAAAAAAAAAAAAAAAAAAAAAGTTCTGCAAACGGTGAAGAAAGTATCGGGTGCCACAACTATACATATTCAACTACCTTAAACTACCGCTGATGCACGTGAAACAAAAAGGCGAGTTGGCCACAAAATGTGAACTCAGAATTGTTCGAGAGAGAGAGGCGGCTCGTCCTAAAAGAGGCCCTATCCTTTACTTACTTGAAAGTTCGGGAAGGCCGCTACGAATCGGTCATTGAGCGTGTAGGGAGCCACCATGCCGGGGGTGGCGTACAGGGTAGCGGCAATGTCCGCCACACCCTAATATAGATAGACAAAGTTCAAATCTGAAAAGAAGGGTAAAATAAGGAGAAATGAATAACTCAAAAAAATGAAGAGTAGAGCACCTTACAGAACAGCCAACAAACTACTGTACTTTTAAGCGAGTCCGATGAACACGGCATAAATGTCTGAATACGAGTGCGCATGCAGCAGTTCAAGGAAAATACCTCCAGAAGCAGCCAATCAAGAGGTAGATTTTTGAAGGTTTCAAAAGGCGCGTGCAATGACAATCATTTTGTTCTTTACCGATTCGACGGTGTGGAAGTCTTTCCGCATGTTGGACAAAAACCCGCGGTACTCGTCCTTGTCTTTGCCCACCAGTTGAACACACCACGAGCGCAGCAGCATGCCGTACTCGTACGCCACGTGCGGCATCTAGTGGGGGGTATGCAAGAACAGCGACGAAAAAGGAGCCAGGGAAAGTGAGAACGAGCGGAGAGCACAATATCAGAGGTGTCCAAGAAAGCTAGTGAGGGCGAAAATACCTGGGAAAGGTATGCATTGAGCAAAACGTCAAACATTGATTCATCATGCACCTACCCACATTCATTCACCCACCCACCATTGCGAGGCTGGCCAGCTCCGAGGACGCGTTCCGGACCCGCCCTACGTAGGCGTGCTGGGAGGCGTCCTTGGTGTCCAGCCAAGAGGCCAAGTGCGGCGGGTGCACGAACGTCCACGGCTTCACCACTAAGACCCACGGCTGCAGGGCCACCTATTATGAATTCACAATGACGAAAGCGAAGACAAAAAAGAAGAAGAAGAAGAATTTAGAATGGCTAGAAAGAGAAAAGTGGTGCCGGACGAAGGGACTTCAGTGGGCACCAAAACGAGGTAGAAAGCATGACGAGGCGAAGGCAAAAGAATACTGAAAGAGGAAAGTGTACGTAATACTACAGTTTCTGGCGCGTAAATGAGCTTCAAGTGCCAGATAACCACTGGGGTAATGAGATCACCGAAAATTTCTTACGAGCGCCACCCAAAACAGTGTGACTCCTCACCTTAGACACGTAGAGCTGATGCATGATGTCGTAATAGTCGATGGCAAACTTGACTTTCAACACAGTCTTGACTGGAAAGCCGCACCCACCCAACGTCGAGGCGCCGCTGCTTTTGCCTTTGCCTTTGCCACTGCGATTGCTGCCCTTGCTGCTGCTGCTGCCACCAGGAGCCTTCTTCAAGCTCATCTCAAAGTCAGTCACGTGCACCACTTGAGCGGGGTCAAGCATGGCAAGCCAAGTGCAGTGCGCGGCGCGCAGAGAAGCTTGCGACCCAACGTCCGCCACCATCACCACCGTCACTTGCGAGAGGGCAGACGCATAGGAGCCTCCTCGTGGTGACGTCGACAATGGCGATGAAGCTGAATGCAACGACTTCAAGGTTGTGGGCAACGGCGCCGCTGGCGCTGGCGCATTCTTCTGAAGGTCATCTTCTGATGCAGAAAGTTTGCGTGCCGGCACGCCCCAGTGCTCAGCGCTGCCTTCGTTGATGATTTGTCGATTCATCTTGGCGTGGCCGAAATCTGCAGGTGCGTCCACTGCAGCCTTCTGAGGCCATTCTGAAGTCAAGGCAGCGTTGCAGTTCACTGACAGCAGACAGCACGCCAGCGCGAGGCTGGGCACAAGGTAACGTGGCATCGGTCGCCTCCGTCACGACTTCTTGTGACTTGTGATGATGTTGACCTGTTGATGGGTAAGGGTCACCTCTCGACTAGCGGTCAGCTTTCAGTCCCAAGTCCTCTACCATCTTTAAAGGAATTGTCTCTATTCATTTTTGAAACGCTATTTTAGGCTACTTAGATTGCTCATTGCACTAGTGTGATGGACCTAGTGTTTTCAGAGCGACTAGATAACAGCAACTACTGTTAAGCATTGTCAGGTTAAGCTTCTTCTCTTATTTGCAATCCTCTTTCGTGTGGCCATGGTCAATTTACATCACAGAGTCATGCTATCATGGTAGCTCGAGCTAGAAATCGACGTTACTACTTCTTCCTTCTTCCTCTGGGAACGTTTTCACAACCGGAACGAAGAGAACGTCAACGTGTCAACGTGTAACTACTTATAATAACTGCACGGACAATCAACAATCAAAACGAAGATTTCAGGAAAAGAAACCAGGAATAAGTAGGAACAGGAACTGATGATAGAGGTCTGACGTCAAAGTCACTGCAGTCTGAAAAGCCAGCGCCAACAGCCAGGAATAACCCAACCCCCGTGCTTCCAAGGGTTATGACGAAGAGGCCACTTAAGATAGCTATATGAACCCCGGGACTTTCTTTTAATCTGGGCCGGGAGACTTCGTAGACGCCAACGATATTATACCCAGTCTGCAAGTATTTTAACCCAGTGCTAATCTGCCCTGTCGTGGGGCTCAGAAAATTCGAAGTGCATGGTGGATGGAACGAATTAATTCAATACGAGTTGAGGAATCTAGTTCTGGCCTCGCCTCTAATTCCGATTCTTGTCAGTCCATTCGACATCCATTTAAGCGAGCTAGTGGCCTCGTTCAACCGCGCATGCCCATTGAGGATCCCCTTTCCCAGCTGCAAGCGACGGCCGAGACCCACCCTTGAAAGTGGAAATTCGCAGGGGCGACAGAATCCGCTTCTGCGGCTCCTGCGGATGTGATGCCTGGCTAGTATCTTTCTCATCATCAACTTCGGGCGACGAACATGCTGCGACATGTGAAGCCACGGCCGATGCGTGGTTGGAATGCTTTTGTTCTTGTTGAACGGCTAATTGTTTGACGAATTCGTACACTTCCGATTCCGCTGCCGTGTAGCTGGTCACCTATGGTAGTTCAGGCGTGCGTATCAAATTGGAACACATACGCATGCAAACAAACGCACCAAAAAACGAATCAGTCTTCATCAATTCTACTTTGGTACATTGAACGAGCCATGTACCCCCTCATGCGATCCTTTACATCCAAAAAATATAAATGAATAGAGATAAAAATAGAAAAGATGAAACAAAAAGAGGAAGTAGAAAGAATGAAAATCCTCCGGAACAGTCAATGCTAGCGCACCCATTCTTGTTGCTCCAAAGTAAGATCGGACCATTTTTGCTGCCCTCTGCTACTGCCGCTGCTTATTCTACTGCTACTGCTGCTTCCCGTATCTCCTGCATCGACTTCAGCCCCTAAATCAGCAGCTGGCGTTTTACTAGTGGTGGTCGTCGTTGTTGGTTTGCCTCGGTTGACATGGTCCAAGCATGGGAGCGAGTGTGGAGCCCAGCCTAATTCAAGCCCTACCAAGACCTAAAACAGCAGGAGCGGGCCAAAAGGCAATCAGCGAAAGCAAACATACCGCAGAAAGAGTTTACCAATAACGGTACATACTGGAATGAATGGTGGTATCAAGGATAGGCTCATGATTAATTCCACAAGGACGGGATAAAAAGGAAGGAACGGGATGCGCGCGCGTGGCTTTTTTACCGCAAAACTGGCAAGCTTTTCAACGGTGCCCACGATGATGCCGTCAGTCACGAGGTTCGCCTTTGCCACTGCTACCTGACAGAAGAGAGAAAATCAGGTTCAATGTCGAGCGTGATAGTACATGTGTACCTACATACTAGGACGTAGACAGGTTTATTACGTCTTGCTATTGAAAGAGACTGAAAAAGTGAAACCGTAGATACCGTGTCAGGATCGGCGACCTCCCCCCATTTGAAGTCTCGCTCACGCCGCGCCAACACCACCGTATACTCTTGCACGGGAGCTTTCATGCGCACCTTGTTAGTAAGATATTTTTGGCCAAGGATATACATCAGATGACAGATCATAAGTTGATTCATTATTAAAATTACAAACGAAAAGCGAAGGAAATAGGTAGAGACGTCGTTCATAAAACAAATTTCTGCATATCAATTTCTTAATTTCCCCAAACCTCTAGTGAAGCGTGCGCGAGCTTCTGAAATTCCGCCAGAGTAAAGTTGGAGGGCGGCGCACTGAACAACCTTTGCTTGTTTTGCCACCTGGCGAAGTAGTAAATTCCACTCACGAACTTGGCTGAAGGTTCGCGGAACAGTGCCAAAAGTTTCACCGACCGCTGCCCGATTGCCCATCCCATGGTGCAGGCTTTCAGAGAGCAGCCACCGTCGGCGCGGTACTGATGAATGGTTTGGTGCCAGAAAGGGTCTCCGCAACAGAAACGGGCATCCTGGTTATGGTTGCTAGCCTGTTGCTGCTGCTGCTGCTGTGTCTGCCGCTGAGCTTTGAGGGCTTTTGTGTCAGTGGCGTTCCACCAATTCGTGTGGCAAAGTGTCTGGAGCATGGCGGTAAACGCCGTAGAGCCGACTTTGTGAAACTTGAGGAACACGGGCACCGTTTCAAATGGCGAAGTCGTAGTGGCTGCCAAGGGTGAAGAGCCAAGGCCACACCGATGAGAATCATCAGGTGCTACCTCGTGAAGCACTGTGGAGACCCAGAGTAGTTGTGCTGAAAGCACTAGACGTCTCAGTCTCATGCTAGGTACTATTATTGGGCGTGGTCAGAACACGCTGTTTATTCGATATGGTGCAAAAGTTACTGCTAGCATGCTTGAAGTAAGACTTCGACTGGACGAGACATGGCTTGAGTCATGTGTCGGCCAAAGTGCGGCAAATTAAAGCGCTAGGAGAATGGGCGATTGCTGCAATTGAGAGTCGTATAACAGGAGGCCAGCGTGGATCTGGCAGCTTCTAAGGCTCCAGAGCACACATAGTCCAAGCGCTCAAGCACATCAGTCGAGAATGTAGCTAGCCTCTAGCCTCTAGCTAGCCAGCCTCAACTTAAAGCCTAAGTTAGCTACAGACGAGACGACTGGAGTCATCGCATCGTCTGTTTACTTTTTTGCTTGGCTGGTGCATCCGACGGACCGACGAAATGAAGCTCTCTGATTGGGTCTTTAAACAATTGGTTCTCCTTCTCGTAAGTATCAAGCAATGCACTCTTACTCATAGCAAGGCTCATAGCTAAGAATAAGTGCTGGCACGGAGGAGTTGATTAGGAGCAGCATTAGCTTCTGATAAACTATAGCTAGCCTTACAATTTGGGCAGAGTCCTAGGACTTTCTCCTTCCTAGCTAGTCGACAACCAATGCGTCTTGGAGGTGAAGACAACGAGGGTAGCCCGCCCCCAGGAGGTGACCCGCCAGCCGCGTCTGCTTACCCGACTTTTTCCAACCGGCAAAACAGACTCGTTGCGGGCATCGTCGCCTTCTTCGTTTTCCTGCTCCTGCGAAGCCACTACGCAAGAGACTACCGGGGCGAAGCTGAAACATACTTGAGAGCTAAAGGACGCGAGGTGCGCGCATAGCTAGCACTAGAGCCGAGAGCTCTTCTAACCTGATTCTGCGAGACTAGGTGTATGATAGAAACGGGCATTTTCAATTTCGGTATTTCTTGCTGTTGTTTTATATTCTGCACATTCGCTTGCTTTCGTTGTCTTTGTAGGAAGCCTTGGAGTATGTGATGCCCTCATCGCCTTCCAATCGACATGCTCAGGTAAATTGCCGGTACATGCCTTCTAGTAGCCTAGGAGTAAGAAGCAGAGTGCATGGCAGGAGGATTTTTCTCGAAATGCTAGCGAATGCGCCCTTCCGCGCTTCTTTTCACACGCGCACGTCATTTTATTTCATTTTTTTAATAGGAAATCAGTGACAAAGATTTGGTGATATCGTTAGCAAAAAAGACGCAAGAGCTTGAGGCAAGAGTCGAACAGCTCGAAGCTCGCCAGCCAACTACGGCCTCAGGGACAGAAGGAGCAGCAGGGCCCACCTCTGAGCTTGAGGGTGCAGTTCCAATTTAAGGTTTGCACATGTGGATGTTAAAGCCAGAGGAGGAAAAAGATGGGCTATCGAATCTACACATCAGAACAATGCTGTCGTCGACGCGTTATCTTAAAATTCGAGGAACTACAAACCCAAAGCGCGACCGTTCGACAGCTGCAGTGAAGGAGAAAGCAACGAGATATCCCGGGTGGCAATCGACTTGTTTAAATTTTGCGTTTTGTGGATTGAACTGTTTGCGATTCCCATTCACTTCCCTATCAGTCCAGATAAGAGATAAGTATCGATAGGAAAAATTCAATGCTTTATTTGAATACATTACCAATCAGCTAGACTGACAAAAGAAAAAGTAAAGCGGCCAAGCCTAGATCTAAACTCATCTTTTGGAAGTGCTTGATGCTTAATGCGGCATTGATTTCTTGCTGGTAGCGCAATTCCTCTCCTAGCCCGAAGCCGCTTCTTCTTTGCCTCTCTTAATGATTATCTCATTCTCTCCGTCTCCCTCTCTCTTATACTCTTTCGTACAATCAATTGCCCCTTTTGGACAGGTTTCCGCTAGTTCAGCTCCCCCATCGCTTGGGTGAGGGCGTCAAAGATGCGCTTGGCCGTGAACCGCTGCTCGGGGGACAGGTTGGAGGTGCGGTCCGGGTGCACCACCAAGGAAGCCCGCTTGTACGCCTTCTTCACCGCCGAATCTTCCACCAAATCGCCGAGGCCCAAAGGCTTCCATTTGGCACCCGCCCATAGCACCTGGGACAGTCACACGCCATCAACATGATATGAAATTTGTAAGAGATCATTTGTAAGAGAGAGCAAGTTGTAATCATTGCGTAAGCTGGACGGGGGTGAAATGTCAGAAAATGTTACGCCCTTCGAAATAGGCTGACAAAAATCAACCTGAAAAGTTGAGAAAGCGAGAAAGGTCCTGACTCTCACTTCTTATTCCTAGATGAATGCTACAAATCTCTTTGTTACCTCGTGCATGGTGCCCAGCAAGGCGCGCACGTTTCTCTTTTTGCCGTATTCTTCGCACCATGCCTTCAGTGGGGGGTCCAGCGTCGCGCGGAGGGCCAAATCGGTGTCGGCGTCTTGCTTTTCTTTCGCTTTCACCGCTGCGAGATTCGCCACCGCTGCGGCCTGCGGTAGTGTTGTTTTTAGTGAAAAATACATAAAGAGGGTCAGAAAAAGCCGCATTTTTGAAGAACATTGAGAGAACGACCAGAGGAAGCACACGAAGAAAGGCAAGAAGAAACAGAGCAAGAAGACGGGAATAAATAACGAGGAAGTAGATGAAGGAGTGCGTGCATGCGCGTGTGTGTGCCCCAAACCTGCGATTCCTTCATGGCTCGAATCCTCTCTGCCTGAGCCGCGGCCACTACCGGGTCGCTGGACGTTGGCGCACTGCCAAACGAATAACTGCCGCCTCCTCCTCCAGATGCACCTCCTGTTGCAGCACGGCCATTGCTGCCGCTGCTCATACCACCCCCAGACGCATGGCTTGATGACGACGATGACGAAGACGACGACGACGAC
>Ga0307982_1000766_pt1 | contig 25616 bp, 13 predicted proteins | sample OrgLakmetagen989_FD_201847 | JGI IMG/M metagenome (GOLD analysis project Ga0307982, IMG submission 201847) | Saline water microbial communities from Organic Lake, Antarctica - #989 | ecosystem: Environmental > Aquatic > Non-marine Saline and Alkaline > Saline | place: Antarctica: Organic Lake...
GGGTGTGAACACATAGTGCCATTTCGTGTTGGCAAGTGTGGACTGCAGCTAACCTTTCCACATTCCTCACACTCCTTATGCATCTCTGCAGCAATAGTCACCACATAACAGTAGGGTCATATAGTCTCTAACAGGCTGCAAGCCAAGAACGCCAGGAGCCACTCTCACAGCCCCACTAGCAGCCATGCGAAGTGTTTCATTTGCGTTTCATGCGAAACTTGCTTGTGGGCTTAGCTTGCTGTCCTATCTCATGGCAGCTCACGCAGAGACTGACACTCTTACACTGCCATACAAGCAAAGAGTTGCGGCTTTCATGTCGTTTGATGGTGCTGATTTTTGGGGGATTTCCAGCAAGTCCGGGCAAACCGTTGCGACTGTGACCCGAGGGCCTGTCAAGAAAGTCCTGGGGGTGGAAAGGCAGGGCGCACACTTGGATGACATCGGAGCAGCGTTTGAACTTCCCGTGTCTATTTCGCCTGATGCTCTGGAAGAAGTCACGATTGGCGGGTGGTTCTTTCCAATGTCAACGTATGTGCCCAACACCGTAGACGTTTCGGATGCAAGGATAACTGTCATGACCAATGGCATTGACCGCCCTGAATCAGGGCGCAGTATTATTCTCCAGCGGTCATCGAATGGGCAAACGTATTGGGCCCTGGTGCAGCCGGGCTTCATCCTCGTGTCCGACATTGTGGCGAAGCCCTACAAATGGGCTCTAGTCACGGCGAGCTTCAGCGCAAAGCACGGGGTGGCTATGATTAGCGTGAATGGCGAGTCGAAACAAGAGCAAATTCTCGATCTCCTCGATTTTTCATCAAAGCAGGGAACTTCAGTGTATGTCGGGGGAACTCAGAGCATGGAACCCTCGGAGGCCGGCTTTTATGGGGTTGTGGACAACATTTTTGTGTACAGTAGCTACATTCGCAGCGAGCAAGTATCTGCAATCTTTGGGTCTGTTGGCTCACCAAGCGTATTGAGCCCTGCAGCAACATCAGCAGGTTATGGTCTGCAGTTCGCTTCACATCGCTCCTCAAAAGCTTGGGTTCAACACCTTCCTCCACAGTTCCAGTGCCTGCACGACTTTCACGTGGCCTTATCATTCCGCCCGGATGGAGGTGACTCAAGCACAACGCAAGGAGTATTTGCTCTCGGCGACTTTGAAGGGCGCCACACAACCCTAGCTGCAAGACACTTGCCTGAGTCGAAGAGCGCGCAGTTGAGCATGGAGTTCCACGGGATAACGATGGCACCCATTGTGTGGATCCCTGAAACACACATCCCAGTCGGACACTGGACGCACCTTTGGCTTAGTTGGAACGGCTCGCAGCTTGCCCTTGCCTACAACCATTCCCGCATAGAGACATGGACACGGGCACTTGCAGTCTTGCCTGAGTTCAAAGCGGTCGGCTGCAATCAGTTCAACAGCAGCAGTTTACTTTTGGGAGCAGTCCCTGTCAACTCAACTTTGTCAACACGTTTTCTCAACGGAGCTATAGACGAGCTGCGCGTGCAGCATCAGGGTCAAGAGCCTGCTGCAAACTTGCAGACAGCACTGCACTCAAACAGCTCCAGCCTATTGAGCCACCGGTCAGACCATGGGCTGCATTTCCGCTTTAACGAAGGCTTTGGCCAGTCTGCTGAAGCAGAGTGCACTTTGACTGGAACTGAGTGTGGCTCAGTCTGGCTTGATTTGAGCGGCGGGGCCCAACTTCAACTCAGCCACGAAACCGCGGAGGCACGTATTGTGGGATCGCCACCTGAGTGGATTCATAGTCGAGCTCTTTGGGATGATTGGTTCAATGCCACAGAGGATATCGTGCACGAATTCGCGTTGAATGCGTCAGTTGTGCACGCACTGCAGCCTGGCGAGCCTCACTTACTTCTCACCAAGCTGCCCATGCAAAGCAAAGTGGTGAGAGCAAGCGAAACGCCTCCTGGGATCACGACCTTCAATGGCATTCGGCACCGCTCTTGCCCCGTACTGCTGCTGGAAGGTGCTTGGCACTCACTTCCAGCATTGAAAGCAGGTGACACAGTTCTGCCCGGCGAGCTGCTGTGCTATGTTCCCCCAGCTGACACAAGCCCCTTGAGTGAATCCCTGCAGTACAAAGTCTCACTGCGAAATCAAACAGTGCTGTCGACAACACCCGGCACAGTGTCATTCGTGGTCAACCCGGTTGTCGATGGATACAAAATGAGCAGATCGAATACAGTGCGCGTGACCCTCTCTGGTTTCACCGTTCACGATCCAGATGAGAATGATGCGATCCAGTACACAGTGGAGAGCTAATGCTCCGTCATGTGAGTATGAGCAGCAAGTGTTCTGGCTGCACCTTGGCTTGGGGCCTGGATGCCTTCAACCTTTGGACTCGGTGCAGGCACCACAGTAAGCTGGCCAGGCCAATGCAGTGAAGGTCCTTAGCAGGCCAACCCTTCACGGTTGAAGCTGTGTGTTATAAATTGTTGCTTTCTGCACATGTCTGCAAGCACTGCGGCGCGCTCGTTGCAGCAGGTGCTGCCGGTTAGTTTGCATGGTGCCAGCCTGAAGCCAATGCGCCGAACACTGGAGAGCAACTAGGTGCAGCTCAATACGGCCAACATAATTTTCTTCGCGCGCTACACATGGTGCACAGATATGGAGCCCAGGCACACACCCGGCAGCCTTCCTTCATATACAGGCCGAGCAGCCTTCGCAGCATGGCAGCAAATAAGCGAGCCGTAACAAACTTCCATACAAATACACAAAAGGGGTTTTACCTCATGCAGTCGATGGCAACACCCCTTTTCATATGTTTTTTGCTCCCCCCCCCTATTCATGAAGCTCGCCGCATCGATGCTGAGCCTGCCTACTACATTCCCATAATAACTTATATGAAATCAGACACCGTAGTGAATTGACTGCATTTGGAGGCTCCTACGTTACTACCATGGCAACCGTTCACAGTGCCTCTGGGCAGGCGCTGCCTGGAGCTCAAATAGCTGCGGCAATTGCGCGATTTCGATCTGCGCCACCAATGCCAAGAGAACGGCGCAAGGTGGGAGTTGAACCTCAAACCAAGTTCTGGTGGGAGAAAGATGCCACAAATACTACAAAAGATGAAGCAACTGAAGCGAAATTGCCAGGCAAGCCGGCCATGCCAGCTTGGTTCGACACCCCGTTGCCCGCTGCCGTTACCATGTCAGGGAATCCGCTCGAGCCAAGAGAAACCACTTTCCGGCCCGACTATGGGTCGCTGAACAGCTCAATCAACAGCATAGCGCCTCCACCTCCACGCTACCCACCTGCAAGTAACATTTCGGCAACATCACCAGCTGCCGACAAAGCACTCGACAGTTCGGCCAAATCCGCAATTTATCGAAGGAGGTGTGTATCTTGCTCTGCACTTTGGCAGTATCTGCCGCCATTAAACACTTTCCGACATCGCAGTTTAAACCGTGCTTCCCTTGAGGAGGCAGCAAATGCTTTCTTTGCAGCTGCAGAGCAGCGTGCTGCAGCCTCGTCGCTCAACAAAACGTCGACGCCGAAACGCCCTCAGTCTGGCCTCGGGCAGCACTCTGCATTTCCACCACCTCGGCACTCATTGGCACAGTTTGAGTCAAAGCACAGTATTTCTGATCTGGATTCTCCACCTCGGTCTCCAGGTGCGGCTGAGGCTTCGGCACTGGGCACTGCCATTGCTGCTGCTGGCAGTTTGGGCTTTGAGCCTGCAGGCGCCACCTCCATCCTACAGTGGGCAGCATCACAGGCTGCAGCTGGCAGCAGCGACAGCGAGCTATCAGACGCTGCGTCACACAGCGGCAGCTGCAGCAGCGCCTCTGATGACGAGGAGTTCCACGGCTTCATGCAGCACCTGCGTCACAGCAACCACAGTCACAGCCGCCGCCACAGGCACCACCACAGGACATGCCTCTCGCGCAGATCTCAAGCACACGGGCGCGATGATCATGCTACAGCTATTGCGCGGGGGGGGTCCAACCGCCGCTCAGGGGGGCGCCGTGCACTGCCCCCCAATGCCAGGGCGGTGGCGGAGGGTCTGGCGGAGCAGCTCACTGCCTTCAGGGAAAAACACGCGTCGGCCATGCGGGCTGCAGGGGAGGTCCTAGGTAGTTCTGATCCATTCCCAGACACGCCCTTTGACGAGCTGATGGAAACTCTGGCAGACAAAGCCGGGGAGGGCTTGTTGCCCCCGCATGCATTTGAGTCAGGGGGGGGCTTTGCAGACTTGAACGGCGATGGCAGCATGCGGTCTTTCATGCAGCAGTGTAGTGGTATCAGCGAGGGGCTGGATGTCGCAATGCTGTGTTTGCGGAGGCGACTTGACGGTGTCAAGGGGGGCTCAAAAAAGCGCAAGGCACCCAAGAAGCGCATCATGAAAGCAATTGTGGGCCGACTGCTGGGCAAGCTTGGGCACATCCCCTCTGCACCAGGGAGTGTAAGCGGTGACGCAGAGGGGGGTGATGAGAACTCTGACGGGGGGGGCGCTGCAGCCCCCCAATCCCGCTTTGCTGCGCTGGTGGCTGGCATTGCGGCCAGGAGTGCTCAGTCCAGCCCCGCGCCGGGCTCACCTCGCAGCACTGCCAGCCATGGCAGCCCTGCTGATGCAGACAAAGCCTCCCCTGGAGATGGGCGCAGACCCAAGTTCGCCCATGTGCGTCCGCTGAGTCATGGAGGCGCGGTGGATAAATCGGCAGCAACTCACGAGGAAGACGATTTATCGGCAGCAAGTGGCGACAGTGACTCCATGGATGACAAGGACAGTGATGAGGAGGGGGGGGTCAATTTGCCTGGCCTGAAGGCAGCCATTGCCATGAGCCAGGAATTGCAGGACACGCAGGCTGCGCTGGACAACGCGGGTGGCCTACCACCCCTCATCTCCAATGGGGGTGCACGGGGGCTCGAGCGCGATTTGGGGGAGAGCACGGGCAGTTTGCGGCGTGCATTGGTGGAGGCAGGCCTGCTGCTGCCACCCCCCAGGCTGACTGACAAGGGGGTCAAGGGGGGTCCAATCACAAACGGCATCGATGGGCCTACATCGGATCCTGGCGGGCTTGGCGCACTGGGCCCAGCCGGGTCCCCTGATGGCCCCGCATGGGCCCATGCAGCCGCACAGTGGGAGGCACGCGGGCGCAATGACCGACCCGCAGACCAAGCAGTCACCCAAACGGCTGCACAAGCCACTGCAGCAGCCGAGGATGCGGAGGAGGACGCACCTGAGCCCCCCCTCGCAGCCCCTTGGACAGAGCTGCAGCAGCGGGCTTTGGGAAACGACCCGGATTCAGCGCTGCCCTTCATTGGGGATCCACTGGGTGGCAAGGAGGTGCCGCCAGCCACACTGCAGGCTGCCGCAGCGCCAGCCGCCCCCGTGTCCTCGCTCAGGCCCCCCTGGAACCCCCACACCACATTCCTGCCCCTCACAGAGGCCACAGCTGCAGCACAGGGCATGCAAGAAGCGCCACCAGGCGATGCTACCCAGCATGCCCCCCCCTCTCCCCCCACGGGTGAGGGAAGCGAAGGGCCTGTCGGCGAGCAGTCAACACAGCCCTCTGCTTCACAAGCCGGCAGTGAGCACTCCAGCCCCCCCAGCCATGCACATGACATTCCAGACCCCACCATTCCGCCGGCTGCCCGCGCGGCAGCTGGCCCTGGTGGCAGCATGCCATATGCGGTGTTCATGGCAGGTGCTGCCCCACCCCCCCCTCAGTACAATATGAACCCCTCAAACTTCCTCCCAGCGGCTCCTCTGGTGGCCGACTTGGTGTACAGGCCCAGAGCGGAAGTGTCGGAAGTGCGGGACAGCAACGGCAACCCCGCAGGAGTGGCATTCCCGCCTTGGGCTGTTGCAAGCCTTGCAGTCAACAGAGACGCACAGCCGTACAGCAAGTTCAACTTCAAGGACCCTGAAACCGAAGAGGCGCTGGATGCAATGACTCAAGGTGGTCGTCGGGGCATGCTGCTGGCCAGAGAGGATGGATCCCTGGAGGCAGTGCAACAGCCTCCAGGCACAGTACACGTGCCTCAGCCACCCTCACCCCCCCAGAAGTGGCAACGAGCCCCCCCCCAGTCGAATGAGCGGGGCTACCAGTATGCCCCAACAATTGATGGCCAACAGACCCAGCTGCAGCAGATGTTCGAACAGTTCATGGCTTACCAAGAACACCGCCACCATGCCGCTGCACCTCAAGTGGTCGACCACCGGCATGCAGGCAGCCTTGCCGCCTCCGTCAGCAGCAGGCCAGCATATCACCAGCAACTCAGTAGCGAGGGACGCCCCCCTGTGCATCCCGTGACTGCTGCTGTGTCTTACCGTGGCACGGCCGCAACGGAACTTGCCCCCAGCGGCCTCTCCCAAGCCCCCATGCCCATGTCAGGGGGGGGCGTATCTCCATCGGGGTCTCCAGACGTCTCAAGCTGGGTACCTGCTTCCAGTGCAGTGCACAGAGGACCATACGCTGCCGCAACATGGGCGCACCCACCGCAATGGGCCCAGCGAGGCAGTGCCAACAGCAGCTTGGCCTCGCCGCAGCAGCTGCACATGGGGTGGGCCCACTCTGCGCCCGAGGCGGCCATGGCATCTCCTTACGCGAGCAATCACGCACACTGGGCCCAGCATTCGTCAGGCGCATCCGGTCATGACACCGCTGCAGCTGGCTCCCAAGGGGTGCCAGTGTCAGCACCGGGCAGCACTCGGCTTGGGGGAGGGCCTCCTGGCAGCTGGCCGTCCACTGTGACCCCCCTGGACACCCCTAGGGAAGGTGGCAGCGGGCAGGATGCGAGTGGGGCGCACGGTGCCAGTGCAGTCCACCCCAGTGCGCTGCCCATCCACAGCGTGCAGCGCGCTCTGCAGGAGTACAGTGCTGCCAGAAGTGCCGGCCAGGGGCACATGGGGGTGGTAGACAGTGTGGGGGGGGTCAATCCAGCTGCATGGAGGGGGACTCATACCTCATTTGCGCCAGAGCTGCTGAGAACCGGTGCGCAAGCAACGCTGAACATGAGTGCATTGCACTCCCAGCGGGGCTCAGGTGCGCACTCAAGGGGCCTCATGTTGTCAGCTGATGAAGGTTTCCGCCGGAGCGAGCCCCCATCGACACACCCAAGCGGCCTGCACAGCGGCGCCGCCACTGTTGCCGCCGGGCAGCCCTGGTGGCAGGCTGGGACAGCGGGCAGCCAGCAGGCAAGCGTTGCTATGTCGGCAGGCACGCACACTGCAGCACCTCCATTGCAGGGCCAGACGGTAGCACAGGGGCATGCTGACGGAGCGCGCAGCCCAACCCTGACGGCAGAGGGAGCGGCGGTGGCCACTGCAAGGGCGGCACTGGCTGCTTCAGCTGCCAGACGCCAAGCACTGGCCGTGCGGTGGGGAGCGCAGTGATTCTGCAAGGCTACTAGTGCGCTCACAGTTGCTGAATGTAATGAATTCACATTGTACTTGGGTTTACCAGCGGCGGTCAGTATTCAACGAGATGGAGCGAGTGCATTCAGCGGAGCCCAGGAAGTACAAACGGGACAAGAGAAGCTCACACACATACAGCACAGGTGGATTCAGTCCCTGTGCCGCCGTACGAGTGGCGGCAATGTTGCCGGCCCGCGGAGAAGCTGTAAAAGCCTCCTCACAAGATCGCTCCGCAGGCAAGCCAGTCTCGCGCCCAACAGTAGCAAACGCAATCCGCCTAGCGCTGTTCCACGACATTGAATTCGTCGGCGAACTGGTTCATGTGCCGGGCCAATTCGATGTCCTGTGCTTGCGGCGTGAGTGTCATGAGGAAGCAGCAGAAAGTTCAGTATCACCCAGTCGATCGCAAGGGACCCTCTAGCGGATGGCGCACTTACGAATTTAGACAGACCACCACAGTCATGAGTTGCCAAAGTGACTTCAACCCGGTTGTACACATTAAACCACTCAGGGTGGTGGTTCATCTGCAGCCGACAGGTGCAGTGCGTCACAAAATCTGCATCACTCAAAATCCGCACTCCACTCACAATGTCTGCCACGCGTGCTGTTTTGCTCATGAAATCCCAAGCAGCTGTAAAGTCCTCAAAAACAAATGTCTTTTCGATGGCATCGCGTCCATCAACGGGTTTCCAACCGTCTACAGTGGGGAGCATCTCCTTGCGCTCATCAGCAGTCAATTTCACGGGCAAGTGGCTGGTGCACATGCCACGAGCCAAGCCGGCCCGGGCAGCAGCGGTACTGCGCAAGCAAAGAGTCAAAGCCATTTTTGCTACAATATCATCGTCAATGCTTCAACTTGGTGTGCGGTTTGTGATTTTGGCCTCGGTTCGTGTAAGCAATGCAAATTCCCACACAAGGTGCCACTTTTGGTGCCCCCCTCATCTTTCAAGTACCACTCCTGCATTTGATATCACCAGCCTGCCAGTCCCAGTTTCAAAATTAGAGTTGCAGAAGACTGAGCACAGCTCTGCTCGACATTTACTTGCACAGAATCATGGACTACGGGCGCGGCGGCGGCTACGGTGCTGCCCGTCAGGGTGGGTACGACGGAGGACGAGGCGGCGGCGGCGGCGGCTACGGGGGAGACCGTGGTGGATACGGGGGCGGCGGTGGTGGCGGCCGCTATGAGGGCGGAGGCGGTGGCCGCGGTGGCGGCCATGGTGGCTTTGGTGGGGGCCGTGGAGGACGTGGCGGTGGTCGTGGTGGCGGCCGCACCAGCCAGCCGCGCACACAGCATCGCCGCGAAGGCGAGCAGTTTCAGGTTAAGGTAAAACATACGTCCACTATAGCTGCGAGAACAGCAAACCACCACCCAACTCGTTGCAGACAAACTTTTACCACACCCAAGGCGGTGTTGCATCGCTTGTTACAATCCAGTACAATATTGATGTAAGGCACAAGCAACACGCTGGCAGTGCTCTGTCTCTACTCATCCACAACGCGAATCGTGCAGTTCTTCAAAGATGGGGAAGAAACTAGAATGGATGCTGCTGATTTGACTGATCGCTTGCGCAAGACTTTGATCATGAAAGCCTTGGTCACCAAGTGAGGCAATGAGCGCATCTTTTTTTTGAGCTTCCACAATCCCCGCTATTTTCGCAGGTACGGCCGTGATAATATTGCTGGAGAGCGTGAACTCAAGGATATTTTCAATGAGGAAGTTCGCGCCCAAAAAAAATTTGTAATTCCGTGCGTTGCTGTTGCTGTCGTCTCCACGTCGTGCACGCAGCACACTCTCCCGGTTCTCAAATTTCAGATCGGGCAACGTAGCTTACGCAACAGCCCCAATCGAGGTGGACGAGGATGGTGCAGCCGCAGAGCTTGATTTACCTTGTACACTGACCAGCCGCGGCAGCACTGAGGGTAACACATACATCCTGCGCTTTGTACCTGTTTCTGACCTGGTCGAAATCCCGCAGTCCACCGTAACGGCAATTGAGAATGCTTTCTTGCGTCGGACTGCTGATGGCTTGGATGACAAAGCAGGCTTGTTGGGCTCAACTGCCGTTCTAAGTGTCGACTCGGAGCTCGTTTTCATGCTGCCGCCGGAACAAGCTCGGCAGCTGGAGGTTGGCCGCTCTGGGCTCACCATGCTTCCATCAGTGCGCACAACCAAGCGCTCCACGGGAGTGCCCGGCGGCGACTTTCTCGTCGTGCGCGCCAAGGCCAAGTGCATGTCCAGCCTGACCATGCAGCAGAAGATTGAGCAGGCTGCCCGCAGTCGCCGCGACCCGGCTCGGGAGTTCCTGGGACAGCAAATCACCACAACCCACGGCGCCCGCAGCCGCAGGTCCTACCTGGTTGCAGGCATTGCCAAAGAGCGTGCTGGAGAGCACTATTTCGAGCACAACGGCTCCAAAATCAACGTCGTCCAGTACTTCCAGGAGCGCTACCATCTGTCAGTGCGCCCAGATGAACACCTGCTGTTGGTGGTGGACCGCAAAGCCAGCCAGAAGATCGGCAAGCGTGCCCTGGAGCGCATTGCTGCACAGGCAGATGAGGAGGGCAACCGGCCGCTGGCGCGCATCCCTGCAGGGCGCTGCTACCCTGTGGGTATGACGGAGGAGGACCGGAAGGATTCCTCCGCCCGCCGTGATATGGTGCAGAAGGCGTCTATCCCAGCACCGCTGTCCCTGCAGAGAACTGAGGGCGTCGTGCATGCCCTGCAGCAACTGGACGCGTCCATTGGTGGTCAGACCACTGTGTCGGCAAAGTACCTTGGCCCAGCCCCGCTGCACCCCGCTCAGGGCTCGGCCAAGTTCCTGCCCCAGTCTGTGAATGAAGGCAAATCTGACGGCAACTTCAACCTGACACATGCCCGCCTGGGCTCAGGCAAGGACTGGGGGGCTGTAGTGGGCTCAAACTACATCTTTGTAACGGAGGGACGCTCTCAGTCCGCTGCTCAGCGTGCCCTTCGGGATTTGCAAGACAAGCTGCGATTGCTGGGTGTGGGGCTGCCTGACCCACGGTACCACGTGGAGCTGTCCGGGCGTGGCCAAGGCACGGAGTGGATGGACCGCGTTGCCGCTCAGTACGACCAGGCACCCATGGCGGACAAGCCCCACTTTGTGCTTGTGATGCTGCCTGCTCAAGACGAAGGCTTCTACTACGGCCTCAAGGCGTACTCCCTCTTCGGGCGCCTGCCCATCCCATCTCAGTTCCTGGTGCTGCAGCGAGAAGGCAAGAAACTGGAGAAGGTCGCTGTGCAACTGGCGGCAAAGCTGAATCGCAACGTGTATGGCTCGGTGTCGCTGCCTGCCAACTTGGCAGCGCTGTCTGGGGGGCAGCCCTACATGGTGGCTGGCATCGCAACAGAGCCAGGTGTGGCAACCATGACCTTCACGCTGGATAAAACGGCGTGTCGCACAGCGACCGTGTTTGCTGACTGCGAGCGCGGGAGACAGGCGCTGCCTGTTGGCGAGCTGCTTGTTCGCGCTTTGTCCGTGTGGAACAAGAACAGCCTCAGCAGTGCCAAGGTGGCTGAGGCCACTGGTGGCCGCGGCTTCTGGCCTCAGTTCATCTACGTCTACCGCATCGGTGCCAGCGAGGGGGTGGTGGAGGGCTTCCTGCGCCCCCGGGCTGGCCGTGCCTTCGAGCAGGCTGACACCAAGTCGCAGCTGGACAAGGCTGGCATCCTGCACACCCTCAAGGGCGTCGTGTCGGAAGCAGACCAATTTGCGCACGTGCTGAACAACTGGTCCGTGTACGGCGGCTGCACCCCCTCCGTGATGTACGCCAGCATCCAGGCTGACTCAGATGTACGGCTGTGGGACCAAGCCAACGCAGGCGGCACTGCCAACGTGCCCAACGGCACCATCGTGGACGGCACCATTGTACCAGAGGACACCTTCATCTATGTGCCATGTGAGACACACATGGCTATGGGTCGCCCCATCGAGCATCAATTGATCTATGCGGCAGGACCTGCTGCTGTGGGCCTTGCCTCTGGGGATGCCGACGCAGCAGGCCGCACCAAGCACCTGCTGCACTACGTGCTACGAGACATGTGCTCCCTGTACTTCAACTGGCAGGGCCCAGTGCGCCTGCCCGCCCCGCTGCAGAAGGCCAAGCGAGCAGCCGAGCTCATCATGGCGTGCCAGAGCAAGGCGTCGCTGGCGCTGCAGGCGTGTGCCAGCGCCGCCTCGGCGTCAGACACCTTCGGGGCCGGCGGCGCCACGGCTGCGGGTGGCTTCGGGGACTCAGGCGTGGACCATTCTGTGGCAGGGCATGCTGCAGAGGGCGGCTTTGCATCCGTCTTGGCGCAGCTGGCCCCAGGGCAGGAGGCCCACGCCGTTGCTCTGGGCCAGCTGGAGCTGTAAAGCGAGCAGCTGGTGCAATGTGAAGTGAAGGTAGTGCATTGAGTTGTCGCTGTTTTGTTGCACCCCCCTTCCCCTACGTTGTTTCCTCTTCCCCGCTTGCTTCATCATCCAGGGAGCTCGTACTGCGGATGGAGGAGCCGTCGGACATGTCGTCGGGGGGCGCGGGGGGCTCCAACTTCCACGGAATGCTACCCAGTGCAGCTGCTTGAGCGACCGCAGTGGAGTTTGATGCATCCACTGGGGTATGGCTTGGGTGTTCTGGGTCTGTTCCGTCCTGCCCTGCAGCTGCTGAGGATGGCAGGGCGTGGCCCGGCGGTATATCCCCCCCCATGAGCAAGTCGTCATCGTCAGTGGGTGTACAGGCTACATCAAGTGGTAGCTGTGGCGGCTGTAAAGCGTCGTTTTCGGGGTGCAAGGCTGCATGCGGCAGCTCGGGAACGAGGGGCTGAAACTGGACTGCCACAGTCGGCTCCGAGGAGTACCATTCAAGGGCATCTTGCCACGCTTCTGAGCCAGGCATTGTTGCCTCGGCAAAAATCAATGACATTCCATCCGGGGCCAATTGTGGCAAGTCGGATGGCGACACTGGTTGGCCAGCTGCAGCTGGAAGCTGGGGCGAGGAGCTGTCAACTGGCGTTACGAGCATGCTGCCTTTTTGGTGGGCAGTTGGAAGCTCCTGCGCATTATGACTGCTTGCAGCAGTATTAGCTGTTGACATTTGGTGGTAGAGGCTTTTGAACGTGGTCTTTTCTGTCGGTGCTCTGCGCCGGCGTCGAGCTGCAGCGGAGGTGCCGAAACGAATTCTCTCCAACTTCCTCTCTGCAAAGTAATGGGGGGCCAAAGTGTGCATGTGCCACTACACCGGTGAACGATACTGCTTCGGCATATCAGCATACCTAAGCGGTCAGCAAATTCTTCGCTGCCGTCTTTGTTTTGAAATGGGTCAAAATCGTTTGTGACATTTCCCCAAGCCGCTGCATTTGCTGCCTCGCAATCAGCCATCTTCGCAAGGGACTGTAAAGGTGGGATTGACTACGACACACACATATTCTTGTATTTTAAATCTAACCTCTGAGCCAGCAGGATACACTCTATGGCTGCCTACGACCCCCCTTCATGGTATGTGAGCATGTGCCACAAATTCCGCACATCTCTGTACTGCATTCCACTGCAGGGTTTCGAAGCCGACATGTAGCTTCCGCTTTGATATTTTCAAAGACGGTGCATTGTTTGATCGACTTCCTGCTGACAAACGCTCGTGGCATGTCCTCGGTCGTGATAGTACTCGTGCCGACATAGTGCTAGCCCACCCTTCTCTGAGCCGGGCCCATGCTGCGATTGGGCACGATGCAGAAGGAAACGTACACGTAAGTAGTAGCACTGGTTGAAGTATGTAGTTCATTCATCACGCAGCTTTGTCATATTGCAGCTGGTTGACCTAGGGGCAGCTAATGGTACCAAAGTGAACGGCCGGCTTCTGGAGCAAAGTGAGCAGGTACAGCTGGCAGCCGGGGACACAGTGCAGCTCGGTGCATCCACACGCACCTACATCGTGCGCATGACACGCAAAACTCAGGCCCCAGTGCAGGTGGAGCGCTATCCAGAGCCGGCTGCGGCGGCCAGCAGGGCCAGCAGCGGGGGCGACATGCTTCCGCCCCCCGCCCCCCGCAGCACACAAGACCAGCACCTGGTAGACGAAGCAGCTGCCATGGCGGCTCTCATGCCAGACGTGGCTGCCCAGTTCAAGCGGCAAGAGGCAGCACAGCAGGCGCCCGCGCACTTGGGCAGTGAATCAGCAGAGGCAAGCAGCACTGCCACGTTCACCGCATTCAAGAAGGCCCCTGGACAGGGATTCAAGATCGACCTGGACATTAAGCAGGCCAAGTTGGGGTCAGACAGTATTGCACCACAGCTGCAGGGCTCAAACAGCGCTACATCCAGCTCACAGGCGCCAGTTGCCCCCAGCAGCAGGGGTGCAGGGGCAAGTGCAGGCAGCGACCTGTCGAGCACAGCCAAGATGTCCACACCCCTGCACTTGCCCCCACCGACTGATCCACTCGCATCTTCAACCCCAAGCTCAAAGGGTGTGAAGGGGGGCTCGGCGGGGGCCGGCCTGGCCGCAGGGATATCCCTGGAGAACATCTCAGCAGACGCGGCCCAGGCAGCTGAAGTAGCAGCAGCAGAAGAGGCAGCCCTGCAGGGTATGCCACACGGCTTCGAGTTTGAGCTGAAAGGCTTTGAATCCAAGCGTGCGATCATGACTCTGGCTCTGGACCCGGGAAACGCTCGATTGGTGGCAGGGTGTGCGGACACCAACGCAAACCTGTATGATTTCGGGGGCATGACTGCAGCAGGAGATCCCTTCCGCAGTTTGAATCCGTTTGAGGGGCACATTGTGAAACGCATCATGTGGAATTGCGACGGCACCATGTTTGCTGTGGCGACAGGCGAGAAGCGATTGAAAGTGTATACGCGGGACAGTGCCGAACTGTGCACGACCATCCGGGGTGATGTTTACCTCAAGGACATCACGCGCGCCAAGGGGCACATTGCGGAGGTGACTGACGTGGCGTGGAGTCCCTGGGATGAGAACTGGTTCGCCTCCTCCGCCTTGGACGGCTCAGTGCGGCTGTGGGACATCAACGGACGGCAAAGCATGGGGGAGCTGACTGCCACATACGTGCTGCGTGTGCGCGGTGCCTCTGGTCAGCGCGCTGCGGTGACTGCAGTCGCCTGGGCAGGCGTGTCACCCACTGCAGGGGGGGGCACACAGCCCTCCGCCGTCATTGCCGGCACACGGGAGGGCACGCTGTACGTGTGGACAGACAAGTCCCAGTACGCGCGGCCTGACCTGGTGATCACTGGGGCTCACGAGGCTGGGGACATCACCGCCATCGTGCCGTGCAATGGGGAGGGCACGGGGGCTGCGGGGCGCTGGTTCGCCACCCGATCTGCTGGGGATGGCCTCATCAAGCTGTGGGACGTGCGGCGGCTGAAGAAGGGGCCCATTTGGAGCTCCAAGCACCGCGTGCCGTCGGTGCTGCAGGGCGCAAATGTGGCGTGGTCGCCTGATGGCTGCCGGCTGCTGGCAGGGACTGGCGTGAAACGAGGCCAAGGCAATGGTCTGCTGCTGCTGTGGGATGTGGCAACTGCTGTAAAGCTTGCTGCTGCCGCCAAGAGGAAGGCACTGCGGGCTGCGAAGGAAGAGGGGGGTCCTGGGGGTGAGGGGGGGGGTGACAGCGACGACGACGAAGGGGCGTTGGCCGAAGCGTCTTGGCAAGAGTGCACTGGTTCCAATGGACTCCTGCAGGTACACACAGCTGTGGAAGGCGACAGTGTCATTACAGTGGCGTGGGGCCACCGCACCAATCAAGTGCTGGTGGGATGCGGGGATGGTGTCACACGGGTGATGTTTCACCCCAGTGTCAGCGTCAAGGGCGTAATGATGGCGGCGGGACGCCGGCCTCGGCAGAAGTTCTTTGCCTCTGAGTTCTCCAGGCCGGTGATCCTCAACCCAGACGGCATGCGCCCGACCAATCAGCCGGCCCAACCGCGGCTTGGCCGCGTGAAGCGCCCCGCGGCGGGCGCGGCGGGCGAGGACGACGCCTCCTCCAAGTCCTTCCAGCAGCACTTCATGAAGCAGCAGTACCGTGTGAATCTGGGGGCCCAAAATCCCCAATCTGAGCTGCTGGCGCATGCTCATGCCGCCAAGAAGGGCCGCTTCGTGGAGTTCGCATATGGCTCCGATGCAAAGAAAGTGCTCGCGGATGAAACTCTTGAGTCAGCCCTGGACAAAATGCCGTTGTCTGCTGTGGAGCAAGAAGCTCTTGAAGCGCAGGCAGATTTGGATGAGATCCAAAAGACCGGCGGACAGTAGAATCGTGTGCTTCTGCGGGGGGGCTCCTCCCGACTTTGCCCCTGGATCGGTGTCGGAATGAATCAAATTTGCCGCTCAAATACAGTTGCATGTGAAAGCAAGAAACTAATTTTCGTATTATTGGGCTGTTACTAGCATGGCAGCTATGATGCGCACCGCAGCGAGCCGACCCTGCTGCCTGTTGCAGATCTCAAATTCCGCAGCCCAGCTCCCCTCTCGAAGCGTTGCATCGCAAGCCAAACTCAACTCCAACACAGTCTACAACTACCCTACACAGTATGCATCATTTGTTCCTAATGAGTATTTCTACCTGAAACTATCAGGGCTGTCATGGTGGACTCGCTCCCATGAAATTTCCACGATGCTTCAGAAGGTCGGTGTCGATGCAAGCATTCAGGACTTCGCTGTATCGCTCATTGATTGGCGGCCTGCTAACTTTTTGATTAAAGTTCCACCTGGCAAGGCACGAGCTGTGCGTGACTCCGGCGCCCACAGCTTGCAGCTGGCCAAACTACACATCGAGCAAGCCACATATAACGATTTCCTTCGGGCCCGCAACGCCTTCCCTGGAATTGTGGGTGCCCCTGCTATTATCGTGAGGAATCTGCCCACAACAGTGCGGGTGGCAGACATAAATCGCTGGCTCGATGGAGATGCGAGCCTTGCGCCTGTGCAGCAGCCAATCACTGTTCACCCCCCCTCGAACAGGCAGGACTTTGCCGTTGCCATCGTCCGCACTTCCACTGAATTGGAAGCTCAGCGATTGATGTTGGAGCGGCAGGGTGATGTAGTTGGTGCGGGGACATACCAACGCCAAGGCAGGCCATCTGAGCTTGAACTTGCTCCATGAGTGTATCGTGCGGTCATTGCATACCATCCAGCAGTTCGTTCAAAGCCCTGTTCAGGCGGGACAGGGCATTATTTGTCCGTCTTTTCATTAAAGCCTGCGCTACGGTGTGCTGCATTCAGCTAGCGAAAGTGGGGGGCTCAGCAGCCCTGATTCAGCCGCTGCCATTTTGATGCAACCGTGGCTGCACAGAGTGACGGAGGATTATCGCACGCAAATAAAAAACATTTCCTCAGTAGGAAAAGTTCATTCTTTTCCAGCTGCAGTTCAAAATAATGCAAAGATTGGCGAAACGTTGCTGACTTGAAGCGCCAACGCCCTCTGTGTTGAGGACCTGTGCTCATGCATGCAGTCTTAACGATTGACCAGCGCTGCTCAAACCAACGTATTAGAACTGATAACCGCTTGATTTCATACAATGGCCAGTCGCGTTGCTGCACGAGCTCGCAAGTGCGTGTGACTTGCGTCAATTTCCGCATTCTCAAATCAGTTTACACTTTTTGCAGACGTTCAAGGGCAGATGAAGCCGAGATATCAAGGCTGCTTCGCAGAGCACAGCGATTAGGATGCAGCCAACTAACTTTGGTCTGTAAAGAAGCACGGGCACAAGGAATGGAAACGAAGGCTGACATGAAGAAGCTGCTCTTGCAATACTTCGCTCAGCAGGATCCAGAGCAAACAGGGCTGCTTTTCATTAAAACTGTCCAGCGAGCGTTGTGTGATGATTTACCAAGAATAATTCGAATGGGTACTGGTGAGGTAGAGATGCTGCTTGGTGTTTTAGACGTTGGGTCAACTGGTCGAGTCGAGTACAAGCACATGATGCAAGTGATGGAAGACTACAAAATGATTCCGGATCTCAGCTTGGTGCCCCCTGTCTTCAGACAACCAGACAAGCGCCCCCCACGGGGTGACGGTAGTCGGTCTGGCTCCAGGCAGAATCGTGTGCGGTCTGCATCACAGCAGCACAATCGTGCCGTTTCGAGGGACTCGTCCAGGACGTCATACCAGGAGGCTGCGACGGGAAAGCTTTTCGCCCCAAAGCAAATACACCAAGGGCAAAGACTCGATCCCCTGGGGAGTGCACCGCTGTTCCCCATTGACGCATTCCCGTCAGGGACCGGCAGCCCAATGGCATCACGCCTTCCGCCAGCGTCTCCAGTGCACCCTAGTGGCCATCATGAAAATGGCGTTCATCAGACAGCAATGCCACCAAACATGCTATCATCGACCAACTCCTCATCCATGGCCAGCACAATGCCTGCAGGTGGGGTTGCCATGTACGGTGGGGGCTGGCTCAGCCCTTTGCGGCCACATTCGTCAGGCGGCCAGCCCGCTGGAGAGCACAGCAGCAGCCAGCAACAGCTGGCAGCCCATATGTCGGCATCTGTTCAATCATACATGCCCAACCTGTCTCATGCCATGGCACATGAAGTCAGTGAGGTTTCAAACGGAACTATTCGCCCCCCCCGGAGGCCAGCACCTGAGCAACTCCAGCATGTGCCGTTTTGGGGGATTGATATGCTGGGTCAAGCGCACAAAGCCGAGTTTGCCACAAAGCTGGCGTCAGCAACGTCTGCAGCACACGAAGCTGCATTTCCCACATCAGAAGTCGGAGGGGCGCTTCGCAACACCCGCTTTGTGCCCAACGGGAGCACCATCAGCATGAATCTGAAATCAGAACTTGAAAGTCAAGCTAGTATAGACGCCTTGGAGACAAGTTCAACAGGGTTCCCCCTCACTGCGCTTGAAAGGTCTCGGCAGTTGTCTCGGGGGTCGCAAAACATCGCCGGGTTTTCCAATTCGAAGGGACTTCTTTTCGGCAAGACCAGAGCAGAAGCCTTCTTGACTCACTTGCGCACAGGAGTTGACACGCTGAGCCGCAGTATTCGACGAAACCTGAAGGATTTCGCAGAGTCAGATTCTGACGATGAATCTCTCGTAACTCCTGCACATGCGCGACTCGAGCCGACTACGCTATTGTCGAGCACACCACCACAAGCAGATGAAACCACGGCATCCATCCTCCATGATTCCGCATCAAACGCACTGCTCCAGAGGCATGCAGCCGCAGTTGCAAATGCATTGCATGCAGAGCCGCAAGTGCAATTTGTAGACTTGGACCCTGAAAAGCAAGCCGCAATGAAGAAAATTGCGCAGATCACCGAAGGATTCGAACGATCGTATAAGACGATCGCCTTCGTTGTTTGGGCCGAGGAAGCCGTGCGCCGACAGCGGCAGGAGCAACGAGAGTTCATCGCAAGGTGCAGAGCAACAGACAAGTTTCGCAAGGTGTTCGTGAAACTCTGGCATCGGTCTGTCGGCCCAAGATTCATATCATGGAAGCGCGAAGCATGGGGCAATATTGAAACACTTCGCCACATTGCTGCAAAGAGTATTCAGTCCATGGTTCGAGTAAATCTTGCCCAAGGCAAAGTGCAGCTGATGCGCGAGCAACGGGCAGCCCTGCGCATTCAATCCGCTGCGCGTATGAGCCTCGTGCAAAAGCAGTATCCATCTCGCCTGCAAAATCACAAAGAGCTTGAAGCTACCGTGAACATTCAGCGAGTGGCAAGAGGTGCCATGTTGCGAATTCGCACCAAGCGTTCGACCGAAGCGCTTCGCAGACAGCAGGCAGCAAACAAGATCCAAGCACTTTTTAGGGGGCGCAAAGCACGAAGAAAGGTAACCGTTATGCGTGCAATGTCAACTGAAATTATGGAAACCCAGCAAGCCATTCGGAGCGCCCATCAACAAGCAAAAGCGCAAGCAGCTTTGGCTGCCACTGCAAAGGCAGAGCTAGAGATGCTAGTGTCTCTGACGCGTGATCGGCGAAAGGCAGAGTTGCGAGCCAAAGCAGAAGCTGAAAAAACTGTGGCTCTTGAGAAAGCAAAGCGTGGGCAGGAGCGCATGACTCGTGAGGCGCTCCGGGCAGCTGAGAAAGTGGCTGCTCAGAGATTCAAAACTGAAGCTTCCGAACAAAAAATTGCCGCAGAAGCTGAAGCTGCTGCAATTGAAGCCAGAGATTCAGCAGTTGCACTTCTTGCTCACAGAAAGCGTGCAGAAGTGCGGCATGTGGCGGCCCTGCGCATTCAAAACACATTCAGGTCCAAGCAACAAAGAGACTTGGAGCGCTTGCAATCAGAAATCGCAGCAGGGGTTAGCGACAATGCTGCTCTGAAGCGCACAATGACAGCCATGAAGAAAACCGACGAGGTAGCCCGAGACACAATGCGCAAGATGGTTGACATTGAGAAAGCAGTCCTTGTGGCTGGGGAGTTCATCAAGAATGCCGTTCGCAGCGTTGAAGAGGAAGCAGTACAAGCTGCTGCAGAAGCTGCTGCACGCCGAGAAGCAGCCGATGCGCGTCTTGCGTCCGGCGGGAGCCCGAGGCGCAGGTCGCTTTCTCCAAAGCGCTCTCAATCTCCAAAGCGCCGTGATAGCCTGACATCGGGCAGCCTTGTTCAGGACACAAAGTCTGATGAAAGCAAAGCTGAAGAGGTCAATTCCGGCTTTGGTGTTCCTGCAAGCATGGAACAACGTCCGTCAGCTGAAATAGCTAACGAAAAGCGTGCCCTCATCGCCAAGGCCCAATCAATTGAAACGGGGCAGGGGGCAATCGAACAACTACAGGCCACAATTCGATCATTGCAAGCCGCATTGAAAAAGGAACGCACTGCAACCCAGCAGCAGATTGCGGCCTTGGAGGCTAAACGTGTCAATGGTGCCAGGGAGGTTGAGCGAGCAATTCTAGAAACCCTGGCAGATCCTATGGGTATGTCAAAGAAGCTTGAAGACCAAACACGCGGCAAGGAGCACTTCAGAAAATACCAGTCTGCTCTCACCTGCGAGTTCCGAAAGCGAAGAAGGCGCCAGAAGCGATTTGGAAGCCGCATGCTGCGTTTCCGCAAACAAGTCCAGCCCTGGGACTACAAGTTCAGCGCGTCGGCAGATGAAAAAACACCGTCCCAGCCAAAGTGGATCAAGTTTTATGAACCAGCAGCTGACGCGCTGTACTTCTTCAACACAGCAACAATGGAGCGTCGGTGGACAAAACCGACACACGCTGATGGATACTCCACTTCAGACACTGAAGCATCAGATGACGATGTTCAAAATGCGCCCTGGGCAGTCGGTGGCGCTTCTACGAAAAAATCTGACCAATTGCGTGCAAAAGCTCTGGTTGAGTCGATGGATCCTGCTGTCGTTGCAGCACAAAATGCAAGATGGAAAGCATACGCATGCGCTGAATGTGCAGCCAACAAGTGCACACGCCGCTGCGACCAGTGTGGGGAAAGTTACTGTGATAGATGCCACGCCATGCTACACAAACGTGGGCGTAGAAGCTTCCATACTTGGAAAGCTGTTCGGCCTTGGCTGGCTGTTGAGCACGCTGGACATGTGCACAGAAAGGATGCCTGTTCAGATTGCCACGCAGCCCCAAGCACGCGCAAGTGCCTGCAATGCGCCAAAGAATATTGCGGTACATGTTTTGAGCTGACTCACCGCACTGATGTGATGAAAAACATGCATTCATGGACGCTAACAGAGCATGGGCGTAAGGTCAAGGAGGAGAAGGATCGGAAAAACGGCAAGAACGAAACAGTCTTCGCGACAGCAGCGCATGCAGCTGCGCAACCGGCGTACGATGACATGTCCTACATTGCCGAGGAAGCTGCAGAGGGTTTAGACCAAGGCGGGGAGGGCGAGCAAAGCGGTGGAGATGTGCAATACGATGCCGACGGAGGCTGCTACGACGAGTACGGGGGCTACATTGACGCCGAAGGGGGGTACACAGATGCTGAGGGGAACTACACCTCGCCTGATGGGGTGTACTATGAAGCAGCAGTTGGACAATGAATCACCAACACACCCACGACTGCGGCAGCGCGCAGACTACTCCGGGTGAGATGCCTCCCACTCCTTGCGGCGCCTCTCAAGCTCTGCAGCATCGTCTACCTCCTTCTGTGCCATGTCTTGGACGAAACCAGTGGGTGGAGCGTCCCACATTGCCAGGTAGGTGCAGCTTCCACACATCTCCGTGTAGAATGCATCTTTGCTCTTCTTGACTTGCCCACCTTGAAAGTCCCCATCGTTGAAAACGTAAGGGTAGGCGGACAGAATATCTGCCAGAGCTCGTCTGCCCGCATCGGGGTATGTCGTTGCTTTTCCCACACTGCTGGCGACATGGTCAATGTGGATACTCAAGAACAGGTTCACCCGATTCACCGCCAGCCACTCCTTGAAGCCGGGGGTCTGAGCAATAATGGCCTCACCGCCCTCAGTATCAATCTTGACGAATACCTTTCGACCTTGCAGCTGGATGCTGTTCTGCTGTACAAAGTCCGGTAGTGTGAAGCAGTCAACATACCAAGTGTACTTCGCCAGCTTCGAGTCTTTGTTGCCTGGCTCTGGCTTCCACAGCAATCCACCCATGCTATCACCAGGCTGTTTGTACGAGTAGAACGGGACGTTTTGGGATGTTTTGTCGCTGATGCAGGCACGGCGCAAGCGCACGTTTTGAACATCCGCCGCGTTGGCAACTACGTTTCGGGCGGCTTCACCGTACGCTGCTGGGTCAGCCTCCAAGCCCCAAACTTCACCTGCCTTCCTGGATGCATACAGCACAGTGGGACCGATCCACATGCCAAAGTCAATGTACAAGGTGTCTTTGTCAAACAGCGCACGCATGATAGCAAGCGTCTGCGGCTCCCACTGCCCATACATGGCTCGCGCCCAGAACAGGTAGTACTCGTAGTGTTCCTTCTCGGAATATCCTACCACAGTGAATGTCTCATCTGGTTGTACATTGACGGTGCGCCAGCCACCCAGTTCTGCCTTGACGTACTTGTAGTTAGTTGTGACAATGGAGCCAGAATCCTTGGGCAGGGGATCCATGTCAACAACGCCCACGTGCACAGCAGCCAGACAGTCTTTGAAAGAAGTGTATGCAGCCCCGTTGCTGGCGCCGGGGGCAGCAGCTGCCATGGCTTGGGTGCCTGGTGCAGCCGCCCCGCCCTCGCCTCGCTGGCCCAGGTACTGTGTGAGTTTGGACAAAGCGTGCTGTACATCTCGCCGACTTGCACTGATATCAGCAAGACTGTCAACTCTGACACGCCCGTCAGCAACGGCGCCAAGAGATGCTCGGATGGACTCAAGGGACTGGCGAATTGCAAAGAGCTCAGCACCCTCAGTGCCAGCAGCTGGGGCAGCAGTATGACGGATGCTTGGACTTGCGAAGCTCTCCGACGAGCGCATTGTGAACAGAAGCAAAACAATAGATCCTGCAATGCAGAAGAATGCAGTCCAGCATTGTGGACGCCGCAGCAGCCCCTTCTGAGCCATGGTGCAGCGGACTTTGATGCAGTCAAACTGAGGACACTTTGAATAGCCCTCACTTTGCTCAAGGCAAGTTTCCGAACACCAGGTCAGACAATGGTGAAAAACGAGTTGTATATTCAGCTTACATATCTGTTTCTTGGTGCATCTTGGCAAGCTGAGAAGGCATTTGTAGCAGTCAGCCAAGCTGCAGCAGGGCACAGAAGACTTACAGACAGGGGGGCATCAATTTTTCCTCAGTAGAACCATTGCATTATGTCTGCGGCGACCATGGACCATTTCCCTCAGAGCGACGTGCCCCGAGACAAAAATCTTGCAGCAGTGTACACACTTGTACATGTTGGTGGCCGCTTTCGCTGCAATTACACATTCTGCATGTCTGGGACAAGCACTCGGCGGCTGCGGGAGCTGCTTCGGCAGGCTGAGGTGAAAACAGCCTTCGATGAAGATGACTTGAAACAGATTGTGTCGTCCGCATCAGAAGGTTCATCATCAGGGCGGGATCGCTCGAGCGTTCTCACGCCCAGTACACTGGGCATGTCGGCATCCGGCGATTTGGGCATTTCGCCAGGCGACGACAACGGCAGCGAAGTATCGAGACTCAGTATCCCATCGTCACTTCTTGATGAGCTTCATTCAACACCAAGAATCGGCACCAAAACATCCTCAAGAACACCACAAAGTATAATGAAAACCCCCAATTTGGACTTTTCACGAGTTCCTGATGTCGGGGCAGGTGTCCATCGGTGAGAATCGGTCGAGCTACCGTTGAAATGCAAACGCCAGTTTGAAACGATGCTTGGTTTGCAGGCTTACGCTTGAGAACGCGCAATTGCGCCAAGAATTGGATGATTTACAGCATGATTTCGAAACCGGTCGCTCGAATGCAGATGTTCGCGCGTCTCGTGCAATCGGCGATATGCGCAGCCAGCTGGTAAGTCTCATAATTAGAAGCATGGGCGTGCTCACATACTGCCGATACCAGCAGCACAGAACATATCACTGCACAGGAAGCAAAGGAAACGGAATGCGAGGAGGCCAGGAAGAGGGCTGAGCACTTGCAGGAGCAAGTTGACAAATGTGCCCGGGACATGCAGGTGTCCCGTGAGCCATTCCAGCGGTCGCTGCACATTTCCAGCGCTATGGCGCAGGAACTCAAGCTGGTGCGTGTCGCCCTCCACATTCAGCCCACTTTATCACCGCCTTGCACTGCCCCCCCCCCGCTGCGTGCAGGTCCCCCCAGAGCGTCTCTCCCTGAAGGAGTTCATCGAGCTTCGCCTGCACCAGGAGCAAGAGCCACTGCGGGAGTCGCTGGCTGCAGCCAGGCGGGAGCGCGACGCTGCTCAACAAGCACTGGAGGAGAAGGTGGAGACATCGGAGAAGCACTCCCGTAGTGTGCTGCACCGCACGAACCTGGCGGAGGGCAGGCTGGAGGCAGCCGCCGCCCAGATCTCAGTGCTGGAGGCGGCACAAGAGCGCCTGCAGCAGCGCCTGGCAACAGCCCTGGACACAGTAGATGAACTGCACCGTAAGGGACAAGAGTACGATGCCTTGCATGCCCGGGCAGGCGAAATGGAGACAGCTGCAGCACGGGACGCCAAGCTGATTGCGCAGCAGAGTGAGAGCTTGTCGCGAGCGACCAACGCAGCCCAAGATGCAGAGCGACGGCTGCGGGACACAGAACAAAAGGCAGAGCTGCTGGCAGCAGACAAGCGCTCCTTGAGCGGCACAGTGGACGATCTGCGGGCAGCCATCCGAAGAGCGGAGGCCGATCTGTCCCGGGCGACACGGTCAGAAGCAGCACTGCAGGAGCAACTGGCTGCCAGTAAGCGCAGTGCAGAGGAGGATCGCCGCGCTCTCACCGCTGCCGCTGAGGGGAAAGTGGACGAGGAGCTGGCTCGCCTGCGATCTCAGCAGGCATCCTCATCTGAGACACTGCGGCTGCGCTCAGAGGAGGTGTGGCAGACGCAGGTGCGGAATTTGAGGGCAGATCTCACGGCTGCAGAGGCACGCATTACTGCGCTGAGTGCCCAGATGGAGACGACTGCAGCAGGCAAGGCAGCAGCGGAGCGGGAGGCGGCAGCAGCCAACTCATCTGCAGAAACCACTGCTGCTGAGCTGCGAGGGTCCCTTAAATTGAAGACTGCAGCCCTGCAATCAGCCCAAGCTGAGGGTCACGATTTGAGGGCGGAATTGGCAGAGGCAAGAGCCGAGCTGCGCTCAAAACAGGGGGCCCTTGAGGAGGGACGAAGGGGGGTGGCAGAGCTGGATGCCAGTACAAGCAAGCGAATTGCACAACTTGAGGGGGCCCTTGAGTCAGCCAAAGGTGCCCTCACTGTGTACGAGCACCTGGAAGGGCAGATGGATGCGGCTATCGTTGCGGCAGGCGAGGGTGCTGTCGCCAGCGGCGACACCTCCCGGGCTGATGATGAGTACAGCGCATTCGGTGACTCTGAGGACAGCGGGAATAAGTCTGCAGCTGGAACACTGATCAATGCTGCAGGTGTGCCTGTGGCAGCTGCACGGCGCATGAGGCAGGCAGTGCTGCTGGCTCGCCAGCTAGCCGAGGCACGTCGCAGCGAGGGGTCTCTGCGACGTGCCCTTGCCAGCGCGCAGGCCGCCCTCACCAAAGAGCGCCAAGCCGGCCGCGACCTTGCACGCACAATTGCCGAAGCATCGCAACCCCACACCTTCGTGGTTGGGCGCCTCCGGGAGCTTGAGGCTGCGCTGCGAGACGCTGAGCACGAGGCAGCAGACGCCAGTACGGCAGCAGCAGCAGCCCG
>Ga0307982_1000767_pt1 | contig 25600 bp, 17 predicted proteins | sample OrgLakmetagen989_FD_201847 | JGI IMG/M metagenome (GOLD analysis project Ga0307982, IMG submission 201847) | Saline water microbial communities from Organic Lake, Antarctica - #989 | ecosystem: Environmental > Aquatic > Non-marine Saline and Alkaline > Saline | place: Antarctica: Organic Lake...
TCTTCAAAAAGATACAAATATAGAAAGGTGTCTTTAATGACAGGAACCTCAATAGCGGTAGTGTAAGAATCTGCGGTAAGGGATGATCCACTTTCAACAAGACCCACGCGAATAAACTCACCCTCTAGAACACTCATTCTAACATCCGTCTTATCCGAACCCGCCACATAAGTTTTGCTAGATAACACCCCTTTGAAGCCATTTAAAGATGAAGAAATACGAGCGGTATGAGTCTCATCCAATAGGTTAATATCAGGATGCTTGTAAATTGAACTCCATGATAGATTAGTGGTATTACCAAGTATATTTAACTCATCGGATATAACATTGTTAAAAGTTCCTATATCGGCTTTTATTTTGGTAGTCATGATCCTATATTTTGTATTATTAGAAAATTTTCAAATATAAATAACGAAAATTAATATTCCGTACTATAGGAAAAATGAATGTAACTAATTTGTCTATAAATGAGATTAACGAGTCTTTATCCAAGAGTGACATACTATCCGAAAAGTATAAAGTTCTATTTAAAGCGTTATACAAAAAAAGGAGCTTTAGTACTCATGTAGATAACAACACAACTCTCTCCATCAAACTTCTTCAGTTAGACTACTCTAATGTATATCCTGTAACATACACACCCAAAAAACCCAAAGAAGCTCAAGGAGCATCCAAGACTTCGGTCGAACCTGTATTTTCTGTATATTTTAATCCAGGTAAACGTATTTATTATTACGAATTGGAGTCACTGCAGAAGCAAACAAAAAAAGGAGGTAAGAAACACACCAAGGAAGGTGAGGATCTTTCCACCTTTGTAAAGTCGACATCCGAGTCTTCTACAAAACCACGATTAAACATTAAAACAACCAGCGTCGACATTCAAGTGTCTGGATTATACTTTCAGGGTTTACTGTACATGTTTAAAGATAAGAGGCATGCCCACGAGATTATAGACAAGATTAAAAAGACTAGAGTTCCCTGTTTATACAGAGACGGCAGCAGTGGCGGCAGCAGCAGCAGCAGCAGCAGCGGCAGCAGCAGTGGCTCTACTCATCCAGAGGTGTACACAAACGAGTTTGAGTTAAGGGTGAGGGAAGATTCAGGGTTGGAGGATTACAGTATCGACTACAGTAGCGATATTTTAGAGATTAGATACTTTAACAAACTACTAGAGTTAAAGAAAGACATTATAGTTAAATTCTTCCCAGATATAAAAAAAGAAGAATTATTAGAGTTTAAAGAAGTTAATGAAATGTACGACAGTATTAAAGATGAAGAGTACGATCCCATTAAAAAATGCCCACACAAGTACATCGTCAACGGCAAGTGTAAGGTATGCTTCCAAGTTCTAGATGATGTAGACACATTCGACAATGAAGAAAGTTATATTCCTACAAAGGAGGTTTACCAACGCACAGACAGTCTTTACAACACTTTCTACAAGAATGTTTTATCCCATGTAAAACGTATGTCTACAAACACTAATAAGATTACTCGTTACCTTATTCATCTTACAAAAGCTCTGATCGATAAAGATACAGAGAATGCTTCCAAAGAATTGTATAACCTTTATTCTCATATCTATTTCTTTTCGGCTATTCTAAAGCAAAAGATTCCCACTAGATACATCATGAAGGACAAATTTGAGCAAACGGCAGACGTTCTTCTAGAGAAACCAATTAAACATAGCTTTAGTAAGCCTACTATTGTAAATATGCTGAAGAAAGCATATTCTAAGATCAAAAAGATAAAGATAACCGATTACTACAACTCAGATTCTTTAGATGAAATTAAAACAACCTCTTTATACAACTATTACTACGTGCAAGCACGCCGGGTAGACCCCACTGTTAAGAAGGATGACTATTATAAAATATTTAAGATTATAAACGCCATTAAAAAATCTTCGAAGGATAAGATTAAGTCCAAAGGTAATACTGTTAAGAATGAAAAGTACTTTAATATCTTACCCTTTTACAGATCTGCCAAAAGTAAATCCAATAAAACTTTTACAGATAAGACTAAAAAGGTTACTCCCTCTTCACTACAATCTGAGCTCCATTCAAATATTATGAAAAGGGAGGAAGAGATGTCTAAGAACAGATTCTTTGACACGATACACTTCGTCTGCCCTGTTGCAAAAGATCGCCTTCATATTTGGAACAACGATAAGTGTGCTGAGTGCTCTTTGGAAAAGCATACCCGCGACGAAAAATATTACCATAAATTTAAGAATTTTAAGTTTTATAACCCTCAGACCTACTCTATTAATACTAACAAGGTTAAAGATACTACACCCATGGGTTCTGTTGTGATAAAAAAGAAAAGCAATACGGATATGTTGTGGTTTGTTAAAAAGGATTATAGCTCTAAGGTTATCCAAACCTTCAAGCTACCCATTTATTCCTTCGATAAATTTAAAAACAATGAGGATTTCTCCCTATTTTACCAACTGAAGTATGTAACTGATCAAATGTATTTTTACAAGAATATCGAAGATAAAGATTATTCTAGAATGTCTGCTCGCATATCTCATATTATAAAAAGAGAGGTGAAGGAAGCTACATGGTTTTTACTAAACTCTCTTTGTAAATGGATATTAGAGTTCAACAAGGGAGAGATGTCTACATTTATAAATACTTATCTCTTAAACTTAGATAATGTTTTTAAACCTAAGAATATAGGGACTGAAGACGAAGATATGGTAGAGTACGACTTACTTGAATATATCGACAAATACGATAATCCTTTATATAAGGATGAAGATACCGAAGGTACTGGAGAATTAGATGATAGTGATAACCGAGAGGGTATCCATAGTGATATAGACTTCACTTCTATTGATATTGATGCTGAAGAAATCGAAAGCAATATTCCAAATAGTGATGATTAATTATTTTGATATATATACACAATATAATGGAGGTCGAAAATAAGAGATTACATTCGGTTTTTGAAATAGTTGGATCCTATGTGGTGGATCTATACTATAATCATTTTAATAGGGAATCCAACAGATTTGTAGCGCAGAATAAAGCAGAGACCAAAGTAGAAGCGTATAAGCAAATTGTCACTATATTTATTACATCCTTGAGAAACAAGGCTGCCTACAACAAAGTCATTCATGGAATCCTCGAACGATACAAAGGTCTAACAAAGTTCCACCGACTGCAGTACATTGAATTCGTCCCTCACATTCTTATGAATTTTATCCCGATAAAATTCTTAAAGCAGATGAAGTACGAACACAAAGTTCTTAAACTACAGGAGATTATCATCAACTCCTTAAAAGAAATGGGTAGGGTTGTAGTCTCTCCTAATGTTACTAGTATGATTACATCTAATTCCGTAAATAAGAATTTAATTAGAAAGTTGCAAGATAAATACATTAAAATCCTTATGGGTGAGCGCGAGCGCATCTTCAATGTTATCTTTATGAAAAAGATAAAGCACAGTCCTGACCAAAACAACGGCTTGTCCAAGTTAAAGGAGGTTATTTACAAGCTTATTAAGGAGAAGATCGTGTTGGAAAAAAATAACAAAGAGTTGGCAGATGTATCACAGGCTTTGATTAATAAAGTTAAAGAGACTCAAGCTAAAATGACCATCCAAGAACGGGAGATTCGTCAGCTGCAGGAACAAGTTGCAGAATTAAAAAGCAGACCACCCCCGCAGCAGATCACCCATGTTATGCACCCCGGACAATCTGGGAAATATCTACAACACACCCCTTCAAACACAATGCAAGCATCCCAGGTGTCTCAACCTCAGATAGCCTTTAGTAAACCCAGAGTTACATTTAGCGACCCAATATCAACTTTCAACAAATCTCAGGATTATTCTTACGAAGACAACAAAGAGAACACGAGTGTAGTAACTCCTATGAATGAGACCTCTTCTTACAGTAATATGAATCCCCCATATAACTACGATACAAAGTCCTCATACGTAGAAGAAGCTAGTGACGATGAATGCGACGAGGATGGTATGGATAGTATAGAGGGTGTGAATAGCAGAGATGAAGAAGATACCTTAGAGTCTATGATTATCAGTAACGATGATACAAGTGAAGCACAGAAATGTGAGAATCCTATGGGTTTCGAAGAAAACAAAGGTTTTGCGTCGAATATTCAATTAGATTAGATTCAATTAGTTTTCAAAACTTAAGAATTCTTTTTTTAAAAATAAATATCTAAGAATATAAACTTCATAATGAGTATCCGAGATGGTATAATGAATTACGGCGAGATCATTCGCAACCCTGTAGGTATCAGTGTAATCCTAGTGATTGCGTTAATGATATTATTCTACTTTACTTTTAGTAAGGAAACGATAGTGAAGAATACCATTCATTGCTTTCTATTAGTATTTATAGGTATTTATTATCATAACAAGTTCCTACTGAAAGAGTTCGAGTCTAAAGAATATTTATCGGATAAACTGGATATTATAAACAATTTAGATTCCGATCAGGTAAATGTCCGCAATAATACTGTGGGAGGAGGTTATGGAACTGGAGGTAATGGTTTTGATATGGATTTTATTGATTCTTTATAAGTTAATTTGATTATAAAATATATAATCATGATTCACATCCTGATAAAAAAAACATTATCGGAGGGAAATAGGAGGATTGTAGATTATTTTAACCTTAATGCAGAAAATTTCAGAGATAAGGGCATTTCTATTAAAATTATTATCGTACGTAAAGACAACATCTCCAAATTTAAAAACCTTATAAAGGGGCTGCCTGTTCTGGTCGACTTTGAGAGAAATATGCTGATAGAGGACATCAGTAAAATGTTCGCGCATTTAGAAAATACATTAAATAAAAATACACCCAAATCAGCCTCTAAATCTAAGTCAGAGGGCAGTCGATCTTTGGAGGATTACTACGCAAAAGAAATGAATAAAGACCAGATGGATAAAGATAAGAATAATATTCATGAAGAACCTATCAAAAACTTACAAGAAAAATTAGACGCCCATCGCAAAGAAATGATGCCTTCCCGAAAAGGTACGTCCCGTCCATCGGGAAGAAGTAATCGCAATAAAAGCATTGGAGATATTACAGGAGATGCAGACTTAGATCGTATTAGAGGTATGTTTGAGAAAACTGACACCGGTACTAAAAAAATATCCGACTACAAGTCTGGGCACGACATTACAGACATTTATCTAAGTAAGTTAGAAGTAAGTTCTTAAAATGTTTTCTGTTTTTAGTAAGTCTTAAAAGTTTCTAATAACTTTTATTTTTTTTAACCTAGGACAACCCACTCCACACCGTTGTATCCCAGGAATTTAGATTGTACGGTATCGTACATGATCATACCCTCCTCCGGGGAGTCACATAGGGTGCTATCAGAGCTTGGAAGGATAACAGCTTTGCGAACATCACTGCTTTTAAAGGATGCAATAGAGCATACATTGACTGGTTCCGCAGCATTGAAGGATAGATGACTTAAAGTACAAGGAGCATTAAGGGATATCTTGTTATCGGCGCTAATCGTAATACCGTTACCCACAGAGTTTAGTAGCGAGAAATCATTTTCGATACCCTGAACTCTGTTCGTGTTAACAACCTTGGTTTCAAAGATGAGAGGAGTCAATTTCATAGTATTTACACCCGCGCTTACCGTTAGAGAACTAGGTGCTGTAATAGTAGACAAGTTCTCTAATTTTGTTACGTTGAGACCATCTACACTCATCGATCCTACCTCCTCACCCTGAACAACAAAACATATCTTTTTTTCTTCGCTATCTATCTTACATGCCTTTATGTATGGAGTTTTAATACCTTGCATAAAATTTACACAACACTCCGGAGTGTTAAAGACAATAGGGTTGTTCATAGTTTTAAAGGTTATAACATTTTGATTGGTGATGCACATGTCCAATCGCTGACAATTGAAGATGTCGCACATAAAAGACTCGGTACCCGGGCAGATGCACAGGTAAGGGAATACCAAAGATCCTACAGAGGAACTAATATCCAATGTCTTTATAACTCTTTTGGCTGTGAAGTCCATAATACTTAGAAGAGACCCAACAATAGTAATCATCAGATCTGTATCTCTAGAAATGTTTAAGGTGACGGAGGTAACTCTTCCCACACAAGACCCAGCTTTCATTTCTTCTTCAGTGGGTTGACCAGTAACGCCGATCATAAACATACCACCTTGTTTAAAATTATTACAGTAAAAGTAGTCACGAGAACCAATGTAAAGACCATTAACTCCTACTAGGTGAAGAGGTTTAGTGGTCTTAACTCCTTTATAGGTAGCTCTACGGTTAACATAACTTAATACCACAGACTTAGAAGTTTTTTTAGGATTCCATCGGATAGAATTGTTTTGTTTTTGAATAGTAATACAGTCTTGGTATTTCTCCATATCCATCTTTATTATAATTTAATAATAGTAAAAAATATTGAGTTATTATATACTATCCCAGGATATAATAATAATGGCAGACTATGGTGTGCTTACAGAGGATTTGTGGATTAAAAAACTAGAAAGAACATGCATGCAGGATAACCCCGCAGATGTTAATAATTATCATGTTAGTCTCTTAAGAGATTATAATGCCGATAAAGAAACCTTTACGCAGTACGAACAAAGAAGTCAAGGCAATCAGAACGTGTTGAGATCCAGCGTGCTTAACCTTAGACATCACGGTGCTAGATCCGATGCGACTCCAGACCATCCCGATTTATTTCTCGGATCTATGGACAGAGATACGTACCATGGTCAGCCAGACTTTAGGAAGATTGTGGATCAGGCTAAAGCTCGAATGAAGTATAAGGATCTTAGATCGGATCACGGATCTGATTTTACAATTGCTTCGGGTGGTGTTAGTGATTACGAACTCAAGAATAATCTTGCTAAGGCGGCAAAGGCTTCTACATCTAGAATGAAAATATTTAGAACGGCTTGGAACTCCTTTGATCCCTCTAAATATTACACTAGAAAAAACACAGGAAATGCTGCTAAGTACTCCCAGTCCGATGAGCTGAAAACAGATGCTATGGTGAACAAGCAACGCAAGTCTAATCTAGAAAATTATCAAGATCAGAATGCTATCGGGTATAGGCAGACGACTGATCATAGGTTTAAGATTGCAACTTACTCTTCTATTAAAAAGCAAAAGAGAGAGGCCGACAACACCACAGCTAGAAAGGCTACAGACTTTAGTCAACTTGCAGAGGTTAGCCCTCAAGAGCTAACCAATAGATTAATGAAATATATTGCCGACGATGTTAAGATGAGTAAGACTAAGTTGGATTTTCTAAAGACCGACAACAACCAATTTATGGAGTCTGAAGAGAGAAAGCAGAAGATCGCAAAGCTTGCTATCGAAAACTTTAACATACAACAAAAGACGCAGCATACAATGCATTTAGAATCATCTCAGCAGATCAACAACCCTAAGGCATTCTTAAAGAAGACCCTTAACAATTTATCCTCTAACTCTATCTCCACTCAAAATATCGTAAAAGCTATGGCTCCTCAGGTAAACTTGAAGATGGTTAGGAAAACAACCGCTAAGAGGTACACCAATAAAGAGGTTCGTAACACAATGATACCAGATTCTGCTGTCAACAAGATTAAGGTCCGAAACTTCAAGGTTAACAAGAGGGTGACCAACGATCTCAGAACCAATGCTCTCAAATCTCACACTACAAATGATATGAGTTCGGTCAACTTATCCTACAAGAATAAAAATTATGAGCTCTACACCCGAAAACCCTCTGAGTACAACCACGATGTTACAGCTCATCACGACGCCACACGAGATGCTCAGATTAGACCCATGTCCTTCACAAAAAAACTGAGATCAGACAACATGTAATTCAAACTTGTAGTATGAAAAAACCTAACACAGGTGTGTTAAAATCGATATGTAGATTTTAGTAGGTTTTTAACATCACTGTTAGTTGTTGCGTTTTGTAGGGGGTTTATATTTTATTTTGAGGGTATCGAAGATGTCCTCTTCCGTCTTAATATTTTTGTTGACGGGTTTAAGATTTTTTATGTGAAATAACCCGTATTGATTTAACTTCATATCACTTTTCTTAGCCCTTTGTCTCATGTATATGTTTTGAACTGCATCTCCCGTTAGAAATAATTGCATGAAAGGCATATTCTTTTTTGTACAGGTAAATATGTCTACCTTTCTAGATATTTTTTTAGTAGGGTGTTTTACAATAACAGAAGCCTTGTGCTCTCCCTTAGATAATACACCCAATATGATATTTTTTTTAGTCAGAATTTGGATAATATCTGCAACGGGTACCATCACAAGCCAATCGAGATCGTTAATCATAGGCTTATGTCTTACGTAGCTACCTAAAATCATGGAGTTCTTACTTAATTTCTTAAGAGTGTTAGCTAGAGGAACAGCTTCTTCTCTTTTAATAGGCTTAAAGATTTCATCATGGTATCTTAAAGACAGCTTCTGACGCGTGTTAAGTACATGAGGGTGGTACTTGACATGCTGTTTTAAATTTCTAACAGTTTTTATTTTGTGTATGTTTTTCAATTCCTGCTCCTTTACCTTTCCTATCCCGAATACCTTGGCAATATTATTCATTGTATTATATTACTTAAAGTGTTAAAAAAAGTAACTTATTTTTAAATACGAAGTAACTTAGTGTTTAAATAAATGTTATATATTTGAATTAAAATGTTATACATATACACAAATGGAGGTTAAACAGTGGAATTGCAACAACGTTAGCAAAGAATTAATACAAGCGGCGAAAGATGTAAATCAGTACGATGCATTCCTATTAGAAACACCCATTTATCAGCTTGATATAACATTAAAGAATTCTTATGAAGAGTTTGCTCATTCTCTGTACAAACTTTGGAATTATGAGCAGTCTATCTACGTAATGACTTACAGTCCTACAGATTTTAAGACCGATGATAAGATGCTGATTAGTCACATCTTTAGAACAAACTTACATCTCATTCCAATCAAGCAGCAGAATAACCTGATATTCAGTCTGAACTTGGATAATAAAACCGACAAGTCTATTCCTATCTTGTCAAAACATCTAAAGAGTAAAGTTGCAGATGTGATGGAGAACACTTTTATACTAGGTCACCTTGCTCCAGGGTGTAGCCTATCCATCGATAGGATATACGTAACAAAATACGTATCCGATAACTCCCTACATACAATGCCCGGTAAAATGACCTACATTGTGGATGGTAAATCTTTTAAATTAAGTGTGCGACTGAAGTTGAATAAACCTAAGTATGTGCTATTGAATTTAATAACTACCCGTATCGAGAGTCTGACAGCTATAATAAAGTCGTTGGAAGAGATCAAATCCAACAATAACTTCTCAAACAACCTTATCACCTACGAATCCTTAACCAAGACCAAATTCGACCTTCTGATAAAATATTCAGACAAGATTACCAATCTAATTATCAAATCTATGTTACTCATCTCACCTACAATGAAATCTGTAATTGTTAGAAATCAGGTTGACCGTACCATCAATATTACCATAGACCACGAAGATAACGTAGGTATCGTAATAGAAGCTCTAAAAAAAATAATCAAGGAATACACGAACGTCATTGAATATCCAGACTTTAAGATGATTAACTAATTATAAGTTCTTATAAAGTCTTATAAAGTCTTATAAAGTCTTATAAAGTCTTATTTTTTTGTAAGGATTCGTGTTAATAAATTGATAATATATCATTAGTATAAGAAGTCTACTTATATTCCATAGTATGGATAGACTTTCGTTGGATTACATTAAACAACACTTTAAATCTAAACATGTTCCGGTTATTGAGCCTATTAAGCCTAGTACTCTTTGTAAAAATTGTAATATTCTGATGAGACTCTCCCAAGAGGGATACGTGTGTATGATGTGTGGTATGTCGAAGCATGTTAGTATAAATGATCTTGGATCCTTTCAACACACCAAGATATACCCAGAATCCTTTACAGTTATTTCTCAGGATAGGTCTACACGAAGACAATACATGGGATCTATTAGATCTTCCGGTAGAAACAATCATAAGAAGATCAACAACATTAAAGACACTCTGACTATTATTTCCAGCAATAATATGTTTTCGGGGTCCTTATATCTAGATGATTCTAACATTGCGTACATCTCCAATAAAGTAAACAATATAGTCAATCATATCAATAACAATGTCTTGAAGGGAAATATTTACTTTAACACCAACATTAAAAAGGAGAAGACTATTATCCGAGGTAACAACATAAAAGGATTAATAGGTGTAATAATCTACGAATTGTGTATTATTCAAGAAAGATACACCACCCTTAAGCTTATTTCTAAATACTTGAATATTGATCAGTGTTACATTAAGAACGCTATAAAAACTGTAGTCGATCCACTGATTGAACTTGGGTTAATAAAGTTATCATTATCCAAAAAAGATAAGGCGAACGCTTTGTTTAAAACCTACATAAAAAAGTACAAAATTCCAGACAAGTACAATGATACACCTTGGAGTCTGCTAAAGTTGGTAAACAACAAGTATCTCAACAGAGGGTATTACTACAGTATGTTCGAAGTTAAGTGCATTAGCGTTATCATCTTTCTCTATAAAGTTATCAACCCTGGTTCTAGAGAACCAGACTACTTCATAGGAAGGCAAACATACGACAGGTTTGAAATAAACTCAATAATACCATTATTGTACCCAATAAATAAAGTTCTTAAGAGTTACAATCTAAAACCTATTGCACGTCCGCCACTAGGTCGGAAACTAAAAATATAATCCGATGATCAAAGTTTCGAGCATGCATTAATCTCAAAGTTTCGAGCATGCATACATTAATCTCAAATATTGTAGTAGTATTCGTATCTGTTGGTGGGTTTATATGTTAAATCCTTAACCTCCTTGCAGATGGATCTCCATATCCTATCGATCTCTATTAAGGTTCTCTCATTCTGCAGATGCAAACACTCCAGTATTTTTTTCTTGCGAGGAATGTCTTCTACGATATGATCAACTAATTTGTACAAACAGTATTGGTAATTGATGATGCTAGATTTGTGAGGAGGTTTTATTTTGTTGTATGCCGTGATAACCTTGTTAAAAGTCCGATAAATAATGTTCATCTCACAAGAGTTAATAGAAGCAGGCTCAATACCTGTTATCTTTTTTCTAATCAATGGTATGTGATTATTTAACTCCGTATGCTTTATCTCTTTTAGATATACCCTAATCTGATCGCATCGTATAAAGGTGTTCTCCAATTTGTTATTGTGTATAATAGTTCTTAAATTATTTAAGACTTCTGGATCTATATCAAAATTATATCGAGCTTGAGCTCTATTAATCCAATTCTTAAATTGTCTTACAATGTCGTATCCCGTAGATCTAATTTTATTTTTTACCTGATTGGACTTATCTACAAAAGTCTTTCTCTCTTGGATGGTGTTGCATACTTTGCATATAATGTTGTTGGAGGTGTCCACCATAAACTTTTCACACAAGCATTTGCATTTTCTTGTAGTATAAGTATTGGTAGTATTTAGGATGAGCATGTTATTGTCATACTCCTTTGTCAACCTGTAAATAGTAAGAACCTCTCCCTTCTTCAAAGTGTCTTTAATTTTCTGGATAATCAACCTGATATCCATATAAATAACATTTATCTTGTTTATAAAATTGTTGCACAGAATGATTTTGTTGTAAGCAGAATTATTCTTGCGATTCTTCTCGATATGGTAGATAAGGTGACTTGTTTGCAGTATGTAGTACACTCTTAATTCTCCTAATTTGATGCGAATATCATCCACATCATTTAAATGGTTTAAAATAGACCCTATTATACCAAAGCTTTGAATAATGTGTCGATGTAAAAAGCTACTTTTATTCATCTCTATTACATGTTATATATTTTATCTTCTTTCTTTATAATTCATGATGGACAATTGGGACGACCTATTAAAATCCATCAAGGAGGACAGCTCCGTAATTGATACGCTGTCTGATGAGAAAATTGTGGAGTTATCGAAAAAGTTAAACCCCTACAATGTAAAACTTGGAGATGATAAGTACACGTGCCTGTCTGTTATTGACCTTGACATGAAATACAAGCGTAGGTTCTTGATGACCAGTCTTATCGGATTCTTATTTAAGCAGTGCGAAGAATATCGTCTAGATGACTGCGAGGCTCCCAACGGAGATATTAAAACATACAAGAAGGATTACGAACTTGCAAAGCAGTGGTTGAGCGCTAACCCTGAACCTCCAGCCGATTCTGAGAAGCTTATTAAATACAAGGGGGATAAACTGAAGGCCCTCAAGTGTGTAGAGTATTACTCCAACATTCTTAAAAGACATACCGTAAAAGAATTCTTGGACTCTATCTTTAAGTTTAACCCGGATGAGCATGTTACAAACTCCTACGGTTTTAACCCTCTGGACCCCAGCCGAAACAAGTTAGCCACAGAGAGCAGTGAAGAATGTAGTAAAAAGTGCTGCGATAAGGATTGCAAAAAAGAATGTAAAGATAGCTGCCAGTGTGAAGTTAAAGAAGGCAAGAAAATGTTGGTAGATGAAACCAAAGACCCTGCCGATGTGGAAGACAAAACTCTTACTTCTGCGGATAACGTGCCTTCTGTGGATGGTAATGGTAATGTGGTGGCCGCGGTTAACGCTCCTCCTAAAGATACTTACCACTACTGGGAACATTACACAGATACCAACTACGAGAAGATTATGGATGTTGTTAACAATATGTATTCTGAAAAGCCAGACCTGCACTTTGCCATCCAACCTCATGCTACGTTTAGCTCTCAAGAAGAAGCAGAGACTTATATGAAGAAGCATCGTAACCTTGTTATTACTGACATGCTTATGCTTACCAACGGCAAGTGGAGTCTAACGGGAGCTTTTAGCGAGAACGTAGAGCGTATTAACTTTTACAATCAGAACACGTCCATCATCGAGGAAATTCTAAAGCAGAACGAGTCTGACAAAAAGGTGGGCGCAGAACTGATGAAGAACCGTGTTAAGAGAAAGCGCAGGAAGAACAAGAAGGATCACGGTACAATTCCTAAGGAATTCTTAGAACTTAAGAAACAAAACCCCTCCAAGGCTGAGCTCATGGGAGCTGAGAGGATTAAGGTTGACGATGAGAAAAAAGAAACTCTTCAGCTCACGGGACCGGAAGGTGCTGTGGTTGAGGAGGTTGAATGTGATGAAAAAATTAAGGATTTAGAATCATCTTTATTTAAGTTAAGCGACGAGATTCCAGAAGATGGAATTCAAGTCGATATTATCGAAGTTAATCAGGGTGGTAAGAATACCCATAGATCAGAATTCTTTACGAAAGCTGTAGACCCTGAAGTTAACATTTAATCATCGAGAACAAGTTGATCTAATTCATTCTCAAGCTCGTCATTTTTTTCATTATCAGAGGCTTCTTCAGAATTGTTTTCTTCGTTCTTTTCATCATCAGGAGCGATGCCGTTGTTCTTGCAGGCGCTCAAGTTAAACTGCTCCTTGAAACCGCCAGAACCCTTACGATCCTTCTTGATGTATACGATCTTATTGATGTACATCTGCCATGCAAAGTAGCCACCTGTGATACAGAGAGAGCTCAAAGCGAATTTGAACATAACATCCGATCCGGATAATAGTTCCTTGTGGATGTTGCCATTGTTGATGACAGACTTACATTCCTTTCCAGTTTTAGTAATTTTCTGGAAGGTGCAGTTAAACTTAGCATCGGGGTTGGAGTTCTCCACGGGAGTTCCATCCTTGGTCTTAGATTGGATACCGATCTTAAAGTAGATAGAGTTAACCGTTGCTGTTTTAATAGTTTCTTCTTCTTGGGTAAAGAAGTTTATTTTAGGAACCTCTTCTACGGTAGCCAACTCAGAGTCTGAGAGTTTTTGGGTGATGTATTCCATTTCTACTTTACTCTCAACAAACTTAGGAGTCAGCTTCTTACGCATGTAAGACTTGTTTTTAGATTTAGTCTCTTCGATTAATGCATAGGCCTTCATAATAACCTTAGTTAAGTAAGTGTTCTCCAGTAGAGGAATCATAACACTCACGCACTTCTTAGAGTTATCATATTCTTGATTCATTCTTTTCTCCAGTTTCATGATTGATCTAGGGAGAAGAATAGGATCGTTGAAGGTTTTAAGACCTAACTTATGATAAGTCTCGGATATAGGATTATAAATGCAGATGTCACACAGCTCAACCTTTACTTTATTGGGGTTACTGTACGCTACGTTTTTAATGTTTTTAACAATTCTAAGCTCTACTTTACCATCTTCCAGATTTTTAAATAAGCGCTCGGGTTCCTCATATTTGGCATATTGCTCAATCTTGACAATGGGGAGACTCATATTGACCGTGTATAATTATACGATAAGTAATCAAATGTTTTACTTTACGTTTAGTATAATCTATACTCCTATTTTTATAAAAGATCTTTATGTTTGGCTAAATCGTGTTTTAAGTAGGATTCATTATACAAAATCTCATTTCTATCCATATGGCTAGTAAAATGCATCCTATCAGCGTACTCTACGATGCCTAATTCTAACATAAATTTACTAATCTTCTCGGCGCTATACTTCCCGCTTTTCTTCAAAGCTGCAATTAGGAGATAATACTTTCCAATGTCATTGTTTGTAGAGTATCCCCTCACCGGAAAAGAACTCATTGCAGGTAATGTTTTTTTTGTAGAATGTACGTAAGAGAACCAATGTTCTATAACTATGTATAGTTCTATAACTATGTATAGTTCTATAACTATGTATAGTTGTTCAATTATTATAAAAAAAATACTAAGAGATGTACGTTAGTAGGTTTTTAACATCGGGTGTACATATTAGTAGGTTTTTAACATCGGTAGGATTTACTATGTTAAATTTAGAATAGTTAGATTTCACTTACTCGAATTTAAGCAAATCCCGAGTAGCGTTCATAGTGTGGGTTAGTTTAATGTTGTTGGGTGCCAGCTTGTCAACTCGTTCCTTTACGATGAAAGGCTTACCGTCGAAAAAGGCGGGGGGTGTGGTAACCATACAGGAAGCAGAATCCACGACAAAGGCCAGCACTTTGCAGAATACCTCAGTGGAGCGGATAGACTTGTGAAAGTCAGCGCTGCACAGGTACAAGTTCTTTTCGAAGTTGCGCTCTTTAATGTTGTTCATGTAGTAGTGTTTGAACGTGTAGAAAACCTTACCTAGACGGTCGCTATCTCCCTCTTCCGAGGCCTTAACATACTCAGAATTGAACAAGAAGCAAAACTCAGTTATAGACAACCACCAGCATATAAATTTGGTTTCGGATTTGAACAACGCCGATACCATAGCTCCTACAGCGGAGTCTGTAGATTTAATGGTATCGAATGCTTCTTCGTAGAGATCATGTAATTTGGCTGACAGATCTTCATCCATCTTAACGGCGCCCACCATCTCACTTTTAGACGTAAAGATCTGGTCGTAGTAAGCTTCCAATCCGGGGAACCCAGACTGACACTTCAGGTATGTATCTTTCTTATCATAAGTAGAATCTTTTTTAACCCACTCTTCGTTCTGAGCTGCAGTGAAGAGAGAGCTGAAGAAAAAGAATGCGAGGGGCGAGCTAGGCTTGAAGTATTTAAGCAGGGTCTTGCAATGAGGATCATTAATGTTAACTTCCATAGACATAAGCATGTGAGTAAGCATATCCATAGACTTGCATTGGTAAAAGTTCTCCAGCTTCATCTTAGCTTCGATGGTATCCAACATAAAATCCGCCTCGTACTGAGTAAAGTGTGTCTTAAGCTCTTGGAGCTCAGCATCATTACCTCCTTTGTACCCACGTGTAGGTTTGGAGTATTTACCCCCGGGTCCTTGATGGTACCATCCTTTAACACCTCCCTTTTTACCCTTAGACAGGGTGTACACTGCTAGAGTGCGACTCTTTAGAGTGGGTGTAAAAGCGGTAGGAGTGATAACATGACCGGTGGAGAGTGTAGCCTGAGTAGCTGTTTTAGCCGTGATTTTCAGAATATCCTTGGACCTCATTCTGATCTCCTTATCCATATCACCCAAAGTCTTGTAGTATGTGAAGCTAATACAGTGGGTGTTAAGAAAGTCATCCACGTCATCCGGGGACATTTTTTTCATATCACCAGTCAAAGCTGCATCGGGCATGAGGAATGTCATATTCTTTGTCTTTTGGAACATAGAAGACAAGCATGCTTTTTCGATAATTGAAGCTAAAGGTTTGTTCTTCGCGTTGATAAAATCCAAAACATAACAGTATTTTGAAGAGCTCATTTTCTACGGTAAATTTTTGTTTATAAATTTAAACAGGATTTATTTCTGATTAAAATTATTTAAATAGGATATCATTGGTAAGACCAAATAATGCGTTAAAATCCATTGATTAAATACAAGAATAATTATTTTTCATTTTTATATTTGTAAATATATATTAACATGGCCAACCCTACTATGGAATCAAGATACTTCAAGCAAGTACTTGAAGGTGTAAAATGCCCTACTCTAGCTGATGTAGAGTCTGTGGATAAGGTTGATGTTGATAATAGTGCTGTGGATATTGCTATTGAATTAATCTCGGCAGCCTTGAGACGCCCCATTAATGGAGATGATACCACTGATGAGAAATTACAAAAGATCATGGAATTTCTTCCGAACCCCAAAGATAAACGCACTACCCTTCCAGGAGAAGAGAGAACGCAACGGGATATCTGCGCGCGTGTTTTAACTAAGGTTATTGAATTAATGGGAGGTGAAATCTCCCAGGTTAAAACCCTTAACCCTGAAGAAATTATTACATCCATTACCTCTAAATACAAGAGTATTCGTGGGGGTTCATGCGAAGAATTTAAACGTGTTCTGGTTCAGGTTTCACAAACTCTTACTACGTTGAAAGATCTTAAAGTTATGCTCGAGGGTAATTTTAACAGACTTCTATCTGATGCCACAAACTCTAATGATAGCAGCTTGAAATACAAAGTAGATGGATTCAGGCAGTTCCACTCTATGTTGATTAGCGAGCTTGATAGACAGATTAATTACATGGCTAAATTGCATAACACTACTATTAAGCAAACCTCTGGTACTATCATGGAACTCCTCTCCAAGAACAAAGATTTTGAGGGTATTATCCACAGTATTAAGAAATCTCTAGGTAGTGATAAGTGGGGTGATAAGCTTAGCTTCTACTTCCAAACTATCGGCAATGATGCCATGGTTATCAACCTTGTTGCGAAAGCTTTGAAGGGAGTTGGTATCACCAAAGCTCAGTATGGTTCTTTCAAGAGTATGCAAGAGTTGGATGATAAATTGTTCGGACTTCTGAAAGATATCGACGATCCTAAAGAACTTAACACGTACATTCAAGCTATGAATGTACTGAAAAAATACTACGGACGTAAAGACGTAGCTATTGGAGGTGGCTGCGGCTGCATCGGTGGAGCCAAGAAGGCTACTAAGAAAGCCTCTAAGCGGAAGGCTAAGGGTGGTTACATTCCTCTTAAGAAAAAACTTAAGGCTCGTAAGAACATCCGAAAGATTATGTTGGAGGATTTTAGAGTAAAGAGCAAAATTTACACTGGTAAGATTTTCCTGAGCATCAAGGCTGTGAGCATGGATCTTAACAATGGAAAAATTGCTATTACGGATAACCTTCACAGGTTTAAGATGGCGTTGAACGACTTGGATATTATCATCACGGACTACGTTGAATACTACCTCACCGGTTACTACACTCATCCTTTTACACAGGAAAAGAAAAAGCGCTTTATGAGCATCCTTAGGGCTATGATTATGTCTCTCGATGAGCTTATCCCGGAATATTCCGGGTTCTCTGCTGTTAAGAAAAGCATTGAAAGTTTTATTGTCCTTATCGACACTTACACCTCCAAGCTTAAGATCAACCTGGTTAAAGAGCGTGGCGATGCACCCCTTAAGATCTACGAGACTCTTACCATGGGAGGTAACCCTAATCTTCTGAAGGCTATGTACAGTAAAGTCAAAAGTCAAGCTTCTTCTGTACTGAAGGATGTTAGTGAACGAGCTAAGGATAAGCTTTCTACTCACATGGAGGATGTTAAGAGCTCTGTTCAAGATAAGATTCAAGAAACCATCGAAGGTGGAACTATTATGGGTAACGTTACTTTCCGCAGTGCAAGGAACGTATTCAACCATTACTACAACATTGCTAAATTCAAGAGCAACCTAAAGTACATCGAGAAAGAAATTCCTCTGTACAACAAGAACTACAAGGTTGTTGTGGGTACGGCGGTGGCAGATGAGATCAAGACCCTTAAAGATAAATTCGATACTAATATCAAGAATTGGTCGGAGGATCGGAAGGATGTAGAAAGGATTATTCTTAGTTCTAAGATGGGTTTATACAAAGCAGCGCAGGCTATCGATCAATACCTTATGATCTTCACGGATAAGGTTATCAGCGACCCTAACCGTATCGAAGAGCTTGGTAAGATCCTTAAATCAGTCGACTTCATCGCAAACTGGTTTAACGATAAGTCTGGTGACAGTATCGCATCTCTCTTTGAGATCTTCCCCAGTGTAGCTGACATGGCAAGTGGTGACGAAAATACCGATAATAAGTTCACCGAGGAGGTTACTGATATTAAGGTTATCAAGACCAAACTTCAAAACAATTACATTGATAAACTGAAGAGGGCTGTAGCAGGCGTCCCACCTAAACTTCCGGGTGATGTTAGTAAGAAAATCACTCCTAAACTTGCCAAAATTCTTCTGAATTTTGCAAAGTACGCATTGGATAAGGTCTTTGTATTGAAGAACATCATCTCCGCATTTTCCTATCTAGGAGACGTTGATGAATCTCACAACGTGTTTATGTCGCCCCAAGAAATTTATGACAGTCTTATGGTGTACTTCTCAGTATCCATCTTAACTAAACCTGATATTCGAGTAGGCGGCGCGGAGGGGGATGATGACTCGAATAAAAAAGAGAAAGAGTATAAAGAAGAGAAAGATAATAAAGAAGAGGGGGTCAAACCAAACAATCAAGCCCGGGTAAAATCCGAGCTTAAGGTTTCTTTTAATGAAGCTGCTAAACCAAACAGTCCACACCAGGTAAAATCCGATTCTAAACAACAAGCTCAAGATTTTCTTGAAGCATATAAGAAAAATATTGAAGATGCTAAACTAAACAGTCCACCCCAGGTAAAATCCGATCCTAATGTTTCTTCTCTTCAATATAAGAAACACTCTTCGGCTTCGGCAGATTCTTCGGATGCTGCTTCGGCTTCGGCTGCTTCGCTTTATTCGGCAGATTCTGCATGGGCTTCTTCGGATGCTGCTTCGGATGCTGCTTCGGATGCTGCTTCGGCAGCTGCTTCGGCAGCTTCTTCGGCAGCTTCTTCGGCAGCTGCTTCGGCAGCTGCTTCGGCTGCTGTTTCGGCTGCTGCTTCGGATGCCCATGCATCTGCATGGGCTAAATTGGCTGCCGAAGCAGCCGAAGCAGCCTATGCAGAATCTGAATCTGAATCTGAATCTTCTTCGGCTGCCCATGCATCTGCATGGGCTAAATGGGTTGCCGCAGCAGCCGAAGCAGCCTATGCAGAATCTGAATCTTCTTCGGCAGCTGCTTCGGATGCATGGACTAAATGGGTTGCCGCAGCAGCCGAAGCAGCCTATGCAGATTCTGAATCTGAATCTTCTTCGGCTGCCCATGTAGATGCATGGGATAAATGGGTTGCCGCAGCAGCCGAAGCAGCCTATGCAGAATCTGAATCTTCTTCGGCAGCTGCCTATGCAGCTGCCAAGGATGCCCATTCATCTGCATGGACAGCTTCTGATTCTGCTTCGGCAGCTGCTTCGGCTGCTTCGGCTGCTTCGGCTGCATTGACTGCTGCTAAATCTAATGGTTCTTCTAGTGAAGGGAAGAGTAACAGTGTCTCTTCAGACTCTTCTACTCCACCTTCGAGAAGGGGTTCCCCAGGAAACCCACCTTCGAGAAGGGGTTCCCCAGGAAACCCACCTTCTCCACCTTATGATCGTTTTATGATGTCTAATATTAAAAACAATAAAATCTTTGAAAAGGAAGATTCATTGTTTGTAGATTGTATTAAGTCTATGGCATCTAAGGTTATGACAGTCTCAGGATTGCACCACATGATGCATCATTCTAATTCTCGTCAGCATACTCTTACTCCCACTCGTATGATTATCGGCGGTGATCCGTCTCTTTACACCTACCCTACGATGCATCCCGATGCCGCGGAGTTGTACATTAGAATTCCTCTTCTTATTGAGTTCTACAGGGATATCTTTGCTTATGATAATAAGGTGACTGGGGAACCTGATCCGTACATTATCTCTATGCTCCCTGAGGTTGGATCCATGTGGGGTCCGTTTATCCAAACTATCTTTGATCAACCTATCCACAGCAAGGGAGTTTACAGCGACGCTATTCTGATGAAGCTCATTGAGCAGATCAACGAGATTTACGTTGTTCACAAGAAAAAGGATCCTAGGAATTTTATTATGAACATTATCAACGACTTTGTCAGTGAAATTAACTCCCGCTTTACGGTTGTCAAGAGAGACGAGTTGACTACTTATCAAGAAGAGGTAAAACAGAAGAAGACTGGTGATCTGTACGGAAACTCAACCGAGTCTGCTATAGACTTTGATATTCTTAAGTCTGATAACAAAGGATATGGTATGGCACCATCGGATTATTACTCCAAACCCAGCTCTTCCGATATGGATTTGGATTATACCTTGGATCCTGCTATGATCAAGTCCCTTAGATACTTCCGCGGTCAAATCGAAAAGAAGATCCAATCTGTGACTTCCAAACCTAACTTCTACAAAGATAGCTCTACACCCGACTTCACCAGCCTTGTTGTTACTACTAAGGATAAGTTGGAATCCAAACTCTCAGCCGAAGAGCAGTTTAAGGCCGTAAAAGGAGTTATGAAGAACATGACCATGCAATCTCACATTAACAGGGAATATTACATTATGTTCCACGAAACCGTTATTACTCCTCTTAACGCTTTGTTCAGAATTAAACAAGTTCTCCAAAAATTTACAGAAGAGGTTAAGAAATGCGATGGATACTCTGCATACAAATCTATGGTGGAGCGATTGGAAAATCCTCTTCCTATCAGGAATAACTACACGATTAAAGTTGATAGAACTCTTCGACCCATTCTTAAGCCTTATAATGATCCTTTGAACCTGCCTAGACAGCCTAGACAGCCTGGACGGCCTAGACAAGCGGACGTTAACTTACAAAATTTAGTTAACGTTTGTCTTCCAAATGTTGACACCGTTACTAATATCGACGGAGATGATTACAAGTGCTCTAGGTTGATTGCCCTTTCTACGCTCAATTTGGATAAGATCTTCAAAGATCTTATGAAGCTACTGTTTGGCATTTCTGCTTCTATGAACAAGTTGTGTGAAGTTGAGTTCCGAGGATCGTTTGTTAATATTAACTACGGTAAACTACAAACGCTCTGCGAGACTTTACTCTTGTCAATCCGAGGAAACATCACCAAGTTCCGCGGTGTTATTCCCGATAGCATTATCAACAACTACGATGGTATGTCAAGCAACGTATCGGTCGGCACCCTCCAATCAGATATCGTCGATAAATTATTCCGCACTGAAATGAGCGAGGCTAACGAAACTATCGCAAAGACTGTGCAGTTAATGTGTAACATTAACCCCGACAAGGTATCCCAACCCTGCGTCTATGGTGGTTTCTCTACAGTGTTCGATGCGAATAATGCTGTAAGAAGAGCAAATATTGCAGGACTTCCTGTGAAATTATTACCGGAGGATGCGACCGATGAGGATTTCAAAGTTCGTATGAAGGAATCTATCGGTATTACTCGAGGTGTTATGGAAACTATTTACTACAGTAGTTTGGATGCGGTTGATTACAATATGGAAACCCTCAATACCTCTAATGACGCTGTCTACCATTGTCTGCAAGAGTTTGATTCATCCACTAAACTTCGAAGGCTTAAGAATAGTTTATTCAACGAACGTTTCGATTATTACATTCAGTCTGATAACTTCCGAGGAGATGATGCTAAAGATAAAAAAAGCATGGGGTTATTTATTAAATTCAATGAAATTATGGCCTCCTTCTTAAAAGAAACTTGGGATAGCGGATCCAAGAAATACTACCTTCCTCTGGTGGATAAGATCGCCAACGGTTCTTGTAACCAAGAGGTATTCCAAAACATGGGATTCCCAGATATCAAGTTAGAAGGCCCTGTAGGCTTTGATGTAGCATTTGAAATCCTTGAAAGGATGAAGACTACTGATCATTCATTCTCAGATATTAGAGAGTTTTGTATTAAGGCTTTTAAAGAATTGGATAACGGTAATGAACAAAAAGTTAAAGATGCATTTAAAAACCAAGTTGTCAAGATTCGAGACTATGAAGCCGAAAGCAACCTCGACAAAAAAACCCAAGACAGAAAGACTATTATCAAGGATATTGGGGAAGCTTTAACCCAACAGGGAGCACTGAGAGTTGTTCTGGGACGTACACCTAGACCTGGTTCTAAACTTGCGGGTGATCCGGATCAATTGCTGTTCGCTACCTTATCCAAGATTATAAGGGTTGCTATTAATGAAGTTTCTATGAACAACGTTAAGTTGAATGTGGTTGATAGCATTAGCGAAGTTTCCGCTCGTATGAAGGATAAGCTTAAGGCTGTTCTTCCTATTTATGGTCACCTCTTTAAGATTATTTTGAACAACTGTGATATTGTCAAGAACATGATGTCTATGGGTCTTATGGTGTCTCGTAGACGTCTGGAGGCTGCTTTGTCTAGGGGATTCCCAGCCATCCCTCAGACATGCGGTCCTCTCAGGAAGACTGAGATCTTTACTCAAGAACAGGCTCAGCAATACTACGGTGGTCTTATCGAGCAGATCTCTACAGCGTCCAAGACTATGATTAGCACTTGTGATGAAGTTCTATCTGAGTTGAATGACATGCCTCTGTTCTTGGAGGTGTCTGACAACAGCATTAGCCAATTTAAGAGCATTAACGATCATCCCCCTTACATGCCTCTATCCACCGCAAGTGCTTTCTTGCAGGATGATGGGCCTTTCTGCTACCCTATTGAGAGCGTTGGTTCCAACATGTTCTCCTTTAACTACGGTACTCGATCTCTACTTCACCGTTTCGACATTAAGCACGGTATGTCTTACATGCCTGGTATGGTTGACCTCACGGACAATTACAACACTCTCGCCTCTCAAAGCAGAAGAATTCCCTCATCCGAAGCTGAAAGCACATTTGTTCATACTATTGAGCTTATGAGGTACTTGGTGGGCGCCAAGTGTTACAGCCGGGTAACACGCGGATTTGAAGTTGATTTTAACGCCGAAAAAAGTGATAAGCCTACTTACCAGATGGATAAAACTCTTGCGGATAGCATTGGTCTTACAACCAACAGAGATTCTATTTACCAACAGGATATTGTGGTGGATCATATTACTGCTGGTAACATCGGCGTGAGTCGATCTGTTGATCGTAACGATTCTATCATTTACAACATCTTGGACTTGAACATTGTTCCTATTAATGTCCATGCTCTGAGACGCGAGATTCCTCTAGTTAACATTTATAACTACTCGTACACATTCGACAGTTTCGTTACGGAAATGTTGGGTACATCTGCCAACACTGTTGTGGCTGCTCAACCCACGGCTAGAGATATTGTCGCCACAATTCTTAAAAATCCATTCAGTAATACTCTACCATTTAAATTCCCATCCAGTGGTATTCTTCCAGCAAGAGGTGATCCTGAAGATGTTATGCAAAGTATTCTCCAAGGTAAATCTGATCTATCTGGTTGCCAGATTCCTCAATTTATCAAGGATCAACTGTTTGATAAATCATTGGGATTCCTCAAAACTCCAACTGCTGCCAATTTTGGCAACACATACTCTGCAGTTCAAGCTTATATGAATAATAATAATAATGCTGCTCGTGCCTCTCTATCTTTGAGGGCGGATACTATTATGTTCCGCAAATTGATGTTTGTGACTAGTGTGCAGAAGATCATGATTACCAAGATGGATATTGAACTTAAGAAGATGTTCACTCCGGTGGTTTCGGGATATTCTATCACAAACCCTCAGATCACAGACTATAATGATATCGATCAAACAGCCGAGGATATTCGTGTGGATTAATATTGATTAATAGCAAAAAAAAATACAATATTACATATTATTATGTTAAGTTATATTAATTAATCGCTACGTTATAGGTTTAACTAGATACCATCAATAAATGTTTGGAATTTCCGAGTATCCCATTAAAGGGTTAAACAATATTAAATCTGTTTGTTATTTAAATTCTCTTATGCAATGTTTGGCTTCATGTCCGTCTATTGTAAAAAGTAACAACGAATTGGGTCTGCAGATGGATTCCAAATTAAACGAAATAACATCTTTAGTGATATCGAAGTTAGGGTATTGCGACCAACAGGATGTACATGAATGTTTTATGAAGTTAATAGAAGTCTTTAATCTAAGTCATCTGTTCGGAGTTAAAAGCACGTCATGTATAGTTTGTAATAAATGTGAAGAGATTCTCAAATCTTCTATTAAAGAAACAAATTCATTCTTAACTGTAAATTTAGCAACCATAAACGCTCTTAAATGTTTCTCTGAGGTAACTCTTATTGAGGGGGGTCAGAGAAAGTCTATGCCTGTATTTAATAGGTACTTGATCTCAAGTATTGAACGTCATCCTTATCCTAAACATGACAAACAGGATTGTAAGGATTCTTTACATGCGATATGTAAGTGTACACCAACCTCCCCCATCTTGGTAATTTACATATCTCCTTTATATATTTATAATAGTGATTACGGTAGCGGTATAACCTACCAAGATATTCCCAACAAGTTGTACTTTCCAAATAATGCTACTTATCATATTGTAGCTACAGTAGACTATAATACATCTAATAACGGTAAGTCTGGTCACTATCAGGCTAATGTCCTTAGAAAGGATGGGATGGCCAATATTAACGATATGTCTATTGATAAAAATATAAAATCTATGATCACTAAAAATACTTATCTCGTCTTTTATCATAAATAAAAAACCCAAATATTTTTTTTTCTAAATATATACACACTCTTCAACAAATCATGACATCCGAAGAATCCGATTATATGTCCGATGCTAAATTATCAATGTTACTGTCTTTTATTGTTGTAATATTTATTCTGATAGTTTTCGCTGTATGGTTCCTTATTAGGAAATTAACAGAAAGTGAGGATAATACAGATGTTCTTGGTATTGAAAGTATGCTAAGTAAGACTTCTAGGAGTATAGAGCCTGATGTTAAAAACCTACTAAAATCTACATATCGATTTTAACACACCTGTGTTAGGTTTTTACTTAAGAGTAACATCAGAAACCCTCTTATTTTTTTATATGTTTTTTAAGTGGATGTTTCGAGCTCCATTAACATCTCTATCACATACAAAATCACAACTGTCGCATTTGAACACCTTGCTGCAGCCTAGATTTTCTTTAATAACTCCGCAACCTCC
>Ga0307982_1000768_pt1 | contig 25588 bp, 24 predicted proteins | sample OrgLakmetagen989_FD_201847 | JGI IMG/M metagenome (GOLD analysis project Ga0307982, IMG submission 201847) | Saline water microbial communities from Organic Lake, Antarctica - #989 | ecosystem: Environmental > Aquatic > Non-marine Saline and Alkaline > Saline | place: Antarctica: Organic Lake...
CAACGGCGCGCTCTCTTCAATGCAGAAACAGACGCAGAAACGACTTAAGTCCTGTTTCAAAATTATTTCATGAACAGTTTCCACTTTAGAAGGGGGTGGAAGTATTGTGCTTCCCGCCCTCTACACACTATCCTCTTTACGATTTTGACTTGCGCGCAACGCACGCGCGTACACTTCTGCCCGCAGCATTGGCTTCTGTGTCATTTGGGTTTGTATTAGTTCGAGTTCGAGTTGCATTGGGACAGTCGCACAGTAGTCGTCTGGCGTCTCGTGTCGTGGTCTCCTGACTCCTGACTCCTGACTCCTGGCGTCCTGCTGGCGTCAGTCTGGCTCTGGCTCTGGCGCACTCTCTGTACTACTCTGTACAGTATATAGACGACTACTCAAGCTACGTACTGTACTATCTGTACAGTAGTATCTGTAGAGATCAGCTAGTCTACAGTCTACATAGCTTCTGTAGTAGACCTAGCTAGCTAGCTAGCTAGCTAGTGTAGCCTCAGCTGAGACTGCTAGACCGAAGGGCAGGCTAGCTATTAGACTGGCAGAGTGACTACTGTAAACCTTAAAACCTACTATGAAATGACTGCGCAGTAGAGACAAGTAGTAGCTCATAGCCTTAGTAAATTTCTTACCCCAATCTCTGCGCGGATCAACCCGACTCCAAGAGTAGTGCAGTAATCATCGCGCAACTGCTCAACTGCAGGTTAAATTATGCCTCGAGTGTATGTAGTTGATGATCATGACGAGGCACTCGAGGCTATCCATGAGGCCATCAGAGAACGAGAAGCCCCGATGCAAAACCTAGCCATGGTTCACTTTGATGCACACCCGGATCTATCTGTACCTCGCGGGTTGCCTGCAAGTGCAGTGTATGCTCCAGGGGCACTGTACGAGGTAAATGTCGATAGTAAAACCTTCGCAGTGTGTGTAGGTGTTCTGGAGATGTAGCTTTCTGTCAAAATCATAAATATTTCGCTGAAACCTTAACTGATTACTTGTTTGATGTAAAATCTAGCACCTCTCGGATGGCGATGGCGGCATTTCCGAATGGATCTTGCCCCTGGTGATGGCCGAGCACGTGTCAACTGTGTGGTGGGTGCGGCCAGAATGGACTCACGACATTCCCGATGGCTGCCACTCTGTTACGATTGGCGCTCTGGAGCCTACTCCAGAAGAGCTTCTTGCAGAGGAAGACAGCACCCAGAGCCACGCACATGACCCAGAGGAATACCGCGGGCCTCCGCACTTGGAAGCAGTTCTTGCGAATCGACGCTTGCGCGTTGCTACAGAGTTGCAGTACTGGTGTGATGATCACTGGTGCATAGCAGACCCAGCTCGCATGAATCCCAAAGCGGAATTCACTGTCCTTGTCAGCACTGCTGCATCTCCTGCCACCACGAACAGTGCTCCAGCAGCCATAGCATCTGTGTCGGCACCACCGGCAGCTCAAATTGGAAGCGCTGAGGCACTGGCTTCGAGCTGCAACAGCGATTTTATACCCTCCAATTCACCCCATAACCCTGAGGACTGGAATGAAAGAATAACCTCACATGCGGCTAAAGTGCAAGCTTGTGATGGCTGGGTGCTTGACATTTGTTTGGATTACTTTGGCACCCACAATCCTTTCGCGTTTCAATTAGCGAGTCGTGGAGGGCATCGTCTTGCTGCTGCTCTACAGGCAGCGGCTGCTGGAGCTAGAAAACGTGGGGCTATTGAATCTATGAGTAAAAATGCGGGAGAACGAGGTGTTGCTGAGGCATCTGCAAATGCCCCTGTGGACAAGCGGGAGGCCGCACGCTGGCTTGAAGAAGGCCTCACGAATGTGTTGCGAGAATTGAATCAACCCACCAAGGCACATGCTAGTAGTCCTAGGGGAAGCACTCCAGAAGATGATGAAGGTGGAGAAGTTCAAAATGACACTTTTTACAAGCGGCTCCTTTGCTTGTATGCTTCGCGCGATGAGGGCGAAACTTTGGTGGAAACTCTTGCAGCTGAAGCAACAGCAGCATCGAAGGCTCCTCAGGGAGGTGTCCTTCTGGACTTGGCTTTGGCCATGGTGCCGTGTGCATGCTTGCCAGATGTACCCGGTACTGGAGCTGAAACCCACATTTATTTGCAAAACCTGCGGACCTTCTTGCGCATGCCTGCGATGCAACAATTGGGGCTACCATGTGCAGTTACACTAGCACGATCGTCGGGAGATCCGTTCACGCCTCCTGAGCGGTTGAGATGGCTAGAAGCACAAGTCAAGGAACTCGTGTTGGAACTCTACGGCTACGGTGGCACGCCCTATGTCCCTACACTTCCCTCGGGATACTACGGCGCACCGCCCGTTGCGATAGCTCGCAAATCTGTTGCTGCGGCCAACATGAACGAGAATGCAGGCAATTCAACGGAGACCTCTCAAGCGGCAGCGCAGAAGAAACAGCGGCAGTCTGAGACGACTTTAACATCAGTGAAGAATGTTGATGAAATGTTTACGAATTGGCTGGAAGAGTATGACGACATCAATAATCGAAGGCTTAAGCGAAAGCATGTTCCTTTACCAGTAGAACTAGGATTACCAGTGCCTGATCACTTCGCACGAACTGTTGGCGGTAGTGACGGCAACAGCTCGTCTGAAGGTGATGGCGTTGGCGACAGCATCTGCATAGGCGCAGGCGACGGCCGTGGCCCTGCTTCTACCAATGTTGATGGAATATTTCATTCTTGCAATGCTCCGGCACTGCTCTCAATGTGTCGCGCTGGAGCTCTACTCAAAGCCAAAGCTTGGAGCATGCTTCATCCGAACAAGCCTGACAGTAGCACAAGCACCTCCTCACTTCAGACCCCAAAAGATGCTCATACTTGGTGGGTTTGCCCTGCGAGTGTTGAAGCAAATGCCATGAGTGCGGTGCAGAACCAAAGCACCACAAGTAGCAGCAGGAGCAGCAGCTTGGCAAGTCAAGAGCGACAGCCCATGCAAGGAGATGAAATGAACGGTTGCGTGGTGTATGCAAACATGTCTCAATTGCTGGCTGATGCTGTTGAATGGTGGGCTCACAGTGGAGTCGTGCATTCTGAGATCAGCGATAGTAGAAACACTGAAAGCAGCGAGGACACTACCAGTGGCACAGTAGAGTGTTCACACGATGCAAGCACTGGGAGCAGCGGATTGAGCGTGCATAGCGGATGCACCCGCTGGGTCTTTCCTGACGGAACTCTATTTGGCGCCCAAGCAAAGTGAGTTTCTGCTCTAGCTTGACAAAGAGAAAGAATGTGAGATTCAGATCTGCACTACAATGATATACACACATAGCAGATACATATTTGCATTCTATCCTCGTCATCAACCACTATTACCCACCATCCTTGTGCCTCCTACTCTATTTGCTTAATCTAAGGTGGTGGGCAGATTCGTCCCGCAGATCACCGCATGAAGGCCTCGACTTTGTGTCTTATTTTGACTTATCTGGCACCGCACGTGACGTGCAGCCATGCACACCCGTTGCCCCTCTCCTTCCCGGTACAGTGGTGGCCATCTTTCCCGATTTCATGCAAACTACAGTGGTGGTAGCGACAACCCCTTCTACGGTAAGAGTGGAAAGCAAGCTCAGCAGTGGCGATCGCTCACAAGACGGCGACGACGATTTATCGGAGAAACACTTCCTCGCACCGAATCTGTGCGTAGAGACTTGGCCAGTGGGACGCAAGCTTCTCATGATTTATGCGCACATTGTCGTTGCTGATGGCCTTGCAGTCGGCAGCGTTTTGTCGTCACCAACGGACCGGGTGGGCACCGTTGCTCCTGTAAAATTGAAGCCGGCTCCTGCAGCGTCTTCTGCCACTACTGGCGCTAGCAGCAACAACAACAACAACAACAACACGAGCGTAAATCGGCTCGAGGCTCGCGTACAGCCGCCACGTCGTGCTGCTGCGGCGCCGCCTCACCTGCATCTCTCCTTGGCTTGGGCACCACTCGAGGCGCCGCCACCTCAGGGCTGGGATGACCTCGTGAGTCCTAGTATGGAAGCCCGAGTTGAACTTACTGAACCGCCAATTCCTGCTGGGTTTTTCGAGTGAAGAGTGAAGACTGTTTCTGTACCTGTTTGAGCTCAACACGAAAAAACGAGTTTGGATAAAGTATCCTAAAATCACCCTGTTCAAAACGACGTTCGTTTGTTCGCTGATGAAAATGTGGCCACTGGCAAGCTGGCAAGACTGGCCTCGAGCTTAGGGCACCAGGCTTTGAGCTTTATATCGATACGATTCTCAGTAGAGATATGCATTGCACCGTAAGCACGGCTTATAAGTTCCTAGGATTATAACTTTAACAAGAATTATTCATAATCAATTCCTCAGCCAGTAGCTCGCTAATCAAGAGCTTGAAGGAGTTGCGTGCAGCTTCTTCACGGCCTAACTTATAATATAAGTTTAAGGAGATCAGCAACTGGGAAAAGATATTTTCTTAAATGCTTCGCGCTGTTGCACTAGCTCGGCGGGGGAGGGTTTCGTTGGCGGACGTCTGGCGACGGTCTTCCGGTGCTGCCAACTTCTCTTCCTCGATGCCATCGAGAGACCAATCGGAGCCATCGATTCACGACCTAGCCGCACAGGGCGCTCGCGGGCTCGAGAACACAGGCCTCGATCGTATTCGTAACTTTGGTATCATTGCTCACATTGATCACGGAAAGTCCACGCTAGCGGATCGGCTCCTCGAACTCACTGGCAACGTCGACAAAATCGACAAAGCATCGGTAAAAAGTGTGCTTGATGCTGGATGCTATAATAGCAGAGTAGTGCACTCCATTCCTGTTTTTGAATGATAGCTAGTACAGGATATACTTGCTGGCTCTGTTTGATTCCTGTCGCTAATTTCTCTTGTGAACTCCTCTCTTCTCTCCTTATTTATCATGTTCCACACTAGGCTCAAATGCTGGATTCGCACAAGGTTGAGCGCGAGCGCGGCATCACCGTGAAGGCCAAAACCTGCTCGATGCTGTGGCGGCCATCTCCTCACGATATTACTTCTAGTGCTGGTGCCGCTGCTCTAACCGTTGACAGCGACGACGATGACAAAGTGCGCGGCGGCTATTTGTTGAATTTGATTGACACCCCCGGTCACGTTGATTTCAGTTACGAAGTCACGCGAAGCTTAGCCGCCTGCGAAGGGGTCTTGTTGCTAGTAGATGCAGCCCAGGGGATTCAAGCGCAAACGATCAACACGTTTGGCCTGGCGAAAGGAGCAGGTTTGGCGGTTATTCCCGTGGTGACCAAGGTAAGAAAGTGGGGTGAAGCGTGGGTTGCTACTCTGCGATTGGATGTTGGTGTATCAGTTTTCTGAGGGAGCTTCAAGCATGCATTGTTGCTTTTAAAACGACGGACTCGAATGTTCTAATCATTGCCCCTCTAACCAGGTGGATTTGCCCAACGCGCTCACCGACGACACGTTGCTGCAAATGTGCGTCACTTTCAACTTGGAACCCGACGACGTCCTCTTAACCTCGGCCAAGTCTGGCCTGGGGGTGGCCCTGCTGTTGCCGGCGATTGTGTCCAAAGTGCCACCCCCGAAGAGCATGTTTGGCCGAGACGGCCCGTGCAGAGCTCGAGTGGTGGACTCGTGGTTTGACGACCACCGTGGCGTGATTTGCCTCATTCAGGTGAGGGGGGCAACCCCCCCTTTTTTCGTCACATGTCTACGAGAACAGTACACGGTGCCGTTTATTTTTATGAGCTCAGAACTTTACTTATACTTTGCGTTCAAACTTTGCCCCTCTTTACCTAACAACAAGTGTTCTTTTAAACCCACGCGCAGGTGGCTGACGGGTGTTTACGGGAACAGGACAAAATCACAACGGTGTTGTTGGGTGGGGACGAAACCTTCACGGTGCAAGAAGTTGGTCTGCTGAGCCCGAGCCCCCTGCGCACCAAAGCGCTGTTTGCTGGACAGGTGGGTGGATGGTTCAGATGAAGAGAGGAAGCTGTCTCTATTTCCATCATTTCTGCTCCTCGTCACAAGCCGTTGAAATTTGCCACAGTGTTTCAATGCCGTGTCCAGTTTTCATCTATTGCAATGTCTCCCTCGATTTCATCCCGCAGGTCGGCTACATGGTGGCGGGGATGCGGAACACTCGTCAAGCGCTACTGGGGGACACTGTAGTGCAGTGGCCTCCCGTCAAATGGACTCCCTCCGCTGTAGACGTCCCCCTCAAAGCAGCTGAAGGAGTGGGGTCCGCCGCGACCCTAACTCCGGCGGATGCCGCCGCGCTAGTGGCCTCTTCATCTTCATCGTCAACTTCTTCAAATAGTACTTCAAATAGTACTTCAAATAGTACTCTAAATAATACTTCTAGTAGTGCTGCAATTTCGCCATCTTCGCCTGGTTCGCCCGGAGTGGCGCCACCGCCTTCATCACCTGTAGTTGCCCCTACCATTGCGACCTTGCCCCCCGCCTTACCGGGTTTTGTGCTCATGAAGCCGATGCTCTATGCCACCTTATATCCGTTGGATTCCGGGGATTTTGATGACCTCCGCAAAGGAGTGGCGAAATTGGCGATCAACGATGCTACGGTAATCTTTAAGGAAAAGAAAGTGATTTTTTCAGGGTGTGGCTTCTTTCCTACTATATTATCAGGTGCATCATATGAGTGTTTGTGCCCTCTATCTCAATCATTATCTCCTGCCCAACCAGGTGACAGTCGACCCAGAGCTGAGCGCTGCTCTAGGCAACGGCTTGAAATGCGGCTTTTTGGGTCTGTTGCACATGGAGGTGTTCCATCAGCGACTGACCGATGAATTCAACCTCCCTGTGCTTCTCACCACTCCCCAGGTTAGTGAACAAGGAAAATAATCTCATGAGCAATTACTTCGGGTTATACTCTGCATCTTCGGACTATACCCGTTGTTTCGTGTGTGGAGGTGCAATTTTCAAAATTAAAAACTGTTTTATTTTCGAGCACATTTCGACCTCACGCCTTCTTTTCACTTCCTTTCTTCTTTTATCCCTCCGTTCGCAGGTCCCCTACATCGTAGTTGATACACTAACCGGTCATGAAGTCGCCGTGACCTCTCTGTCGCAGTGGCCTCAGGAAGCCTCAGCAGCAGCGGCAGCCAGTGGAAAGAGCACTTACAACGCCACCACGGGCAGAAGCCGTTACATGGTGAAAGAACCCATGGTGCTTGCTACAATTTTAACCCCCGCGGAATTTCTCGGGCCGTTGTTGGAAGAATTCTTGAAACGAAGAGGTAAGTTGGTAGTCGTTCACAGAAATAAGAAAAACGACGCAATTTCGATAGATATTATATTCAGCTTAAACCAAACAATTGATTGTAATCGTTTACGCAGTGCATTGTGTGTGTGCTCTTGTGCTTGTGCCTCAGGAGAGGAATGGACAGAAGACGGGCAAGAGTACCGCTCTCAAGCCTTCAAAAAGAAGACGAAGGGAACAGCAGAAGCAAAAGAAGACACACCCGACGAAGATGAAGATGAAGACAACGACGAGCTTGATAGCATAGATGAGGAAGACGAAGGAGAAGAGCTAGACTACTCGACCATGTCCACTGAGAGCAGCAGCATCACTTACCTCGACGATGGTCGTGCGCTCGTGAAGTATTACTTGCCTTGGGCAGAGGTGGTAGTGGACTTTCATGATCGAGTGAAAAATTTAACCAGCGGGTATGTGTGCAGCCTCTTCAACAATGCATTTGCGGATACTCTTTCTTTACAATGCTATGAGTCTATTTTGTTTCATTGGAAATCGCAAGATGCTTTTATATGCTTCCATTTTATATTGTATACAGGCCTTCACTCCTTTGTTCCCATCCTTGTCCTCACAAAGCTTTCATTGAGCTATGTTTACGCCCCAACCTTGCTGCCTATATTACGTGCACAGGTACGCCTCGTTCAATTACGTCGAAGCCGCTCCAAGAAGTGCGAGGCTTGTGAAAGTTGACGTGTCCATCAATGGGGAAGTCGTTGATGCATTGAGCTTCGTGTCGCCTTTTGCGCAAGCCTCAAGCAAGGGGCGGAAAGTGTGCCTACGGTTGCAAAATTTAGTCGACCGGCAGCAGTTCGAAGTCATCATTCAAGCTCGCGTAGGGAGCAAAATCATCGCCCGCGAGCGCATTTCGCCGTATCGCAAAGATGTGCTCATCAAATCGGGAAAGACTGTGGGCGGTGGCGATTCGAGCCGCAAGAAGAAACTCTTGAACAAGCAGAAGGAAGGCAAGGCCAGAGCGAAAACCGTGGGGAAAGTGGAACTGAAACAAGAGGTCTTTTGGGAGGTGCTCAAGAAGGAGAAGTAGGAACAGACATTATACGGGAACGCCTTGCTATAAAAAGGCCAAATTCTCGATTTTGCAACATTTGGCTTATTGCCGGCCCTACTAGTTCCTAGTCCTAGCGCCAGCCTCGAGTCTAGTCCGGAGTCCAGTTCAAACTCACCCCAAAACAAAGAAAGACAAGTATATAGCAGTTACAAAGGCACATAAGGAATACACTTGATTGAGCTGCAAGTGCGCTAGGGAATTCGCTCCAGATGGCCAATTAATGTCATGATAGAAAGAAGTGATAATCTTTTGCATATAATTATAGTTCCCTTTTAGTATTATCATCCCTCCGTATCTCTATAAAAACAAAGCGAATTCAGGACGATATTGGCAATAGGGACTTTTTTCTTTGTATAATCCAGGATTTAGAGATGGGGTTATGTTAGTAAATATTACTTTTGCATGAGCCGTCCCAGAATTAAGAAGCAGAAGGCGTGTCTTCTACCAAATAAAGCTCAGCGCGGAGGGCAATCTTATCGTCGCATTTCACTTCACAGCCAGCATGGGGCCACACATGAGGGAAGATGATCACGGAGTTTCGCAATGGTGTCACATGCTCAATAACATCATCATCATCTACCTCTACATCACCACTGCTGCTACAGGTGGCTGCTCCTTCTCCTTGTGGGAGCGGCGATGCCTTCCGGTTGGCTTTCTTCTTTTGCTTCTTTCGGAAGAGTGTGGTTGACCCTCCACCGTCGCTACATGTAGAGAGGTAAGCAAGCATCGTAAACTGCGTGCGCACGCCTGGTTGAGACGGGTGTGCGTTGTTTCCGTCCGAGTGGCGCACCATCCCCCCACCTTCGCTGTACTCCAAGATGCGGTAAAACGGTGAGGCTTCAAGCCTCCATCCTGCGGGAGGACCGCCGTCGGTACCGACCTGAGAGTGTATTCATATTTCATGTCATAAAAATGAGTCACAAATCAAACATGCGTGCTAGAACTACTCGAGTAACGCAAAAGTATAGACTTGTCCTAATATTTGCTCGGTCTCTACCCGGTAGAAAACTTGAGTTCAAAAGGAGCTAAAACCCCTTACGCACCTGAGACATCCATTTGCTGAGAGCAACATTCATTCCAGCCGTAACCCAGCCGTCCTCGTAGTGAATTGGTCTCTCCCATCGCCCGTCGCCTGCTACCGCCACAGAAGAATCTCCCGATTGAGGTATCTCGCCTTCTGCTAAGCTGGAGTCACGTTCACTCACCGGGGTTAATTCCTATTTGGAACAAGAAGATTACAGCCGAAGTTAACAAAAGTTTTAATCGGTAAAGGTGCACACGCCTATTCAATGAAGTTAGCTAGGATATGAGCTCGATTGTGAATCAAAAGCTAACCTGAAAAAAACGACGTGGGCACGTTGGTCGGCTGTTATCGAGTGGAACCCGTTGCCTCAAAGCATCTAGTTGGCTAAGGAATGGCTCAGGGAACGCATTAGTGATGTGGTATGCGACGTCTAAAGTTGGGCGGTGGCAGTCGCTTGAGGTCACTGGCAATGAGGATGTGTGCATTTCATTGAATATAGCTCGTGCTACCAATGTATCAGAGGCAACAGCTTCATCCTCGCATGAACGATTTGTCATTAGATGGGCCGACATGGGTTGCGAAGTGTGTCGACCTAGCCTTGAGCTCCTGTTGTCAGAGAAGTTTCTTCTAGTATCAATTGATAGTGTTGATAGTTCTCTGCGCTCAGCGCTTTGTGCCTTCTACAGTAATATTGTGTTCTAAGGCTCGAAGTACTTAGCTTACAATACTGAACTGCATAGTAACTACTTACTTATTAGCAGCTGAAGAGAGAGAGTGCTCGTCGCTTTTTGCTCGTTTGGAACCGTGGGATGTGGAATTAACCTGCTAATCTGCTAATCGCGCTTTTTTGTAAACTACAGTACACAGTACACTCTCAAGCTAGCTACACTGTACTAGCTAGTAGCTACTGTAGCATGTCGCTCTTGTTGTTATAACCGTGGCTTTAACACGCCGCTAGAAGCCAGTCTCCAAGTACTACAGCATCATTGCAAAAACACTAAAGCTGCTCTAGTAGCAGTGGATGCCAGTGTTGATTTGCACGAGCCTAGGAGCTGCATCGCTGATATTTGGCACCTGTGTTGGGCTACTCGCTGCGAGTTACTCGGAGTTGAAAGGGACTTTGCTCCAAAGCTTAGGCCGGATGAAGCGGCGACCCTCGATACTGCTTTTGTTTGGGCTTTGCGTGCTCACGTCTTTCGTGTTTAGTCTTGTCGGGGCCTCGTCGCTATTTGATAGCAGCTCTAACATCGAGAGCAGTGGCAGCTTCCGGTTCCAAGGTGGGCCAAACGAAGCGACTGACGGCGAAGTGTATTCTTCTGGTCCAAAGAAGCCCGCATCGACGAAGCGGCGAATAGCAGAGTCAGTGAACCTGCTTCAAGAGAGAATGCGCAAGGCATCAGGCGCACATAGCGTTGTATGCAAGGCATTGTACCCTCCGCCTCTTCCACCTCGGGGCTCTGCTGCATCTGCACTTTTCTATGGAGCACACGGTGGTGGATACAATTATTCCTTCACTGCTGATGGTAATAAAGCAGGCTCAACGAGAGTTAGTGGCAGCAGCCGCCCTCCACAGTTCTGTTGTCTAGTGCCACAACGAGCTGCGATTAAGAAAGCAAAACCCGCGGTGCCAGTGTACACGCCCTCATCGTCCTCGTCGTCGTCCTCGGCTAAATCTAACAGCAGGAAGAATTTGGCTGAGAAAGTCAAAGACAAATTCATGGCAGGTTCCACCACTCGTGCTGCTTTGCTCTTGACCGCTGAGACCGCAGGCGACCCGCGAGCGCAGACCTCCGAGGACGTTCAAGGCCACGACGCAGAGGCGCTAAGTAGCGGGAGCAGGAGCAATGAAGGAGAAATAGACAGCGAGGGCGGAGTTGTGACCGGTGCGGATGGGTCACAGTGGACTCTGGGGCCGGTATCGTCGTGGCAATGGTCTTGTCTGCCTTCGTTCATAATTGCGGGCACTCAGAAGAGTGGGAGCACGGCACTTTCAGCTTTTCTCCTTGACCACCCACAGGTCACACTAAAACAACACATGATAACTGAAAATGAAATATTCCTTAGAAGTCACACTTCTCCTTTTGTTCTAAATCTATAATATTTCATTTATTACATCGCGCGTTCTTATGCTTCTTCACTTTTCCGCCAGGTTAGTATGGGCTACGGGAAAGAAATTCACTTCTTTGACAAACCGATTAATTTGGGCTTGCTACCATATTTAGTCAATTTTGCATCCGTTGACGGTTCTAGCGCGAAAGGTTCACTTGATTCAGGCGCTTTGAGTGAATTTCAAGCTGCAGTGCAGAATCAAACCAGAGGTACAGTGTCAACAACAAAAGAAGCGAGCAACCAAATCACTAGGTCCTCAGATTTGCATGAAAATACTGATGGTCATGAAGCTAATACTGGGAGTGCACGGCGTCTAGCAGCGCAATGGGCTGAGCAAGCAGCATTAGATCGAGTCGCGTCCCTCGCGCCAGAGCCAATACCAATGCGAGTGCACGAAAGCACTGAACAGGCAGGTTATGGAGATATAGACGATGAGGATGATGATGATGAAGAGGAGGATTATTATGAGGATGGAATTGAAGAAGGTGAAAATGCCGGTGATCTTGACGAGATCAACTATGGAGACAACGAATCATGGGAAAAACTTCCGACTGGACATTTGCAACGTCGCTTGCACGAATATCGCACCATAAAAAGCAACGATGAATCAGCCAGCAGTAGCGGTGTGCGAGGCACCAAAAGAAGTGCAGAGATGACGCCAATACGAGCAACCACGAATGCCATTACTTCTGATCAGCATCGGCCAACGGTTATGGTGTTGGCGGAAGACGATGATGTCAGTAGCCAGGCACATAAAGCGCAACTGGAAGCAGCGGCAAAAAAAGGGAAAAAGAGTAAAAGAAGAATCAGCACCAGCAGTGGCAGCATCAGTGAGATGTTGAGATCAGACAAAAAGGCACAAGTACGGAGAATGGAAGCTGCGCCTCCTCAAGTGCCTCCTTCACCACCTCCACTTGCGCCGCCTTTCGTGAACGGCGAAGCAACTCCATTCTATTTAGCGGAGCGAGATGCATGCCGATCTATGGCAGAGGAAATGCCTGCGCCGCCAGCGCTCATTGTCTTACTTCGAGACCCTGTTGATCGCGCTTACTCAGAATACCAGATGAAGGTGATCTCATTCAATTTAAATATGCAATTTCGGGTTTACTTACCTTGTTTTCTTTTGGGGATTCAGGTGCGTCGTGTGGAAAGCCAAACCAACTTTGAAGAACTATTAAACGCTCTAGCACCGTCGTTGCTCGGTTGCTTAGCTTCAGTGTTCGATGCTTCTTCGAGTAGCACACCTTGGCTTCATGCCCATGAAGATGCAGCTGCTGCCGCGGAGTTGTTCATACAGCGCTCTGCGACCTCGGGCAGAAACATTACTAGCACGCGCAAACCCGCTGCTTCATCTGCTTCATCTCCTACCACTGCAAACAATGATGCAACTTCATCTGCATCTTCACCTTTTGCTGGTGCCTTCACCGACAGCCAAGGGCAAGCGCGCAGCAGTAGTGGAGACTTATCCTCTGGAAGTGGGCGAGACAAAGTTGAAGAATGCTTGCCGCCTATTTTGACGGAGCATGCAAAATGGAACGACATTCGCAAAGTAATGAGCACCATTTTAAAGCATGACTCTGCTACAAATATAGTATAATTTCATTGATATTGAAACTATTTGGAGTACTTTTCCTTCACCTTTTCTTTTCTTTTGCTCTAATATTTAGGGTTTGCGAGAAGTGATGCGGTATGGTTACATGGAGGCCAAAGCACGAAGCAAGCGCAAAGCTCGAGCCAAAAGTCGCACCACTTCCAAGGACAGCGGTCGAACAAGATCCAAGCGTTCGCTTCTCACATCGGAAACAACAGCAGGAGAAGATGCTCAAGATGAGAGCTATGAGAGCGTTGTTGCAGATGATTTTGAGACAACGACCGCTGCAAGAAGGACAAGCAGCAGCAGCAGCTATAGTGGAGATGGGAGCCCTTTGGAGCAAGTGGCTCAGTGTTTTTACTTCGCTGAAGACGAATCAACTTCGTCTCAAACAGCTCCTCCGCCTATGAATATGGGCACTTCTCCAACAGGAGCAGCAGGAACCACTACTTTGAGACCTCCGCCGCCTCCTTTAGACTATGTTAGCTCCTCACGCAGTGCTTTACCGCAAGGCACGTTTGCTGCTGCACCACCATCACCATCAACAACGAGACGAACAGGAACAGCTCCTTCAACCTCGCATTTGGACGTAGCAGCGGTTCGAGCCCTGAATCCTGCTAACACGATTGATACTAAGTCTCCAGTTGCGAAAGAAACAGCACGAGCTCGATTGCATCAAGTGCGCTTTGACTTGAAACGGTGAGTTCAAGTATGATATTCTGCTTATCATTTCATGACTTCGGAAATTATGGTCATGGAACTTTCGCACACGCTCAATAACGATAACTGTTGTTCCTCAAAAGACATTCAAGCATAATGTAAAACTTCTCCGCGTGCATTTCTCTCATCACATGTGTACATGTAATCTTCCTTCAGGTGCGTCCCATCGGGCTTTGGTGAAGTGGTAGCACCCCTCTCCACTCTCGTCAGCGAAGTGGAGGCGTTCGAAGCCTGCGCTGGACCGATGTCTAGTTTTAAAACTGCTGATGACCTCAATGAAGCCGTGGGCAAGTGCATCAAGGTACTTTTTGAGGAAGATTTTCAAGGCTAAACGCAAATGAGGTGTAATCCCTTCTTCTTAATCTAATTATTTGTTTTGCCTGTAGAAGTTTACTCTATATTCAGAAGCAAGTGATTTTTATAAAACTTTTCCGCTTCCCCATTTTTCATAAAACATTTCCATTATTTGCAATGTTATTTGAAGGTCAAGCACGGCATCAGCAGCCAGTATATTTACCGTAGTTTATACGCTGCTCAACTGGCCCACTGCTATCAGTCTATCCCGAAAGATCGAATCTTAGTGCTCGACAGCAATTTACTGCGGAAGCATCCCCGAGAAGCTCTGCGAAAAGTCCACGCTCACCTTGGAATCGCTGATTATGCTTATCCCGATATTTTAGGTGGTGATGATGTCAGCGAGAAGGGTATCGCAGCAAAAGTGCAGGCTGTCTTTGATGAATGGTACCCCTCTTTCGAGGACCGCACTGGATGGAAACTCAACAGCCAGTACGACCATCTGCCACATGACGTCGAGAAGAGGCTGCGCAATTTCTTTGGAGTGCCAAACAAATTACTTGAAGATCTGACAGGAGGCAAGTTTGACTTCAAGAAATAAGCGCGCAGCTATCAGAGAGACCAGGGATAATGGGGCTGTGGGAAGTGTAGGAGTGAAGCGGCCAGCGCTCGTTAGCCTCTGGTGTATTGTTATTCCCGATTGGCCCCAAGAATGTTTGGTTCCTTGGTATGTGGATTGGGAACGGTGCATTATTCTTGTGCTGGAATTATCAAAGCAAGTGGCAGTAGCTCCAGCAATCGGCGATAAACTTATCGGTGGATAGGAGAATCTGCCACAAGCCGTGATTTATAGATGAGGATGATAATGATAAGCTACAGATCTGTATCTCATTTGGGCTTTTCTGTATCTGCTTTTGTCTGCTCTGATAACTCTTCCCTTTTTTATGGGGGCAACCCACTACCCACAATTATCATAACCTTGCATCGAGAAGTGGCGTGAGTTTGCGGCTATGGCGGAATGGCGTAGCTACATTTCCATAATCTTTTATCCTCTAGAAATTTTGGTGCTCGCCGACGGCAAGAAAAAACTCTACGAATTCCTTCAGTGTCTAATCAGAAAACGGAGAATATGGAATCTTGAAGGCACGCTTAAATCGGGGATATGGCCTTATGGCCACACAAGGCCCTCACTCAGCTACTACTTTATCTTCAATATCCTCTTCTTCATCAGCCTCAGCAGGCATGTCTTCGACTTCTCCGTCTCCACTTAACTCAGCAGGCCTTTCGGTAGCCTTAACTGCACCTTCCTCAGCGCTAGCAACAGTTGGTGGCTGAGTAGGAGGGGCTTTAGACACACCCGTGCGGCCTTCTTTCAAACGCTTTTTCGAGCCCGCTACTAGAGCCTCCAGCGCTTCCAAGGAAAAAGGCAAAGGCCACACGGAGTTTGGCCGCTGTTTGCTCCGCAACGCATCCACATGACCTTGGCACGAGTCTGGAGAGTCGAGGCTAGCCTGCAATTGTGCAGCATCTTCCTGAGAAATGAGGGCTTGACCAGGGTTTGCAAGTGCATTCGCAAGCTCATTTTCCCAAGTTTCAGCCGCTAATGCAGCTGCGTGGCACTTGAGCAGAGCTTCCAAGCATTGAGACGCCGTGCTCGTCCATCGTCGGAGCACTGACGACTTCAAGCTCGACAGTTCCGTCAACGCAGGTTGGCACTTCACCAAAGTGTGTGCTGCTTCACTCGCCACATTCTTACCAGCACTTGCACTACCAGGAGTGGTTTTGCAAAGGAAGTCAAGCTCTGCGAGCGACACGCAAGCCGTAACAAAATTTGTCACTTTCGCTAGATCCGCCACCGTTTTCTTCTCGCCTGCGTCTTCAAACATCGCACTGCAATTTGCCAGCGCTGTGAGCACCTTCTTGAGCTCTGCTGGCACCTCTGAATTCATTTTTCCTTCTTCTGCAGACCCGCCTCCTCCTCCTCCCAAAGCTTCCTTGTAATTGTTGAAGGCGACTTCCAGGGCCTCTTCTGCCGCCATCTTGGTTTCAAAAGCCTGAATTTGAACGTAAGCTTCGGGGATGCCCCAGTCCTCATACGCCACCTGGCACCAAGTGAAGCACACTTCTGCGTCCTTGAGGTCTAACCGGCTCTGCACTGGGTCTTTGTCGTTGATGAGCGCCGACAAAGCCTTCTTCACGAAACGCTCCCCGTCCTTGTTGGCCACACCCTTCACCACCGCCAGCGCATCCGACGGTTCAAACCACGGGTTATTCATGGGAGGCGGGTGGGCGACCGCGGCGGCAGCAGAGGTCTCCGCAGCTCGAGCACGGTCTAGTTCCTTGGGTTGCATTGGTAAAGATTCCCCCGCAGCAATGGCAGCGTCTTCTGCTTCTTTGACCACTTGTTCAATCTTAGCCAGCGCAGCTTTGGCTTTCGCTAACACCTTCTCACGCACCGCAGCCGCATCCGCAGCCGCTTGCGTCGCTGCTTCCCGGGCTCCAGGGGGTGCGGGAAACGCTAATGCGTAGTTTTGGTCGCTTTCTAACCGTAAACGCAGCATCTCGTCGTAGTTTCGGGCTTCGAGCGCGGGCGCGTAGCCCATCACCAGTTGATCTCCTTGACAGCGGTGCAAGAACCGCCGCACCACGATGGCCTCTTCCGAGGGACCGCTGAGCGATAACCTCTCTTCCTTGTTGCTCTTGGAAGCGCGCGGATCAGTCGAGGCCACATCTACAGCAAAGCCCATCTTCACACGTGCAGCGATGGCGTCGGCGATTTTCTGTTTCGCTGCAGCATCCGCCGCTGCCCCTTCCTCAGCCGCAGCTGCCGCCTCCTGAAAGTGTCGTTCGCTTTCCACCAATAGCGGCAAGAGTGCCTCAAAGTCAACGCCAATGCCTGGTCTCTTTTCATCGCCTTGCTTGAACAAATCTTTGGCTTTGGCGCACGCCTGCAGGCCTAAACTTCGACTCTTGGTGCAGCGCACAGTCATGAGCTTACGGTTTGGCCCTACCGACGACGAGGAAGAGGAGTCGCTGTCTTGGGCGCCGCTAATTGGGCCTTTCTTCTTCTTCGTCGGCGCACCGGGCGGCAGTTTCCGATCTTCACCTCCACAAGCAAGTTGAGCTGCAGCAGCGGCTGTGAACTCTTTCTGGGCTTCTTCCAGTAAACTCGCCAGTTTAGCTCCGTCCAAAGTGGCAAATGCCGCACTAGCCTTGGCACCGCGAGCAGCCGCACTGGCAATGGTCGCCATGGGTACGTGCCCGCCTAATCGTTCCGGGAGGAGTTTCTCAGCTTCTAGCAGAAAGGTACCCGAGACGGGCGCTAGCTTCACTCGTGCAGCTTCTTCTTGCCTCGCTGCTTCGCCTTCTTGCCACGCACGCGCCGCTTCTCCCCCTCGCATGTTCGCTTTTTTGGCCGCTGCTGCCTGTTGGACCAACTTCTCCGCTTGCTGAGCTTCATAGGTCTTCAAAGCAGGTTCTCCCAAATCGCCCAAAATCGCGTCCGCTTCTGGCACCCCACACTCGAGCAATAGAGCAGTCGCAGCTGCTAAAGCAGCATCTCCGCGTGCCTCAGCATGCGCGCCTTCGACCGCTATCGCCAATGCCTCTACTGCGGCGACGGCCTCTGCTGCCTTGGCCGCTGCTTTGTCTGCCTCCGAATCCTTGGGATTGCTGGTGTTGCTAGTGGGTACTTGTGTCGGTGGAGGAGCTTCGGTATCAACCACAGGAGGTGCTGGCGAAGAAGTGGGTTCCAACGATTCTGATTCCGGAGCCGCAGGATCAGTCGTCATAGCGGCAGTAGGGGCATCCTCAGCTGAAGGAGCAGAAGACGAATCGCTTTCACCGTGCTCTTTGGTCGTGGAAGCTTTATGCCACTGAAAAGAAGCACGCGCCCGCGCAATGGCCGCACGGCAGCCGTCGAAATCGTTGTTTTGCAGAGCTTTCTCAGCCTCAACGGCATTTTCCATCCCTGTAAAGAGCGCGCGCCTTTGCACTACTTCCGAAGCGGAGCTCGGCAACCCAAGCAAACCGTGATGCTCCGAGAGGCTCATTGCCGTGCACACAACCAGAGTACGGGGAGGAAATTGCGGTAAAGCACGGGCTTGGGCAACGGCGGAAGTCAAGTGCTCCACTGCCTGGTCGTAGCGCTTGTGGAAACTGGAGTCTTCGTACTCGTGTAATTCCGACCCCAGCGCCATCGCCACTTTGGCCTTGTGTGCGCGCATGGTGTCGCTGCAGGTTTGAATGTACACCCCACTCGCCCGCAAGAGCACTGACTGTGCGTCGTCGAAGAGCTTGTTGCGAAGCAAACGGCTGACGTCATCACACAGGGTGTCCTGCGCTAAACACGCCAACAAGCGCTCCGCTTCTTTTACGTTGACTCCATTGAAGTATTTCCCGGCGAGCACCGCTGTGGCCTCTTCTTCTGCCTTGAGACAAGCCTCAAGATCGAGCTCAGACCCGTACGCTCGCCTGGTTTTCTTCGCTAAAGCCTCTGCAGCATCGGCTTCTGCCACTGCTTCTGGACTCAAGGTGCCTGACGCATCTCCTGCAGCCAGCAGCCGTCGCCGCCTCATTACGTGACCCCCGGGCACCGGCGCGAACAGAGGAGGGTTTCGCACTGGATCCGTGAGTTCTGCCCTCACTTCATGCGCGCACTCGCCCATGGCCGCAAACAGCCCCTCTGCTTTGTAGAGCTTTAGCTTAGCAGCTTCGAGCGCCACAGCACCTGCAGCTCTGGCGTCTCGGCCAATGGCAGCCATCGCCTCGGCCTCGAGCTCGAGCGCGTCCATCGAAGGGCCCTTGGCGTGCAATTGCTTGGTTTCTTCCAACTTACGGACCACTGCACTGGCATCTTCCGCTGCCTGTAAATTGCCAATGGCTGCCCGCAGCTCAGCGTCGCCTTCCCAGTACATTTTGGCCATTTTCTCGGCAGCCTCAACTTCCATCACAAGTTCGTCTCCAAATTCATAGCCGGGAGCAGCCGCCGCCGCACGGCGCCATACCTTCTTGCCCTCGAAATCCTCGTCTTCTTCTTCGCCCGACCACCCCGCACGGGCTTTGGGTTTGGGGGGCGGCGCCACGCTGCGCACCCAGCGGAAACAATGCTTGGCCGTGGTGATGGCCGCAGCGGTGCCCAGAGGATGGTTGTCCAACACGAAGTTCAACGCTTCAACTTTTGCCGCATGGCCATCGGCAGAGGCTCGACTCACCAGCAACGGCAATGGCTCTGCCACCGCCGCGGCGCGCTCAGCCACTGCCTCAAGACCGTATGCTCCGGCAGCTAAGGAGATCATGGGAACCGGCGGAGGGCCTTGGTTAGCTGCTCCTGCCTCGTTCATAATAGCGTCTGCACCAGTGGCCATCACAGTTGTCGTGGCCGATACCTCACTCTCACCGGACACCAAAATTGCACCCGATGACGACGCTCCATGCAGCACATCGCAAAGAGTGGCACTTTCTGTCCACCACAGGGGAAATTCCGGTAAAACCGGACCTCCTTCATGGACCGCATCTGCAAGCAACTTCCCCAGAGGAGACTCTTTGCTCCCACTTCCCATCCCTGCGTCGCTGCCGTTGTTCCAGGCCTGGCTCAACAGCACGCACTCTGCATTGCCGTGCAAATCGCGAGCGAGTCTCACATGGTACAGGGCACCACTGTAATTGGCCTCTTCCCCTAACGCGTGATGGGCCAAAGTACCGTTGGATTCCGCGGCATTCCGCAATTTACCCGCCAATTTGCCCTTGAATCCCCCACCTCCTCCTCCTCCTTTTAGGGGGTTCTTCTTGCCGCTTTCTTTCTGCTGAGCCGCTGCCGCCGCGGCCAGTTCGTGTTTGCGGTTCCGTGCGTTGTTGCCTCGGAGTAGTCCCGGGACCAGCCAGGTTTCGGCGTCTCCGCCAATCACAAACGCCGCCGCCCTCGCCCGCCGAAATCCCCGACCGTCGCCGCCCTGCCGATACCAGGCCAAGGCATTCGCGCAGTGCTTGGCTGCAGCATCGAAATCGGGGGCTTTGGAGGTGGAGAGCACCATGGCAAAGGTGGCGCTGCTTCCCTGCGTGACCTCCGCGTGATGAGCCGCGGCCACCGCTTCAGGAGCGCACCGGTGGGGCTGGTGGGCGCTCACAGCAGCGGCTAGGCACACGTCGCCACGACGGCAGGACGCCAAGCTCGCTACAGCCGCTGCTTCGACCATAAACCCGCGAGTGGCAAACTCCGATGATGCCGCATCGAGTGGCGCTAGCAGAGATGCAGCATTCTTCACCTCAAAGGGAGCCTGCATGAAGCTTACCACCAATGCCCGACTTGCTTCGTAGGCCTGGTATCTTTCGAGCGTGGAACGAACAGTCAATAGCTTGGTGAATCGACTCGCGGCCTCTGCGTCATTGTCGTTCGCCTGATTGTCTAAAGGCACTCGAGGCCCGCTGTTCAAAGGAAACGTTTTCATGAATCGCGCTACCAGTGCCTCCGACCACTCTGCCAATCCTCCTTTCGGGAGGGTTGACAAAGAAGCCTTGTTGTTCTGATCATTGTCGTCGACGCTGCCACTACTAACACTTTCTACAGCGCTCTTACTTGAAGGCGACGCTTGCGTAGCAGCTCGTCGCATGTCGATGGTGGCTGCTTCTGGGGCATAAGCGCCAAAGGTCTGCCACTGCGCTACTGCAGAGGCAAGCTTCATCTCACCTTCACCATGAGGTGTAGCCCTGCGAGGACCTTGGGCATGGTCAAAGGATGGGTCCAGGACATTGTTGTTCTCAGGGGAACTTTTCTTCATGAGCCCAAACCCACCTCCACTGCCTCCTAAAGATGATTTCTTGCTGCCCAGTAGCATCGACTTCGATGGCGGAGGCTGCTCTGGCTTAGAAGCAAGGGCTTGCTCCGAATCAACACCTGAGAAATCCTTTGTTGCATCCTCCTTGTTGCTACTCTCAGCCTCCTGTGCTTTCAAGGAGGACGCGTTGCCAGCAATCGTAGTAGCCATGCTGGTGACACCCGATTTGTGCCGCACGGTCGCCATCTTTTTCGCGCGTTCTAGCGAGGCTACCCAAGCAAAACAATTTCGCGCTTCCCAGACATCTGCTTCCGCAGAGGCTAGCACTTCCGGCCGGCCTGGCGCATAGTCCTGGTCAATTTTGACCGCTGCTCGTGCCGCTGCGAGTGCCCCGTCTTCGAGCGCGAACTTGCTGATCATGCCCGAGGCCGCCACTGCCGACTGACCAATCACGTCCTGAAAAGTATCCATCAGAGCATTCAACATGGGTAGCCCTTTGGTCGCAGATTTGAGACTTTGGCGCAGCTGTTCCAAGTGCTTCAGGGCCGATTCGTAGTCTTGTCGAGCGAGGCTTTGGCCTAGGCCGAGCCAGCTGACGTCTGCGTTTTTCAGTTCCAGCGCACAGCGCCGCACCCGCGAAGCCACTTCTAGGCCCGCCACGTCCCCCGCTTCTCGCAGTTGAGCCTCTGCAGACCCCAGCAGATCCTCCAAGGTAGAGGCCGCCTCGGCGTTCGCCTCAATGTAAGCGTAGTCCGGCGAACCCATCACCTAATACAATGGTAGTCAACTATGTGAGCGGGCGTTCATGCAGAAAAATAGTGAGTAGGAAGAGGAAATAAGAAAGAGATAAACATCTGTGTTTAGTCTAATTTTCGAATAACTTCGCCATACCACTCACTCACCGAAGCCATTTCCAGCGCCTGTTGAGACGGTTTCCGCATGAAGCTCAGCAGCACATGTTCGCAGGCTTCTTGCACCACCAAGTCTCCACTGCGCACGGTATCAGCAATGCTCACCTGCTTCTCGAGCACATGTAAAGCTTCCAGCTTGGCGGCTCCAATCTGCTTGTCATAAGACCGAGTTCCATTCAAGACCCCCCTCTCGTCGTCCACCGCCACCCACTGAAACGCCAAGCGGCTCGCTTTCAGGGCCGCCTGCGCGCCTGCCACGTCGTTACCGCGGTCCAAGCACGCCTGAGCTTCCACGGCGTGCGCTGCCCCATCGGCGAGGGCGTGCTGCCGCGCGAGCACCAAGGGCTTGTTGAACGGCTTGAAGCGCACCTTTTGACATTGTGCATTAGAAGAGCAATTTAAAACGGGAGTAGATTGAGGGGAACTGAATAGAGGACGCAGTGCAAGTTACTGATGATTTGAAGTTGGCGAGGTGAGACTCAAAAGCTATAGGCTTTGTTGTATGTACAAAATACACAGGCATACGTATTGGGATGCAATACTCCTTTCGCCCACTCACCTTGTCTTGCTCGCGTCGGGCGGACTCTCGGGGCTCCAGGTTGCGCTCCAGGTTGGTGCGGTCCGCCAGCACCTTGTAGTATTGCCGAGCTTCCGCGGCATGGCGAGCTTCGAGGCCATAGTCCCCGCACGCGCGAGCTTCTAGACAGCGCGTTGCTGCACGATCCCCATGGAGCCTCGCCACAAGAGCCTCCAAGTCGCTCACCATCGCCTCATCCCCAGCCTCCGCAAATCGCAGCCGGGCTTCCACTAGTGCTCCCACCGCTGCTTCCCAGGATTCGGCAAATGTAGGCGGCACCATCTTTTGCGCTTGCTTGTTTCCTGTGCGCGCTAATTTGCGAGCTGAGTTAGCGTCAGCAGCTTGCGAGCTTGCGTTGGCGCTATGGTGGTGCATTTGCTTCTCAAACACCATCATGAGCGCGTTGGCCTGGTGCCGTGCTAAGCGTAGCGCACGCCCGTTGTCGGCATCGCTTCGGCCCATAGGCGGATACACCATGTTGGCCCCTACGGTAGCGCGCTGGCTGATGTGCTTGCCCGCTGGCTCCGGCACTGTGTCGCGCCAGTCAGCCTCGATGCGCAGCTCCTTCGCTTTGATGTGCTTCGGCGCATAGCCGTCGCGGTGCAGAGCGTGCAGCTGATGAAGCATTTCTGTCTCGTATCGACCCTTGGCCAGCGGTGTTTGTGGTGTCTTGGACCGGCTGTTAGGGCGGCGTGAGGCCATGATTGCGTGGGCATCACGGCTCTGATCAGCAGGCGGCAAAGGCGCCGAGATTTGCACTCCGGTCGACGATGGGGCCGGCACTATTGCCTCAGAGGTAGCTACTGCCCCGCTCAAAGCAGGCAGCGTGCCGCTCGATCCTCCTCCTTCTCCGCTCATGGCATTTTTTTTATTACCCAACGCTAGCTACAACGTAACGCTACTTTCGCCTCCATGATTCCACCCCATAAAGGGAGGAAGTGGTCGGGAATATCTTGGCGATTCAGGACAAACCAAATGAAAGACGAAAAGAGGGAGTACCAGTTCGCAGGTAATACGTAATAGAGAGAGTGGCGAGCGCGAGGGAGCTAAGTTAGTTGCGCCGCAATGAGCCAAGAGGAGAACGGGTTTACGGTGCACTTCGGAGCCTCCGATGACGAAAATTGGGAGAGCATGCCGCTGGAGAAGCTGAATCTGGTACGAGCAAGTCATTCTTCGTTTTAAAGACAATGCATCTTAACTTCCACACACGAACGCACTCTGCTTGTACGGTTACAGTGCCTAATACGTGCTGCATTTTCGCCTCCCTCTTGTTTCCTCAGGGACCAGATGCTAAGGCAGATGCTGTTCCAGTACCACTGCCAGTTCCTGCAGCAGTGGCAGCTACCGCCAGCCCGTCTGGCAGCGGCAGCAGCAGTGGCAATTCAGGTGCTCCTCGCGTAATGCTCGCCAGAAGACCGGGACCTCCAGCAGGAGTAGCCGCTTCGAATACCTCGGTGGCTGGAGCTCCAGCACCTCAACAGATGAGAGTGATGGCGCCACGTGATCCCAAGTCGTTACCTATTTCGTCACCCGGTGCGGATTCCGGCAGCGGCTGGACATCTCCTCCTGCTGCTGCTCCTCCAGCTTCCAGCAACATCTCTGATGTCGATCCGGTCCTTCTAGAGGCTCTGGGGACACCAGCCAAATGTGCCATGGTGCTACGATTCGAAGAGGCGCTCGATGCATTTGTGGGTGCGCAGGACCAAGTGAGTTTTTGTGCGGTGGAATGAGTCAGGGAGGTTCTTTGTGGCTGGCTTTCCGATGCATGCGTTTTGTTGCGCCACAAGTGTTTTGAAAAGGTTATTTTTTTCCATGCTCGCTCTGTAGCTATTTTGTGATGTTTCAGGCTCGGCTTTTTATTATTCATCACGGCACTGGGCAGTTTCTCAAGGGCTCAACTTTCATTGTGCTTACTCACAAATAGGCATAAATTCATTCTGTTCTCATTTCTCAGCTCCTTGAATAACTGCTTTTGCATGCGGGCTCGCCTTTGTCCCCTGTGCCACCCTGGTTTACGCTAGGCGCAATTGGACTTTCCTCCTCTGGGGGCCTACCAGCGCCTGGTCCTGCAGCGGCTCGCGGACCGCTTCGGCCTTTGCCACGAAGCGGTTGGCCCTGCAGTGCCCATGGCGCTAGAACAGGGCGGCGACGGTCAGCCTGCGCGCGCCCTCACCTTGCGCAAGGAAGACCCATCGCTCGGAGGCCGCAAAGCGTCTCGACCGGCCACGCTCCTCATCAACATCGCTGGCGCGGTCCAGAGCGATCAGCTCCGAGCTGGTGCGGTGGCGGGAGCTGACGCGGCCCCCAAGGTGATGAAGATGATGAAACGCGCCGCGGGAGCGCCCAAAGGTCGAGGCAACGGCAGCGGAGCTGGGAGCGGCAAAGGCAACAAGGGCGGGTCTGGAGTCTCTGTCCTGGCGCAGGCGACCACCGTAGCTGAGAAGGAAGCGCTTTACGCCGAAGCCTATGCGCGCATCGTAGGAGATGACAAGGAAGTCGATAGCGTGAACCTCGCGGGTGGCAGTGGCGCCAGTGGCGGCAGTAGCAGCCTCCGCGCGCCTATGATGGTTCCGTCACAAGTCACGCAGACAGCAGCAGCGCTACCAACATCAGGCAGCATTGCTCCAGCGGGCGCGAGCCTCGCCCAAGGCCCGCCCTCCACCTCTGCGAATGCGCCTGGGTTCGGGCGGGGCCGCGGCTCGAACAGTGGCAACAACAACAGTGGTAACAGCGGCGGCCCAGGACCTGCTGTGGTAGCGCAGCCACGTGCGGCTCTAGGTGCAGCGACCGCAACAGGCGGTAATGGCCTTAGTTCTCCTAGTAACTCAAAAGGGGACGAAGGTCGCAGTGACCAAGCCTCGCCTTCGCCGCGTCCCTCTAGCGGCGGCGGAGGCAGTAACGGAAACAATCACAACAACAATAACCGAGGCGGCGGCGGGCGCGGCGACCGGCGCGGAGGCCACAATAACGGTGGCCGCGGCGGCGACGGCGGTGCCAGCGGTCGCGCGAAGATGCAGGACCGGCGCGCAGACATGCACGATCCAGACTTCCAGCGCCGCCAGAGCCCACATCAAGGCGCGCCTGGCTACGGCAGCTACGGTGGCGGCGGCTATGGCGGCGGCTACGGTGGCGGTTTCGTGCAGCCTCCTTACGCAGGGCAGGGTTACGGCTACCCGAACAATTACGGTCAAGTTCCTGTCCCTTATGGAGTTCCTCCTCCTGGCTATGGATACATGCCCCAGCAAGGTGCCTATTACCCTCACCAAGGACAGTACCCCCCAC
>Ga0307982_1000769_pt1 | contig 25569 bp, 3 predicted proteins | sample OrgLakmetagen989_FD_201847 | JGI IMG/M metagenome (GOLD analysis project Ga0307982, IMG submission 201847) | Saline water microbial communities from Organic Lake, Antarctica - #989 | ecosystem: Environmental > Aquatic > Non-marine Saline and Alkaline > Saline | place: Antarctica: Organic Lake...
ACTTTGACCTCTGCCGAGTGGACTTCGTGTTCCGCATGTCACGAGCTTCTTTGCTCGCGCGCCTTCCTCTTTATTGTTCTGCGGAGTGCGCAACACCCACAAATTCCTCGCTTTTTTGCAAATTTTTTCGAGGAATTTGGCCAATGCCCCTCCCCCTCCTGAATCATTCCGCACTTGCTTTGTTTGCGCAACGCACGCGCATTCCCACTTCTGCCCGCAGCATTGGCTTCTGTGCCATTTGGGTTTGTATTAGTTCGAGTTCGAGTTGCGCAAACAAAGCAAGTGCAGTAGGCGCGGAATGATCTGTGCAACCCGAAGGCGTCGCGATCCTCATTAATGTATCCCACCAAAACAATAATGTTCAACAAGGAGACTCCTGCCTAGGTATTAAGAACTTCATGTGGTTGTCTAGGTCTCAATACGTTTCAAAAAATACTTACTGCGTCCAAAATATGCTTATTGCATGAGATAAGTGTTTGCTGATAAGTGTTTGCTTGAACCTCATCTACACTTGCATTGCGCCCGGTGACGAATTTGTCTAGATTTGAGCTGATTCTTGGCTCTGAGTTGGGGAAGGCAGTGGAGTTGGAGCACCAGAAGGAAGCGAACTAGGAGAAGCAGATGGCAATGCACTCGGGGCACCAGAAGGCAGTGGAGTTGGAGCACCAGAAGGAAGCGAACTAGGAGAAGCAGATGGCTATGCACTCGGGGCACCAGAAGGCAGGGGAGTTGGAACACCAGAAGGAAGTTGACTTGGAGCAGCAGAGGTCAGTGATGAAGGGATGCCAGAAGGTAGTGGAGACGGAAGCGGGTTTTTCATTTTCAAGACTTCCAGGTGTACGTAATGGGCTTCTTGAATGACCGGTGCCAAAAAAGTCACGCTGTAGACTGATCCTGTAGCACGGCTGGTACTCTGCCTTGTTACGACAACGGTGCCCGCCGTTTCAAGCTTTTGAAGAGCATCCTGAACAACTGTTGCAGAAGCACCAACTTCGACCTCTTCGGTTATCTCGCTACGTTTACCTCTGGTGACATTCAAAACGAAGTTGGTATCTATTTCATGATAACTAAAGCGAAGTTCGTGCACTACGTCTCCAAATCCTACTGGATCGGCAAAAACTGCGGTGCCATAACCTCGCTCATTTGCGGCCATCACGCGCACGACAGTCGGCACGCCTGGACTTAGGCCCTCAATACGATACAAATACGTGTGCGCTTCAGAGCTGCTGGCAACTGCGTCCACCACAGCTGACCCTGCGGAATCGTCAAATGATGTATCCATGTCCCATTGCACTTGATACCGCAGTACTGGGGCTCCACCCGTCGAAAGAGGTGTTACCCACGACACCTCAAGTGAAGTTGACGAAAACACAGAAACTGCTGCGCTCGCTGGAGCCGCAGGCAGTTGCACGGCAGGATACATCGAAGCTGGTGCCATCTCAGAGCTGCTCCAGCCACGAGCATTGTACGCACTCACGCGCACTGTGTACGATTCCTTCGCGGAGAGGCTCGGCGGTGTCACAAAGAAATTAGGCAAGCTCCCTTTTGTAACTTCGGAAACCTCGAGCTGTACGCCCGTGCCCAGCAGCATTCCGCCAGCTGCTGTAGTGCTGGCATGAGAACCTCCAGAATTAACTAATATCGATGGCAAATCGCCCGTTTGTGATACAAAAGTCACGGACCAATACCAGCCAAAGTTTGAAATCGGGGCCACAGTGGACTGAGGAGTATGTTGCTTTGTTACGAGCACGTCACATGACACGGTAGATAAGCCGCGGAGAGCACCTTCCAGTACGCTCGTCGACGCTTTCGCATCAATACGGCGCGTACGTTCTCCCATGAATTCCAAAAAGAAGAAGCCATCGATGTCTTCAGCTTGAGCTGTCAATGATATACGTTGCACCTCAAAGGGGGCTACAACGATAGTGGCACCCAGTGGGCGTGTTTGAATTCCTACCGTTCCACCGGAAAATGTCGCATTAGTACCTCGCAGAGCCTCGGTGATGATGCACGCTGCATGTTGTCCACGTAAGAGTGACGTGTCCGCCACGAGGAGCGGCTGGTCTCCAACAAGGTCTGCAAATGTCACATGCCAAGCGTAGCCATCCGCGTCATGTGATTGCAACATGGACTGTTCCACGAGCACGCGGCCGTGAACAGTTGGCAACGACTCGAGGGCCACACTCAGGTGCTTCGAAGAGACATCATGCGGCAAGAGCCGCGTAAAGTGGCCTTTGAAAGCGAGTCGAAAGCTGCCAGCCATTTCAATTTCTTTTGTGACGCTAGACTGAACCACTTGCACTTCTCGCACGACAGTGCTGGCGATGTCCCATTCGACTAAGTACTTTTCAACAAGCACGCCACCTGCGTTAAGCGGCGGTTTCCATGTTATACGCAGCGCTTGGTCGCTTGCGGCCGCCACCGCCACTGTGGATGGCGGGTCGGGCACTGTGGATGGATAGGCCAGAGCAGGTGATGAATATTTTGACAACCCATATATGAAGCCTGCTCCATTCCACGCCGACACACGTGCGTGGTAGCCTTCGCCTTGGACCAGCCCTGGAATCTCAACTTGCACAGAGTCGCCGACGATGGCGTCACCGCTTAGTACAACTTCTCCTCGATATTGATTATCAAGCAGAGGGACTTCTCCGGTTTCCATCGCATCAACCTGTATGCCGAAAGTGGCCGCTGGTTCAGAGCTCTGCATGCCTGAAGTGTCACCAGAGAGCAGCGGTTGGGGTCCAAGAAGATCGAGATAGCGTATCACCCATGACCGCACGCACACAGCCGCTTGACAGGCCGGAGCCGCATCAAGCGTGTTAACCGCCACTTTCGCCCCATCGCAGAGCGACGTGATTGCCGCGGCCATTGCTGAGGCATTAGTGTTCACTGAAAGGGCTGGAGTGGAGAGGCCACTGCGCTGCAACCGAAATGAACCCGCGAGGGTAGCATGAGAGCTAGATGAGTACAAGGTTACCACGTGTGAAGCAAACCCTTTGAGGCTCGGCACGGATTCATACGCTGATACACGACCTGCTCTACAGTTAGTGCACCGCAAAGCGTGCATACCTTGTGATGTGCTGTTCGGTGGGACGATGTCCTCTACGGGCCTAAATTCGGACGCCTGTAAACTCTCATCAATGGCCACTAGAAATGTAGGCGTGCTCCCGATGTCCCCGTAATGCCCACCCAAGGTAAGAAATGTGACGTCCCAATAGTGACCATACGCGCCATCTGCCATCAACGTCTTTTCTGTGCGAGTTACTATCACGTCTCCAGCGGTTGGAAGGTTTTCAAGTGCATGCTCCATCTCGGCTGCCTTCGCATCGAAAGGTAATGCGGTTGTTGCAAACCCAGCGAGGGCCACGCGGAACGTTCCGTACATGGATGATGTGTCACATGCTGTCTCAATGGTCTGGATCATGCGTGGAGAGTACAGCAATTTTTGGGGTGGCGAGCCACTACGGGCAGCTGTGATACCTAGAGGAGCCCACTCTACGAGGTATTTCGTAACTGGAGCACCACCGTTATCTTTACTCTGTGGGAACTGTACTAAAAGCGATGTCGCCGAAGCCCCCGGTATCAGAGATACAAAAGAAGGTGGGTCTGGCGTGCGCTTCGGGGCTTCGCTTTGAGGACCTTGTGGAAATCCCGGCACGTTCGAGTATCCGAATGAGTTATAAGCGTAGATACGCACGAAGTAAGGCAAACCTTTGGCCAACGCATGAATTACATAGCTACACGAGATCATTCTGCATTCCAGAGCAGGGTCTAACACGGAAACATGGTGTGTTCCAAGTGGTGACCCTTGAGCACTCTCAAATCCAGCATCGTAATCCCACTCGACTTTATACTTCGTGACTGTTGCTCCACCGTCCGAGTCGGGATGGTTCCAGTAGACTCGAAGCGAGGTCTCCGAGTTCACCGTGAGTTTAACATTCAAAGGTGCATCGGGAATTTGTCTGGGAACTGTTAGACTTGGAGGGTCCGAACTTTGAGGCTGACTCTCACCTAATGCATTGACTGTAGAAACGCGTACATAGCATATTTGGCCTGGCACAAGCCCAGTAATGATATGGTTCACGTAATAACCTGGCACACCGACTGGTAATAAACGCGTCTTCACGAGTCCGACAGCCACAGCTCCTGGAGGATTGATTCCATAATTGACAACGGCAGACTCTGATGGCCCAAAGTACTGCTCGCTAAAATGAATGACGCCTTCCGAATGGTCGATTGCATCTATTTGTAAGACGCTATCATCATTGAGTCGTACAAAATCGTTCACCATTAGTGATGAAGTATCTGAAACATGCGCCGATCGTGCACCTCTATCAACTGTCGTTTCCAACGAAGTCTTCCATCCTGGGAGGTCTGGCAAAATTCCGTGGCCAACTCTTGAATAAATTTCCGCACTTTCGATGTATAGTCCACTACTGTCAACTTTGAGAAATTGCCCTTGCGCTGCGGGGACTTCTGTAAGGAAGGTGATGGTCCACTGATACCCAAATCTGCTCAAAAATGTGGTCGCCGTTCGAACCACGGTCACATCTCTAAGGGATGGTATCGCTTCAAGAGCACCCTCAACCTTTTTCTCTGAGGCGCCATATGGGATCGGCGTAGTTCTTATACCATCATATATTAAGGTAAACGTACCCTCAATAGGGATCGATTCATTGCTCGCACTGCTGATCTCCAAAACTTCAACCTCATCCCGTCCTGGCGCACTCCAGTTTTCTACCACGTATGCTGTTACCGGAAAACCATTACTATGCACGGTCGAAGGAAATGTGACACGGAGCGAAGTTGACGACTCACGCACCGAAACCATTTCTTCACCGGCTGGAATAGACATAAGCCTAATTCCTCCATCATGACTGCTTGCACTGAATTGATCGGGTGCAGATCCAGGCACTAATGATGCAGGAGTTGAAACCGCTCCGAGCCCAATGCCAACTTCATTGATAGCTGAGACGCGGACATAAAAGGGAATCCCTGCCTGACCATGAATCGTTACTTCATAGTATTTACCAAATATCGGGTGCGGCAAGCGATCAGAAGAAATTGCACTTAAAGGCTTGCGAGTTTGGCCACTCAATTGATATTCATCAAAATCAGGGGAGGTGTTCCACTCGATAAAATAAGCTGAAACAAAAGAACCTCTGTCGTTAGACTCACTCGTCTCAGTCCAGGTTACCACAATATCATCTGGTATGTGCGCACGCTCAACTTCCACTAATTGAGGTGGGTCTGGAATAGACATGGGTTTGATTTGAATGGGTTCCGTGGGAATTCCAAAGGTGTTAGATGGATTCCGCGCTTTTACGCGCACCAAAAATCCATCTGGAATAGATGAGCTCTGAACTGCATTTTCTATCGTATAAGTAAATGGCGCACCTTCACTCACACGGTGAACTTCTCCAGTCCACGAGCCTCCACTCGAGAGCGTTGCGTTGCCTGCACGAAATAGAGCCCCCCCGTCGGTGCATTGCACGTGTGCATTTATGTAGGCCTTTGCTGTACCATCATCACAGACAAGCACAGAGTTTGATGCATTGAATGTTAAGCCTTGCTTTGACGACATTAAATTTGAGGGATCAACCTTTAGGGGTTCTAAATTTCCTGTATTTGAAATGAATGTAATGCAATATCCCCGCGCCGATAAAGCATTCTGCTGCGGCAAATTGTCCAGAAGCTCAACATTTACGCTGCCAACATCTTCGAGATACTCTAGAGCGACAGTAAGATCTTTGGCAGACACATCCCAAGCTAGAGGAAATGGATACCTTGATCCGCTAGGAGATGTAAGCCACCAAACACCGCTATCAACTACGCCAGCGAAAATTATCGACTGCACTTCTGCTTGACCGTAAGCGCCGGATGCAGCACTCCACCATTCCACTTTGTACTCCGACAAACTCTCGCCTCCATCATTGTCTGGAGGGTGCCATTGTACAAGTATCTTGTCCCACGCTAAAACTTGGAGGCTCACTCGTGTTGGAGGCCCTGGCTTAACGGATTCGGGTAGCACAGTGAATGGAGCCTCCATGATTGAATCTGTGGTGCTAAACAGTCGTGTGGGAGGTATAATTTCGTGTGCTTGTGATGGGCTCGACCACATGAGATGTACACATGCATTTCCAGTTCGTTCACGCCATTCAAGAGTGATCTCGGTCAAAGTGCGTTCGGTCATATCAATCATGTTCTGATAAGTGATAGGAGCATCATCACCCCCAGCCCTCTCCTCAAACGCGTCAAATAATAGCTCTCCATGGACAAAGAGCCGTGCACCATCATCAGTGCGTACACTAAAGGTATATGTTTCAGTGTACGCGGCTTCAACGTAGCCAGTCCATCGAGCACTCACATAATCCCGTCCAGATGAGGTGATGATATCAGTTTCAGCCCAAGCAAAGTTTACGGAGGCATCAATGCGTGAAGATACCGCATGGCCATACAACCAACGATTGTTGAAGTAGTTGGCGTTGAGTCCGCCTGGTTGAGCACCTACAACCTCAAGCATGTATGTTCCCAGGCGTGGCGTCTTGTAAGTGACTTCATAACGACCATTTTCAAGATGTAAGACATCAGCCTTCACGTTCTCAGCGCCGGACAAGCGGGCCACAAAATTTGCTCCAAGACGGCCTCGAACGGTTTGAACATCAGAGCCAACAGCCCATCCATTAGAAACATTGTGATGGGTTGCAGTTCGTGGGCAATCGATCTCAACGACGATTTGTACACCAGTGCCACTTAGTCGGTAACCTTCAGCATAGAGAAGTTCCAGGTCCCCATCGACTGCATCCATCTGAATAGTCCAAGAGTGCGCGCCAAAAGCTCCCTCATTTCGAGCATCTACCACAGTTGCCGAGTGTACAGATGGGAGACTAAGGACTGCGTTCTCCACCTCATCTCGTCCTGCGTTATACTCAATCGAAGATGAGCGCTCACCCTTGAATTCAAGGTAAAACACGCCACCAATATCATCGAGAGCAGACGTAGAGACTGTTTGAACCCTGTAAGCATCACAATTCAAAATCTGAATTTGTGCGGAGTTATCTCCAATATCGGAGAGGTCACTACCGTCCACGAGAAGCGGAGGAAGGTCTCCGAGACCATGGCTGAAATCTATTATGTACTGATAGCCTAAGCGATGGCCAACGGCATTTTTGCCTTGCTCAAATATGTCTACTGAAATATTAGTTAGACCCATGTATGTAGACGAGAGGACGAGTGAATATGGAGTCTCGGCGAGCATGTCACTGATTGCGAACAGAGGACCTGTAGTGTTGCCAATGCGAATCCAGTCTCCGATTTCGTAAGTGCTACGAAGGTCCGATGAAGGGTTGACAATATTGCTGCCGTGAACAACTGATACAGTGATTCCTGAGACCATGTCACGGGCGGAAGTACTGCTCAGTTCTGCTACACCAATTCCTGGCAGCTGTTGCAGTCGTCTTTTCAAATCTTGAGGTAAAATGTTGTATGGCACAGTAACTTGTTCTTCATACTGCCCGATTGTAAATGAGCCACGAAGCCCCCCAGAAGCAAAAGTTTCCAATACCTGACGCTCCGCTACACTACCTTCTTGAACACGATTTCGGAAGCGGTCACGTGCTTCCACCGTGAATGAATTTGGATATTGATAAATGCCTGAAGCGAGACCATTTCGACCTGCTACATTTGGTTCGTGGACAGCTGTGGAGTGCCTTGAGCTGAAGGAAGCATAATCTACAAATGCTTCAAATGGGCTAACACCATCCAAGAAGTTAAATCCCGTGTCACTTACACCTGTTCTTCCTCCTAAAACAGAAATGGAACAAGATGTCGACATGTCGGTAGATTTGGCTACTATCTGAGGGAGATCACCGTAGTTAGATATGTGCTCAAAGGAGTTACCGTTTGAGGGCGTGAACTCGACCCGCCATTCATACCCTAGTGACTCCAAAGCTTTACGGATGACCTGCCGTTCTACTGAGACAGAGCCTACACTTTGGAGTGCTTCGAGAGCATTCTGCATTTCGTAAGCACTTGCATTGGCCGCCAAAGTGCGAGTGGTTTGCCCATTGAAAGTCAATTGAAAGGCGCACTCGGAGGTTAGTCCAGTGAGCTGAACTACTTGAATTTCGTTCATCAACAACCGGTTTACCCAAGGGCTCGACATGTCAAGCACATTTTTGTTTTGAGCTGCTTTGATATGCTGCATGATCCCATCTTGGACGGTATCCACTGTAAGCAAACCTTCGAATGGCAATCCGATATGCGAAGTTTCTACAGAGAGCAGCGGTATATCGCCGACCATTGATGCAAAAGTAATTATGAAGGACCTCTGCAAAAACTGATCAAGTGCAGGATTTCCTTGAGAAATTTCCGTGACTTCGACGTTGCCAAGAACAACAAGCGCATTCAGAGCGTCCAAAATATCGTTTGCAGAAGATAGCAATGAGAGTGGCGACGATACACGACCAAAAGCAACTAAAACGTACTGACCGTTACATTTATGGACATTATCACAGGTGAGCACCAGGAGCTGGCGCTCTTGAATAATACTCATCATGACCACAATTGTATATTTTCCAGCTGAAATCGGCTCAAACGTCACGTGGTATGCTCCTTCATCAGCAGGAGTAACGTTGCCTTCAACTCTCGTTTGAAAATTTCCAATGCTATCTGCTGAATCTGGAAATGCTACCACTTCGAAGTTTTCGTTCGTTGTTAATAGATTGTTTCCCCATGCATCCTTCGTTTGAATTGTAAATGCTGAGGTATCTCCTGCTTTACCTTTGACAAGACCTTTTCCGTAAGCTGTGGTGAAAGGAGCGCTCGCGGGGCCTGGGGATACATTGACTATAAACGGGGCACCAGAGATTAGACTTGGTGCGTGCCCCTCATTCTCTACTGAGGCAACCACTGACGCAGCGTTTCCAAATAGATGCTGGGTATCAACACGAGGTTCCACGAAATTGTGTGCCACAAACGAGAGTAACCAAGAGCATGCATGGAACGGTTTGCTACACTTCACTTTCTCAACGTGGAGGTCCACCCATGGAACTGCCGCCTCCTGCAAAGCGAGGACTATGTCATCAGCCGAGGCATTGAAAGAGATGGGTAGACTACTCCACCGTTGTTGCGCATCAATAACTTGAAAAGTCCCATCTAGTTGGGCACCGCCAGGAAGTACCGACGTCGAAAGCCGAAGTCGAATTGGAGTAGCAGGTACCGAAACAGAAAGGTTGTACACACCACGTACACAAGGTTTGTACGACACAACATACTGACCAGCCGTGGTTCTGGAGCTGCGATAAGCAGAAACAACTCCACTTTTCCCAAGAAAGGGCGCATTGAGAGGAATAATTTTATTCGAGAATGGTGCAAAAGAACCAACGTCAAATACTTCATCTCCTAAAACGAGTATATCACCGCGCTTTAAGTGCTTTATTGAATCAGAGTTGTCTAGATATGCATAGTTTTGTTCATGAAAGACCGTTGCAGAACCTAAAAATGACCAGAGTAAAGGCTCAATTTGCGGGATGTACTCAATTGCAGTCCCGTTTATTTCATCATTTGTTCGTCCAATTCCAGCCCAATCGCTGACACCAATCATTGAAACATCCCATTTTTCATACCCCTTGTTAAATACATGATTTCCTCTTGAATCGCGGGCTTGAATTGTGAATTGGCATTCTTCCATAGCAGTACAGTCAGTGAGACCAGTGCCAGTTGCTGACGTTACTAACGTATCAATATCGCCTGGATATGAAGCGACCGTGAACGGACTATTGGCAGTGTGCCTGGAATAGTATAGAGCATTAGACGGGACTATAGACTTTGGAAAGGCGCTCGATTCCCACAAAACTCGCATGATAGCTTCGCCCCTGCTGGCCACGTATTCAATCAATATCGGGTAATATTCCCCAGCCTGCATTTCCACTTGCACGGGCGTGCGCTCAGCCATAGAGCTGAAACCTTCGTCAATAAGGAGCAAGTTGTCAATGCTCAGGCGAACATGATTGTCAGCTTCAACGAAGAAAGAAATAGTTCCTGTAATTGGAGCCAAAATTTGACCAACCCAGCGTACACTGAAATAATCTACTGGAAATGAGAGATCTGCTGCTAGTGGCGATGCTTGCCCCCAAGTGAAGTTGACGCTGGAGTCAATCTGTGTTGAATCACACTCTTGAATTGGCGGACACCAAGGGGGTTCATGGTATGGATACTTGAGATGGTCGTTGTTACCAAGTATCGCTCCAGTAAAGTCAGCGCGCGTAAAGTAAGTTGCTAAGAGCCCACCTGGGCTTCGAAGTGATGATTGCAACATGTGAGGTCCAGCGAGTTCAGTGGTGTATGATACAGAGCTAACTCCATTTGTGTTTGGTACTATCTCCGTAACAGCGCCATGAAGCTTGGATGTGGCATCTGAAGGCTTGCCACTGAGAGAGTGAGCTGAACCATCGACGCGGACAAAATATGCGTGATGAGACCCGAGGGGTGCTAAAATAGGGTTCCCGAAACGGTCCATAGATTCTAGAGTAAAGTTTTCAATTTTTCCGACGGTAACGACGCTTTTTGCAGTGTGCTGGACTCGTTGCGCACTCAATTTTGCAGGTAAGACTTGAATTGCGCTGGTGAGAGGCGATAAGCCACGATGCATTCCAACCCCAATCCCATCGATGGTAACATGTACTGAATAATTTCCGACGAGACATGGAGTATAGGTTAACTCATACCTCTGAGGTTGGTTTAGCGATCCTGTGGTTTTTACAGTATCAATACCAAAAATTCGATCTGTCAAAGACACATTGACGCCAATCATAAAATTTTGTTCTATCAAGAGCGGGGGCAATGTGCCTAAATGATGGAATGTGACTTCGAGTGCAGTACTATAGGATGCCTGCTGGCATACTGTATTGCCCTTAGAGCCTCTTGTTCTTAATGTTACTCCTTCATTTAAAGTTGGGTGCATCTGCGTCAACTTGTGCTGAAGGTCGTAGACTGAAGAATTAGCTGCTACCCAGAGTTCTCGATCAAAGAATGATAATTTGAACCTAGCATCTGCCGTCTCCGTATCATCCTTTAAATGGCAATTGATGGTATAGAACTCATTCATGCCTATATGGGTTAATTCGTCACTGCCAACATGTGACAATGTCATGGCAACTAAATTGGTATCAAGGTCTGCGTCATCCATGAGTGGATTGCCATCTGTTCCAGAGCGTACCTCTCGAGCAACGATCACAGGAGGGCTCAAAATATTGTGGATACAACTCAATTCCGATGAGTCTACCGAGATAAGAGGCAAGTCTCCAACATTATGAGGGCAAGATAGGTGTTGGTAAGAATTGTTCGGGCTCGTAGCGCATTCGTTACTGAACTCAACTGTCCAAATAGGGAGAGTAACTCCATAATAGGCAACCACATCCTTCCATACGTCGACATTCCCGACATTGGGAAGTGCTTCGAGCGCTCTTTCAACTTGGATGGCTGCTGCAAACACTGAAATGGGCTCCGTCTTTATGTTTTCATGTTCCAGCTTGAATGATCCCCATACGGGATGTACACCGTCTATAGCTCCATCATGTGCATCGATATATTGATTAATCATCGCGTATGCACCAAGTTTACTAGTACCCACAAGGAAGACGGGTAGATTGCCTTTGTAATTATCAAATGCGAAAAACAATTTACTAACTTTCGTCGAACAAATTTTAGCTGTGCCCGTGAGCCTGTTAGCTGAAGGGGTTTCATACATTGAGACGGTAGCACTTGCTCCAAGTACTGTTTGGAGATCATCAATCGATGCGTTCGCTTTAATTTGTTTCGTGGTGATGTAACCAGGAAGTGAAAGAGTCCAAAATCCTATTGAAGGGGCACTTGCATTGATTACGGAGCACTGCAAGACTTGTACTTCATTTCTCGTTGGAGTGTCACCTTCCACCAATTGCGACACCAAGTTCTGAGTTGTACTGGAAGAAAGCATGGGAACACTGCCTTGTAAGCCCGTGAAGGTAATTTGAAACCGATTGGGAAGATATTTTAAGTCAAAAAAATATGACACTTTGACAGAGCCCACTCCCAACGTCGGAAGATTCTCCAACTTGTCCTTAAGGTCAGTTGAAGAAGAAGAATTTGTGAGATGAACTGAGAAACCACGAAAATTCAACGAAAAAGGGACAGATGAAACGATGATTTCTTGAACTTCTTGTACAGGTTTCGCCACTTGGGCAAAAGCTTGAAGAGTCTGCCTCTCTGGAAGACGCTTGTCGCGCGCTTCAATTTCAACCACTAAGGGTTCCCCAGCCACGCCTCCTATGAGTCCACTTCCTGTCAAGATTGAGCTCGGCGCATGCATGGAGCTTTCTCGAATAGTTACGCTGCGTGGACTGCCATAAATATGGTCACCATCCACAGAAGTAATAGATAATTCATAGGTACCTGCATACCATGCAGTGTATTCTACTGGATACAAACCGCCCAATCCACTTTTAGCAGCAGTAATTGATGCTCTCAAGGATGTCGACGGTATATCAGTGAATGTCGCCGTAACTCCTCCTCCGTTGGAGTAGTTTTGAAGATATTCGTGGAGGTGAGACTGAAATGTGATGGTCCATTTGTAGTATAGCAGACCTTCTTCACTTGTAGAATTAGTTTTATTTGCGTCAGTCCTGCTAACTTCTACAATGTGGCTGTCTTCATGAGTCATTTCAAGTACTGTATCCAAAGCCGAAGAAGAAATATTGTAGGGTATAGCTGGAGTGCACTTCCCAGCAAAACATATCTCAAAGTAGAGGCCTTCGCTTTCAGAGCGCTGAGGATAAAGTGTCTTTAGTTCAATCACGTGGACATTTGTTGAGGTCAAAAGTGTGTAGCCCTGTGGTCCCGTGAGAGAAACTAAAAAAATATCCGATGCTCCGTCATCGTAAGGTCTAGGAGCGTTGATAGTATAATCTCCATTTCGAAGATTTTCGAAGTAGTCTCGAGATGAAATAGAAAAGCGGTTTGGGACACCAACGATACCCATAGACAGGCCTGCAACACTGACCTGACTTTTGCCAGAAAGAATCGTAGTAGGCATATCAATGGCAGTGCAGCTTGCAGCATGTAACGGCCCGTGAATAACCTTAAGAGGAGGCGCACTCAACGAGCAACGATCCGGTGGAATGTAAGCTTCTGTTCCTTTTAAACCTCGTTGAAATAAATTCGCCTTCTGCTGGTTTGATTTTGTATCTCCTCCATTTGTACAAAGCAAAATACCCTCAGAATTGTGAGAAGCATCTAGTCTGTAGGACCCTGTTATTGGAATTGTATACGTGACTTCATACGAACCATTGGCGAAGTCATTAATCTCTGCCCGGTATACTATCTCAATGTCCTCTAAATTTATGAAGAGGGCTTGAAAATCGTCACCTCCAACGCGTTTGTTGTTCCCGTAGGCGTCTTTTGCTTGAATATAAAAGCGTGCTGTTTCACCAGCCACTGCTTCAATTATATAGTCCATGCTCTTAAAGGAAGAAATCGTGCTGACACTTTCAGCCTCGCACGCTCCTGCCAAAGTAGGACCAGGATCAACAGTCAACTGAAATGGGCTACATTTGTCAATTTCGCCTTGTCCGCAGTAAATATCCACCCCACCAGTCTTTACATGCACACGATAGTCACCGTCCTTGAACGCAGTGTACCGAGCAGCATACTGGCCACCTCCAATATACTCCAGTTCAGCGAAAATGTTGGCTGGTCCTTCCAAATTTACACGGAAGCCAATTTCATCGGCAGGTGCATGATATCTAATGTTTCCGTTGGCGTCGCGCGCAATAATGGTAAAGTGTGCCTCTGTTCCAGCTTCTGCTTTAATTAGTCCGGGTCCTGAGGCCATTGTGTAAGGGAAGTCTGCTGTCCCGGGTAGAACCGTTATTGGGAAAGGACTGCCAACGATATGAGTTGCGTGATAAAGATTTTCGGATGGTACAATGGACTTTTTCAAAGAGAAACTACTCCAATGCAGCGAAATCGCCGCTTGACCTATCTCTTCTCGATATTCTAGGAGAATGTCGTTGTAGCTTCCAGCTTTGAATCCGACACGAGTCAAAAGCTCACCCGCTGCGTTCCATCCATCAATCACTAGAACATGGTTAAGGTATAGACGTGCGCCATCATCTGATTGTAGATAAAGCGTGTACTCTTCAGTTGATGCTGCCCTCAATTTACCTGACCAGCGAACGCTGACGTAGTCTCGGCCATAAGCAGTAAGAGGCCCTGTACCCCAGTCAAAGTTAATGGCAGGATCGACACGTTCTACAGATGGAGAACCAAGAAGCCACTGATTATCAAAGTATTCGCCATGCAAGCCACCTTTTTGTAGCTGACGTACAGCCAGTGCAAAATTGCCAGCCTTTTTAGGCATATACATTCCAGTGTAGCTCGGGAGCCCAGCAACAGATTCAGTTGCTTCAACCCGAGCATTGACTCCTGAAAGTGAGAGGGCTTCGCCTATGCGAGTTTTCTCTACACTTACTGTCGCACCTGAGCCTGTCAATCTCTGGCTTTGCGCATGGATGTACGACAAATCCCCTATTTCTGTGAAAAAGGTTACCTGCCAAGCATGCTGCCCATTTCCATATGCAGAGCGATCCACATCGACTCTTCCAATCGTAGGTAATTCTTCTAAAGCAGACTTGACATCGACAGCGCTCGAATCACTCTTAAGGGCTCGTGTTGTTGCTCCATCAAATGTCAGAGAGAAATACCCATCAATTGGTGTTGGGGTGCCACCTGTCATACGAATCGTTTGCTGCTCATATACATGCGTCATGGGCACTAGGGTCCGAAGATTGCCTCGGTTTCTTGTAAATGTAATTACCCAACGATGCCCATTTCCCAACGTTTGCTTCCGAACGACAACTTCTTGGATCGTTGAGAGGCTCTCAAGAGCTCTTTTCATTTGCAAGGCCGATGCATCATACGGCAAACTTCCTGTAAATTCACTCTCATATTCGATAGCGAAGGATCCGGCCATAGGAGACCAGCCCTTGGCAACCTCGTCTATTCGCATTATTTGAATATTCCCTGCGGCGTATGAAGTTTGTGGTAATGAAGAAGACATCAATGGAGCATGCGATGGTAAGGCTGAGGGAAGTGAAGACGGAAGAGCAGAAGGCAGTGCAGAAGGTAAAGCTGTAGGGAGCGCCGATGGAAGTGCTGAAGGGACAGCCGAAGGAAGTTCGGAAGGAAACCCTGAGGGCAAGGTGGTTGATGTTTCCATCAGCAAGCTGTCTCCCATAAGATGACGCCTGGTATCTTGAGATTGTTGAATGCTCAGCAAGAAATCATTGCTGACATTTGTTGAGGATTGAGACTGTACAGCTCCAACATTGAAAATTAAACGACTGGCATCTACAGAGAGTAATGGCAAGTCACCGATAGGATCAACGAAGCGTACTGTGTATACACGATCCGGGGCTGCATCAAGGGAATATTCAAGGGAGACTTCGACGTCTTCAATGCTGCTCGTCTCTTCTAGAGCAATTTCGAGTTCTTTTGCAGTAATATCCCAGGCAAGTGCTGGTGTCCAGTCGCCGTACTCGCCCAAGCGTAGTAAAAAATCACCTCCAGATGCGTGTGTGGCTATGGCTTGCTCTTCAAAAATGAATTCAGCATCTGCTGATGTCGTAATAGCTTGAATTTCGGTTATTCCATCTACAACTTTGGTTACGTAGGCACCTCCAAGAGATCCAGTCACTTGTAGAAGTGGCATCCAACCAAGATTATGCGTGAAGACAATCGTAAAGTGGTGGAAATCTACCTTTTCGGCTCCATTATCCTCAAACTTCACATCAACTGTACATATATTATCTAATTCTTCGAGCGCAATTTTAAGGTCGTAAGCAGAACAATGGGGGTCCAAGAAAGACGTATTCTGCCGTTGACCGTGGGGTTGATCGCTCGTGTCCAACATCAATTGAAACCACGCTTCGTGGCGGCCATTCGTAGGAATGCTCAACCGCTGTGTGTCAAACTTCGCGGCATTGTAAGTGGCCTCAAAGCCATCTAGAATCCATTCGTTGGAATTTGGTGCCCACAGCTCAGTGTAAAAAATATCATTGACAAATCCGGCCATGTCTTTGATTGGCTGACCGGATGCTTGTTTGGGTTCAATGATAAACTCATTAGCACGTCCTTGAAGATATTCACGTACTTCAGCTTCGATACTGATGTCTCCGGTGATATTGACACCTAGTAGAGGAACGTCTCCAAGCTGGTCAAGAAACGTGACAGTCCAAGAGAAAAATCCTGATTCTTTCGTGCCAGGAATTGTGCTAGATACACTCACTGCACCGATTCCCATGTGTGGAGCACTCAGTGCTTGTTCTACACCTTCGGCCGAAGCATACAACACATCATCTGTGAATCTTCCACTCTTAGGAAAGTACAGTTTGACTTTTGAATCGCACTTGGGGCAGCTGGACTTCAACTCAATCACTTGTTGCTCGTGAATCATTCCAGACAATCCCATGACCAGGGAACTACCAGAGGCCGTTGTGTGTGCAGGGCTGGATCCGATTCGGGCTGCAACTGGTGTACTTGCTCCACTTAGGATCCCTTGCCCAACATCGTTGATAGCTGCAACTTTAAATGCATAAATTTCTCCCGGAGATAGCCCTGTAGCTACATAACTTTTTGTGTCCGCAAGGCCACCACCATCGTGTATAAGTACAGCTCGAGAACCTGGCTGTGCAGTAGTAACTGAGATGGAAACGTCAATCCCAACAAGTCTTCCGGACGTAGCAATAATGTCTTCAACATCTCCAGGCTCAGAGTCAAACGTGATGCTCCATGTGTATCCAATTTTAGCTCTTGAAATTCGGCTGACGCTGACTACCTGAATTGATTCGAGGTTTTCAAGTGCAGCTTTCATACCACTAGCACTAATGTCGTATGGCAACGCAAGAGTTTCACCTCCGCGAAAGGAAAGCGTGAATGTTCCTCGAAGACCCAGAGTTCCCGGTTCCACAATGTAAGCGCTCGCCTCGACAAGGTAATCATCATCATAAGCACGCAACTCTGATGTGGTTATTGTCATGCCAGCTGGAGAATTCTTCCCACCGGAAAAAGACACGTTCCAAGCTCGCGCAGGAAGCGGCTTTCCTGATGTGTCATAAGTAAAGTTTGCTTGAATTTCATGCACGCTTACAAAGGCGAGATCGCTGCAGCCTGCCCGATCAAGGGCACCGTCAAGCGCATCCTTAATCTCACGCGCGGAGGTCTCAACAGATAGCAAATTTGTTGAGACATCCTCGTGGTCACTCCACAAGAGCTGTTCTGATGTCGCATGATGCCCATGACAGCAGGTGTCTAAATGCATGTGAATCTTAAAGACCCCTTCAGCGTTGCTCAGTTGAATTACGTGGACAGCTGCAGTAGGAGGAGCAGCATCTATATTCACCACTTGTACCTCAACGTTGACAGGCTGTGAATTAATCGCCGACGTTGGTAGAACGCCTGGAAACATGTACAGCCTGTAACCTGTGATGGGTGATCCGCCGCTACTGTTGATTGGAGGCGGCTTCCACGAGAGCGAAATGGACGTCTCATCGACGTCAATGACACTTGGTGAAAACGCTGTGAAGATGTGGCGAAGTGCGGTATCTCGGCCAGGTGTCGTCGCAGCGATAGCAGTTGTAGTAGCACTCCGCCCGCTGCTTCCTTCAGAGTTTATTGCTACAACGTAAAAGTTGTAAGTTTCTCCTGTCATAAGTCCAGTGACCCAGGCTTGTATGGTAAGATTTGTGCTGTGTGTCCCTGCCACTAAGTACCTGGGTGAATCACTTCCAGCCATGACGTCAACATTATTCCCACCACCCCAAAGCTTAAACTTCTGGGCTCTCGTGCTGGCATAGTATAGTTGGTACATTGTTATTGGAGCACCGCCATTGTCCACAGGGGGTGACCAGAATAGCTCAATTCCTTCTGGTCCACTCCTTGCACCTATAGTAGGCTTTGATGGAGGCAACGGTGGTCGAGGAGCACGAAGTGTGAATAAGCTGTCCTCACTGAATTCTCCGAAGCAGCTTTTTTCATCTGCATATAAACAATGATTGATAGCCCGAGCTCGAAACCGATATTGACGTCCTGCTTCAAGTGGCACAGACAAATTAGAATTTACCGTAATTTGTGTGCGATCTGGCTGCCCAGTCCCGTCATAAATCAGCTGAGGGTATCCTCCTGCCCAGGTGTCCATCCATAGCTGAAAGCCGGTTATAGTGGATCCTCCCGAGATCGTCGGATAGTCCCACTCAACCGTTACGGATCGACGAGTTGAGTAAAGTAAACGCACTGGAGGGAGAATTCCCGGTTTGTTGTGCGCGAGGGTCACGAATTCAGGGACAGGCAGGGAGGTCTGGCCGAAACCCAGAGCCGTGCAGGCCGAAACGCGTACATGATATGGTTTCCCTGTGGTGAGACCTTGGAGATATTGCGCGAAGGGACCACTTCCAGAGGGGCTCGCGAGGTACGCAATGCAAGAAGTTGGTGGCAGTCCAGTCGGCAAATTGCTCATATCGTGGTTACGGTTCCAAGGACACACGTCCGGGCCGCTACCAGCGCGCACTTCAAAGGTTGAAAGGTGCGCTCTTGCACTATCTTCGGAAAATATACTTTGTACCGACATCAATTGCAAATTTCCCCAGTTACAGACGTTGACGTCGCCTACAAGACGGCAACCATTAAAAGTAACCAGCCAAACGATGCTATCAACGTGGACTTCACGACTCACCTCTACTCTACCAACACTGTCGAGTGCTTCGAGAGAGGCTTTTAGCTCCAGAGCTGAGGCGCCCACGTCAAGGAGCTCAGTCGTTTGAATGCCACCGGAGTCTCCAGCAAAAGACAGCTTGAATTCACCGCAAAGTGCTTTGTTTCCAGTGCGAATTGAGTTCGTTGTCACATTAGAAGCTACTCCCACCAAAGATTCTGTGTTCGCTGGGATAAGCAAGTCGACCAACAATGATCCACACGTAGAGTGACCCGGGCTAGTAAGGAATGTAATAGTCCATATGTACTCGCCGTTTGAACCAGGAGTTGAGCGTGAAACATCAACTAAACCAACGTTAGGAAGCGCCTCAATTTGGACTTTGATTGCACTTGCCGCTGCGTTGCAATCTATAGGTGCTGTTAAATAGCCACCAAGTGATAGCTGAAAACTCCCACCAAGCTGGTTACCTTTCATGGATTCTATTAAACAGCCGCGACGGTCGGAAAGGGATTCAGTTCCGTCAGTATAAATTTGCACAGTCGCTCCATTGCCAGTGATCTCATTGGCCTCTGAGGGCACCACTAGTGCTTCTACATCACCGCCTACGCCACTCCCAATAAATGATACAGCCCACATGACCTCTTTGCTGCTGTAATCATCAGCACCATGACCGCTACCTAAAAAACGGGTGATATTCATCACTCGAACGCCATCTGTTTGAACTGTATCGAGATTTTCGAGTGCAGCCTGAATCTCAGCAGAACTTGCGGCAACGGAAAGTTTGACTGTTGTGTCGCCCCGGAAAGATAAGCTGAACGATCCCCCGAGCGGTGCCGCTCCTTCCTGAGTCGTGTACACGTTTGCCCGACGATTACCTTTGAGTTTATTTGTGTTGACCACGATCAAAGGAACGTCACCCTCGAAAGCATCGACCTTCAAGAAGGTTATGTTGAAAGTAGGTGTTGTTGATAGTTCAGTACATGCCTGTGTGCCGTACAAAATTACATGTACAGAATGCACATTCAATAGAGCTTCGAGTGCAGCTTTGATATCATCAGCCCCTGCGTTATGTTGGATTTCAGAAGTATGCTGACCTTGAAATGAAAAGCTAAGAGTGCCTCCATTAGCATCACAGTTGATTGACTGGATCTCGTGAATGTTAGAATTAGGCACGTAGCTATCAGACATCTTGATATGCACAAGCTGCACTTCGTCGATGTCGTATGTCGAGGTCGCTAACGTTTGAACCGCAGTTCGAGTTGGGCACGTGAGACGCACAGCTTGAATCTCAGTTGCAAAGGCGTGTGTGCTGTATTCTACCAAGTAGCCACTTACCGGAGTTCCCCCGTCATTCAATGGCACGTCTAGATCGACGCGTAAAGTAGATCCATCTATAGCAATAAGAGCCAATGCCGTTGGAGAACTCGCTAACTGCGGCAAGGGAATTGCAAATGGTGGGTCAGACATTAGATACTGGCCTCGGCCATGAGCGTTGTTTGCTGCTACTCGGAAGTAATACGGAATTCCTTCATCGAGGCCAGATACAACAATGAACGTATCGTCAACGCTATTCACTGTCGTACTACCGATTGGTAGTCTTGTTTCCCAGTCTAAAGAGTCAAACGGTGGCGCTAGCCCAGGCACTACTTCTGCCACATGAGCCGAAGCAGCAGTTCCAGTTAGACTGACGTAATCTACGTACAATTTAGGAAGGTCGCCAAATGCGGTGAGGAACGTGATAGTCCATGTATAGCCACCATTCTCATCAACCCTTGATCTATAAACATCTACTTTGCCCACGGCTGGAAGACTCTGAAGCGTGCTTTGCAGCTCTCTTGCAGAAGCGTCGTAGGGAAGATTTCGGGAGCGCTGCCCTTGATAATAGACCGCAAAGCTGCCACCAAGTCTTTCCGAGGTGCCATTGATGCATTGCTGCTTTTGCTGCAAAGCTGGAACTCGTGCTGACCCTGTGCTTGGACATACACTTACTTCAAAGTATGGAGAGTTGGCCTCTGCACTCAATAAAGGCACGTTGCCAGACTTGGTGTCGAATGTCACACGCCAGCCGCATTCTCCATCGGCTGATGGGGGCATTGCATCCACAGTAATAGCACCAATACCATCAATATTTTCGAGCTCTTTTTTGATCAAATCATTTTCGGCTGATTTGCATCCCGTTCCTGGTCTACACACCTCGAGGATATCGTCGCCAACTACTGCGACATTCGATGGCTCTGTCTGTACACCTTCATTAAAACCTGCAACTTGTAAAAGCTCGTGCACTCCACTGCTCGACATAAATGTGATATCCCAAGTGCAACCGAACGAGTATTCATCCAGTTTCTGTGAAGTTACCCGCACCGCAAAAGTATTCGCCAATGCCTGTAACTCCGCTTCGATAATCCCTCCAGATTTATCGCAATATTTATAACCACCAACATTGGCTCTCATTCGGCCAGTGGTACGACCCTTCCAAGACAGTGCAAAAAATAAAGAAGTTGAGACTGTCTCGTCTCCACCTGATGTGGTTCGGTCTCTAGTAGATACCGTTAAGGTTTGAACTTCGTGTTGTGTTCGGTCGCATTTCCAGGTGTTAGAGGAATTAATCGGCATTGCCAAAATATCTCCAGTGCGTTGACCCCCATAGTTTAATCTAAAGGTGGCATTATTAGGTACTGCTGCTGCGGTTGACGATCCAGCCATTTTAACGCTTACAGTTTGCACTGATTTCGTGGACCCCTTGCGTATTTCGGCAACTTCGATTGCTGCTCCGCGACCATTCAGGTGCGAAATCGATGATATTAGAGGAATATCCCCCTCGAAAGTACGATTATAATCATGTAAAAATCGGATAGTCCACTCATAACCACCCTCAGGATTCAGCTTCAAGGAGCGCTCAACAGATAGAGTTCCTGATGGAATTGACCTCAAACTCTCCAGCGCATCCTTGACTACTCCTGCACTCGCCGAATGTGGAAGAACCGTAGTGTATGAACCTTCGTATCCAAGCTGAAAACCACCTGAAATCTCATTGCCATCCCAGGACTCTATATGCATGTTGGCTCCTTTGCCTAGCAGGAGCGTATCTCCGCTTTGAGCACTTCTTAAGTTGGGCACAATAGCCTGAACGTTGCCAGCATTTTCAGGGTGTGCAAATGTGATGCTCCATGTAAAGCTACCTCGATTATTCAATAACTTTGAACGAGAAACGTCAACCGCAACAATTGAAGGCAATGCTTCTAATGCAGCTTCCATACTTTCTCCTGAGGCATCGTAAGGAAGAAGTACCGTCGTATGACCTTGAAAGGACAGTTGAAAATTGCCGGACAATTCATTTCCCTCAGTCACTGTGTTAATTTCGACCGAAGGTGATCCAGTTACGGGAGTTAACGCGGACTCATACAGAGCCAGTTGCGGTACATTGCCAAGGTAGGAACCGAATGTTACACTCCATGTGCGCCCGCCTTCGGCGTCACGTTCGCCTCGAGTTACATTGCAGCAGCCTTGCATGTTTGAAAGAGCTTCGAGGGCAATTTTGACATCGCTTGCTTCAGCATTGTATCCAATTTCACCAGTAACGTAGGCAGAATCACCAAAGGCTGAAAGGTCGAATAATAATGAAAATGACCCCCCGAGTTCGCTCCCAGGAAGCGCATAAGTTGTGACACTTTGGACCTCAGAAATTTCTGTGACTGTGCTTCGGAGGAATTGTACTTCAGGGATCCTCGGTGCTGTCGTTGTAACCGTCTGTACCTCATTAGCGCCCAAAAAGGTGGCTGTAGTTATAGTCTGTACTTCACGAACCCCAGGATCTGTGTCCCATTCAACCTTTAAGCATTCGACAAACAATCCGTTTATGCTGGGTTAAGTGTACAAGATGAATTCAGTGTACATGAGTAATTATAATAAATAGAACACATACTTTTTAGTGCATAGATTACCTGATAGCTATGAACCGCCGACGACCCGCCGTCATGTATCGGACCTTCGAATTTCAGTTGAAGCGAATCTCCAGAGAGTGTCGATAATTGAGCTTTCGACGGAAGCATTGGTAAGCCTGCTATTGGCAGATGCGAGCTCATTGCAACAACCGCAAGTCCCGAAGCTATCAGAAGCAACAGCATGTCCCAGTTATAAAACTCTAGTAAAATAATTCAACCAGCTTAAGACTATTTGTAGAAAACTAGCTGGAGCAGCATCATTCAGCTGGTAGAAGTCCGCTAGACACTACGGCAGAAGTAGGATCTGCAACGAAGGACAAGCAAGAGGACTAGGATTATGAGAAGGTGAAAAATGAGGAGGATTCATCACGCAACATTTTCGTGAGAGGTATGAGTATGTCATCAAGGAGCGATACTTCGAACCAGTTAGTGCTGATGTTTAACTCTGTTCAAAGTTCGTGGCTATTCTCGTGCGATAAATTATTTAACGCCACTTTGAGATACATGTACACGTTGTTGGCGAAAATGTAACTGGTTAAACTCCAAAACAACTTGGAATCCTTTGAAATCAAGGGACAAGGGAGTGAGCGATTTTTTTCTAAAAGCTTTCCTGAGCACCTTTAAAAGAGCTCGAATTCTGCAGGATTCCTGTACGATCAGATTAATGATTCACTATCGGAGTCGTCTGCCCCAACTCTTCACAGAGGCTGCATCAAGGAAGTATTTGAAAATGTTGATGCACATCAAATAATGAGGAAATCGCAGAATGCATGTCCTTTTTTCACTTACTCCTAGAATGCATGTATTATAGGCTAGAATACACGTCTCTCTGTTAGGCCTTATTCTTTCGCGCCATTTAGTATACGCCTTCAGCCACCATGAAAGGTGACCGCCATGATGACTGCGCCGCTGAGACGATAACTCAAAAGGCCTCAAGGAGCGACAGCTGCGGTATATAGCACCGTTACTGAGCGACTGCTGTCTGCTTCTGCAGGTTGCGTGGCTTCCTACCCGAATGCTTTCCTCACCTGACCTGATTTACTTTCGTTGTGTGACTGGTGATGACATTCTCTCCATTCGAGATGTAACACCGCGTAGCTTTATAAACAATCACCAATTCTTAGCTTGCATAGCTTTGGACCAGAGCTCATGGATGATTTCGATGCTAGCTTGTGCAGCTCTTGCTTATTTGCACACTATCTACCTTCGATAGTTGGTTACTTAGGCGGCGGCCTCTTGTAGGTACTTCATTTGCGTAGCTTTGACAAGAGTTCTAGGTTGGTTTCGATGCTAGGTTGTGTGTAGCTCTTGTTCTAATGCGCTCTCTCTACCATCAATGTTTGGGTACTTAGGCAGCAGCCTCCTGTCAGATGCGCTGCTTCCTAGATACTCCACTTGAGTAGCTTCGACACATGTTTTAGCTTGTTTTCGATGCTAGGTTGTGTAGCTCCTATATTTGTACGTCCTCTCTTCCATCGATGCATGGTTACTCAGGTGACGGCCTCTAGTCAGATGCTCGTCATTCTAGGTACTTAACTTGCGTAGCTTTGACAAGAGTTCTAAGTTGGTTTTGATGCTAGGTTGTGTGTAGCTCTTGTTCTTATGCGCTCTCTCTACCATCAATGTTTGGGTACTTAGGCAGCAGCCTCCTGTCAGATGCGTTGCTTCCTAGATACTCCACTTGTGTAGCTTCGACACATGTTTTAGCTTGTTTTCGATACTACTAGTAGGTTGTGTGTTTTCTGTATTTGTACGTCCTTTCTTCCATCGATGCATGGTTATTCAGGTGACGGCCTCTAGTCAGATGCTCTTCATTCTAGGTACTTCACTTGCGTAGCTTTGACAAGAGTTCTAGGTTGGTTTCGATGCTAGGTTGTGTGTAGCTCTTGTTCTAATGTATCCTATCTACCATCAATGTTTGGGTACTTAGCCTCCCTTGAGATGCTCTTCATTTTAGGTACTTAATTCGCGTGGCTTCGACAAGAGTTCTTTGTTTGTTTCGATACTAGGGTACTTAGGCAGCGGTCTCCTGTCAGATGCTCTACTTTCTAAATATCCCACTTGCGTGTCTTACAACAAGTGGTCTAGGTTTGTTTCGATGCTAGGATGTGTGTAGCTTTTGTACTTGTGCGCATTATCTATCTGCGATGTACTTATGCAGCAGCCTCCTGTCAGTTGTTCTTCATTCTAGGTACTTAATTTGCATGGCTTCGACAAGAGGTCTAGTAGGTTGTTTTCTATCGATGCTAGGTTGTGTAGCTCTTGTTTTTGAGCGTCCTCTCTACCTTCAGTGCTTGGTTACATAGTCGGCAGCCTCCCTTGAGATGCTCTTCTTTCTAGGTTCTTAATTTGCGTGGCTTCGACAAGAGGTCTAGTAGGTTGTTTTCTATTGATGCTAGGTTGTGTAGCTCATGCTTATTTGTACACTCTCGACCTTCAATGCTTGGTTACATAGGCGGCGGTCTCCTGTCGTGGTGGCTGTTGCCTACTCGTTATTGTTTTTGAATGATATTATTGTTCTGCTGTGAATTTGAAGTAATGCTGCTTGTGTGGTGGTTGGCTTAAAGTTTTGGGATTGATGCATGAGCAATATGCACACCAATTTTAAAGCAATAATCTTAGTCATTTAGCATTTTATAGCGGCACGTGCCCTCAAGGCAATCAAGGGGAGAGAAATGAGAAGAAGTGGCTTTAACGAATCCGCCTCGGTTTTGTGCGGATTCATGAAAGCGCCTTCTCCTTGCTTCTTGTTTTCTTGATCCAGCCCTTGAGGACATGTGCGCATGTGAAATGTTCTATGGACTTAATTGTTAATTGATTTAAGTGGACTTATTATAGCTCCCATTCGCACTAAATTCATGTATTCAATGAGGATCTAGT
>Ga0307982_1000770_pt1 | contig 25533 bp, 12 predicted proteins | sample OrgLakmetagen989_FD_201847 | JGI IMG/M metagenome (GOLD analysis project Ga0307982, IMG submission 201847) | Saline water microbial communities from Organic Lake, Antarctica - #989 | ecosystem: Environmental > Aquatic > Non-marine Saline and Alkaline > Saline | place: Antarctica: Organic Lake...
AAATGTTCGTCTTTTGAGTGGCAATTGACCCATCCCGCCCACCCGGGTTTGGGGTGGCAAGATTGACCCCAAATTTGATTGCCATTACTTCGACCCCACCTGTGCAGCAGGGGGCTCTCGCTGCCGGCGACGAGACAAGTGAGGCAGCTGACGACACCGAGCAGGCAGCAGCCCATGAGCAACTTTCTTGGAGTCCTGATGTGTGACGCTCCAGAGCGCAACCCATGTGTTTTCCCACCCACCCACCCCCTGGTGGTGGCTGGGTGAAAATCGCTGCTGTTTCACCCAGAATTGCCACCTAGGCCTGTCCAGGTCGAGGGCCCCACTGCATATACCCCAAATCGCTGAATCAAACAAGGCCTGCGCGAAGTAGAGCTCTGAGTAAATCTTGTTCACCAATACAATCTCCACAGCTTTCTATGCTCCTGGTCGCAAGGCAACAAAGCATTGATTGGCAAACCGGCCAAGTTTCACTGCTCGCCACCGAAGCAGAAAACATCAACAGCCTGTGGCTTGGCAGAAGGTATCAGCACAGCGCGCGTGTTACACTATTTTTCTGCACCATCCTTGAGTATTGAGAATGTCCGGCCGTGGTGCGTATAAGGCTGGCTGCCGCGTACTGGGTCGCGCTGCGACGCGCAGCTTGTTGTTTCCTAGCTCGCACAACCACTCAATGCCAAACTTCCATCACGGTCGTACACTTTGCCTACTGCGCAGCTCTCTTTTCTTCCAATGTTCGGGTATGTTTACAGCAAGCGGCAGTTGCAAGCCATTCACATGACACACGGGTTTCACACCTACAGGCTGCACCTGAGCAAAAGCAGGAATCCCAAAGCCAAGTGGATGACAGCGAGGCTTTCATTCAACGCATGGCTTATGATGCTCAGCGTCAGCGAGGTAGCTCGGAACCTGAATCCTACACAGCGGAAGATGAAGCAGTAGCTCAAGCCGCCCGACAGAATGTCGAGCGCACCGTGAGCCATGCAATGGACCAGGCAACGCCAAGCCAAGCAGAAGTGGACGTGTACAATGCACAAGTTGTACCCACCACAGCTCGTGAGCGTAAGCGAATGCTTGCAGAGGAAGTCTTGCGTTTCCGGTGAGTGAATCTGCTCGGCGTGGTGAACTGCAGTTGCAGCATTCCAAGTTCTTCGCCACACTGCATTGCGTATTCAGGCGAAAGATCGAGGAGATTCAGGAGCAAGTGGAACACCTTCAAGTGTCCAACCGTGGTCTGATGAACAAAGTCATGTCGGCCCAGGCAGAAAATGACGACTCACGCCTGCAGCTGGCAAAGGCTGAGGCCAGCCAAGAGACTGCTGAGCAGGCCCTGGCAGACGCCAAGGTGGAGCTGGACCGCGTCAGCAAGGACGCCACTGCGGCTGAGAATGAGGTGTCTCGCCTGCAGGCGGAGGTGAAGGCCAACAAGGCCGAGGTGGCCGCTGAGGAGGCTGCGATGGAAAAGGGCGAGGGTGACCTGGCGCAGCAGCTGGCCCGCATGGAGGCGGAGGCCAAGGAACGCGAGGACGCCATCAACGCAGACATTGCCGCTGCGCATGCCACTCTGGAGGCTGCCCGTGCGGAGGCTGTGGAGTTGGATTCCCGCCTGGCTGGGCACACCGCTGTTGCTGAGGAGGCTCAGCGCCTGCGAGCAGCGCTGATCGAGGGCAAGGCGTGGCACTTGCACAAGAGCTTGGTGAAGACTATCAAGGACAGCAAGTCGGAGCAGGTGCGTCTGCAGAACATCCTGGTGCATTCTCAGGAGCAGCGTGCGGAAGCCATGACGACGCTGGAGGGGGCGCGGTCGCAGCGCGACAAGCTCAAGGCCCAGCTGTCAGCAGCCCTGGCTGCAGCATCGTCTGCTGAAAACGCTGTGGCTTCTGCCCGTCGCGATATGGCCTACCAGGCCATTGAGTCAGGGGCCACGCGCCCAGCCTTGACTGACGGGGGGGCATCTCCGCCAGGGGGGTCCCGTCGCGCCCCCACAGGTGGGGCAGAGGAAGATGCCCAGGGCATGAACTCCGAAATGGCAGAGCTTCGCGCCATGCTATCTGAGCTGAAGACCACCATGGCCCAAGAAATGAGCACCCTGGACGCGCAGGCGCAGGCCGCACAGCACCTGGCCCAGCGCGCCTCATCCAGAGAGCGGTAGATACAAAGACACGGTTCGCCCAATGCACACATTGACTGACTTGACAGCTTGATTACATGCCCACACGTGCTCGCTTCGCTCTCTCCCCCAGGGTGAGCGCCCCACCCCCCACCATGGCGGCGCCGCCGCGAGCACCGGCCGAGTTGCCCAAAGCAGATGTCATGGCATCGTGAGCAGCCCCAGCAATCTGCCCTCGGCTGGGACCCATGCTGAGCAGCGCTGGCTGGGCACTGCGCTTCTTGCTTCGCCGGTTTTTCCTCTTTGCGGCTTTGGAGCTGTCGGCAGCAGCGGCTGCAGCAGCACTCACCAGCTGTCCAGCGGTCGCTGCAAGGCCAGTGGGGACCTCTGCCCCACTGCCTGCCGCAGCAAACACCTGCTCTTCGGTGGTGATTTCGCTGTGCGCAGTGCTGGGCTTGACTGCAGCGCCTTGCACAATCACGGTGACTCCGTTCACGGCTTGCCGGGTGGCAGCGTGTTGCAACGCACGCAGTGGAGCCTTGCTCAGGCAGGGCAGCACTGCGCTACGTGGAATCCCCGTGATGCCTGCAACAAATGCGGCTGCATCGTGCGGGGGGCGCATCAACTGGTGCGTGGGAGCAGAGGAGGACAGCAAGATGCCCCCCTTGCTGAAGCGCCCGCGCAGCTGCCGGTGCAGGTCAGACACATTTGCAGCGAAGAAGCGCTTCAAGGTGCCGTGCTGTATGGCTGGAGCATATGAGATCTCGAGGCACATGCCCGCTGCATGCAGCTTGTCCAACTGGCGGCGAGAGAGCGAAAACGGCAAGCGCTCACAGACAGGTAGACAGACAATGTCCACGGCGCCGCTGTCCACCACAATATCCCAAGCCTCTTCTGTGAGCACCTCAACTGCCACTAGGTCATATGATGCCAGAATGCTATTGTCTTTGTGCTGCGAATTTCACAAGCGTATGTCAAGGGGCGGTGGAACAGAGCGCCTGGAACGTACAATTGAATGGATGTGCTTGAATGATGCGTCATCCACACGGACAGTTATGCGATGCAGCTGCTGAACACTAGACACGGCATCCCGTAATTTGTCTATGTTACTGGGGCTGGTGCTTGTGCTGTCCACTGCCAAGTCCTTGGGAGACTCGTCCTCTTGTGTAGGGGATTGGGACTTTGCCGCAGGTTCAAAAGTCAGCATATCTCCAACGAGATCTTCATCTTCATCCAGGTCTTGCTGAATATGTGCAGCTTTGCTCCCACGAGGCACCACGAGGGCTGCTGTGGCTCCAGTTGCTTTCTGCACAATCTGAACTGCAGAGGCTGCTAGCCCAGAGGCCGAAATTGACTCCCGTGCGCAAGACTGCAGACAAACGTATCAAAGCAGAGATGCTGCACCCTAGTAGGCGGCACACTGACATCTCTATTCTTCAGTGGTAGGTCCACAATCCGATTAAACGCAACAGACCTGTACCCATCTGCAGGCAGACATGGCTGAAATGAGCACATGCGGATTTCGAGACGGGTGGTACACACATAAAGCTGCAGTTGCGAGGGACTCCTTCAGGATAGAAACAGGAGGCGCGATTCGCTCAAAACTTAAGCTTAAGTCCGCGAAGCCCAGCTTGGTCTCCTTGGTAATTGAAGTGAAAAGAAGCTGGCTCATGACTACACGCAGACAGGGATATTTCTTGTGGACGTCTTCTTGGCTAAGCAACAAGCACCTTGACGTCACCTGATGACAAAAGGCAGCATGACTGACCTATGTGATGTATGTCAAGTACTATTTGGGTTCGAAAAATGTGCTCGAGCGAAATGGTACTACTACGAGGACCCCCCCTTCACAGCAGTTCGCAGCTCGCTGTTGTATCTAGCCCGCAGCCGAAGCAACGCTGGCAGTCCACTGCCGACAGCTATCCATCCCATGTGACCAGCTTGATCTCGAATACTGGTGGGGGTGAAGGCAAGCACTGTGCTCGGCGCCGCTGTTGCACCGGGCTGCCCCCCCTGCGCCGCAGCCTCCGCAGCTGCTGCCCCCGCCCCTCGCAGGGGGGCATCGCTTTGAGACGCATCAGCAGGCTCCACCTTGAATAACTTGGCTGCTGCACCCTGCATGTCAAAGGCACCCTCGGGTGAGGGGGCGTGCTCCGCCCTCAGAGCGTGGGGGTGTAAGGCCCCCCCTGCGTCGAAAAAGCCGCGCTCACCCCCCCACACATCCATCTGGGCAAGGGCGCCCATGAATGCCAGGTCTACATGGCTTTGTTGGAGTCGTGCAAGCAGCGCTTCTGGGACTATGGCTGCCACGGTGGCAAGCAGGTTGTTGCTTGCGCTCAGCACCCTGCTGCTGTCAGCTGCTGTGCGTGACACAAGTCCCCATGCGCCCTGCACCTCACCTGAGAACCGTGCGAGATCCATCAGGTCATGTGGGGGGTCGCGACTGGAGCATACGTCTACCATGAGCTCGTGGCCGTGTGTGGTGGCCGCTTGCCCCACATGCGACGCCCACACTGCCAGCCAGGCAACGCGAGGCAACAGCCTGACTGCATGTGGCAGCAGCGCCTCCAGAGTGCCTTGCGGCATGCTGCTGCCCTGTGGTGTCGTGAGAGCATAGAAATCGCTGCCACCCATTCCATGCAGGCTGACCAGGCCCTGGGTCACGCGGGTCACAGTGCTGGGTTGTGCGCGCACCAACGCCTGCACAGAGCTGCACAGCTGTGCCAACTGCACTGCCACGCCTGCAAGTGGCACCTCCCAACACGATGACGGCTCCACTCGATGCAGTGCGTGCTTTGATTCGGCGCTGTCGATGTTTGTTGCAGAGCGTGATTCCGATGGCACCCCGCTGGTGGTGGCTGGAATGAGTTGTGCCTCCCTGTGACTTGGCTCAGTGCGCATGTCATTCCACACAGCCCAGGTTGTGCGCATGAATGGTAACACATCTGCACTGTCCATGAGCTGGTGCGGGCTGGGCAACAGCACAGACAGCCAGGCAGACAGCGCCCCACAGCAGTTTGAAAAGCACGCGTCCAGTGCTTGACCGCTGCACGCAACGCGCACTGCTAGGGCTTGTGACAATGCGTCCACACTATAAGAAAGCGCAGCCAGTGCGGGCAAGCCGGCCACCCGCAGCATGGTCACACGCCACCAGGCCGGCGGGGCAAAGCAGAGTGCCCCTGCTGCATGCTCAGGTTGGGGGGGGCTGCCAGCCGCTGAGCCCTCCAGGGGGGGATCAACGCGAGAGCCACCTGAAGCAGTTGCTGCATACAGAGCTGATACAACTTGCGGAGGTGGGGCTTGTTGCGAGCTATGTGCAATGGCCATGTGCTGCTGGATTGGGAGCAAGCAGCCTGCGAGGCCAGCGTGAGCTGCTGCTGCAGCCAAGTGGTCGCATGGCGAAGCTGCCAGCAACGTGCCCTGCATAGCTTGCCCAAGGCCGTAGGACAGGGCCCGCATGTGCCCTGCTTTTGTGCAGGGGTATGATTTGCCCAGCACATACACGAGAGTTCCGTGCAGGGAGTCAGCATGCTGCCGTAGACTGCGCAAGGCATGAGACAGCACCTGCAGCCATGCAGATACAACGAGCACTGAGCATGGTGAGAAACTCTTCAAATGCTGCAGGTGCTCTTTTGGCGCCTGGTGCAGCAGCTGTGTCCAAAGTCCCACCGCTGCCCCAGCAGCTGCGTCGCCACTGGAGCGGCTAGGCTGTGAAAGCAAAGGCAACGACCCTGTGCCGGTACTTGAAGCCAATGCACTAGATGCAGCAGTGTGTACCGAACCGTCACTGCGCACAGCAGCCCGTGCACGGTGTCTGCGAGCCCGCTTAGCATGGGCAGGGGGGGTCGCTTCCCGGCCATCATCCCAGCCGGGGGGTGCAGGGGGGACAGGGGACGCCTTGACATCACCCACAGCTGCAAGATCTGCCAGGGGTTCTGCTAAAAGCTCAGCCATGATGCTGGCACTGCGGGTGCATACCACACACAGCACTTGTGCTGCTGCCACCGACACGGAAGCTTGCAGGCAGCTTGCAGCGCAAGTTTGCTCATCCAAGGCACTGCACAAGGGCGGCAAATGCACGAGGGAAATCAAGCACGACAGTAATCGATGGATGTCTTCGTGGGGGTCGTGAGTGCTGTCTGCACTGGCCACTAAGGCCTGGATCTCACAGCACGGCTGGGCAAGTCGTTGCAGCGCTGCCGTCACGTCGCGGGCAGAGCAACCTCCAGCTTGCACAGGAGGGCACCACATCGGTTCCCCACCATCTCTATGTTGTTTTGTGTGCTCTGTGTTCAGAAATGCTGTGTCCACCCGGGAGGCGCGCTGCGCTCGGCAGACTTGCTGCAGCCACTGGGCTGTGTGCATGTTGCCGTGTTGGTTCTGGTGAGGTGCACCTCGCCCATCACTGCTCAAAATCGGGTCAAGTAGGTATGTTACAGTCTCTGTTTCGCGCTGGTGATGTTCTGTGTGAGGAGCTGCCGCCAATTGCTCTGCCAAGGAGGAAGCCCCGTCTGCCGCTGAGAGCAGCAGCAGCATCTGCGGGGCACAATGCGCAACAGCTATCTGCACGGCGGTTTGAACCGCAGAGGTCCCAATTGCACTTGCCTCAACATTCTCTTGCTGGCCTGCAGCTCGGCTGCGGGGCCCTGGTGGGGCTGCCGGGGGGGGGCTTGCCGCTGTGCTTGGGAGGCTAGCAGATGGTGTCACTACAGCCACGACGGCACGGACGGCGCTGGGCGCAATGATACTGGGGGTGGAACCAGCTGCAGCAGGTGCAGAGCTGCGTGCAGCTGCCTCGAGGTGCTCCAGGTGGGCCCACTGCTTGCGGGGCATGGCCGGCTGAGAGTGTGCAGTTTGGGAGAAGTTGCCTCCACTAGCCATGGGACCCTCAGGAGAAGGAGATATGCCGCTAGCTGAGGGGGGCCGCCGAGCACGCACGCCCCCTGAGCTGGTCAGCAAGGCTGGCTGCTCAGGGGGCTGCGATTGGCTGTTTCGGCTGCTGCTTCGGGGCTGAGATGGGTGGGCAGCTCCGGATGACGACCTGCGCAGGCGCGTGTTATCCTCCTCTAGTTTGCTGATGCGCATACGCAGGGCTTTCTCCCTGTTCTCCCTGGCGCGCTTGGCCCCCTCAGCAGCCCTGTCGGCCTCCTGCACCTGCTGGGACTGGTACCGCTCCAGACTGACCTGCCGCTGCTTGGCGCGCTCGGCGAGCAACTTCAGTGCAGCCTCGCGCTGCTGGGCCTCTGCCATGTTTGTGTGCATGAGGAGCTCTTGGTCCACAAGCTGTGTCTCAGCGCCGTGCAACTGGCTCTCAAGCAGCTTGGAGCGCTGCACGGCAGCAGCCAGCTGTGCATGCAGCTGTGCAAGCTGCTGCGAAGCCGTTGAAGCAGCTTGTGCAGAAGTGGGTTTCGTATGGGAATGGGAATGTCCTGCAGCAGTCGCACCCGTTGACAGCGCGGGGGACTGGCTGGCAACTCCCGCAACAAGCGGCGCACTTGCTTCAGCGCGTGATGCACCTGCTGCGTGCGTGCGGAAGGAAGGGGGCGGCATGGATGTTGGTGCCGGCTGACGGGCTGGTATTCCAGTCATTGGAATTTGGCTACTCATGGTTGGGTCCATCTGGCTTTGGGAAGCTGCACCAGCTGAGTTGGAAGCGGATTTTGAACCTGCTAAACCACTGCCGGACGGCGCCTGCCGCAGCTCTAGAGTCGCATTGTGTTGAAATTGATTCGACATCTGAACAATTGTGCGACACAGAAATCTCGCGATGCCTCTGACACGTGGCTCTGTTCTTAGTGCGCCATCTTGGTGCTGATAAATGTATGTCACTCTCTCAAAACCCAGTATGCTTTTGGCCCCGTCAAGCAGCCCCCCTCCGCAAGCCACAACATGAGTGTGGCACAGGCAGTAACACACAAGTCCTGCAAAGTCAACTTTATACCATTTGTTGCTCGTAACTCTGCCTGGAGCCGTGCAACTTGCTTTGGTGACGTGGAAATCGATTGCACAAGAACTTCCGTGGCTTAATTCAGTGTTACGCTGCAATTGTAGAATGGCAGACGCTGACTTGAGGCTTGCTCCCCACTTCCCACGTGCAGTAAAGCAGTGTCGAGAAGTGGCACAGCCGTTCTTTTCATGCTTCTCAAGCAAGTCAAAGCAGCCAGAAGGCGGAGTGAGTGTTACGCCGGCGTTACGCAAGCAGCAGACCAAGCATGGGCTGTTAGTACAGGATGCCGATGCTGGACGCAAGGCGCTTGCAGCATGTGCCGATCTAATGATTCCATATGACCAATGCATGTATAAGCATGCCCCTCAGGACCAGACTCTCTACCGCGTCCCGGAGGCGTATCGAGACCGCAAAGCCGAGTGATGTGACGGCAGCAGCAGGCTTAGAAACACCGTGCATTCAAGAGCAGTAGAGTCTTTCACTGGAGAATTGTTCATGGGTCGGGCAAGGGGGCGCTGGGCTGCTGAGCTTTGACTGTGGCTTGACCCTTGGCAGACGCATCCAGCCACCACTGGCCCCCGCCGCAGGCTTGACAGCACTAGAAAGCGACGAATTCATCGCTGATTAGAGCTCTTGGTCACAGGTACACCTGTCTCCTTGGCCATTTGTTGTGTCCACACTGCCACATCCTCGGCAGTGCCTTGCCCCTTGGCGGGCTCCACCACCCCCTGGGCGCCAGGCGTCGCTGCAGCAGCGGCAGGGACTGACTGCTGTGCACTGTCATCTTCTTCCTCGTACTCGCCAGTGGTTGGGTCCAGCTTGCCCGTGCGGAAAAAGGTGTACGACAGCGTGATCTCCCGCACATCAGCCATGCTTGGGTCGTCTGCAAACTCAGGGTCCACGTAGAAAAAAATGGGCATGTCAATTTCCTCTCTTGGTCGTAGCCGCTGCTCCTCAAAGCAGAAGCATTGAATTTTGTTGAAGTACACGCCAGCCTTCATCGGCGTGACGTTGTACGTGCTGACGCCAGTGACGGGGTAACCTGCAGGGTTGAACGCCTTGTAAAACGCAAGGGCCGTTTCACCTGGCACGATCTTGACTTTATGCTGCTCGGGTTGGAAATCCCAAGGCATTGTGTCGGATGTGTCAGCATTGAAGTACACTGTGATGGGCCTTGCGTTGGCTACGGGCTTCATGGTTTTGAACTTCTCGACGGTAGCTTTTTGGATTGTGCCGCCATAACCGGTCGCTTGACAGAAAGCTTGATACAAGGGGACGGCTGCATAGCTGAGGCCAACGAAGCCTATCGCTGCTGAGACTATGTACAGAGCGTGGCTGTTATTTTTGTCTGCTGCCGCCTCTGCAGCTGTGCCTGCACAACCAGTCAATGAAAGAACACCCAAAAAGCCCTCATCGCCTTAACGTACTACTTTTTTTCGCAGAATGACGTGCTGCGGTACTGTGAATGCCTGCAAAAAGGCGGTTCGTTATACCCCATATGCGGATTTTGGCAGCTGATTTGGCACCCACAGCGCTGTCTACTTCTGCAGAGCAGTGTGCCAGGAAGTGCCACAGCAGCTCTTGATGAAATCATTGTTATATGTGTGTCTTCTTCAGTCAGCCTCCTTGCGACCGATGACGAGCAGCAAAGGCGTTCAGTGACGTGGGTTGAGTGCGTGTTGCGACAAGAAGTGAAGAAGTGTCGTCACCAGCAGGGTCAGCGCCACAGTCGCAGGTAAACAGTCAATAATTGGCTTGGAGATCACAGGGTTAATCCAAACATCAAAATCTTCTGTGGTGGATGAATGAGCAGATCGTCAAATTGAGCAGTGCCGGCGGTGGTGTGCAAGCTTGGGTTTGGACACTGCTCTCAAACAGGTCCCTGACTTTTTGATGCCCCCCACAACAACCATGACAGTATTTCGAATGGATACTTGCTGCACAACAACATGAGCATTCCATAAAAGCGTGTTGGTTAACAGTACACCTGCTGTGCCAGTTGTGCCATTGGCTTGAGCAAGAATTTCAGCAGCGGGTTCGGGCTGCGGAAATTGCATCATGCCGGGAAAGAAGCGACCAAGGTCATCGAGCAAAATAGCTGCAAAAGAAGTACAGCTTGACCCTGCAGTGTTCGGTGAACAGGGGGGCTATGGAAACAGTGACGGAAGTGCCGTCCATCAGCACAGTGCAGCTGGCCAAGCTGGCTCTCGGAAATCTGACAGAGTAGCTGAACAGACTGAGCAGACATCCAGAACCCAGAAACGACTTTCCAAAAGCCAACAACGGAAGCTTCAGAAACTTGCTGTGCGTAAATTTGTGTCTGATAAACTGCCTGACTGTTTGCACGGCTTTTGCGTGCAGGAGGAAAAAATCAAGAAAGCAAGGCGTGCGGATTTATATGCATCACTTCAGAAGACCACGCTGAGCAGCTCCCACGCTGCACTCATCAAGCCCAGCGGTCGAATGGGACAAAGTGACACCTTGCGCCAGAGAGTGAAACGGGACTTTCAGCTTGAGAGAATGGGCTTGAAGGCTGAAGGAACAGAGCTGACATCCAGTATCAATACGGGTGCGGTTGAGGACTTTGAGACAGCACTTCAACGAGACTACACAGATGTAGTGGCTGAAATCCCTGACGCTGAATCCAGTGCTGTTGCAGAGGTTCCCACTGGCATTCCCAGTGTGCAGGCAGCTACAGCTGCCGGGGCCACCGGCTTCTCTGTGCAGCTGGGCGGCTTCTCAGCATTCCCTGGGGCAGCGGCAGCCACTCACGCCACAGCCGTTACTGCTGCGCAAGTGCATGAGGCTGATGGAGACGTGGATGGGGCCATTACGCGCTTAGCTGAGTTGAGAGCTAAGAACCAGGCCTTGGCTGCCGCTGGCCGCACCGCAGTCGACTCCCGCTGGGTTGATGAGGTGCGCCAGGAAGCCAAAGACGCCAGCATGCAAGCCGCGGAACACGGAACACGAGAAGTTGGTGTTGCTGGTCCGCAGTATGTGCCTGGAGAGGACGCCGTGCTGAGCATGGCTAGTCGCCTGGCACAGCGCACACTTGCAGCTGCTGCAGACGAACTAGTCGAAGCTGGCGGCAAGAAGAACAAAAAGCGGAACAAGAAGGGTTCCGGCAAGGCCACTTTCGCTAGTCGCCGCGGCACAGTGGTGGTACCGCGCCCCGCAGAGCTGCAGGCCACCCGGTTGAACCTGCCAGTGTGTGGCATGGAGCAGGAAATCATGGAGGCCATTTACGAAAACGACGCGGTCATCCTGTGCGGTGAAACCGGCAGTGGGAAGACAACCCAGGTGCCGCAGTTCCTGTACGAGGCTGGCTTCGGCAGCGGCGCTGACGGCGGCATCCCAGGCATGATTGCTGTGACGCAGCCCCGGCGTGTGGCAGCTGTGGCCATGGCGGAGCGGGTCGCATCCGAGCTGTGCACCAAGGTGGGAGGCTCCGGGCATGTGGGCTACCAAGTGCGCTACGACGCATCCCACGTCAGCAGCCATACGCGTGTGAAGTTCTTGACTGATGGGATTCTCCTTCGTGAGATGCAGTCTGACTTGCTGCTCAGGCGCTGCAGTGTCATCATCCTGGATGAAGCCCACGAGCGTAACTTGAACACAGATGTACTCATCGGGCTGTTGTCGCGCGCCGTGCCCCTACGAAACGCCATGGTGGCTCGAGGGGCCCTCCCTCCAGATGTGCCCCCCCTAAAGCTGGTGATTATGTCAGCCACCCTACGAGTGTCTGACTTCACTGAAAACAAAGTGTTGTTCCCAGTTGAGCCCCCTGTGGTGCTTGTCAAGGCACGCCAGTTTCCCGTGGTTCCCCACTTTGCCCGGCGCACGGAGATGAGAGACTACCTGGGGGAGTCGTACAAGAAAGTGACCAAGATCCACAACCGCCTGCCCCCAGGCGGCATCCTGGTGTTCCTCACCGGGCAGGGTGAAATCATGAACATGGTGGACCGCCTGCGCACGCACTACCGCTTCAAGCGCACAAAGCGGGTGGCGGGCACGGCTGTGACCACGGTGGACATGGGTCCAGGCCTTGAGCCGGAGGCGCCTGCAGCCCCTGCCGCGACGCCAACGCAGGCGCCCAATAAACAGGTGGATGTGCGTGTGGCCGCAGCTGATGCCGTGCAGTCCGGTGTCGCCTCAGGTCGCTTCCCTGCCATTTCTCTGTCTGGGGACGGCAGTGGCGCAAGCGCTGGCGCCCAAGCTGCCCCTGCTCCAGCTGCCGCCCAAGCTGCCCCTGCTCCAGCTGCCGCACAAGCTGCAATGTCAAGCAACCCGTTCAACTTCGACGCCGAGGAGCCTGCAGATGACGCCTCTGTGTTCAGTTTGAGCGATGATGACAGCGAGGAGGAGGACGGCGCACCTGCAGGCGACCAAGCAGTGGGCAGCGACGATGAGGCTGAGCGCAGTGCTGATGACAGCGCAGATGATTCAGACAGTGAAAGCGGCAGCAGCAGTACCGCTGAAGACCAAGACACTGAATCCACTACAAGCAGTCAGGACGAAGCAGCTGCAGTGGACGACAGCGATGACGAAGAGGAGATGTCTGCTCCCGTGCATGTGCTGCCGCTGTATGCAATGCTGCCCAAGGTGCAGCAAGCAGCAGTGTTCCAGCCCCCCCCAGAGGGCCACAGGCTCATCGTGGTGGGGACCAATGTGGCTGAGACCTCCATTACCATTCCCGGCATCAGGTACGTCACGTGTGTGTGTGTGTGTGTTTCCTCCCCCCGCTGCCCCAGCACCTGTTGCCGCTCGCTCGCTTGCCGAGTGTCTCAAGCGTGTGCCCCTTTGTGGGCACAAACTGCGCCTGTCGGGCGGTCATCGTCTGGCTTTTTGCGGTTGCAACGCCGCTGGGGTGCGGGCATATGCAAAGTGCACTCTCATAGTACACGCAATCTGTGCTTCCATGCACGTGCGTGCCTCCTTGCAGTGTCTCATTCTCACACCCTGTGTGCGCAGATATGTCGTGGATTGCGGGCGCGTGAAGCGCCGGGTGTATGACATCCGCAATGGCTCCTCCAAGTTCCAAGTGGGCTGGATTTCGAAGGCCTCTGCTGAGCAACGCGCTGGTCGCGCCGGCCGCACAGGCCCAGGCCACGTGTACCGCCTGTACTCCTCGGCGGTGTACGGGGACCAATTCGAGCAGTTTGACCAGCCAGAGGTGTGTGTGATGCCCCTGGACACCATGCTGCTGCAGCTCGTCTCGATGGGTATCCGCTCCCTGTTGTCTTTCCCCTTCCCCACTGCGCCCTCCAGGGAGGGCCTCATCACCGCCCTGCGCGGCTTGGTGCACATTGGAGCGCTGTCCTCCCTGAACCCACAGGTGCCCAAGTTCCTGCTGCCTTTGGAGGACCTGCCTGCAGACATCACCGAGCTGGGGGAGGAGGGCGACGACGCCGATCTGCTGGCGCCAGGGGCAGGGGGCAAAGCGCTGCAGGACGGCATGCCTGCGGGGTATGAAGACACTGACGCAGACACAGCCGAGTATGAGCTGTCAGGACTGGGGCGGGCACTGGCAGACATCCCTGTGTCGCCTGCACTGGGCAAAATGTTGATTGTGGGGCGGCAGCACGGCCTGTTGCAGCACGCCATCGCTTGTGTGGCGGCCATGACGGTGCAGGACCCATTTGTGCGCCCCCGGGTGCAAGTGTCCGCCACCCCCCCTGCAGAGCTGGGGGCCCTGGGTGAAGCTCCCAAGGTCACCGCCGTCACTGGAGACGGCGAGGACTGGGAGCAGGACGACGTGGTGGTCACTGTGGACTGGCCCAGCGACGAGGAAGAGGAAGTCGGCAGTGATGTGGACTCGGATGAAGACCTGCTGAATCCAGAGGCAGCCAACGCAAAGCAGGCAGAGTCGGACGCCCTGAGAGCTCGCCGTGCAGCCTGGGTCACTGCCCAGAAGGAGCGCCAGAAGCAAGCAGTGTCGGAGGCGCGCATGGCCCACGCCCGCTGGCAGCACCCCCAGAGTGACGTCTTGACGGTGATGCGGCTGGCTGGGGCGTATGCCCACGCAGGCACCGAAGAGGTGGAAAAACTGCTGGCTGTGAAGCTGGAAGCAGATGCAGAGCAGGGCAGCTCGGCTGCTGGCGCTGCCAGCTACCTGTGGCTGGGCGCCCCGGTGCATCGCATGCGGGACGCCCAGGGAGCTGCCTTCTGTAAAGAGCAGTGGGTGCGCGGCAAAGGCATGCTGGAGGTATTCCAGCTGCGTCGCCAGCTGTGGCAAGTCATGATTCGGGAGGGGCTGGTGGACCCCCCCTCATACCCCAAAGCTGTCGCGAAGATGGTCAAGGCAGCACAAGGCAAGACACAGCTGCATTTCCGGGCGCCTGTTGCTCACAAGGCGACTGCAGAGGGCACCGGTGGCTCGATGGATGTCTCAGAGGCTATTGAGGCAGCTGACGCTGGCGCGGACAGCGACGCTGAGCCGCAGGCGCCATCTGAGGACAACGCCGACCCAGCCGTGACGCCCACTGGCGCCCCGCTTGGCACACTCACCACCGTGCGTCCTGTGCGCAGCCGCATGTACACGTGGCTGGATGCGTACACGCCGCGCTTGAAGGTGCCCTCTCCCCGCCGGGAGCTCCTGCTGCGGCAGGTGGTGGCGGCAGGCCTCATTACACGGGTGGCACGCCGTGCCCCCGCCGACAAGGTGGGGCAGCTGCTGCTGCAGGCGGGGGTGACGCATACCCTCAAGGGCGCCGACAAGGTGAAGGGCAGTGTCGTCCCCTACATCCCAGCCGATCGCACCCTGCCCAAGATCGTGTTTGTGCACCCCGCGTCGGCAGTGTGTGCAGATTCCACAGCAGCCATGCCAGGCTGGGTGGTATTTTCAGACATCATCACGTCCAACGCCGCTCATGGGCGCACATTTATGCAGGGCGTGACGGCTGTGGAGCCTGCGTGGCTGCCCCCCCTCGCGTCGGGCACGCCCCTGGTGAGGTACGGGCCGCCGCTTGAGACTCCCCTGCCCACATACGACAGCAACAGCGACTGCATCATGGCTTCTGTGGTGCCTCGCTTCGGGGACCACTCATGGGAGCTGCCTGTGCACCGCATTCCTCACCCCGACCACGGGGAGAGGCTGCGGTGGTTTGCGCGGGCGCTGCTGGATGGTTCGGTGGTCACCCACGCTGCATTCAAGGCCGTGGTGGCACACCTGGCCGCTCCCAGCTCACTCCTAACCAAGCAGGCGCCTTCCAAGCGTGTCCTGCTGTTGCTTGAGGCGTTGCAGCGGGGCCCAGGAGACATGGGCCCAGTCACCAGCAAAGCCGCACTGCTGCAGGCATGGAGCTCAGCTCCCAGGTACCTGCAGGCAGAGCTGGCCATGTGGTTGCCCAAGGGCAAAGCACCAGTGCTTGAGGGCCTGTGGCCCAAGATTGTCGCCAGCGTTGTGGGCGGTGAGGAGGCAGCCGCCGCCCCAAAGAGCAAAAAGCCGCGCAAGAAGTGAGACTCAAGCACATTTACAGCACTAAATCGAATATGAATCACGCTGTGCATGCCCCCCACACCTCACTTGACCTCCTGCACGCTGAGGTAGTGGGGCTTGTTGCTTCCAGCTGCCCCGTGCAGTTGCCCTGCAGCCATTGCCTTGCCCAGCGCCGACCGAAAGGGCACTCGGGAAGCTGCCACGGGGGATGCTGCCGGCAGGGCGTAGCCACCCATACTACGCTGCTGTGTTGCGGAAGGGATATGATGCCCATTGGGGCTGACTTGCCCTGCCACTTGGGCACTGTACGCGTGAAGCTTGGCCTCCCCGGCGCTGCTGCCGAAGATGGCGCTGCGCAGAGCAGAGGGGCCAGCCCCGATGCGTGCACTGCTGTAGAACCCCGAGGAAGCAGCGCGGTCCTCTGGCTGGGCCGAGGGGTGGCTGGGGGTGCCGGCCTGGTTCCCACGGGGGGAGGCAAAGTGGGACATGGAGCCAGTGATGGCGGCACTGCGTGGGTGTGCGGGCGAGTCAGCTGCGCTGCCGGGGCGGTTGTTGATGACTGCGGCCCACCGCAAGTCGTTCACCTGGCGTGTGTATGTGGTGACCAGCTTCTTCTGCTGCCCAAGCTGCTGCTGCACGTGCTGAAGCTGTGTCAGCAATGTATCCACCTCCGCCTCTGCTGCTTGGCGCAGCGAAATCTCGTGCTCTAGTTGGTCGCGTGCCAGCTGCTCTGCCAGCCGCGCCTGTGTGCTCTTTGCCACAGCGCTGTCCACAGTGTCCTGGGCCCCGTCGGCAAGCAAGCCGGAGGAGGCCAAGCGGGCCTCGGCCTGGGCACGGCGAGCCTCTGCTTTGTCCAGGGATGTCTTGAGTTCCGCGATGTCAGATCGTGCGTCTGCCAGCTCCATGTGTACCTTGCGCTCCGAAGAGCTTGCACTTCGAGCAGCCTGCTGGGACTTGCCCACGCGCTGCCCCGCCAGCTCAGCTTGCAGCTGAGAGGTGTGCACTTCATCTGATAGCGATGCCACTTGTGCCCTCAGTGATGTCATTTGCGCCCTGCTCTGGATGACTTGTGTGGTAAGATAGGACACCTCTGACTCTGCATTCGCAGCACGGGACTCCGCCTTTGTCAGGGCCTGTATCAGCGTGCGCACTTGGGAGCGAGTGCTGTCCAAGGAACGCGACAAGCTCTCTGAGCGCTCGCTGCCGTGCAAGGCTTGGGAGGACAGGACTGCGTTCTCGTGCCTGAGCTCGGCCAGGGCTGTCTGCAAGCGCTTCCGTTCCTCAGCCCACTGGTCCCGTGCCTGCTGCTCCTCGCTGGCGTGGCTGCGGGTGGCATCTACAAAGCGCGTCTCAAGCTCCTGTGCCCGCACCTGCCACTCTCGCAGGCGCTGCTGGGTGGCCGTGAGGACGCCCTCAGTTTCCACTTCATCTGACAGTACGCGCTCCAAATCACGGCGCTGGGCGCCCATGAGCTGCGACACATGCTGGTTCTCAATGCGCATTTCGCTGATTTTATCAGACAGCTTCTCAACGGTGTCGCTGAGTTCTCCTTCCGTGAGCTCTGCCTCCTGCAAGCGAGACGTCAGCTTGCGCTCGCGCTCCTTGTATGCAGCCAGGGCCCGCTCCAATTCATTCAAACGGGTCTCAGTGACTTCATTTTTCGATGATTCTGCAGTGGAGGTCTCAATCTTCGCAACCTTTGCCTCTGCAAGCAGCGCTCGTGTCTGAAGGTACTGCACACGCAGAGCCTCGACTTCTTCCTGTAGAGCTGCTTTGTCACCCTGAAGCGATGTGCTTGAGCCATAAGCATCCTTTGCATCTTCCTGTAAAATCGTAAGATGTGAAGACATTGGAAATTCAGTGCGCGCAGATTCTCCAAAGGCACAGCGCGCAGGCTTCCAAGCTGCAGTTGAATGCGCTCAATTTCCGCAAGTGCAGGACCTACCAAAGCAACGTGCAGACGCTTCGAAAGCTCTGCATTCATATAACGTAGCTGAGCAACCTGGGTGTTGAGCATCGTTACGGAAGCATGGCTTGGTGCTGGCTGTGTGGCCAAGGCAGTGGAATCGGATGCATTTGATGACGCTGCAGAGAAGCCTGCGCCTGGTGCAGCCTCCACACCTTCGGCTGGCACCATCACTGAGCTTTCTTGAGACATGATGACAAATCTCAAGAAACCACAATACAATAGTTGTGGTAGATGTTCACTCAAAATTGATCGAACACTTGCGGGACGATAGACTGCTCGCCTCCCAAGCGGCAAGGGCCCGTCTCAGTGCGAGGACACGGTTACACCAAGCACCGTTCGCTTAGCCTGCTGGGTGGAGCTGGTTGTTGGAGACAGGATGCCTGCTGATGGTTGCCTTGTGCCACTGTCTGGGGGGGTGTTACTCAGTGGAGATGACGAATTGGAGCTGGCACTCCGGCTGCTGCCTGTGCTGGCACCTGCAGCCTCGCCCCAGGCCTTGTTGCTGCGCTCAGGACTGGCCACCCTTGCAGCCGCCCCGTTCCTGGCGTTGTTGCTCAGTCGAGTACTGTTTGACGACCCAGGCAGGCGCTTGGTGCCCGCCAACGCGCCCAGTGCCTCAGAACTGATGGCAGTCACCTTGCACTGCTTGATCAGCGTCGCAGCTGCAGACAGCCAAGGCTGCAGGTGGGCCCACTGCAGCACCAGGGAGTGCTGCGTGGCTTGCAGCCACTCAGCCCGCGGCGCTGCCAACTTCATGGTGGCTCGTAGCTCCTTACGTAGCCAATCAGAGTGCCGGCTGAAGTCGCTGTCGCTGTGCCAGCCAACTCGGAAGTGCAGGGAGCGTCCCTGCATACTGGATCCTTTTCCAGAAGTGGCTGTTTCCAAAGCCAGCTCCCACAGCAGCTGCTGCACGAAGAGACCACGAACAGCGGGTGACACGTGTCGCACATCCACGATGCTGACACTGGGCAGCAGCTCGTCCAAGGCATGGCTCCTCCTCAGATGCTCTCCAAACAGCCCAGCACTATGCAGAGTGGTGAACACTGCATAGGCATTTGCGCGTCCTGCACTGCGCTTGATAGTGCCCACTGTGGAGTCTGCGAGCGCCACTGCATCCTCCGCCGCCAGCCCTGCCCCCAGCAAGCGGGAGAGAGTGGGCAGTGCCACCTGCAGTGTGCGCTGCAGGCGCTCTCCGCTGTTCAAACTGCGGTCCTGTGCCGAGGCTGTCAGCACCTTGAGCAGGGAGGCAAGGGTGTCGGGGCCAGGGAGCACGCCGCACTGCAGCATGGCGTCAAATGCAGCGGACAGCACGCCACCACTGTGCACCTGCAGTGCCTCAGCCATGATCTGGTTGAACGGCGCCGCGTCGATGTCTCCCCGGCGAGGAACAGCGGTGGACTTCAGCACGGAACGCAAGCTGCGGGGCAGCAGAGAGGAGCGACTGTCACCACCGGAGCTCCAGCCGCTGCTGCCATCAGAGTCGCTCATGGCGCCGTCACTGACGTATCCCTCCCACAGGACCTCCTGCTGTGCAGCGGCCGCTTCGGCCCGATCAGTGGCAGCGGTGGCGTCACATGCAGCCTGCACCAGCATGGCCAAGGCTGCTTGCAGCATCTCTTCCCCCTCCCGGCTGCCCTTGGCAGCTTGGTACTCCCCGGCCTGAAGCCGCAGCCGCACTTGCAGCGAAGCCAGGCGACCAGGGCTGCCGCTGCTGCCGCCGCTGAGGTGGCCCAGGGCTGTCTGTGCCCCGTCTTGGTCCCCCTCCCGAATACATGCATCTGCCAGAAAGCTCCACGTCATGCTGTCTGGGGCGACACTGCCCCCCAGGCTCTCCATCAGCTGCACCACGGCCTTCACTGCAGGCAGGCCTTTCTCAGCCAAGGCTGAGCGCAGGAGCAGATTCATGTGCCCCGTGAGCACCGCACCAGTGGACACTTGCTCCTGTGGAATGCTGTTCACCAGCAGCGTCATGTCGCTGTACCGCTGGTTGACATACAGAAGCCGCAGCATGCCCAGCAGACTGCCGTGGCTGGGACCCACGCGGCACCGCCTCATGAGCACGTGGGCCAGCTGCACGGCACTGCCCAAGGCTTCATCGCAGGCAGCCCTGGTCGCTTCGTCGCTGGAGGCTGCTGCAGCTGCTTCAGTGGCAGAGCTCACAGCAGCATTGAGCACTGATGTGCCCAGCACCTGCACTGGAGGCAGCTGTGGGTCAGTCGAGCGCCACCAGGCTGTCTCGCTGTCACTGCCAGACTCCGCGTCACTGTCTGACAGCTGTGTGACTGTGCCTGTATCTGCTGCCTGGATGACGTCGAGGAGCCCCTCGAAGCTGGCGACGGTGCCAGGCAAATCCCCACTGGCCAGTAGCGCCTTGACGTACTGGAAATGGAAGTCCTGCAGGCCTTGCGAGGAGCCTAGGAACTTTTGCAGCTCCTCGTCGTTGGAAGCACAGCCGACGATGTAGGTGGCCACGGTGTGTGGCAGGTCGCCAGTGGGCAGCAGGGCGCAAGCCGACAGCAGTTGAAATGCGCCTTGGGGGGAGAGCACGCGCGTGGCGGCAGCCAGGGGGCGGAATAGCTCCCCTGCATCGGCAGGGGGCTGCATCACCAATTCTACACCCCGCATGACGGGCACAGGGGAGGACAAAGCACTGTCCACAGCAGCTTGGGTGAAGTCAACGCCGTGCTCATGGGTGGCAGCTGAGAGCACACACTCAAAAGCATCTTGCATACCATCGATGTATGCACGCTCAGCTAACATGTGCGTCACTGCAGATTGTGGCAGTGTGCGGCCCAATGCTTGAAGTAGCTCGCGCATGCAGTCGTGACTGAGCGCCAGGTGGCAGTGCAGCACTGCAGCGGCCACTTCCTGCAGCTCAGCTGGCCGCCAGAGTTCTGACAGGGACTGCACCAGAGCGACCAAAGAGGTCGATTCAGATAGGCCATCTCGTGCTGTGCTGCTGTGTTCAAGCTGAAACAGCAGCTCGGTGATGTAACGGAAGTTTTGCTCGGCAATGCTGTCCATGACCAGCTGATGAAAATCCGCAGAAGGGATCGATTCCCCCATCATCAACTGGCCGTGCCACATGACGAAGCGGTGAGACAGGGGTGCCCATGGTGTTACAATGTTGTTTTGGGCTGATGTTGATGCCAGACAGCGGACGGGGGCGGCCACCGACAACCGGTTGGAAGCGGCCGCTGCGGAAACTGAGCTGGACGAATGACGCACGCATGGCAGCTGCAGCACTGCTAAGCGGTTGTCCCGACAAGCCCGTTGTGCAATGCGCAAAGCATCAAGAGAAAATGTGTGCAGACCCTGTAATTGCCACGACATTCTAAGTGCACTCTCAAACAGCGACACAGAATGCTCAAGAGATTTCAAGAATCAGCTGGGCATCAAGCAATGCGCATGTGCTAGGGGAACCAGTGCGTGTTGCCGAAGCAGCTGCAAACAACTCAAGTTTTTGGTTTGAATTTTCCCACACTGGTTTTTTGGCAGAGACAGCCTCTCTGACGTAGTGTTGAGCCTGGCTCGGAAGGCACTGTCGAGGGGGGGTCACACAGCCCTTGCATGGCGGTGAGCACAGGATTATTTGATGCATTGCATTGGCTTTCATTGTTCAAGCATCAGGCCATAGCAGCAGCTGCCGTCAGTACACTGTTTGGGGCAGTGCACTGACAGGCAACGCAGCGGACCTGCTCAAGGGGGGCAGCCGCAGCGCACTCTGGCAAATGGGGGCAACCAGAGAGGCCACGCCAGACCCGATCGAGCAGGACGGCGCTGCCGCAGCGATGGGCTTGACTATGCGTCTCCTGTATCCGTGTTATTTACGGCAGCTGGGGGCCGTATGTCTCATCATCCTCCGTGTCGAAATTGATCTGGTTGGTGCCGTCATCGGCCATCATGCCCAGGTCATCCACATCCTCAAAGCCGTCTTGCTGCTCCATACGCGCCAGAGCTCGGGCGTAGTCGCTGTCAGATCGGTACAGGCCGGCGCTAACATCCGACGGGGACACGTGACCGTCATTCACGCCGGTGCTGTCGTCATCGGAGTCGTCCACATCCACCACCAAATCACTTTCAGGCTGCACACGCCGGCGCTTGCCGTGCTCGTTGGGCTCCGCTGTGGCGCCCGGGGCAGCACGGCCGCCACCCTTGTTCAGGCCCAAGCGTCCCTCCTCGTCCGTGTCCAGCTCGGAGTCCCGCTCATTCACGCGCTTGCCCTCTGCATCTTCCACGTAGTTGTACACCCAGTTGAAGCGGAAGCCGCCCCACACGTTGGAGGCAGTGTCCACTTTCTTGCACTCGTGGAAGAACACCACATCCCGGGGATGCAGGCGGTACATGTACTTCTCGCCCTTCTGCGGCACAGGGAAGTTGCTCTGCTCCTCATCGCGGCTCACGATGGTCAGCTCAAAGTCCAGGGGCTGGCGGTTCTCCGACACAGTGCGGAATACCAAGTGCAACTCGCCGTCCTCGGCGGTGTACTCGTGCGCACAACAGTACACACCCAGCGCGTGGGAGTCTGACACGACACGACCAGACTGACGGCGGAAGATGTCCACCAAGTCCTCCCGGGTGGGCTTGGGCAGGCCCATGCTGCGCTGGGCAGGCTGGTGGCCGCCAGCCATGCGGGCAAGCGCGGGCACCGTGGTGGCGGCGACCCGCCAGGCGGTGCCCGCGTCAGCCTTGCTCACTTCATCCTCAGGCAGCTCTTCGGGGGCAGTGGGCATGCCCACCACGGTGCCATAGCTCAGGGCTCCGTCAGCAGGCTTGGCACAAAGCGCAGCTGCATCTGCTGCATTGCCGCCGGCTTGGGCAGCAACGGCCGTCACCAGCGCGTCTCCAGCCTCGCGCGCTGCCACTGCAGTGCGCACGTCCCCTTGCAGGCGCTTCAGTGTCTCCTTGTTGAAGCTGCGGCTGCACAGCGTGAACTCGCACCTGTGCACCAGCCACGGCAGCATCCAGTCGGCGAAGCGGTCAAATGCGAGCGGGGGGTGTGCCTCATGCAGCTTGGACACGAGGTACTCCTCCCGGTCCTGCACATCTGGCAGAATGGTAACATCCCGCCGGGGTGCTTCCTCGCCCTCAGCCAGCTTGCTGCGTGAGTTGGGCACCACCATGGTGGCATCGTGGGACCAGGCAGGGCCGGCCAGACGGGCCTCAGTGGGCTTGTTGCGTGTGAGCGCAGGCAGGCGCCACACATACAGCAGCACCAGGGGGTTGTTGTGCATCAGCTTCAGCAGGCGCTCAATGCAGCCCTCCACATACTTGGGCGAGGAGTACCGCCGGCGGTAGGTGGCCATGAGGGCCCCGCCGCTGATGCCAGACATGGCCAGCATGCGGTTCACACGCTCCATTTGCATGTCTGAAGCCTCGTTGGAGGCGCCATCCGCCTTCTTCGGGGGCGGCACAGGCAGGGTGGGCAGTCCAAAGCCGGTGCCGGCCATGTGGGAGCGCATGTGGTGGGGGTCGCCCAGCAGAATGGTGATGCGTCGCAGCTGCAGCGAGTCCCGCAGGCCGGCCAAGCCGTCAATCACGTCCCAGTATGAGTCCACAGCGCCCTCCAGGGCCATGTTCAGGTTGGACGCCACCGTGGAGCATACGGTGCCGCTGAAGTCCGGGTTCTCCCAAACCATGTGACGCAGCATGCTGGACACCGCCCCGCCGCCGCTGGCGCCCTTGAGGGCCGACTCGAAGAACTTGGGCAGCTGCAACAGGCCAAGGCCGAAGCCAGCCTCGAACAGCTTGCCAGCCTTGAGGTCCTCGGCGGTCATGTCCACACTGTCGCCGGTGATTGGGTCCACAGGCACAGAGAACGCAGACTCGGCATCAAGCACCGTGGGCGGGGTGGATGTCCACACCCTGGCAGCCTCTGCCTCCGGCAGGGCAGCGCGCAGCTGCTTGATGATGGTCTTGTGGGCGCCGGCGCCCTCCCGCACGAAGCGGGGCATGGTGGTGCCGCGCACCAGCAGGGACACGCACTCCAGCAGGGCCCCCCACTTGGGGCTTGCACGGGGGTTCCCGATGCCGTCGCGCTTGGCCTCGGGCGGGCGCACGTATGCCTGCAGCAACTCCGGACTCTCCTTTTCCATGAGCAAGTCCACCAGCGTCTCAATGACGCCAGCAGCCACCAGTACACGGCGCATGCCGGCGCCCAGGGAGGCTGCATGGGACAGGATGGCAAACAGCTGCTCGAAGCGGGGCCAGTTGCTGTATGCCACCTCCAAGTTGTCCAGCAGCAGCGCCAGGAATCGGCAGCAGCGCGACTTGCGGAGTCGCATGGTCATCCACGGCGCCGTCCACTTGGTGTCATCGATGGGGTCGTCCTCCGGCCCCACAATGCGGCTGTACTCGGCTTGGCTGAGTGCGTCCTTTTCAAAGTCCACGTCCTCAAACAGGTGCGCGTGGCCGGTGGTGCCTTGCATCTCCTCAGCGTACACAGTGCTCAGCGCGCAGTTCACAATGCCAGCCAGCGAATTGCGCACGTCGTCTGTGGGGCAGCTGAGCAGGCCCTGCACCAGGTCCTTGGGGCTGGCCAGGTACTCATCCAGCAGCATGGCAGCCGCGGGGGCACTGCCGGACACGACATCCTTCATCACTGTGCCCAGCTCCGCGAAGGTCTTGTTGTTCTCCGCCTTGGACAGAATGTTCAGGGCGTAGTCCATGCCGATGCGCACCAAGTTGCAGGCGGCGGAGTGGTTGCCCTCCTTCACCACAGTGCCTCCGGCGCGGGCCAACAGGTCTTTCATGAAGGAGAAGAACTCGTCACTGTACACGTCCTGGTCGCGCAGGAAGCGCACGTTGTCGCTGAACACATCTGCAAGGATATCCTTGGGCAGCAGCTTCTCCACCACGGTCTGCCGCGACACTTCCTCGCCGTCAACCTCCCCCCGCACAGCTGCAGCCAACGTGCGCAGGCGCTCGTCGAATTGCTTGGCGCCAGTGAAGGCAGTGCGGGCTTGGGCATGCTCCATGGTTGCCTTGAATTCCTTCGCGGCCTCCTCCTCCTCCGGCATGTCGCCGTTCAGGACAGCTAGCTGCTCTTCAGAAAGCGGCTTTGCGGAAAGCTCACCGCCCAAAGGTGAGTACCCTGGGGGGTCAGCGATGGCATCACTGGCAGTGTACTGCGTGCCGGCGGTGGCAGCTGCAAGTGCAACTGCATCCGAGATACCCTGGGAGGGGACCACCTTTTCATACACAAGCATGTACGCGTTGGCGCTGTTGTCGTAGCCGCTGGAGTACGCGTTGCCGCCGCCGCCTGCACCGCCTGCCTGGGGTCCGCCAAACGCCTTGCCTTCGATGTTGCTTGAGTCGAATTTGCTGGTGCGGGAGTCGTTGAACTCGTTCCACTGCCCGGTGGCGCGGTCACGGATGTAGCTCCAGTAGTGCCCGCCCTGGGCGCCGCCCATGTGGATGACGATGCCCTGCAGGCGGTACTTGTAGTGCTCACGGGGCAGCACCTTTGGCTTGTCTTCGTCCTCCTCCTCTTCCTCCTGCTCAGCTGCGCCCTCCTCGGCAGTGGCAGCGAGGGCTCCCTCGCGGGTGTACGGGAACATATCCAGCTCATCCTCAAACTCGAAGCGGCCGTTCAGCTTCTCCATCATGAACGTCTCAAAGGAGAAATCAAACCGCTTGCAGTGCAGGAAGAGCACCGCAGGGAGGCAGGTGATGCGGGTACGCTTGTTGATGGTAATGCGCACATCCTCGTCCTCCAGGTGGTAGTCATCGATGTTCTCGCCGGCAGTCAGCAGCTCCAGGGACTGCGACACACCAGGCACGTTCTTCACCATGAGGCTCAAGTGGTGGAACGGCTCTGTGCGCTCCTTGAGGATGTTGCCGTTGCGGGTGTCCACGAACTGCTCCGTGGTCTGCCCAGTCACGATGTCGTGCACCAAGCTGCCCTCGGAGCCGCCTGCGAGGCGCTCAGACAGCTGGTCAAGCAGTGAGTTCAGGAACTCCTCGGTGTCCTGCTGCACCTTGATGTCAATGGGCTGCCCAAACATCTTGAAGGCCTTGATCCAGGGGGTGGGGTCGTAGAAGCGGCGCAGGGACAGCGTCAAGAAGCC
>Ga0307982_1000771_pt1 | contig 25531 bp, 7 predicted proteins | sample OrgLakmetagen989_FD_201847 | JGI IMG/M metagenome (GOLD analysis project Ga0307982, IMG submission 201847) | Saline water microbial communities from Organic Lake, Antarctica - #989 | ecosystem: Environmental > Aquatic > Non-marine Saline and Alkaline > Saline | place: Antarctica: Organic Lake...
GCTCCGGTATGCATGATGGTCAATGCAGCGTGCTGTGCCATGATTGGTGCTGAGCCAGTTCAGTATCATCGAGCTATGCAAGAGAGCGGCACGCTACTTCGCCACGGCCTAGTTATGGATCCAGACCAGGCCCTGCTGGTATCTGCAACTGATTTGAAAAATGCAGATGCTGCACGAGAACTGGTTCGAAGGGGATCTTGCGACGCCGGGATTCGGGCCTTGGCCGGCGTTTCGTCTGCATTGCCAGCGCTTCAGTCGAGCAAGTATGCTGCAATTTCCGATGTGGCCTCCTCCAATACTGACGATGCTGATTTGGCACCCATTGTACAGGTCAGTGATGAGGCAGTGATGGGCGATGATGGCAGCTCATCGGGGACATCGACAACGCCAGCCGAGCTTGCGTCGCTGGGCACGTCTCACCGCACGCAGCAAGAGCAGCAACAGGACTACCAGGGTGGGTGGCACGTGGTGCTGGATATCATGCAGCGACTAGTGGACGCATCTTGTACCCCCATATACAGCCATTCCCAGCGTGTGACTGGGGGCCTGATTGGGGAGGCCGTGTCCAGCACCCACGGAGCCGTCGCCGTGCCCCACGGCCAGCCCCTGCGGGTGCGCATGACCCTCAGCTTCCACTGCTTGGGGGCCCGGGGCTGCTTCCCGCTGTGCATGACCAAGCTGGATGCCAGCCCCCTGGCAGACCCCTGGGGGCAGCTGCTACCCCCCCCTGGCTGCCAGCTGCCCACTGCAGGCGACACTGACTACTGGCCCGGGGTGAGCGGGAACCCACACGCTTCCCCCAGTCTGGCGCAGTACCTTGCTGTGCGCATGTTGGCGGGGGACTCCGAGGCCAATGGCACCCAGGAGGAACGCATGGAGCATGCGCACCAGTTCTGGCACGCGGCGGGGTGGCTGGGCCCCGTGGCCACCACCGCACTGGGCAGCAATGTGCGCAGCATTGCATTACAGATGCAAGCCCCCAATAAGCACCTGTTGCCGCACAGCGGGCGCCTGCTTTCCGCTGCTGGCCGCCTGCACGGCAGCACAGGCAGCGTGGGGGGGTCAAAGCGCCGGCGAACCCCTGAGCAGATCCTAGGACTCACTATGCGCACTTTGGGGGAAGCGCTGGAGCCCCTGCCTCTACCCCCCTCGTCTATACCAGCACGGGCACACACCGCAGTACAGGCTGCCGTGGCGTCCATGGCTGCGGCGGAGCGGGGCGGGGGGGTGGAAGGGGGGGGTGCTTTGCCACCGCCGGGGCAGCGAGCGAGGCGGGAGTGAGATGTGATATAAAAACCACAGGTGCACTGTGTGAGCGTTTGTGTTTGTATTGGTAGGTGTGTTGCAGCTGCTGCAGGCTGTATATACTCAATGCAGCTTGTCTATTCCCCCATTTGCATCGCCAAGGCCGGGCACAGTGTCTCAGAAGTGCGCCTTGTGCACACGGCGCACGCTATGGTCCCGGGTGGACGTGCCGAAGCCATACGACGGCAGTGTCTGCTTCCGGGAGTCCAGCATTTTGCCGGTGGAGGTCGCCGTGGCCAGGTTGGGATCCAGCATCGTAGCGTTTCCTGTGACGCTGGCACTTGAGGGGTCGGGGCGTCGGGAGGAGCCGAAGCGGAAGGTGGGCGCCCTTGGCTTTCGGGAGTCTCCCTTGAGGCCGTCTACGGCGCCGATGGAGCCCCCCCCGTGGGTGCGGAATTCGACGTCGGCAGTGGCCCCCTTGGTCACGCCTAGATTTCCGCGACGCCCTGAGCCGAATGAAAAGGCTGGTGTGGTGGGGCGTCTGGAGTCCTGGGACTTGGCGCCCATTCCGTTTGGGGGCAGCGTCAACATGGCCCCAGCGGTGAGGCTGCCCTTGGACGCGTCGGGGCGTTGCGAGGAGCCAAACGCGAAACGAGGGCTATTCTTGGCCCGTGAATTGTGCCGCTGCGTTGCGTGGAAGTCAGTGTGTGTGGCGTAACTTGTGGAGGAGACGCCGCTGGTGGTGCTGTTGGGCTTCAGGTGTTCTTGCTGCAAGTGCAAGCATGTGAGCCAGCACCACAGAGCATGCGCAGCAGGCTGATACAACTCACCCCCTTGAGGTATGCCTTGGAGCCTTGGTCCCGTGTGGACTTTCCAAACGAAAACACGGGGGCCTTGGAGATGATTTGAGAGCGCTGGGGACCGGCAGAGTGCATATTGTCAATGTTGTGGAACTGCACAGTGCTCGTGGTCATGTTCGGGCGCCCCCCAGAGCGGTCTGTGCGTTTGTCCACGTATGTCTTGGCAAATGTGTCCCTCCCCGAGGAGCCGAACGAGAAAGCTGCCGAATTGGGCCTGCGGGAATCCTGCACTTTGGAGCCCATGCTGCCCAAGCCCTCCACAGGATACTGGCCAGGGCCAGGAGAATCAGACACAGCCAATTGAGGACTGCAAAAAGATATGTGTGGTATTGCTGCAAAATCCTGGTGCGCGTGTTGGCATGTTTATGGCGAGCACGGACTGAAGCATGTGGCAGCAGGCCATTGAGAGCCCAGCGCTGTATCAGAGCGGCAACAAACTCGTCATGTACACCAGCTAAAAAGAAGAATATGCAGCCAGCTGAGTTGCTAGGCACATTGTCACACGAAACAACGTCTATACAGTGCGCTCGGAGGTGGCTTGCATTGAGCTTCGTCGCAGCGACAAGCACAGCACACAGTGCTGTCTAACCCGGCAAGGCTTACATTTTGTGCGCTTGCTGTGGGCCCATATACTTTGAAGTTGCCATGCTGCTTGTAAAAGTTGTTGGGCCTCAAAACTAGTGGCGCAGTGGCAGTTGCGGGTGAAGCGCTGATCAAGCCGTACTTGCTTCTTCGCTCGCACATACAGCTCAAGTGCACTGGGCGTTTGCAAGTATTTGACAGCAAAGGAAAATCAGACCCTAACGACTCGGTGCAAATGTTTATTTTGCATGCGAATGAATGCCGAGGCTAGATTTCAGGACTCTAAATAAGGATTCAGGAGTACTATTTTGAAGCCCCTTCGCAATCAAGCTTTTGGCGGAAGCAGCTCAGTGTCAGGACACCGCAGTGTACATTCTACCCAGGCTCGCTCACGGTTCAAACGTGCTGCCTCTGCTAGACTGGGGTCACACGGTGCCCACCCCTCCGGAGGCGCGCTCTGCACCCTGGGCAGGCCTCAACGACTGAGACGACTGCATCGCGGCCGTAGCCTTCGCAGGAACGACCTTCGGGGCCCTGACAGACAGCCCCCAGCGCCGAATACCTGGACACATCTTATGCGAGGCTGTCAACATCAAACCGGCGCGGGAGCGGCGCGGCAACCTGGTAGCTGGGCATCGTGCCCACATCGATAAGCTCAACGAGGCCCACCGTGTCTCACGCTGCCTGGCACACAGCCAACAGGCCCTTAAACAAGCGACAAGCTCAGCCCTAGAGCTCCTTGGCCTCTGTCACGACCAGAGGGCAGCCGCATGTGCTCACGCGTCCTCACGGGCGTGGGCATCCGCGGCCGCCTTGCACGAGACGTGTCATGAAGCGCTGGCCGGGACGGCACACCACGAGGCAAGACAGGCATACCTCAAACTCCGCTGCAACACCAACACATACCTCCCAGGGGACGCTCTTCGAATGGGAAATGTGTACCCGTCCAAGCTCTGCCAGCATCCGGCCTGCCTGCTAGCCTGCGGCAGCCTCGAGCACACGGCCTTCTCGTGCAGTCAAGCCACTGCCGCCAGACTCCGTAGCGAAACTCTCCAGGCCATCTGCAGCGAACTTGACTTCTATAAAGTGGGCTCCGTCGGTGCCGAGCTCCTAGCAGTGCTCCGCGCGGCAGCAATGGGCGACCACCGATATCTCAACAGACTTTTCCAACGCTCAATTTCAGCCGACAAGCGTAGACGCCTCAACTCTGCGCTGTCTTCCTGGCCTGGAAAACAATGGGCCGGAGTATGCTTATTGCACGAGAAAACCCTCTGCAACTTGGCTTGTACCATCTGGAAGACCCTGTCGCCGGAGGTGCAGCAACGGCCGGAGCTGGCGCCGCTGCCTTGTAAGCAGACAACCCAATAGCCTGGTGGCGGCTTCACAGCCCCAAACTGCTGCCGACCGCAGCATCCGAAAGGAACAGTTCACCACTTTTGACGCTTAGAGTGCGGCGGCAACGCTCACTGCGGTAGTTTCACCGTCCTGCATACCCCCCTGTGTGTGGGGTCAATGGGCTGCAGACCTTGCTTGCAAGGAGACGCTAAAATGCATAACAGTCACGTTTCAAAAGAATTAACACATCTTTAAGCAGAGGTGCTACTTGGCCGTTTGCAGTGACTGTATGGAAGCATGTTGAGTGAAAGTAGTGCATGTGAACTTTTTTCCCCTCCAAGCAGCCGGCATGTCACTTACATGATGATGGGCCGCAGCACCATGCTGCCTCATGCTGAAATCAAACATGGGAGTATCGCTGGCGGGGTTTGGGTATGGTGTGCCGATGTTCAATCCTGTGCTGATGCTCTGGTTGCTTGTGGCGTGGTGGATACTGTAACTGAGAGTCTTCTCGCCGACTGGCATTCGCTTCCAAACATCTCCGCTGTTGCAAAAAGCTCCAGTCTAGTGGAGACAGTGCTACAAGCTGCCAGAAAAGGCACTTTCATGGACACCACTACGCTGGTCTTGCATTGGGTGTGGAGCTTTGCGGATGCCTGCCTTCCGTTGCATTGCCCGGTACTGGCAGATGATGATTGTCGTTCACGCACAGCCTCTGGAGGGGCGGTTGCGGCATGGCCCAGTGGCCATCGCCCGTACTTCCAAGACTCAGTAGCAGCTGAGCAGCCGCCAAGCATGCCTCAGTTTCTGTGGCAGCTGGCTCGCTGCATGCCGCAGTTGACGCGCGTGCACCTGATCGGGGGGGGGCATTGCGGCATGGGCTGCAGCTTCAGCGCCCCCCACGCAGCCGCAGACATGCACAAATGGAGGAATTCAGTGAATACATGCGGCGTCTTCACCGCAGGGGCGGCCTCAGTGCCCCCTCACTGGACCTCGCCGCGCCGCCCGGCGCCTCTGCGGTGGTTGGGGGACTTCGGGGACACCGCGGGGGCAGGCATCGACCTGGCGGAGGCCACACAGCAAGTGCCGATGCACCCCCATGTAAGGTCAATTGGTGACTCCAGGGACGCCACAGGGACGGACATGGCTGATGTGCTGCAGGTGCCTGGTGTCCACGAGGCTCTGCCGCTAGGGCAGCTGCAGGACTGCCTGCAGGGGACGAATGGCCTGTGGAGGGAGCTGCTGCTGACGGCGTACCTGCCCCCAGCGCCCCCCGCAGGCACACTGGGCGCTCGCCTGCTTGAGCTGCATTTGCATAACATGGTGCTGTCCTCGCGGGATGTGGCGGCGCTGCCCCTGTTGTTCCCGTGTCTGCGTTTCCTGCGGCTGCACTACTGCCACGGGTACTCCCGACTGGCCATGGAAGCCGCTGCTGAGCACTTCTCGGACTGCAAGACGGCATTACTGGGCGGCATTAGTATGTACCGCTGTGGGGCGGCTGATCGCCTGGAGGATTGGAGTGCTGGCAGGCAGTGGACCGCCTTCCTTGGGAGCGCCCCTGTGCCTGTGCACAGCTGCCTTGCCGGGACTGGACTTAGGCGCCTAATTCCACGGGCCACAAGTGCCATACATGGGCCATGGTCTCGCCGCGGTGCAGCGTTGATGTGCCGCGCAGCGCACCGCAGCGGCACCAGGGGCGGGCAGGCTGCAGCGCGGGGCACAGCTGGGCAACGCAGGGGCGACAGGCGTGTGTCGGGGCCAGTGCTGCTGGCATTAGCAGCCCTCCGGATCGAATCAGACCAGGCAATTTGCCCTAGCCTCGCGTCGAGGTGTGCTAAATACGTTGCGGTGGAGGGGGGTGTGGGGGGGAGTCATGACCGGGGCGAGGGGTCTCAGCCGCTGTGGTGGTGGCGTGCCAGCCATGCGGAGGAGTGTTTGCTGGGTAAAGGGTCCGCCCTGCTGCGCTGTGTGGCTGCGCATCGCAGTCTCCCGTACAGCGGGGCAGCTGCAGATGCCAGCTCCAGCCCGCTGTGTGCCGCTCGCCGGCAGCTGCTGCGTCTCGCGGCGACATGCGGGCTTCGCTGCACTGCGAGCAGGGCAGATACACTGCTGCAGAATGCGGCATGTGTGGATGATGTGGACACGCTGGGGTACGCGGTGCTGGACCACGACCGGGACGAGCTGAGCGGGGGGTACTGGCCTGTGGCGGGCGACTGGCGGAAGGGCGGCATGGGGTGGCCAAAGCAAGAGCCGAACCCAGAGGCTGGGTGGATGCATTTCTGGAATGATCCAAGATGATTGCCTTTGTGAATGTTCAATCAAGGTGCAATTTTGAACTCACCTTGCGCCGGCCTCCTGAATGCCTCCTACACACGCACACACGTGCCAGAATGCCCTCACTTTCGCCAGACAAAAAAAGTAATACAGCACTGTGCAATGCTTTCAGTTTTGCTGTAGCGCATTGCTGGCACAGCTCCTTCCAAATTTACCGGTACCTGCCACGGGCGTGCTGAGAGTTGGGCTGGGAAAATTCCCATAAAGTCCAGGATCTTGCTAGCTACACTTGAACTCGCAGGAGGGAGGCTGAGAGCAAAAGACGCCAACAAGCCGAACCGGCTTCATCTCTCTCAGGACCTCCATCGATATCTGTCAAGAGGAAAGCATGGACTCTATTGGGACTGACTTCGGACAAAAAGTGGATTTATGTGCCAGGCTCCGGGAGATCTTGCTGAATTACCCGGAGGGAACCGCAATCATCTCTGAGCTGTTGCAAAATGCTGACGATGCTGGGGCTTCTGAGTTTGCGCTTTGTTTGGATACGCGCCAGCATGGGCGCGAGCAATTGTTTTACCCAGAAATGGCAGCACTGCAGGGAGCCTCGCTGCTGGCATATAACAATGCCACCTTCACAGCCTCTGACTTCACAGCTATACAGCGCATTGGCGATTCGCTGAAGCGTGAGGAAAGTGCAGGCGTGAAGACTGGTCGCTTTGGAATCGGCTTCAACTCGACCTACCACGTACGTCCCGACCGCTGCTGCTCCTCCGCAGTGCCCCAGCCGCCACCTACAACCCCTCCATCCTGTGCAGTTGACGGAAGTGCCCAGTTTTATCTCTGGTAACGCTCTTGTGTACTTTGATCCGCAGGTGCGCTTCCTCCCGGGGCTAAATCCCGCCAACCCGGGGCGCTTGATCGACTTCACCACGGAGGAGTTTCAAGCCAAGCTGCCCGACTTCCGCGACTCTGTGGAGCCATACAAGTGGATGGGCTTCGACCACAAGTCCAAATTCAATGGCACAATGTTCCGTCTGCCACTGCGCACCGCCGAGCAAGCCACTGGCAGCCGCCTCAGCCGCACAGCCCGCGACGCAGAAAGCACCGAGGCGTTGCTCATGGAGTTTGCACAGCAATCCACAGAGATGCTGCTGTTCCTGAAGCATGTGCTGAACATCAAAATCTACAAGTGGTCGCCTGGCCAGGCGTCGCCCTCCCTCATCAGCTGCACCCAGGTGCTGCAGCCCGGGGATGGCTTGGCTGCTGCCCGCGGCTTCATGGGCAGCGCCGCCTGTGCTGGCAGGGCACCCGGGGCTGTGCTCACACAGGACTTCCACATGAAGATCCAGTACCAAGGCCCGGCCTCCAGTGGTGGCGATGCCGGTGTGCCCCCCGGCTCAGCCGCTGCTGCTGGTGCCGCAGGGGCAGGGGCTGCTGGCGCCTCACCTGCCCCAGGCAGCACAAGTGAAGTCACCACGTGGCTGGTGGCGAACCAGATGGGCGGCCCCCGCGCAGACGCAGTTGCCGCCAAGCCTGAGGTGAAGCAGCTGAAGCTGCAGCCCTGGAGCGGCGTGGCTGCGTGTGTGGGGCGGGAGCGGGGTGGGGCGCATTCCCCCGCTGCGCTGGCGGGGCGGGCGTACTGCTTCCTGCCGCTGCCTGTCATCACGGGGCTGCCTGTGCACGTGAACGGGTACTTTGAGCTCAGTAGCAACCGCCGCGACATCTGGCTGGGCGACCGCGACATGATCGGACAGGGCAAGTTGCGGGCGGAGTGGAATGCGGCGCTGCTGGGGGATGTGGCGGCGCCTTGCTACGCCCGGGTGCTGCTGGCTGCTGTGGCGCGTAGCCAACAGCGCATGCAGGATGCACCAGACTTGGTGCGCGAAGAGCTGGATGCGCTATACGCCCTGTGGCCGCAGGAGCTGCCCGCCACCTCTGCCTGGCGCTCAGTGGCGCAGGGGGCTCTGGGGGCTCTGGCAAGGCAGGGGGTGCTGTACGCTGCCCCAGCCACCAGTGCCACACAGGTGGATGGGAGCATGCCAGAGGGCCGTCTGACTGCAGGCAAGTGGGTGGCTCCTGCTGATGCTGTCGTGTGCAGCGATGCAGTGGACGGCAGCTGGCCTGGGCTGCGTCGCGCCCTCATCCAGGAAGGTGTCCCTGTGGTGCTGCTGCCACAAGCAGTGTGCAGCGTCCTGCAGGCTGCTGGCATCTTGAGCGAGCAGCAGACGCTATCCCCCGCTGTGGTGCGCGACACATACCGGGCAGCAGCAGTGGCCCAAGGCTGTGCGTGTGCCTCCCTGGGGGACCAAGCGGTGGGCATTCAGCTGCTCAAGTACGTATGCAGCGACCTGCTGCTGACTGCAGGCAAGGATGGGCAGGGCCAGCAGCGAGCAAAGGGGGCTGCGGTAGGTGGGTATTCTGCCCCTGGCTTCGCTGCGCTGGTGGGGCTGCCACTGCTGCCGCTGGCATCGGGTGATATGGGGCTGTTTCAAGCACCACCTTCCAGGGAACACACAGAAATGCTGAAAGAACTGCAAGTGTTTGGGTTCCCAGCTGCAGAGTGCGACGCAGCCGTCCGGTTTGTGCAAGAGCACTACCCTGCCGTGGCTGCCAGAGGCACGCCTGCCGTCAAGGAGCAGGCACTGCAGGTGCTCGTGGACGGCACACAGCTGCAGGGCAGCAGTGGTGAGCAGCCTGCACAAACCATCTACTTTCCTACAGTGCTGCAGCGCTCTGTGCTGGCTGCAGCCCCCGGCGCCCGCACCCGCATGGTGGCGGCGGCAGGCGTGCTGGGCGAGGCAGCCGCCGCCATCCTCGCCCGCCCCGCACTCAAGGCGAGCACCAATGTCAACGACGTGCAGGCAGAAGACATGGCAGAGCTGCTGGCGCTAGCGCTACCCAGCGAGTGGGCTGCCCAGCGCAGTGTGCAGTGGGAGACATCCAAGGCGGGGCAGCCCTCCGCGCAGTGGCTGCAGGATGTGTGGGCGTACTTGGCGGCCGAGGTGCAAGACTTGCGCCCCTTTGCAGAGGGCTTGCCCATTGTCCCTGTGCTTGGTGAGCGCTTGGTGTCGCTACAGGCTGTCCCCTGCAGCATCACAGTGCACCTGGCCACCGCTGACGGCCCAGACGTTGCGGTGCTGCAGAGCCTGGGGCTGCATGTGCTGGACACCGCAGCCACTGGCCTGCAGTCGCTGCATGCAGATATGCACAGGTTTGTGTTCGAGGGAACCCCAGCTGGCATCTTGGGCGCGCTGTACGCCCGAGCCTGCGCCGCACACATCAGCGGCAGCCTATCCCCTGCCCCCTGCGACGTGGCTCCCCTGCCCCGCAGCGAGAACACCTTGGTGGTGAAACTCCAGGACTCGGAGCAGCAGGATGCCATCACACACTTGCACGATAGTGTGGAGGCGTTGTTTGCGTCTTCCTCCAGCAGCAGCAGCAGCGACAGAGTGCAGCTTGCGCGGCTGCTGGCCAGTGTGGACCACAGCGCGCTGCCGGGACACTTGGCGCTGCTGCTGCAGTGCCTCAGTGTGTTCCCCACATGTAGCGGTCTTCGGGTGAGCGAGGACGGCACGCCCCTGCTGGTGGTGGCCTTCCTGGCTCCGCTGCCCTTCCCCCCTGCCGCTTACTCGGTACTGGGGGGCGGGGAGCCTGCAGACGCCGGCGTGGCAGTGCAGCGTGGCACGCAGCCCATGCGTGCCGTGCAGTGGCCAGACTCGCTGGATCTGTTCCCTGATGTGTTTGCCTCACTGGCTGTGGCCTGCTGTGGACTGGCCCCCCTGGCGCCGGCGTCCGCCATGGGGAGCGGGACGGGACAAGCCCTGCAGCTGCTGGCTAGGGCGGTGTGTCTGCCCAAACCTTCCCCGGAGCAGGTCATGCTGGAGATGCTGCTGCCCCAGCTGGAGTTGGCATCAGAGCTGCAAGCCACCGCCATTGGCTGCTGCATCCTGCAGGGTCTGCCCTCCACCGCCAAGCAAAGCACCGTGGATGCCCTCAGCACAGCGCGCATGGTGAAGCGAGCAGCTGCAGGCCGGAAGGCAGTGGGATCAGCAGCCTCCAGCATCGCGTCGGTTTCGGAGCTGTACGATGTGCGAAGCGAGGACCTCAAGGCGCTGTTGCCCGGAAACATGTTTCCTGCTTACACTGCCCCCTGCTTGCTGACTTGGGGTGAGCTGCAGGCGGCGGCGGCGTCAGTAGCTGGAGAGGAGCTTGCCGGGGCAGCTGCAGCAGGAGACGAGGACAGGCAACTGAAGGAAGCACCCAGCACTGGGGGGGCAGTGCTGCAGCAGCCCCGCCAGATCTTGAACGAGACTGCACTAGCGTCCCTACAGCGCCTGCGTGTGCGCTCTGTGCTGGGCCCGGAGGAGGTGCGACACGCGGTGGGCTCTGTGGGGACACTGGGGGACCGGGAGTACGCGCGGCGTGTGTTCAAGTACGTGAGTGACCACGCTGTTGATTTGTTTGGGCGGTGGGTGGGTCCTGCTGCGGTGTCTGGGCGCGATGCCATCGCATTTCACGGGGGGGATGCGTTAACCAGCGCCATTGCCCGTGCGCGTGAATTGGAAACGCGTCGAATCCAGGAGGAGAGCAGGCGGGCCAAACAAAGCAGTGGCCTGTTCTCGCGCATGTTCTCGTCCACTGCTGACGAGCCGTTGCGAGAGGTACACATTGACGAACGCAGTTTGCCTGAGTACAAGCGTGCAGCTGAGCAGCTGCAGCGGAGCACACTCAGTGCCAATGCGCTGGTGAAGCAGCTGCGTACAAGCGCATGGATTCCAGTGTGCACCAGTGCGGCAGAGGCGCACTCCGCTTGGCTGGGTACAGTGGGTGCCGCCGAGGGTGCCGGCATTCCAGTGCAAGTGGTGCCGTGGCCTGTGCAGCCGGTGCTAGCGTTCACTGCTGTGGAGGCGGAGGCCGGCGAGGCCCCAAAACGCATTGTGCGGGCCAAGGACATGTGGTCTCACTCTGGCTGTGCACTGGTGTTGCAGGAGGGCAGCACAAGTGCCAGTATGCTGTGGCTGCTGGGATGCTCTGCTGACTCAACCCCCAAACACAGCCCAAAACAGGCAGCTTCCCAGCTGCTGCTGCTGAGCACAGCCTGTAGTGGTACTTCGTTGTCCGACGCCGTGGTGCAGACACTACACCCCGTAGTCGTGTCCCTCGTCAAGGTGCTTGATGCCGCTGTGAAGGAGAGCGGGCAGGACAGCGATGCCGTGATCGCCCTGCGAGCACAGCTGGCACAGGGGGCATGGGCATGGACACAGTCGGCACACGGCTTCGTTGCGCCATCATCCATGGCGTGCACACAGGACTTCGACTGCACGCCGTTCCTCTTTGCGCTGCCGGGGCCCCTGGGCTTTGCGGCTGACAGCCTGGTGGCGCTGGGCATCCAGCGAAAGCTGGGGGCACGGGCGTTTGCCGAGCTGCTGCTGAAGCTGCAGAAAGCCCAGCCTGCTACTCTTACTACTCGTGAAGTCGACATGGCTGTGTTTGCGATTTCTCGTGTGGCGGAGGCTGTAGATGATGTGCAGGGGCTGGGGCGCCTTCTGGTAGATGAGGGGGGGTGCTTGCGCAGGGCGCAGCAGTGCGTGTACAACGACTACGGCGGTGACAAGGGCGCTGCCGGCATTGATGATGTGCGGGCTTCCCAGTCCACCGAAGAGCCGGCGTTCATGATTCATGCCAAGGTGCCCAACGCCGCTGCCAAGGCTGTAGGGGGGGGCTCCCTTACCCGGCGCATGCTGGCCAGCCACAGCGAGCTGCTGCCCATGGGAATGGAGTCCTTTGGACAGAGTGAAGACCTCACTCAGCGCATACGGCACATCACTGACATGTACCCGGAGGGCAGCAGCATGGTGGCCGAGCATGTGCAGAACGCAGATGACGCAGGCGCCAGTGTTGTGAAAATCATCCTGGATGCCCACACGTACGGTACAGAGACGCTGTTTGGCGACGGCCTGGCCAAGTGGCAGGGGCCTGCGCTGATGGTGTTTAATGATGGGGTGTTCTCGGAGGGCGACTTTGCCGCGATTTCACGAGTGGGGCAGGCTGGCAAAATGGACAAAGTGAACAGCACGGGCCGCTTCGGTCTGGGCTTCTGCGGGAACTACGCCGTGACAGACCTGCCCTGTATTGTGAGCAGCGACAGTTTGGTCATGTTTGACCCACACCTGCGGTCTGTTCCGGGTGCGGATGCGCAGCAGCCAGGAATGCGTATGCGTTTCGCAGCCAGCACTGCTCAGGGAGGGGCAGCTGCAGGCGAGGGCGCTAGCAGTGGACAGGATGCGGAGGCCACCCTTGGGAAGCTTGCTGAACAATACTCGGACCAGTTGGCTCCTTTCGTCGCTCTGGGCTGCAACTTCAACGGGCCGTTTCAAGGGACCATTTTCCGGTTTCCCCTTCGCAACGCTGAAACCGCCGCCAGCAGCAAGATCAAACCCAATGACCCCATTGCACAAGACCCGAAAGGTGCACTTCTGCGCATGTGTGAAGCGTACAGGGCTGTGTCAGAGTATGTATTAATGTTCACAAAGTCGGTGCAGTGCGTGGAGTGCTCCTTCGTGCCGCCTGGCCAGCCTGGTGGGCCCCGCCCAGCAGAACAAACGGTGTTCTCGGTGCAAGTGGGTGGACGGTCTATGGAATCTAGACATGGCGTGGATGTGTCTGCTCCTCCTGATTGGTCAGTGGTGCCGTGGAAAGACAGCCTTGAGCTACGTGCTGCTGCCGACCACGCCTGGACTGCCTGTGGCAAGTTCCTGAAGTACGGAATGCTGAAGCCTCCGCCGAACAGCGAGCCCCTGTCAAAGACGCAAGCTATGGAGGTCGTGAATGCCACATCGCCGCCTGACTTGCCGTCCACCTACCAGATCCTCACCATGGCCATTGAAGACCACGGGCCCCCGGCAAGCGGAGACGGAAGAACAAAAGTTGCACCCAAGTTGAAGTTACATGAGTATTTTGTGCATACTAGGCTGGGAGCGGGCAATGCCAGAAAGATGGCATATACCCATCGAGATACACTCAAGTTTGTGCCTGGCGCCAGTGTGGCTGTGCTGCTGGCTGTGAACGGCCAGCACGTGTGCATCCAGCCAACGGCACCAGCTGCAGCCATCAGTGCCTCAGCAGGGAGTGATGATTTGTTTGTGGATGTGACTGCCCAGACAGCACTGGACGGCAGCAGCGGGGCTGCAGGCGACACAGAGGCCGCCGGGGCGCCCCAGACAGAGCAGCCACCCGCCGAGGGGACCCAGCTGGATGTGCGCTTCCGGGGGGCAGAGCCCGATCCCACCATTATGCCACAGGGGGACTTGGCGCTTGGCTTCACAGTGCTCAGTAACGGTAGGGCATTTTGCACACTGCCATTACCGGCAAGCACGGGGCTGCCTGTCCTAGTGTCTGCCGGGTTCGAGTTGGCATCTGACCGACGCAATCTGCGACACGGCACCGATATGGAAGGTGTGGCCAGAATCAAGGCGCAGTGGAACAATTCGCTGCTGCAGGACATTGTGGCGCCCAGCTACTGCCGCCTGCTGCTGCAGATGCGGGACAGTTTGGATGGCACACAGTACGGGCTGGTGGACACACAGCGGCTGGTGGCGGAGGCCCGTAGCCTGCTGGCGGTGGGAGGCGGCACCACACGTGTATCAGAAGCCCTTGTGCGGCCAGGCGTGGTCGGCGCCCGGGCATTGTGCTCGATTGGTGCGGTGCAGGACGACTCCCCCGCCCTGCCCTCAGGGCGGCACCTGGGCACTGTGGGCTCCCTGTCGGCGTATTACGCCATGTGGCCGCGCTCAGCAGCGGTGCAGCCCTTCACGCATATCACCAGTGCAGCAGCCTCTGCAATATTCCGCCTGAAGCTGGCCCTCTTTTTCGCGCCAGCGTTTGCGCCAGGCGATGCGGACGCTGCATCTGTGCTCCCTCTTGGCAGTTGGGTGTCAGCTGGCAGATTAGAGCAAGATGTGTTGTTTCTCCCGATGCAGCCGGATGACTTCCGCACCCTGGATCGGCTGATGCGCGTTGACCAGGAAGACAGCCTGCTGGAGGACGCCGCGTACTTTAAGGAGCAGGGCATGTCCCGCCTCGTTGTGGAGATTTGGCCAGCACTGCTTCGGCTGCAACAGCCCGTCGTGCCAGTGCCAGTGCATGTGTTTTCGTTTCTGCGAGAGCACGCCCCGGACAGCCAGCAGGTGCATTCCGTGACCCCCGCCTCTGTGCGCGACGCATTCCGCGGCGCCGCGATGCCGAGTGCAAGCGGCAAGCTGAGTGAAGACGATTTGCTGCTGCTGCAGCGGTGTGCGCTGTTTGTGTGTGAAGACATGCCCTTGGCCCCGGAGCAGCAGGTGGGTTTCTCCGGGGACAGCGCCATGCAGAAGCACCTGGCGGCTTTGGTGGACAGCGCTGACTCCAAGCTGGCGCGGGTGCTGCTTGCAGCTGACTTCTGCGCCTCTAGTCTCGCAGGCTGTGCGTTGCGCCCAGGTAAGGACACAGCTGCAGAATGGGTAGCCATTCCTGCTGCAGCTGCCGCCCCCGATCTCGGCCGGGTGTACGTGGTGGAGCCTAGTGAAGCGAGCAACCCCATGTGGGGCAGTGCAGCAGGGAGCAGCACATGGAGCACTGCACACCAAGGCACAGCCGGCAGTATGGACGCAGCTCTGCGACAGCTGGCGGACCTGGCTGCCCAAGCCAGGGCAGTGCTGTACCTGGAGAGCCACGCGGCGCAGCAGCAGCTGGCACAGTGGGGCTTGGCTGGCACACTGAGCGCCCGTGTGGAAACTGCTCTCAGGGTGGTGCGGCTGTGTGCCCCCCAGCTGCAGGCCCTGCAGCTGTCCACTGCGGTGTGCACCCTGCAGGTGCCCCTGCCCCCCCTGGTGAAAAGCATGTGCCTGCTGCACCACGCCGCTGCTGTGTTTGCAGACTGCTTCCTGCATGGCACTCCTGCCGTATGGGCAAGAGTTGCTGGGGCTGCCGTGCCCTGGGTGCAATCAGTGCCTGGTGCGGCAGCACCCCCCGGCCCTGCCCAAGACAGCGCCCACCAGCCCACCAAGCGGTGGATGCAAGCCATGTGGAAGTGGCTCAGCGCTCGCCTGCGCCAGTGCATTCCACCCTCCGAAGTGGAGACCGCCCCACAGCTGGTGCAGGATAACGTGTGGCGTGCGTTCAGTAATGCCCGCCTGCCCGTCGTGCCGGTGCACTCCATGGGGTTCGGCCCTGAGGGGGAACTGAAGACAAGTCACAGCATGGTGAACCCATGGGCGACGGAAGCAGGGGCCGTAGTTGTATTTGACCCTCGTGGTTACAGCCCCTCCCTGGTGGCGCTGCTGTGCAGCTTGGGGGCATACGCGTTGGATGTGGTCAGCATGGGCTGTCCCACACACGCCCCCGCTGCCTCTGAAGCATGGCACAGCTGCCAGCCAGCAGCAGTGTCAGTGCTTGCGCTGGTGGAAACTGGTGCTGTGTATGGGCGCAGCGCCGCGCAGCTGCTGTCGCTGCTGCTGCTGTGCGTCAAGCGCCGTCTGCCGCAGGAGCTGGCTGGCCGGGCGGACAGCCTGGTTGAGGCGGCACTGCAGCACCTGCAAGCCACAGATGTGGACGCTGATAGTTTGCATGGTGCATTGCCAAACGTGGATTCCGTGCATCCGCAGCTGGGGGCGCTGCTGGCTTCGCTCCATGGGCTGGGGCAGCAGGGGGGGGGGCAGCATGAGGCAGCTACCCACCACGAGGCGTGGGCAGAGCTGCACTGCCACATGATGGCTGGCCTGCAAGCTGGCATTGAGAATGACTCCCCTCCGCAGTGGTCTGATGGGGCGGTGTTGACCCCCCTGGAGGTGGCTTGGGTGGCCTGCCTCCCCCTGTGGCGCAGCTACGGCGCATTCGCCCAGACACAGGGCAAGCCATTCCCCCAGGGCTGCACTGGGCTGCAGCGGCTGCAGCGCACCAACTTCATGCAGTCCCGTCTACTGCCTCCACGCAGTGCACATCCCATTGTGCTGGATGGGCGCTTCTTGGCGGCGGGGGGCTGCTTCTTTGCCCAGGGCGCAGCACATGCCCTGGGCAATGTGTCCTCCCTGGTGATTCAAGCAGCAGCACAGGCAGAGACGCACTTCATGAAGCACGCAGGGGTGTTTTATGTGGGCATGGATGTGCTTGTCACCGCGCATTTGCTCCCATCAGTTCCAGCTGCAGCCCCAGTGGTGCAGGGCGCCACCACTTGGACCATCGCCCGGGCAGTGCATGCCAAGGAGGTGACCAGTGATACCATATCCACCCTCTCATCCATGCGCTGGGTGGTGGCATCCAACCCCAGTGACGCAGACGCACCACTGCTGCTGGAGGGGGGCGGTGGGCGAGCAGCCGCCAGCGGGATCCCCCCCGCCAAGCACGCGCCTGTGAGGCTGGCCACCCCCCAGGAGCTGTACCTGAGGTCCACATCGGGATCCTTGGAGGCACTGCTGCCTAGCACATGCTTCCCTGCCCGGCGTCCCCTGCTGCCAGCATCTGCGCTGCTCAGTGACTTTGTGCTGGGGGGCGGCCACCCAGATTGGCTGCACGACTCGTTCGCGCTGCTGCCTGAAGCCGCTGCACGCAAGCTGGATGGCGGCTTGGTGGCTGCTGGTGTGAATCAACGCTTGCAGGCGGCAGGCGTGTTGGTGGCCGCGCAGTGCATGGCAGCAGAGTCTGCTGGCATGCTGAGCGAGGGTGATGCAGGTGCAGCCACAGGCAGCGATGCTCATCAGCCTCTGAGCCAAATTACAAAGTACAGCGACATACCGCGACAGCATAGGATTGGCATTCTACAGAATCGTGCGATGCAACTCCTGCAGTACATCGCAGATAGCTCCAACCTTGCCCAGTTGTGCCAGGCGTGCCAGCCGCCCCTCGCCCCTGGTGACTTCATGCGGCAGCTGGGGGACATTGCATGGATGCCAGCCGTGAAAATGGCTTCCTTCGCTACTGTCGTTCCGTCCGCTGGGGACTCTACGCACTCCCCCCTGCGGAAGCCCAGCCAGGTGCGGGGCGAGCAGGAGGCAGCCCTGGTGCCAGCCTGTTTTGCACGGCTGATGCAGCTGGCACCACCAGTGCCCCAGGAGCTGCACAAGCGTAACTTCCCCCAGATCTTCGCGCTGTCTGTGGATGCTGCCCGGGGTGCAGCGGTGCCCCGGGCACTGCAGCACGCCTGGGGGTGGGACCGCCCTGCAGCTCCCGAGATGTACGCCCAGCAGCTGCTGGCTGTGGCCGGTGACTGGGGACAGCTGTCAGAAGATGCCCAGGGCACAAAATTACAAGCTGTGCTGAGCACCTCGCTGCAGCTGTACGGGCTGCTGTCCCTGGCGTTGGGGCTGGAGCACAGCCACGCCCCCTTCAAGGCCCTGCACAGGTCAGCTGCTGCTGAGTTCACGGCCCTGGCGGGAGAAGAGGTGGCATCTCCCAGGGCACAGGGTGAAGGGGACAGCGAAGCGGCCCAGCGTGTTCAAAGTGACACCTTGGGCGGTGCAGCGTGGGTGTTTGTGGGGGCAGACGGCGGCTTCATGCCCGCTCAGCGGGTGGCCTTCACTGGCATGCAGGCTGCACGGCCGCACCTGTTTCAGCTGCCAGACGAGCTGCTGCAGTTCAAGGACATGTTCAAGGCACTGGGTGTGAACGATGTGTTTTCTGCAGGGAGCTTGTGCGCCTCTGTGGCGGGCTTGCGGCAGCCAGTCAGTGCTGAAGATGCTGCCTTTTGTGCTGTGTCGCTGAACACACTACACTCCGGCACGCAGCGCCAATTCCACGAGCAAACAATCAAAGATGTAGCCGAAGTTGACACAGCAGTGGCAGCTTGGCGACAGGCAGTGGCTGGCGCCGCTCTTGTGGCTCCTGACATGGACGGCCAGTTGCGTCCGCTGGGCCAACTGGTGGTGGACGACTGTCCTGGACTACCAGAAGCGGACAAGACGAGCTTAATGCAGGCGCTGCATGTGCCTCACGAAACGCTTCAATCAAGCCATGTATCATTGTTGGCGCTGGGTGCCGTGTCGATGAGTGGCTTGCTCAGTGTACAAACAGAGGGCGGCGTGTCCGCGATGCAGGGGTTGTCAGCCGCGAGGGACCCCCTAAAAGGCGTCGGAGGGGGGCTGCACACTGCCATTCCAGATTTGATGGAGCTCGCTGTGTGTATGGGCAGTAGCTCCTGCCACGTCACCTTCAAGGCGCATCGCGAGGGGGCTCTGGACGGGCAGTCGCCGCACTTCGCGCGGGCAGCTCTGCGCCCCCACGTTAGTCTGGCCATGGGGGGCACAGTGGTGACAAGGGAGGGCATGCAGTGCTTGAGTGAAAAAGGCTCAAGAGGCCAGTTTCCCCAGCCGGGGCATGTGCGGCTGTCAACAGCCTCCGCGTCCACCAAGGGGCTGAATGCAGGGTCCCCAGGTCTACTTGGGGCACTGCAGCTGGGGGACTTCTGTCTGGTGCTGTCTGGCAGCAACCTGTACTGCTTGAATGCGCACCGTGTGAAGAGTACCGACGCCGCCCAGCCTGGGGAGCTGCTTTGTCTTGACCTCAGCCACCCCAGTGCCGCCTGCTTGCAGCCGGTGCTGGGCGCGTGGGTGGCACAGGTGTGTCAGCAAATGCACGTCGAGGTGCATGCAGTTGGAGCTCTGGCATTCTTTATTCAGGGCACGTGCATCTGCGTGCCACTGGACACCAGCAGCTTGGCGGTGCTGTCATCTGATCAGCTCACGGCCTGCTTAGTGAGCAGCTGTCGAGTGCCGGCCGAGCGCATTGGCTTCCAGCTGCCACCCCCCACCGGCGCCGCGCCAGAGGTCCCCACACCGGGTCCTTCAGTGGATGTGATGACGAAGCTGTGGGAGAGCACAGTGCATGCTGTGCAGCACAGCGTCATCGGCGCACCCAGTCTGCACGCTAGCTCGCTGTCTGTACAGGCCGACGGGGCGGGAGCCGCCTGCTGCCTGAAAGTGCAAGACATGGCCCTGGATGGGGAGATGCACAGGGATGTACTGCCCCCCGTTGAAGGTGTCAGTCGGGTCATGCCACGTGCAGCTGGTGGCATTGTCTCTGGCTTGTTCAAGAGATCCTCGGCGGCAGTGGGCAGCACGGCCGATGCGGTGCACAGTACCCTTACCACAGTGCGCATTGGGCGACTTGGACAAGGTGCGGCAATTGATCCAGTGGAGATTTGTGTGCAGGAGACATGGGTCAGCTGCACGCCTAGGTCTGGAGACGCTGCAGGCCGCATCCCCTCTGTGCGACTGCTGGCACCGGTGGATCGCAAGCTGGTGCATGTGCGAGGCCTCGGCACGCAATGGCCAGCACCCACGCCAAGTGCACACAACTGCAGGTGTGATACAGCTATGGGGAGTCTTGATGTGTCGCGCTGCTGCGCCAGCTGTGTGCTGCCCGCGGTTTGTGCCCGGGAGGGCAGCCCAGTGCAGGGGCTGGTGCGCGGGGGGCGCCTGTGGCTGCGGGGCCTGCGCACGGACCTGCCGTCACATCTGCCAGTGGATGTGTACCTAGATGGTGCAGTGGTACGCGAGACACGGCTGCTGGCATTGCCGCCTGTGCAGGGCGCTGCAGATGCAGATGCCGGTGCTGCTGCCGGCAAGGCTGCCTCAAGCGGCCTGGGGGACAGCACTGCAGCACCCACACCTGCTGCAGCCGAGTGGAACAGCCTGGCCTTGAAGCAGCAGGTGCCTTTGCTGTACCCAGCACTAGTGGCGGCCTTCACTCAGGTGGGCAGACGGGAGGAGGCGGCCCAGACAGACGCCTTGGAGCTATGGCCACATCCGGGGCAGCCTGTTGCAGCAGCTGACCAGGTGTTGGTAGACGCTGTGTCATTCAATGCTGTGCAGTATTTGGCTAACTGTGCTGTGTGGCCACGGTGGCGACCAGGCGCCCGCATGGAGACCGCGCTGGAGGAAGACCGAGTGGACGCCCTGCAGGCATCGCAAGTGGCCTCCAATGCATCGCAGGCCCTGCAATTTGGGCAGCGCTGCATCGTTTCCAAGTCGTTGCATATCACACAGGATACCCCCCTTGCACTGGCCAACTACTTGAGCGGGTGGGCCCCCCTAGTGCAGCTGCCGGCCCGTGTGCTGCAGCAGCTGACCGCGAGTGACGGTGCCCTCCCAAACAAGGGCTCCGATGCTGCACCAGGTATGGATTTGCAGATGATATCCCCAAAGACTGTGGCCTCCAGCATCGAGCGCATGGTGGCGCAGTCACGAACCTCCCTGTACACCAGCCCCCTCATGGCGGCATTTGTGCTGGGGTATGCCTTGGCATCCGACAGCCATGCCCTGCGCTCAGTGAGAAAAGTGCCACATGCTCAGCAGTGGCCATTTGCAAGTGATGCTTTCACAATAGGTGCTACATGCCTGGGCGGAGCGCCGCTGCTGCCCCTGGCCTCGGGGGGCATGTCCCCCTGTGGTCGCAGCTCGAGGCAGGGGGCCCGCATCGCCTCCATGGCGCAGCTGATGCTGTGTGACAAGGATTATCTGCATGGACTGGGCAGCAGCAGTGTGGACAATGCGCCTCTGCTAGGGCAGGTGCTGCACCCCGGGCTGCTGCAGGAGCACTCTCTGCAGGGCCTTGTGGGCGCACCGGTGCCAGATGCCTATAAGGCACGGTGGGATGCACTGCAGCAGTGCCACGCACGCGAGGGGTTTGCCCGTGAAGATGTACTGTGGGCCCAGTACAGCCTCACACAGGCGGCAGGAGCGGACGCCCAGCGCGCCCACCTGGGCTTAGCGCTGCTGCGTGTGGCGGATATGGTGCCGCACCTGAAGCGAGTCATCCCACAGCAATTCCACAGCGGCCCTGTGCAGCCTTGGAGCACAGCATCGCCCCCCGGCGACCGAGCTGCTGCTTCTGTTGTGGGGGGTGCAGCAGCCGCGGGTGCACAGCTGTTCCCCCTGTGGCTACGGCTGTTTTGGAAAACGGTGCACTTCAAGGAACCTAACCACAAAGCATTGGGTGAGTTGTGTCTGGTGCCGCTGCGCACAGGGCATCTCATGTCCTGCAAGTATTTCGAGTGCGCCGCTCCGGAGGCTCGGGAGCAGCCTAGCGCCATCTGCGCGCTGCTGCAGGGGGAGGAGTCACTAGCTGCTCTGGACTTCCCCACGGCATCCCAGCAGACAGCAGCTGCGTTCAATTTGACCTCTACTACAGCGGGGGGCGGCAGTGCAGCAGGGGGTGACGGGCTGGGCGGGTGGATGCAGCAGGCGGGGGGGGCAGTGCTGCACAGTGTCTTCATTCCCCGGGGGCACAGAGCATCTACTGCGGATGCAGCCGCTTTTGCACGTGTGCAGCTTAAGGCCATGCACGACTACGGCCGCATGCCTGGACAGCAGGGGCTGCTTGGGCCCGGGCAGGCCTGGGCATCCCTCGCCGCCCCTCAGCGGGGCCAGCTGCTGTACTCCCTGCAAGACAGCGGCTGCCCACTGGACGACCAGCTGCGGGAATTTATTCAGAAGCTGGAGTTGTTTGAGACCATTGACCGGCAGTTTGTCTCAGTGCACGCACAGGAGGCGGTCACGCTGGGCGCGGAGACACTGCAGGTGGACAAGGCCGCCCTGAGTGCTTTCCAGGCAGCGTGCGGGGGGCAGGCCGCGCCCCCCGGCACACAAACGGCATTCAGCAACGTGTTGACTGCAACAACAGGGGCGGCCCTGCCTGCATCCGATGCAGGAGGGGGTGAAGGGGGGGGTGCCGCAGCAGCTGAGGGGGCATCACAAAGGCTCCAACGAGCGACCTTGGGCAGCGAGGGCTCTGTATTCTTGGTACCAAAGCCCAATTTGACGCGCATTTACGGTGTGCTTGGTGTCAAGCCAGCTGAATTGCCCTCCATCCTGTGCAAGCACGTGCTGCCGGCCTTTCAGCGGCTGCATGCAGGGCAGCAGGCCGCGCTTGCCGCCGCAATGTGTGCGCGGTGGGGGGACTTGGGGCAGCATCCAGAACTGCGCGCACAGCTGAAGCGGCTGCAGTGGATTCCTAGCGATGCCAGCTTGATTCCCCCAGCTGCTGGGGATGCAGTGGGCCAGCTGGACCTGAGTGATGCAGCTGCAGCCTACGGCACCGGCCAGCTGACGGCACCCAGTGACCTGCTGCACCCACACCACCGGCTGGCGCGTCGCGGCATTCGGCCAGGCCATGGCGTGTTTCCCCATCCTGCCTGTTGCTCTGCAGGGTGGCTGGCTGTTCTGCTTGGCCTTGGCCTAAGTGCAACCATGAACGCGAAACACGTGTTGCAGGCGCTGCGGCTTTTGCAGGCCGAGGCACAGAGCGGGCAGGCCGCAGGCAGCACTGCAGGGCTGCAAGTCACACGGGGACAGGCCGCCACCGCCATGGATCTGCTGCGGGCTGCGTGGATTGCGGTGCGACCAGGCACAGACGGGGTGCCCCCAGACACCCTGCGTGCCCAGCGGGCAGTCTTCCCCGCCTCAGCAGAAGCGCAGCAGAACAACACAGATGCCAGCAGTACCCCACTGCTGCTGCTGGAGAGCCAACAGCGGGCAGTAGCTGACCTGTGTGTGGTGCCCTGTTGGCGCCCCGGCCCGCTGTGTCGGCAGCTCAAGGCCATTGACCTGGAACCGCGCAGCGAGGACACGGAGGGGGAGGAAGGAGATTTCGTGCTGCTGCCTTACAGCGGCTGCATTCGAGAAGCGCATCGCCTGTTGGCGTGGACGCAGATGGGCATCTTGCCACAGGAGTGTGTTCCGCCTACAGCTGCTTGTTCGCGGGTGGAGCTCCCAGAGTCGCCACCCAACAGCACCATTATTGAGCACTTGCAAGCATTGGTGGCTGCAAATGAGGATGAAGCTTGGCGTGATGCATCTTTGGCCCATTGGTGTGCACCTGATCCCCCCTTGATATGCTTAGCAGGTGCACTGCAGGCCCTGTCTAGCTCTGAGCAGTCATTGACTGAGGAGCAGAATCGCTGGATCAGGGGTGCAGCCTTTGTGCCAGTGGGTGCCAGCTATGTTCCACTGCGCCGCCTCTTCTTCCGTCTACCCCGTGCTGCGGCTATTGCGCCACTGGCCTTCGAGGTGCCCCGGGCCCTGGGAGCGCACGAGGAGTGGCTCAAGGGCATGGGGGTGCAGGAGACCCCCAGCGCAAAGCAGTACAGCGCCCTGCTGCAGGAAATCTCGTCGGATAGCGCCGGCGCCGCCCTCAGCCCAGCTGAGCTGCAGGGCGCACTGTGCATTGCTGAGCTGCTCGGTGCAGCCGCCGCCGCCGGTGCCGCGTCTGGGGCTGCCAGCGCGGCGGGGGAGGCGGCTGCAGAGGCCTTGGACATGCGCGGCTTCGACACGGGGGATGTGTGCATCCCGGATATGTTTGCCACCATGCACCCTGCACGGGCCTGCCACGTGAATGACATGCAGTGGGCCACCCCCTTCCTGCAGGCGCGGGCAGTGCTTATCGCCCACCCCCAGCTGGGCGTGCACACGGCCCTGGCGCTGGGGGGTACGCGACTGACGTCAGTGGTGCAGGAGACGCGCACGGCGGGCGCGGTGGTCGCCCCATCAACGCATCTGCCGCCACCACAGCAGCTCACCGATGTCCTGCGCAGTGCGGAGTTTGCCAGTGCTGTGGTGGCGGCAGCAGCGGCTGGGCGGTACCAGGACACCTCCGGTAAGGTGCCTGCTGCACTGACGCATTCCCAGCTGCAGTCACACCAGAGTGCCGTACAGGAGGCACTGGTAGCTGTGCAGCTTCAGCTAGTGCAGGGCGTCACCAGCACCCTGCATGTGGGAGAGTCACAGGTAGCGGAGTGCAGCGCCCTGTGGACAAGTGGCGACAGTGCGCAGCAGTTGCTAGTGTCGACATCCCATTTCGGCGCCGGCACCATGCCTGCTGAAGCCACCTGTCGTGCAGCCGTGCAGTGGCTCAACAACCCCAAGCGCCTGCCTGCAGCCGTGGCGCGGTTGTGCACCGATGGACTGAACAGCGACGCACTGAATGCCTTGTGTGTGTTCATGGGGCAAGCGTTGCAGTCTGGCACACAACAGGCCCGCAGCAGCTTCAATGAGACCCTGCAGGCGTTCCGGCTGCCCAGTGTGCAAGAGGGCGCAGCGGGTGGGGGTGACGCCTCCGCCAGCGCCGTCATCCAGCAGCAGCTGCTGCGGGGGGTGCCAGGGGAGCCCCTGCAGGCAGTGGACGAGTCCCTCGTCACGCTGCAGGTGACACGCCGATTCACCCCAGGGGATGTGGTGGCGGTGAGCCGCGCCCTGGTGCAGACCCAGCCCGCGTCGGCGGCGGGGGGGGGCGCAGGGAAGGTGTACGGGCGAGTCACTGAGGTGTCAGCCGGCGGCGATGGGCCCATCACGGCGCTATCTGTGGATATGGGCCCATTGGGGATGGCACAGCTGCGGTCTGACCAGGTGTTTGTGTTTGCGGCTTCCAAGCGCTCAGGTGCTGCCGTGCCCGCTGGTGCTGCTGCCACAGCTCCACTGCCCGCTGCGGCGGACAAGCCCCCCCCTGCTGCGGACAAAGTGCTGCCCCCTGCCGTGCCAGGCGGCGCACCACAGACACAGGGTGCTGCGGAGGCTTCAGAGCAAGACCTGCTGCTGCAGGCGCTGGCAGAGCTACGGCAGCTGGCTGGGCTCGGGGCAGCGCCTGCTGAGGCAGATGCCGTCAAGGCCGTGGCCAAGCACCGAGCTGCAGCTGCGGCCGCCGAAGCGGAGGTGACACGCCTGCAGGAGCGCCTGGGACAGGCCACGCAAGCCGCTGCAGAGGCGCAGGGCATGGTGGCGTGCGGTATTTGCCAAGACGCGGAGGTGGACCACGTGCTGGTGCCGTGTGGGCACACCATCTGCGGCGGCTGCCTGCAGCGCATCGCACAAGACAAGTGTCCGTTCTGCCGTAAGGGGCTGCAGCACAAGGTGAAAATGTACCACCCATAGGCCAAGGCTTCAATGTATCATTTTTTTGCAGCGTAGCCCATTTACTGTCGGGGCACCACAGGCTTGTTGAGGCTAATCAGTGTTGCGAATCTGCTGCACTACAAGACAAATAGGGTTGCTGGTTTGGGTGGTGTTGAATAACACCGTTGGGTGTGCGCCCTGTGCTGCTGGGGGGCTGCTGCCCTCCAGCCAGACACAGTGCGCGGGGGGGCAGTACGCGCTTAGGCGGAAGTGAACTTGGTCACAGCCTTGGTGCCCTCAGACACTGCGTGCTTGGCGAGCTCACCGGGGAGCACCAGGCGCACGGCAGTCTGCACCTCGCGGCTGGACAGGGTGGCCTTC
>Ga0307982_1000774_pt1 | contig 25466 bp, 6 predicted proteins | sample OrgLakmetagen989_FD_201847 | JGI IMG/M metagenome (GOLD analysis project Ga0307982, IMG submission 201847) | Saline water microbial communities from Organic Lake, Antarctica - #989 | ecosystem: Environmental > Aquatic > Non-marine Saline and Alkaline > Saline | place: Antarctica: Organic Lake...
CGAAGTGGGAGGGGTACCTTCGCTCGTCGTTTGTTTTTTTGGGCCAACTCTGCGCATTTGAAATTCTGCATACTTACTTCGCTGTGGTCACCCCTTTCCAGAAGCAAATTTGATTGGATGGCGGTGACATCGCTTGGAAAGAGCCAAGGCTTGGCGGGAGGATCAAACGATTGGGCTGACCACTCTGTCGCAAATGACTTTGAGGGAGCCTGTACCTTTGTTGAAATCGCCCTGAGAAAAGATGCCATGTCAATTCGAGACGAATCCGCAGATGCAGTCCGTGTAGCATGTGAATCTGCTGGAGGGCGCGAGCTGGCCGTGTGTACATTCCGAGCAGAGGAAAGCACGAAGTCTTCTCTTCACTTTGGGTCAGCCCAGCTACATGTTTGGTTCGGAGACAGGCAGAGTATCAGCATTGTCGCTCCACGTTATGCATCAGAGCTTTTTGGGGGCATTTCACGGTCAACATCCTCCATGCTCTTGTCAGCTAGTCGAGCAGCACTCAAAGAAGTGTCTGATCATTTCCCGCAAACTGCTTCGCTGGTGCTCTGCCCCGTGTTGGAGCCATCCAGGCAGCTATTTTTTGGTACTGGCGCTGTAAACACACCAAAAGGGGGCCCGGGGGTTGCTCTTCTAGCAAGCATAGATTCCAGGGCTTCACCAGAATGGCTGCCACGTTGTGGTCTGTGCCCTGCGCCGGGCTGCCTGCAGACATGGCTGTCTCAGAAAGTCAACAGTGGACTGCGCTCCACATCCCCGGGTCAAACACACATAAAGCACACTGCTGAGGTGGCATGTTCCTGGAAGCTCCCTGTTCGCGCCCTGCTCCCAGCTGTGGACGGATCGCAGCACCCAAACCTCCTAGCCGACAGTGCACCAATTCGAGGAGTCACCAGCGACAGCCGAAGCGTGCTGGCCCATTGGGCAGGCGCTGTACCTGCATGGCAGCGAGAAGTCGCTAGCCACAAGCCCATTTGGCAAGCAGCGGTTGCCCTGGGCAGCCCGGCGGTTGCCTGGGCGCTCCGGGAGTGGGGGCGTTTGCTGCTGGCTGCAGACTCCCAGCTGGCGCATTTGTTTGGCAGCAAACGCAGTCCTGCCGACACTCTTGAACTGCATGCGCTATGGTCGTCTCAATCTACGGGGGGGGGGGCTTCCACCGGGGCTTCCGTTGGGGGTTCTTCGCCCGACAGCCCCCTGCACCCAGAGGCTGCAGCAGACCATAGCAAGTTTAACGCAGCGCTATGGACAGGCTTATCATCTGCAAACGTGCTCAGTATCACGGCTACCTGGCCAGCACAGTCCTGCACAAGCCGTGTGGACGCTGGGGGGGAGCGTGGAGGAGCAGCTAGCACCCGATGGAGCCCCAGTGTGTCTTACGCCTCTCCTACTACACTGGGCGTGCCACAAGAAACGCCCCTGTGGATGTCATGCAGAGTGGGCAAGACCAGTGTGTCTGACTGTGCCCTGGCGTATTTGGCTGGCGGCCTGCTGCAGGACTGCCATCGAGCTTTCTCGCTGCTTGCACGAAGCGGCACCGCTATAGACGCTAGCAACAGCAACGGCATCACTATGCTTGATGTGGCGCTAGCAGCAGAGGCCGAGCTCGCCCCTCAGGACAGGCGCGCGTACACAAGGGCTGTAGCCGAGGCCGGGCGCTCCCCCTCCACGCACAGCAGTGCGCCTGGGCATGCAGGTAGCCACACCCCCACAAAGGGAACACTGGAGCGACTGGAGGATGCACTGGAAGGCGGTACAGGCTCCACCCCAGCTGCTCTGCGTGTATCGCGCGTGCTTGGTTCCGCACTCGGCGGGGCTGCTCGCACACTGGTCGCTGCGACCAGCGGTGCCGCCTTATTGCCCCCAGCGGTAGCACTTCAGCGCCTGGTAGACGACATTTTTTGCCCTGCGAGAGTCGGAGGGGGGTTTATGCAGGGGCTGGGGGGGGATGACAAGGATGCTTTGCAGGGGCAGCCATGGGGTGTCAAAGGGGCCCCTCCGATGGGGCTCACAGGTAGACTGGCCATGGCTGCAGCAGCCTTGCCAGGCTTGAGCTCAGTCGCCATACTGTGGCGCATGGCGGTCGCCTCGATGCGTGCACGCTGGGATGACGCAGCCCCCCTTCCTCACATGCCCACCCTTGGCAAGGGGGGGGGTTCTGCAGGCCTGCCCCCCCTCCCAGATCACACTGCCTGCCTGCTCCATCAAAAACTCCAGCTGCTTCAAGCTTGCATCGTGCACCGTGCCGCACTCCGAGCACAGCACGGAGTTGTGCGGCAGGGCCTGTCGGCAGCGGAGGCCAGCGGGGACAAGCCTGCAGACGGCAGCAGCACCGGCTCTGCTGAGGGCTGGGACATGGATTCAGACAGCGATTCAAGCCATGGCACAGGCTCCTCTGCGGGAGATGAGTCTCCGACGGCAGGCGGTGGGGGGGGTGAAGCCGCTGCTGGGGCCCCCAAACGCAGCAGCCCCGCCAAAGACGACGGAACACAGAGTCATGCGCCCAAGGAGACTCAAGATCAAAGCACCTTGCACACAGTGTTACCCGGAATGTTTCTGTGCACTTCTGGCTCGGCCATGTGTGCACCAATCACGCTGCCCGACGCCGCTGAGTACGGCTGTGAAGACTCCCTGCTGCAGCAGGCAGCCTTGCTAGCCAGGCTAGGTGCTGGCGCAGACGGCGCCAGAGTTCGTGCTCGTCTGCAAACTGCCGGTTTGCGCTCTGACATGTCTGCTTTCAAGGCAGCCAACCCAGGCTGCTCTCTGGCTGACTTCGTACGGTGGCATTCCCCCAAGGACTGGGAGGGCGACATTTCTTCACACCCTGCCATGGACACCACTGCAGGAGGCGTCTTCGTCACAGTCAAGACAGGCACCAAGCGCCTAGTGACCCAAGCTGCAGACCTGCCTGCATCTGAAGCTGCCAAGTGCACCGCGGGGAACTTGAGTGCGAGAATGCGGGGGGGGAGCACCGAGGCTACACAACACACCCAGGATGGCGGCGAGGGGTCTGAGGCAAGCAGTTCCGATGCAGCGCCTTCGCATGTTTGGCATGTGGCTTGGGCAGATGCACCCCCCCTCTGTGCGAACCAGCAGCCCCCCCCCATCGATGTCACCGGCGAAGGCGAGAAAGTGCTGCATTTCCTTGAGACCATTCCACCTGCAGAGCTTATGGTGCAATTATCCGCCCTGCAACTGCAGTGCTCCTCATGGCTGCTGCGTTGCGCTGCCGACGGCATGCTTCAGCTCGAGGCCCCAGCTGAAGTGGAGCAGCCAATCTCCGGGGGGCAGCTGCAGCTGCCTGATCCCGAAACCATTGCAGCTACTGTTCTGAAGCAGTTTTCATCATTACAAAGCACCGTGGATCGTGCATCTGCACTAGCGGCAGACGCCGTTTTGAACAGCGCTGTGCAGGGGGTGATGGGGGGGGGAAGTGCAAATGAGGGTGCTGCGTCGCCAGTGGATGTAGCTGCAGGCGACATGCAGCGAGCTCTTGCCGCCATGGGAGACTGTATCCCACACCTGGCTGACTGCGAGACTCAAGTAGCTCGCCTTTCCACGCTGCTCACTGCCCTTGCGGGGGGCATACCTGCGGGGGCTGCGGCCGGGCTGGTTGCTTTTTCAGCCGCCATGCTGGAGCCAAAGACAGTGTATCCCACCACAATCACCCACCCCAAGGCTCAGCACGAGCTGATGTGGGCGTGTGTGAACCACGCGGCTGAGGCCGGCAGCGCAGCCAGGGAATCCAGGCGACGGGCCCTAGCCGCAGCTGCCGCAGAGGAGCAAGCAGACAGTGGACAGGACAGTGACGACCCCATTGTGCCTATGCCCCCTGCTATCCCAGCTCTGCCTGCCTTGCACGCTCTGCCCCCGGCTGAAGCTGCCGAGTGGGTGAAGGGCCGGCTGGCCAGTCTTGGCAGCCGCCAGTCCCCAGCCATGTGGGATGGCTGCAGCAGCTGCACACTGCAGCTACAAGATTCAACAAGTTTGTTCACGTCAGCTGCCTTGGGTGCAATGCGCTCTGCACTGCAGCGGGACTTGCACATGCAACGCCAAGAGGCGGGTGCAGCCCGGTGGAGCAACAGTGACGAGCCAAGCAACAGCTCCAGCACTGCACCCCAACCGCTGAAAGTGGAGGTCGTATGTACTTCCAACGAGCCTAGCACCCTGACTGGCAACAGTGCCCTCGGGGCGCCGCCCCTCCCAGCCAATGCTGTGCACCGGCTGTATGTGGAGGCAAAGCAGACAGCCGGGCAGCATGCTGTTGCTCAGCGAACCCAGGAGGAAATCCATGCCAGCGACAGCGAGCATGGAGGCCCTCAAGAGCACATGGGTTCGCTTGATGGTCTGCGCGTTGCCCTGGTGCAATCTCAGTGGCTTGCTTGACATGGCGTACTTGATGCGAAGGGGGCTTGTTGTAATTTCTGTACCAGCACTAAATCCATGCTATTCAGCCTCTTTTTAAATCAACTTTTTGAAATCAAGGCATTTATCACCTGTATCACCGCCGGACCAGGCATATTCGGCAAAACGACCGTGTTTCTCCCACCGCGAAATATCTTGCAGGCTCATTATGGCAAGTACAGTGAACTTGGCAGAAATCCAGGAATATTCAGACAGTCATGAGGTAAGACCACATGAGGCGCTCCATTTAGGGGATCGGCGTATTGGCACAGAGCTTTGTTAGCTTGTAAAGGGTTCAGCACGCCTTACCTCATATCATGGTCTGCTCGGCGCTGCTCCGAAGCAGCAACTGCCTCAAACACTGACTTGCAAGCTGCTCACAGGTTCTCCAGGAAAAGGTGTCCCAGTTGGCACACACAATCTTAACAGCTCAGCATTTTATCGCCTTCACTGGGGCGGGGTTGTCAACCGCAGGTACGGTCATGTTCTGCACCTGCCCATGCATTTGCGTTGCATGTGCACCGACCGAGGTACCTTCTTGCCCGATTTCAGCTGATATCCCAGACTACCGAGGCCCAAATGGAGCTTGGACCCGCAAGGCTCAGGGCCGCACCCCCCCAAAGGGCACATCATTTGCGTTGGCTAAGCCCACATTTTCACACCAACTCTTATCTCAGTGGGTTGACAGTGGGCGCTTGACTCACATCGTTAGCCAGAACGTGGATGGCCTGCACCGGCGCAGTGGTATCAAAGCCGAAAACATCAGCGAGCTGCATGGAAACTCCTTCTTGGAAAAATGCTGGAAATGCTCAGCGAGCTATTTGCGGGATGCACCCGTGCGTCAGCGTGGGAATGGCAGAAACGGTGGAAAATGCCCTGAGTGCAGCAAGCGAGTTCCTCACTTTTGCCACTGCACCAAAAGCTCATGTGGTGCTTGTGGTGCTGTGCTGAAGGACTCAATCATTCATTTTCGAGAAAACCTCCCCGAGGACGACCTGGACAGTGCATTTGAGCACGCGGAGGCCGCTGATTTGTGCTTGGTAGTTGGGTCGTCATGCCGGGTCACACCGGCTGCAGATGTGCCGCAGCGTGTCGGTGAACGAGGCAAAGCTTTGGTCATCATTAACAAGCAAGCAACCCCACTTGATCATTTAGCCTGTTTGGTGATTCATGCTGACATCGACGCGGTATTTTCAATGCTGCACGACAAACTGAGCGAGCTGGACGCTGCAGCTGAACTTGAGCGCAGCCCTGCCACCGAATCGAGCCCAGCTGACGGTACAAGAGTCACCCTGGCTATTGGTGATGCGGACTCTGCGCTGCACCCTATTGCTGTCCCACCGGGGCACAACGTCGCACAGGAGGCCACAGAGGAGGAGTGGGGCCTTGCCATGGGCAATACGCACGTGCAAGTGCAGGGTACAGGTGAGCAGCAGCCGGCCCACGAGTGGACACTCTTTTTGACTGCGGTTGGGGACTGTGCACCGGAGCTCTCAGCTGTTGTGCAGCGCTGTGACTTCCATTTACACCCAACTTTCCGGCCATCGTGTGTCAGCGTGGAAGCGCCCCCCTTCGCAGTCTCGCGCCGTGGATGGGGCACATTCACGGTATATGCTGACGTGTATTTCCACCAAAGCACTGGGCTGCCCCCCTTGCGCCTGGAGCACCCGCTAGACTTCTCACAAGACGAAGCAGTCAGCCCACCCCGCTCCGTGCAGTTTGAGGGCGTAGCAGGGGCCACAACGTGAGCGTACACAAATACACATTCAAATTAATCCAGTGAGGTGGCCAAGAGGAGCGCTTGACCTCCAGGTGCGCTGCACCCTGCGTGGTTATTTCTGGGGGGGGCTTCTGGGGATTCCACTGTGTGAGCTGGCCAAAGCTTGCCGCTGATTGAAGCCGAGGGCCAATTCTATTTGATAGTTCTAATCACACACTTTTCAAATCTTAAACTTGCCCAGCGCCACCTTGAGCAGTTCTTACACATAGATCAGCATGGCGGCTGCATCTGCGTCAGAAGCCGTGGACGAGAGTCTGTACAGGTGAGTTCTGTCAAGCAGAGCAGCTAGCTGCTGCAGCTGTGTCAACTCTCATTTTTTTTACGCAGCCGTCAGCTGTACGTAGTGGGCGAGAAGGCCCAGAAGAAAGTTGGAGTCGCATCGGTGCTGATAGTAGGCCTGTCCGGACTTGGCGTGGAAATCGCAAAGAACGTTGTTCTGGCTGGTGTCAAAAGTGTGACCCTCCTGGATTCGACACCTGTCACTTTGAACGACTATGGAACCAACTTCTTCCTGAATGAGATGCATATCGGCACAAGTCGCGCAACAGCGTCGTCAACTTCCCTTCAAGAATTGAACGGCTATGTGTCCGTCTCAGTTGAGGAAGGCCAGCTTTCTGCAGAGATGGTGGCATCACATAGTATCGTTATCATGGTTGATGCACACAAGGACATTTTGTTGCAAGTCAACGGCTGGGCTCGCGACGGAGAGGTATGTCCTTTGTTGGCGTGGTGGCTTGCTTTCCTGATGAATATCTGCGCACGTTCCTTCTTCACAGAGCAAGCTGATTGCAGCAGGTGCAATGGGAACTGTGATGTATGCCTTCAATGACTTTGGTTCCTCCTTTGTTATTCATGATCGCGATGGTGAGGAGGCGCGGTCTGGGCTGGTGCTCAAGCTTGAGATTGGCACCACGACGACTGTGCATACCGACCCAGACGCCAACAATGGGCTGCAGAAGGGCAGCAAAGTGAAGTTCTTGAATTTGGTGGGAACTGAATCTCTCAACTCCACGTCCGAATCAGCTGACGAAGGCCCGTTTTTCGACGTGGTCGATGCCAGTGCCACTAGCTTCACCGTGGCAGTGGACAGCAGCAGCATGCCAGCCTACGTGCGCGGTGGCTATTTCTACGAAGTGAAACAAGACTCAGTGGTTGAATACCAGCCTCTTGATTCTTTCCTCGGGCGTGTCGGCGACGCAGGTGTTCTCGAAGCTGAGAGCGTGTTCAACACCACCAACTTCGAGCGCCCAGCTCAACTGCACGCTCTGCTGCAGGGGCTGTGGGCTGCACGCCCAGCCGACAAGTGGGGCAGCAATGCACCAATTGTCGCGCCCGAGGCGGTGCTGCAGGCTGCAATGGACAGCTTCGCGGCGCCAGGCACCGCTCTGAGCGATGCCGACCGACGCACCCTGAGCAACGCGGTGGCCACCGCCCATGGACAAGTGGTTGCCACCGCCTCCATCCTGGGCGGGGCGGTTGCGCAAGAAGTCATCAAGGCTGCCAGTGGCCGCTTCACCCCCCTGAAGCAGTTCCTGTACCTGGACATCGCATCAGCACTTCCTGAAGAGCTTGCTGCAGACCGCCAGCCCCAGGGCAGCAGGTATGATAGCCAAATCGCGGTGTTTGGTGCAGCCATGCAGCAAAAACTGCAGGACTCCAAGGTTTTCTTGGTGGGCTCAGGGGCGTTGGGCTGTGAGTTCTTGAAGTGCTTCGCAGCCATGGGCCTGGCCTGCGGCGAGCAGGGAGAGGTGGTCGTCACTGACATGGACAGCATCGAGAAGTCCAACCTGAACAGGCAATTCCTGTTCAGGCCTCGTCATGTGGGCCACATGAAGAGCACCGTGGCCGCTACGGCCGCCATTGAGATCAATGGCGACCTCAAGGTGCGCAGCATGGACCAGAAGGTAGCCCCTGAGACGGAGGACATCTTCGATGCAGCCTTCTGGGAAGCCCTCACTTTCGTTGTGCCAGCGCTGGACAACGTGCATGCCCGCAAGTACGTGGACGGCAAGTGTGTGGAGCACAAGCTTGCGATGCTGGAGTCTGGGACGCAGGGCACCAAATGCCACACCATGATGTGTCTGCCGGGCAAGTCGGTGAACTACGGCTCTGTGCAAGACCCCCCGGAGCAAGGCATCCCCGTGTGCACCCTGAAGTCCTTCCCCACCCTGGTGGAGCACACGCTGCAGTGGGCACGGGACGAATTTGAGGCCTCCTTCCACAACGCCCCAGCAGAGGCCAACCAGTACCTGAGCAACGAGGCATACTACGAGGAGGTGTGCCAGCAGCGCAACGAGAAGGTCGTTCGCCTGCGGGACGCGTATGGGTCACTGGTGGAATACGCCCCCACGACCTTTGCAGACTGCGTGAAGTTTGCCCGGGTGCGGTTTGAGCGCATTTTCAGCCATAACGTGCGCGACTTGCTGCACCAGCACCCCCTGGATAAAGTGGACGACGAGGGGCATTCCTTCTGGACCGCGAAGAAGCGCCCCCCCGCCCCTGCTGATTTCAGCTGGGACAACAAACACCACCGGTCTTTCTTGGTGGCGGGGGCCAACTTGCACGCACGCGTATACGGACTGCCCACTGTCGCTGACTCCCCAGAGAATGCTGCAGAGTACGTTGCTGCCTTGGAGGCTGCGGCTGCTGCTGTGCCCACCTGGACCCCCAGTGGCACCCGCATCGCAGCCACGGAGGAGGAGGCTGCAGAGCTTGCAAAAGCCGCAGACGCAGCCGACGACCTGGATGCGGAAGCGGAGAGGCTGCACGGCGAGCTGCCTGCCAAAGATGCCTTTGTGACAGCTGCAGGGCTCAAGGCGTTGCTGCCGGAGGACTTTGAGAAGGACGATGACGGAAACCACCACATGGATTTCATTCACGCAGCTGGCATGATTCGTGGTATGCAGTACGGCATCCCCGAGAAAACCCGCATGGAGAGCAAGAAGATCGTGGGGCGCATTATCCCTGCCATTGCCACCACCACCGCCATGACTGTGGGCTTTGTCGTGGCGGAAATGTACAAGGTGCTGCGGGGTGCCCCCCTTGAGTCCTTCACGGAGTGGAACGCCAACCTGGCCATCAACTCCTTTGCGTCCTTCGAGCCGGACCCGTGCTCAGCTGTGGAGCTGAAGGGGGAGCGGTATACCCTGTGGGACACGCTGGACATCGGCGCAGAGGAGGGGGAGCCTGTGACCTTTGGGCACCTGGTGCAGTGGTTCAAGCAGCGGGACCTGCGCTTGATGAGCGTGTCCACTGGGGCGCTCAGTCTGTGGAGTGACGACTTGGAGGTGCCTGTTGCCGAGCTGGAGGCTGCCGCGGAGGGCTCTGACGCAGACTCTGATGCCGCCGGGGAGGTGGAAGAATTCACAGAGAGCCTGGAGGACACCGTACTGGAGGTGCTGAATGCAGACCCCGAGACAGCGGTGCCAGAGGGCACGCCGTATGTCCTGGTGCAGGTGGAGGCGTGGGACTTGGCGCAGGGCGGTGCCGACGAGAGCACGGCGGTGCAGGTGCCAACTGTGCGTGTGCTGCTGACGGACGCAGACTTCGAATGAACGAGTGCAGGTCAACTTGCTGAATTTATCTGCATTTTTCATCACTTTCCCCTTGTGGGGACCTGCTCTACATTCAGCCCCTCCTGCTCAGGAGTATGGGGGGCTACCCGAGGCGCTTCCACCCCACGCGCGGAAAGCTCGCCATCACCCTCAGCAGAGGAAGCATCCGATACAGAAGCCACTGAGGATGCCCTGCGGCGGGCTGCGGAAGTGCCGCCCCCCTTGGTTCCGCTCAAAGCACTGCGCATGAGTGTTTCAGCGGCACGCCCCACAAATGCCGCATTGGGCAAGCCCGAGGCTGCGTGCTGCAAGAGGTGTGCCATGTGCCCCAAGACGTCTCTTTGGGCCAATAGCAGGGAGCTGCTCAGAGGCACGTGTGGCCCGACGGGGGGGTTAGAATTTTCGAAAGCAGTAGTGCCAGTTGAGCCACCCTTGAGCACCTTCTGTTGCAGTGCAACCAGCCGCTTATTCAAGGATGAAAGCAATTCCGAAGAGCGCTGGGCGCGGCGCGCACGGGAGGCAGCACTGGTGCTGGCCGCCGTGGTGCCCTGGGCAGAGGTCACCCACCCACGAATCATCGCACGTTCCTCCAAGTCGAAGCCCCCCTTAACAGAGCGTGCACCACGCCACAGGGCATACACCATCTGCAGCGCTTGCTTGAGGGAAGCTGGGACACCGGGCACTTGGTCCACAGCGGACAAAAGCACGCCGGATGCCATGTTTGCCACGGGCAGTACCACTGCTGCCACAGCCTCAACAACATAGCGCTGTGCGAGGAACTCGGCGTGTGTGAGCGCACATGGCATGCCGTCCGAGCTGTGCCACTGCGTGTACGCATCGTCCATCGCACTCCCGTGTGACGGCATGCGTGTAGCGCCGGAGGACACTCGCCCCAGAAGCAGGCCCTGGGATGTGGGCAGGGCACCGCTTGCAGGTGCTTTGCCTGCCTGCACGGTACATGAGCGATGCAGGGCACGCAGAACCTCTCGTGCCAGCGCACCCATCGTGCTATTCCCCCCTGCAGCACCGCCCCCTCCTACTCGCCTGGGGGTTGAGCCTGTTGGGAGGGACGTCACGATCTTCAGAGACTCGCATGGGGGGGGCACGTCGCCCGCACCTGGCCCCGTTGGCTCTCGGATCTGGTGATCCTGGGGCTGACTGCGAGATCTCCGATGCGAGGCTGGCCCACCAGAGGTCCCATTCAGGCTTTCGGGCGATGGTGCCCCGCCAAGCCGGGAAGCCACTGAAGGGGAGCGGTGCTGTCGCGTGGCGGGCTGTGCGGGTGTGCGCGGTACGCCTGGGTTACCTGTCCCAGGCGTGGAACCATGCGCTACGCGCGACTGCGAGGGGCTTGCGTGGCGCTCAGTCCGTGCGGCGGGGGTGCTCGGCGCCTTGGTGGCCGCCTGCACAGAAGCCCTGAGTGCTGCTGGCAGCACCATACCGGTACCGGGGCTGTGCTGCGTGCCAGTTTGTGTGGAAGGCTGCCGCGCTTTCTGCTGTGTTTTGGTGCGGATGCGGTCTGGAACCATGGGCTTGTGCAGTGCGTTATGCTCGCGTGCGGACGGCGCAGCAGCAGCCGTGCCGTGCAAATGAAGCAGCACTGGGGCTGTGCTTGAAGTGGGCACCATGAGAGGACACCCTGCCGCAGCAACTGCCACTGCATTGCTTGCAACTGAGGCTGGGGTCAACTGTGTGCTGCACTTCACGGCATCCCATGTGACGCCAATAAGGCCTGAGGTGCGAGCCGCAGCCAGGACTGATGGCAGGCATGCCGACACTGCCGGGGGGCAAGCAAGGACACCCGCAGAGTTATTGCCAGTGCCAGCATTGCCTTTGGTTTCATTCAGCATGCCCACTAGCCGGGGGTGCATTGGGCTGACAGAGCACGATGAGGGGTGGTGCAAGGGGGCAAAACCTGTAATCGCTGCAGCAGCAGCTTGGCTACCCATGCCGGCTGAAGCTGAAGGCGTGCTCAACTGCCGTGCAGCTGCAGCAGCCAAATTGTCTCCCCGCCGAAGGAAGTCTTGCACCCTGCTGGCCCGCCGAGCACCGCCGCTGGAGGCAGTTTTCCCCACCGCAGCTGCAGTGCGGGCGTCTTGGAGAGCTTGGCCAGCGAGCTCACCTGGGGACAGGAAAGCAGCTCCATGCTGCCTGGACTGGTTGATGAAACCGCCTTGATTCAGCGTCACGCCAGCCACAGACCACAGGGCATGGGTCAGGCGGAGAGCCAATGCAGATTGCAGGGCACCCAGGCGACGCACCTGCGCTGATCCAGTGGCGCGGTAGTGAGAGACTACCTGCGGATCACCAAGTGCCATCAAATCCATGTAGCCCGTGTTGAGCCTGATTTGTGCGTCTTCTGCTTGCTTCACCAACGCCGACACATGGGCAACAGCTGCAGACATTGAGGTGGTGAGCAGCTGCACCCAGCCGTTAGGGGTGCCACAACCCTGCACAGCGGAGGCAGTGTGCACTGCTGCTGCCAGCGGCGAGTAGCTGACGCTGCCAAACATGGCCACCCGTGCGTCAACCACACACCTCCATGCAGCGGACAGCCTGCCATTGACGCCTGATTGGAACAGACCATGGGTGGTGCGCTGCACTGCCTGCTCAAGCACGGGGCCAATATCAGCTGCCATGCCTGGAACGTGTTGTCGCTCAGAATTGGTTGCACCCCGCACTCTGCTCCACTTATGTGCGGGGGGCAGCAGCGAAGCCCACACATGGGGATGCACTGCGCCAGGGACAGGCGTCTCCATAGAGGCCGTCTCCAGCACGCCTGTCAGGGCATCGTCCACCAGTGAAAGCAGCTGCAGCGGATGAGGGACCAGTGGCTTGGGCACGGTAAGGCTGTTGGGGCCAGCGGTTGCTTCTGTGGCTGTCGGACTGAGAAACAGATCCATCTCTGACTGGCCATCTAACTCAGCTGGTGTACCGCTGGGGTGTAAAGAGCCAGATGGCGGAGTCCCAGCTTCGCTACCACGACTAATTGGACGGCTTCCTGTGCTACCGCGGCTGGACGGGCGCTGCCCGGCACCTGGAGACATATATGCAGTGGCTGCCCGCCGACGAATGGATCGCTCCTCTTCAAATACAGCTTCATGATCGCGCTGCACCTCGGCAATCTTCTGTAGCACAGACAGCGCATGCGTGATGTGTCCCGCTAGGGGGCTCAGCACGTGCGCCTGCACCCACCCGGCGCCCATGGCATACTGAGTCTCCAGCTTGTCTTGTGCCCATGCACGCATAACCACCCACGCAACATCATCCACACTCACCCAAGTGATGCTGCCCTGTGCATCTGTAAACATTCGTCCTACAGCCGCAGCATCTGCCTCAGAGGGGTCTGCAGAAGACAAGGGGGGTGCAAGGGGGTTCCCCAGCTTGCCCTCCGATGCCGCAGCCGTCTCGCCTGCAAACGCAATGCCTTGCAGGGCCTCCTGTAGTTGCCGAGCAATGCCTTCTCCCTTCCCATGAGCACTTCCCAGCAAGGGCGCCATGAGCGAGGCCACCACAGCTTGGGCTGCACCCAGTGGCACCTGACCCAGCGCGCCTGTGCAGGCGTACTGCCCTGCCTCGATCTCGGCAGGTGAGGGAAAGTACGCGCCAGGAGCTCCTTCACGCCCGTTGCTTGTGTCAGCACCCCCATTCAGTGCTGCATTGGAGCCCAGTGATGAAATCTGGAGGGGCTCGTGGGTGGCAGTGGCGATGGGATGGGGGCCCTTGTCTATGCTTGAGGGGGGGGTTGCCCCACCCCAACACACAGGCAGCGGAAACATGGTATGTGCCACATCAAACTGGGCAGCATGCACCTTGGCGCGGGGGGTACCCCCCCCTGAAACGCCAACGGGGCCCTCCTCCCGTGCATCAAAGGATGCCTCCGAGGCGCCCCCCACAGACGAGGGGGAGCGTGGCACGTCATCCGTACTGTCATCATGTCGGCCACTTGCGCGCAGAGAGAATCCTGGGGTAGCTGCGCCTCCCGTTGAGGAGGGTGCTGCCACCCCGCTCCAGGAAATGCCAGCCCCTACAGCTGCCCGCGAGACTGCGGCTCCGTGGGCGTGCAGCAGAAGCAGTAATTGCCCGTAGAACACCAAACCATCGTCACACGCCATCTCACGCTGCAGTTCCCACTCTCTGTCTTGGGGAGTCAGCACCGGGAGGGCGTTGCCATCCGCACCAATGCCACCCTGGTACCACGGCTCCTGGCGCTTTCCCTGTCGCTGTGCAGGCGAAGCTGGGCCTTCAGCATCGCCACCAGCGGCTGCAAGGCGTGACTGGGCAGTGTCCAGGGAGCGAGCTGCCAGAGGGCGGTGGGGGACTGCGCTGGGCCGCGTAGCCCCCGTAGGGGCCATCCACCAGGCCCCTGCTTGGCAGCTCCACGAGGCGAAGCCCTGCCCAACAGCGGCTTGGGCCACCCCCGGCAGTGCATCCAGGGTGATGCTGGACATCTTGCTGTCCTCCTTCGAGGCAGCCTTTGCATCAGTGGCTCCGCTGGCTTTGCTTGTGCTTTCATGCGTCGCACCCATCAGCCGTGCGCGTGTCACCACGTCCTTGTGGGCATCGTCTAGCTGACGCAGCGGCACAAATGCACGCACACCGCTGGCCACAAGGGCATGCGGTAAGGCAGCGGTAAGCGCTGCTCCTCCCCGTAAAGCGGGGTGGAAGTCCGACGGCAGCCGCACAAACGCTCCCACGCTCAGTGCTGAGCCATAGAACGTGCTGCACCAACTGCGCCGCCATGCGTCCCACATATCACCTGGGCGCCGTGGAACCCCGCCTCCGGCGGCAAGGCCCAATGGTGTGGCTCCACCAGCGGCAGCATGGGCCCACCCCAAGCCGCCCAAGCTGGCTGCGGCTGCACCCGAGCTGGAATTCAGGACGCCCTCCCACACACCCTGCATGGCCAAGTCCCCAAGGAGAGGGTCATCGCCATGGGAACTCGGGGACCTGTCCACTGGTCCCGCGGCTCCACGGGTTGCCCCGAACTCGTCGTGCCGTGGGATGTTTCCACCTACAGCTTTTCGCAACAGCCGCAGATCGGCAGGGGACCCCCCTGCACAAGAGAACCCCCCATCTGGTCGCGGGGCAGCAACTACCGGAATGCCGCAGAGCACTGCAAATACACGCGCCCGCAAATGATGAGGGGCCCAATGACGTACCGATCGATACAGAGCATGCTCCAAAGCATCCACCACTTCACCATGGGCTGCACCGGTGGCGGAGTGGTGCGCCCACTGCGCTGCTCCTGCAGCGTGGTGGAGCCACCAGCGCACAAATTCAGGCAAGCTGCTGCCCATACATTGTGTAGCTTCTGCAACCAGTCCATCAGCGGATGCGTTTGCAGCTTGACGTAGGCGCTGCAAGGTGGGCAGCGCCGAGGCACTGAACATATCCCCCAAAGCACTGTCGCCTGGAGCGTCCCCAGGCTCTGCCATGTTGCTTTCTGGGCTCCATTTGAAGGTGACACGGCTGCGGCGAGCAGCTGCCAGCAGCGAGGCAAGCGTGCTGGGTGGATCTGCACCGAGAGAAGGGTGGTTGCTTGCAGAGGCACTCACGCCTGATGCAGCGCTTGCACCCGATGCAGTCGACAGCTCGCGTTTTGTGAGGCGAGCCCAGGAATCCAAAACACCGGCCAGCACATTGAGCATTTCCACCGAGGAAAGCAGCGGGAACTGTGGGCTAGTAGAGGCTGCAGTGAGCTGTAGCGAAGATATACGGGCACCTCGGATAGAGGTGCCGCCTCCGCCGCCCGGGGCACCCCCCCCATGCGAGGAGGACCCCCCCCCCGCAATGTCTCCATCGAACAGCAGCTGAGATGCTGCTGCACCAGCCAGCACGATGCTGTGCGAGTACTGTTGCAGCTTGTCTGCCACCTGTCCCGCAGCATCAGACGCTCTGGCTAGAGCAGCGATGTACGCCAGCGGGGTGGAGCGCTGCGCGGGGCTACACTGGGCCACCTTGCGAACGGCCATGTACAAGATACGGTACACATCACGTGGCAGTCCTGGAGGGGCAATGGGGCCATGCCCTGTGTCTACTGTCTGCGCATACGAAGGCGCCCCCACGCAGCCTGCCAGCAGCTGCCATGTCCTGCCTAGGGCAGCCTGTGCCTGGGTGTGCGCAGCCGCATCGGGTGCACCGCGTTCGCCGCTAGAAGCAGGCAAAGAGACAACTGCACCAGATGGAATTGCACCGGAAGTTGCCAAGCTTGAGTCCCCTCCGCCTGCAGCCCCCACAAGGGCAAGTCCGGGGGGGGGTACGAAGGCCGAGCCGGCAGACCGAACCACCCGCCGCACACCACCGAACAGGTTGGAGCGGTTCAACCCCGCCTGTTTTCGGCGCAGAGGAGGCACCCCGGAAGGAAACAGTAAATGCTGCCGCACGGCCCGCTGAATGCGAACCACAGACACACCTTGCATGACGGCGGCGATGCGCTCGGAGGCAGTGGTCGCACGGTGCAGCTGCACAATGCTTGAGCTGGCCGCCACGGTGCCAGACGGAACCCCCCCCCAACCAGCTTCCAGCGGCATGCTTAGTGATGCCCCTAGTAGTCTGGCCCCCAGTGGCGTGCTTGCCCCCGCTGCACTCGTCACGCCAAGGAGCACCTGGAGCAATGCGGCCACGAAGGAGGGGTCGCCCAAGACAGCAGCCGGACTCAGCTGTGTTGCAGCCAGTTGACTGCGCAATTCAGACAAATGCAGCGAGCCCCGTGCCAGCAAGTGTGTCAGGTCAACCGTAGCAGTGCCGCCCACGGTGGAGGGGGGTGCGGAGATCTGCACTGCCTCCCCTGCCCTGGGGCTCCTCTCGGCAGAGGCGGAACCTGCTTTTTCACCACCCGTGCTGCCGCGCCTACTCCGACGCTTGCTTTTGCTGTGGCGTCGCTTGCGGCTGCTTTTGGCTTCACCGCTGCCTTCTTGCGCCGGTGAAGGGGCCTCAACCAGCACTGGGCGAAGGCGGCAGCGCTGAGTTTGTGGGTCCACTGTAGAGCTTGCTTGTAGGCTGTGGGAAAGGGAGGACTTGGTGGCAAATGAGCCCCCCTTCACCCCCTTTGCCAAAGACACCACAGCGGGCGCATCATCGTCACCTCCTTGCACAAGCGAATCTACCAGCCAAGCCATCGCAGACATGAGCCAAAGGGGAGCTCCTGAAGCAAGCCACAACGGGCTCCCCACAGGTGTGGCAAGACACAGACTGTGCAGTTTGCGCAGCGTTCGGTTTCGCTTCATCTGTGCGCTGGTGAAGGAGCCATTTTCTGAGGCCAGCAGCTCATCGAACACATTCAGCACATGGGATGCCCCAGCATGGTGTGTGGGGTCAGTAAGTGTACCTCGACAATTTTTCAGTGGGCTTGAGGCTGCGCCAATGGGTGTCTCTGCGCCCGCCCAGGCTGCAGTGCGGGTGACGGCGCTGGAGGTAGCGCCATGCGCCACCACGGCAGTAGAAGCCAGCGCCAGCCGCGTGCCCGATTGGCGCAGGAGCGCTGCGGTGGGCCCACTGCTCTCCTCGCGTAGCATGGACTCGAGCGCCTCGCACTCCCGCTCGACACTGCCCACCCATGCTGCAGCAGCCCGCACTATGGCGAGGGGGGTTACGTCACTGGCACCCCATGCGCCCCCCTGGGCAACAGCCTTGCCCACATGCTTCGCCATTGCACCCAACGCCACCTCGCCGACGCCCTCGCGTGCTTCTGCTCGAATGTGCAGCAGGGTGAGTAAGTACCGCCGGTACGCCGGCAGCACCCGCAGGCCGTCCCTCACCCGCAGCATTTCAATATCATCCTCGTTCACTCCGATGCCAGCTGTAGCAGGGGCGGTTGTAGGGAGGGGTGTGGACCCCCCCTCCTCTTGCCCCTCTTCGCGGGAGTCCTCAGCTGAAGCAGAGGAACCACCTAGGGACGCGAACGTGCCTGCCCGTCCACGGCCTGCAATGCCCAGCGTGCCAGACACTGCATCATTGCCTTGTGGCGCCCCCTGCAGCCGCTTCAAAGTTGCCCGGGCCTCTTGAGACAGGGAACTGATGGAGAGAACCGAGGTGTCCCCCAGGTCCCCGAGCAGCGCCCACCAAGATTCCGGGGTGGCGGTGCCCACAACAGTGGACGCAAGCGGGTCCAATGCTGCCCGCAGCTCCGCCCGCACCCGCGCCTGCATGCTCCCCGCACGAAGCTGAGCCGGCAGGGGCAGCGTGGACAGCCACCCCCCAATGTCGTCCGTCAGCATCCTGTAACGCGAGTTAAGCGCATGTGCAAGCGATGCACTGGCGGACGCAAGCAAAACAGCCTGGGCTGCAGCCGCAGTGCGCTCTCCAGCGGCAGATGCGCTGGTTTGGCGGACGGCTCGGGTTGGACTGCGTGAGTCAGACACCGCTTCCAGCCCCCCCCCTGATTGAGAACCGCCCCCCCCTCGAGCCATGGCGATACCAACATCTACCTTCAGGCCTGTTTTAGCCTGTGAGTGCACTGCAGCCGCCTGCCCCCCCGGGCTGCCGCCAGAGGCATGCGAGTGGTCCGCTTCGCCATGGTTGCGCTCTGCCACCACCTCCGAAAGCAACAGCGCAGGGGAGGGCGGCAGCTCCTCACTGAGGGACAGCAGTCCACGGTGGGTGTACGGCGACAGCAGCAGGCTGCGAGTGAACACCTGGCGAGCTTCACATGCCGCCATGAGCGCAGGGAGGGTGACACTGCCTGCTCCCATCTGCAAGGCTTCCCGGTACACTGCTGCAACTTCCGCAGGAAGCAGCCAAGGGGCGATGCTTCGCAGCATCACACCCACTTGCTGCACATCCACAGTCAGCTGCACCAGAGCAGTGGCACTGCGGTCGCCGAGATCTGTGCTTCGGGGGTCGCTGCGACCTACCTGTGCAGCGTTTCTGTCTCCAACAGCCGCGATCTGTCCTACGGGGAGCAAATCAGACCGAGCCCTCCACAAGCGGGAGTCACGCAGAGATATTGGAACAGGGACAACCTCTGTTTTGCTGTCTCCATCCTTGAGAGGGGTCGCAGGGGGGTGGTGCCGGGCAGCCAGCCCGCTGCCATCCGGCGGAAGAGACGTCAGGCGACTCACCTGCTGCAAATCTGTGCTCTGGGCGGTGTCGGCACTGTTTCCCTTGCGTGTCGCCTTGGCGGCCAGAGCACTGGTGGCTGCCACGGTGTGCATAACGGCTGTGTCATACAGCACGCGCAGCATGGCACTGCGATGTGCCTGCTCCTGCCGAAACTCAACGCACCACAGCTGCAGCAGTGCAAACAAGTCGAGGCACGGCAGCGGTGCCGCGGCGTGTGCACGCTTCGCTCGCCCGCCGGTGCGGCGTGCCTCGTCGGCTGCAGCCCGCAGGGGGGAGTGTGTCTCAGGAGTGTCGCCTTGTGCGCCGATCCCTGCAGTGGGGCCGTACCTGCCAGCTGCAGCTGCTTCCTCACCACCCATATTCCGACGAAGAAACGCCAGACGAGCGCCTGTGGCCGGAACGCACAGAGTCAGGGCATTCCTGACGATGCGGCGGCGCTCTGCAGAGGGCAGTCGGACAAACAGACGCCTTGTTGCATCCACTGCATGCTGCGCCCAAATCCAAACATTCACCGGCACAAGCGCTGCAGCAGTGGCAGTGCTGGATGCAAGAAAACTTGCAGCCACTCGTACAGGCACGGAAGATGCAGCAGCCGCTTGCTCCGAGCTGGACAGCTTCACCCGGGTTCCACCAGGCCCCCGCCCGCCGAGCAGCTGAGCAGCCCCCAAGAACTGCGCAGTGCGCTGCATGCTGCCACCTTGTGCTGCTAGAGCTCGTGCTTGTGGCGTGGCGACAGTGTGCATGGCTGAGGCTGGGGGGGGGCGGTTGGCGCGCTTGCCGCGGGCAGCCCCCCCCCCTCCGCTGCTTTGGGAGGAGTTGCCCACTGCAAACCCCACCACGTTGTCAGACCTGCCTTGTTCTGGCTGTTCGGCCGCCCGCAGCGCATTGTCGACCACACTGCGCTCCTCAGATGCAGAGCTGCCTACGCCGCTGTAGCCGCCCTCAGCAACCGCTGCCAGCCACAGAACCAGTGGTGTTGTACCCACCGAGGCGCTGGAGGAGGCGTCGGGGCCCCAGCCTAGCCTCCCCATGGGCAGCACCCCCACCAATACATCCAAGGCATGCTGTGAAAAGGCCAGCTCGTCACTACCATGCCGCTCGTCCAGCCAATTGTACATGAGGGAGGCTTCAATGCTGCCTTGCTCGGCTGGCTCAGCCACATCGAAGCCAAGGTCATGGTCTGTGTACACTTTGGACTCCGAAGTCGGTGTTCCTTCCCCAGGGGAGGTGCCACTGCCGGCGCTGGCGGCTAATGGGCGGGAGGCGGCCTTGGACAAAGCCGCATACCCTCCTGACTGCCCGGCGTAGAAGCCGCGAGCCTGCGTCTCGAAGTGCACACGGGCAGAAATCTCTCGCACCCCATAGTACCATGCCCACCGTAAGTCGTCATCAGTGACTGGCAGGCCATCTTGCGTGCGCAACACGGCCAGTAGCGACCACACATCGTGAAACGCAAGTGTGGAGTCTGCTGCTGTACTGCCAGTACCTGCAGACTCATTGGTGCCTGCTGACACGACGCTTTCAGTGTCTGAAGTGTCGCTGCCACTGCTCGCATCCGACACGCGGGCAGGGCGCCGTTTGCCTCCTGGGGGGGCGTTGGAGGGGTTACGGGCCCCTGCTGCCTTCTTGTCGCGGTGGCGGTGGCGGCGGCGGCTGGAGGCCTTATCGGGCTGGGCGCCCGACAAAGCTATCACTTCAGCACGCTGTGCTACGTCAGTTGGGTGGCTCAGGCTGGCAGGCAGGGCCACGGCGTCACCCCCCCCCGCAGGGGAGCCAGCCAAGTGTGCCACCTGCGCAAGTGAGTCACGGCCAGACACCGTGTGTTGAACAGATGCCCGACCTGCAGTCAAGCCGCGCATCTGTCCTCCAAGGGGCCCCATATTGCCCCCCCGTGCCGCCCCTGTGACCCCCCTGCGCCAAGCTTGGGCCGCGAGCGAAGCTACGCTGTGGGTGCCCTCGGCGCCTTGTACCATGCTAGAGTTAGCTGCCAAGCTGCGTGCAGCTTTCAGTGATACAGCAGATGCAGTGGAGGTGCCCCGCGTGGCAGGCCCCGAGCCGTCGTCTGCACCCCCCCCCAACAGCACCGAGGGGGGCAGCATCAGCCCTGCAGCAAGAGCAGAGGCTCGCGCAGCCCCAGAATCAAACCACGCCCAGACAAACTCGGGGAATCGCTGCCGCTGGGCCCCACCCATCTCTGCTTGCGCGTCTGCTGCAGTCTTGGCCAGCAGCAGGGACCGACTCACCCAGCGCACCCATGTGGCCGACATGCGCAGGGGGGGGCGCGGCCGCCCAAACAGGCCCGGAAGCAGAGAACGGAAAACCAGGCAGGGCACCTCATGCGTTCGCTTCTGTGCTGCAAGCGCTGCCACCTTGTGTGTATGCACTGCCGCATCGACCACATCCTCCGACGGCAGGGCCAGTTGTCCCCGCAGGCGGCTGTAGCTGCCCCGTGTCAAAGCCAGGCGATGCACAGGGAGAGAAGAAGAGTCCCCCCCATGGGAACGCGGGAGCAGCATGAGTGCGTTCTGCACCGCAGGGCTGCCTGCTTCTAGCTCGCCCCCCCCTACAGTGGGTGCAAGGGGGTTCAAAAGACGCCCAGCATCCAGCTCGGGACTGCCCACTACGGGCAATACTGCGGGAGAGCTTCCCACGGTTGTGTCTCTGTCATCCAGGCGAGCTGTGCCTTCGTTGGAGCTGGCGTCTGATCGAAGGCTTGTTGTGGGGGCGGGGAGCAACTCCGCATCTTGTCGGGGCGAGGGGGGGTCATTTGCACCCCCTTGGCGCGCCTTAATTGCGTTGTGAGTGTGTAGAGCTTCTCTTTGCCTTGCCTCTTTGGCAAGCAGCTCATCTAGCAGTTCTCGCTGCTGCGCTGCCTGGGCCTTCAGTCGGGTGTTCTCGCTCAGCGCGGAACGCAGTTGAGTCAGCAGCTCATGCTCACGCTCTTTTGGCAACGACTGCTCCAGCTTCTGCTGTAAACTCTGCCGCTCGGCGCGAATTGATGCCAGTTGTGACCTCAAAGCACCCACCTCTGACCCCAGCACCTCCAGTTGTGTTTTCATGGCGCTTTTGTGCGAATCCGCCCCCCCCATCGCACGGGAGCTGCCTTGATGAGCACTTGAGTGCCTAGAAGAGTCTCTAGCGAGCGGAGCCAGGCGCGATGGCTGCGAAGAAGCTGCCCCGCCGGGGGAGCCTGGGTGCACATCCCCGTGCTGGGAGCTGGAGCTGTCTTGAAGCCCGGATATATTACGCAGTGCCACCGTAGCAGCGTTGGAATGGGCACGCTGCGCCGATTTCTGAGCATGAGCTGCGTCGTCCCGTGCCGTGGCAGTGTCCCGCAGGGCAGTATGCAGCGCCTGCAAGGCCGAGCACACTGCCTGCTGCATTTCAAGCACCACTTCGCCGGTGGTCGCGGCGACCTGCCGCAGCACAGAGCCTTGCTGGGCAGAAGACAAAGCCACTTGTGCAGCAAGATCTTCCGCAACACAGTGGGCCCACTTTGAGCGGAATCTAGCCCCTGCCCACTGCTTCAGGGCCATCGGCGCTGCGGCAGAGATCTGCTTGGCAGCCTGGGGCGAGCCCACCGCATCAGCCGTCACAGCCTCTACATCCTGCACAAGCGTGGAGAAATCACGGTCCAGGTGTGCCATCGAACTGAGCACTGCACCAGAGGGGGAGGCCCTAGCAGTGAATTCCCCCCCTGGCAGTTGCAGCACCTGGGGGGCGCCCGTCACGTGCACCCTGGCCAATGCGGAGGAGGCTCCAAGGATGGAAACGGCTTTAGTCACCAGGGCTTGAACATCGCTGCTGACGACTGCACGACCAAATACGTGGGAGCCCTTCACAGAGCGCTGACGACTGGCCTGTCCCGGCAGAGCCGCTGTGACAGCCTCCTCCACTGTGCGGCTGGGCAGGGGGGGCGAGACGCTGCGCTGCCGGGTGGCTGACTGGGCTGTGCGCAACAGGGAGCGTTCATTGCCGTTGGCGCGCTGCCGCGGGATTGGAGGGCTGAACAGCCCGTCGCTTGTTCCAGCTCCCATTTCCTGCAGCAGCAAGCTGGGGGCACTGTCGGACACAGCGGCTCGTGTGAGGCCAATGCGCTGCCCTCCTTGGCGCAGGGGTGGCACAAAGGAATTATTGGGCACCGTAGCACTGCTGCTGGATTTGACTGCGCTTTGCGTCGTGTTTGGTCGCCCCCCGTGCCTGGAGCTGGCATTGAAGGCACTGCCTGCCCCCTCCGCCACTGAGGGCAGGGAGGAAGAGCTGCCCAACTGGAAGTCCTGGAATGGAGCAAGTGTACGACTGACAGTTGGTTTTCTTGGAGGGGTGCTTTTGCCTGTGGGAGAGGCCAAGGTTGCAAACAGCCGTCTGGTTTGAGCATCATCAGCGTCGCTCGCGGCCGTTTTCAATGTTGCCCAGTCAACCCCTCTACGGGTGTTTGAAGAATTAGACAGTGAGTTGACCGCACTTCCAATACCATGTTCCACATCTTGAATCCCTTGATGCACCTGCTGCCGTGTAAACCCACTCATGTCCTTCCAGGCACTGGCTGCAGCAGATGCGGCAGCCTGCAGGTCTGCGACAGAAGGAGACCGCTCCACTGATGGAGGTACAGCCTCGGCATTATCGTCAGATGGAACACCTTTGCCTTGCTTGGTTTTCAGGCGTGCTCCAAGAGACGACATTGTAGTGGCTCTTGCGGCTTGCTCGCCACTTTGCAGCGGTGAGCATTCGCGCTGCGACTGGTTTCGCAAGCGCACCTCCGCTGCATGAACAAAAGCAAATCCACAGCATATGGCGCGGGCTCAAACTAAGAATTGCGTCAAATGAACTTTCTCACACCCTTGTAGTGTAGTCCACCATGGGTTGAGCATACTGGTGTGTGGTTTGGGGGCCAAACAAACATTGCCCCCACGCCTCTCGGGCTTATCATGTCAAGATCAGTTTCCTTTGGCACCACCAACCCCATTGTTCGTCACCGTTCATTTCATTGAACATGTTGGCTGCCAGTGGAGCCCACAGGGTTCTTGGCCGGTGGAGGCATGCTGTTCAGCCGGCAGCTGCTCTCCGTGCAGCTGCTCTGTCGTCGTACACCCCGCAGTTAGGTGGCAATATATCTTGGTTTCCGGGACACATGGCTAAAGCAATTGACATTGTTAAGTTGAAGGTTGCAGAGTGTGATGCGGTGCTTGAGGTTCGCGATGCCAGGGTAAGGTTTACATTCTGGAATCGTGAAGAAATGTCATCAATTGTTGTGAGCTTGTTTTTCCTCAGGTACCCCTGTCCTCAACTACTCCAATCATCAGCGACATCATCGGAAGTAAACCCCATACTGTCATTATGAACAAAGCTGACTTGGCGGCACCTAGGCTGCAGCAGGTGTGTCAAGCTACGCAGAATGCGCACGAACGAAGCACACTGTGCGCCCCGCAGCTTATCACACACCGGCTCGAAGCGGAAGGAAAGGACGTTACATTTTCATCAGGAACATCCAATCGTCAAATATCAAAAGTGGGTGCTGTGTCCGTCTCAAGCTCGCCGTGCGTACTGTGAACTTGTGTGCAGCTTCTAGCCAGGCTGCAGGAGGAGGCGATCGGGGCTCATCGCCCAGCAGGGACCGTCATGCTGGTCATTGGCATCCCCAACGTGGGCAAAAGCACCGTGATCCGGGGCCTGAAGCATGCTTGCGGCTTGGCTGGGCGCGGGAAGGGAGGCCGCGGGCCCACCAAAGGCCGCAAGGCAGGCGTCACTCGGTATGTCTCAGCGTTCGCTGTGTCCAAGGACCCTCCTCTGTATCTCATGGATTCTCCTGGCATTTTGGTGCCCAAAATCGAAGATATGCGACAGGGGGTGAAGCTTGCCCTGACCGGCGCGCTGCCTGACGCCGCCGTGCCCCAGGACGAACTGGCCCACTACCTCATTTGCCACGCCCGCGACACAAAGAGCAAGCAATTCAAGCGCGCGTTAGGCTTGCAGGAAGTGCCTCAAGACAGCTGGCATCTGCTGTCCAGCCTGGCAGAGCAGTGGGGGCTGCTAGCCGAGGGGGGTGTCCCCGACACGGATGCCGCGGCTCTTCAGTTGGTGACGTTATTCCGACTGGGCAAGCTGGGGCGGTACACACTGGATGGTGTGGATGCAGTTGCATTGTAGTGTCCAGAAGGGTGCTGTCATCTACTCAGCTTTGGGTGCGTCGTGTGGGGTCACTGGGGGGCAACAGGGGACTGGGGCATGCACAGTGTATTGGGGAAATGCACGGAATCAGCCGTCATGCAGGCAAACACTTCTCCGGCCTTGGCTAGGCATGATCATGACTGGGGCCGAAGGCTTTACTGACTCTGTGCTCGAAGACAGGTCAAGAGCACACCTGCACATCAAACGGTGCAAATTTAGGGTGCACTACCGGCTAAATTCCTGCGATTGTGCTAGCAAAATGCTTGTCTGCAACTCGCTCGTCAAAAATTCCGCCTGAATTGCTGCAGGTATGGCCCTGTCACCTGTCAGGTCCAGCAGCTCACGCACCACATCCAAGTGACCCTTCTGGCATGCCAAGCTAAATGCGTACTCATCCTTGGCATGCACATCCACACGGCGGTCCCCCGCCAGGCCCAGCAGCTCACGCACCACATCCAAGTGACCCTTCTGGCATGCCAAGCTAAATGCGTACTCATCCT
>Ga0307982_1000776_pt1 | contig 25396 bp, 14 predicted proteins | sample OrgLakmetagen989_FD_201847 | JGI IMG/M metagenome (GOLD analysis project Ga0307982, IMG submission 201847) | Saline water microbial communities from Organic Lake, Antarctica - #989 | ecosystem: Environmental > Aquatic > Non-marine Saline and Alkaline > Saline | place: Antarctica: Organic Lake...
CGCCTGATACAGCACTGCCTGCCAAGCCTTGGCCCACAAAGCATGCAGCACAAAGTAAAAGAAGTTGAGTTGAGAGCTTCATGCTGGAACTAGTGTCTGCGAGATACAGAAGGGAAAGTTCGATACTTCATCTCATGCAAGCTCTCTTGGTTTTGTTGTCGTTCACCTCGAGTGAAGAGCCAACAGAGCAGTATTTCACAGTGTGACACCAAGTATCGTACAAATACACTCACATGGCTCTCGATGTTGATCACAGCACTCAGCTTTGCAACAGCTGGATCACACGTGGCGGCGTGTTAGTCTATTGAAAAGAGCATTGGTAAAGCTGAACGCACCTTCGACGACCCCAGCGATGGGCCGGGATAGGAAAAGTTCAAATCTGAACATATTCGCACGTTGAGGGCACGCAGATTGGCATGGACAGCTCTCCGGGGGGGGGCTGTTCGGGCTTTGACTGCTGTCTGCCTCTATGTGTCGCATGCCAACCAGTAATACCGTCGCTATGTGTCGGCGAGTTGAGCAGGAAGAGGTTTAGAGGCACCGGCACGCACCGTGCATTCATTCAAGCCATTCATTCAAGCCACAGTGTTCAGCCTGTCACTGCTGTTACTGCAAGGGCTGCTGTCGGCTCGCCAAGTGGTCGCTGCCCAGGAAGCTGCCTTGCTCCCCCACTTCGTCATCCTCCTCTGAGCCGCCGATGGCAAAAGCGGGGGCAGAAGCAGGCTGCTGCGCACGACTGGTGCTGGTGCTGGGCTGGGATGCTGTGGGTCGCTGCGACCTGCTGGTGCTGCTGCTTGGGGCGCTGGAGTCGTCATCCAGAGTGTCCAGCTCAATGCCGGTGTCAGGCGAATCCCCGGAAGCAAGCAGGCTTCTGCGAGTGCAAGTACGGTGTGTTCATGTGCAGGCGGCAGCAGGACAGGGCACGTACGAGTACTGGGCATCAGAGCCTGTGTTCTGTTGGCCACCCTTGTTAAAGCTGCGTGCAATGGAGTTGAATTTGGAAGAGATGCCCGCTCCCATGGAAGACAGGCCTGATTTGAATGACTTCCATCCGCTGGTGCTATTGCCTGCAGGCTGTGGGGTATCAGCCCCGTGGCGCAGATGCTGCCCGGGTCTCAGCGCCCGAGGCGCCAGGGTGCCCTGTGTGCGGTGCTGGAAGAAGGCCTGCTCGGCCTGGACGTACTGCCGCAACTCAGGGTCATCTTGAATGGCCCGTACAAAGTTCTCGTCCTGAAAGAGCGCCTCCAGCTCCCGGTCAGAGAGGGCGCCGGGGTCAGCCACCATGGGCTGCTGCCCCTGCCGAGAAACGCTTGGGCGGGATTGGCGCGCATCAGATGCCAACACAGGCAAGGTGCCAGGAATTTTCAAGAAATCGGCTGGCAGCAACTGCCGCCACTGCCGGTCGGACCCGGGCACAACGACTTGTCGTGTGGACTTGCGGCGCTGCTGCCCAACGCTAACTCCGGGAGGCCTGCGTATCACTTTTCAATGTGCGAATGGATGCTCAAGCCCCAGACTGCATCGCTCACAAACTGGTTTCTTCCATTTGCAAAAGGGCTTCTGTTGTTGCCTCCATCTCGCCTCCTGCACAGCAAGTCGACGTGTGGCACTTTCACAGATTCTTCTTCATCACCACGCCTAGCGTGTTTCAACTCACGATGCTGCCGCAGAACATACTCAATGAGGTCTCTATCTTTTTCTGGGAACATAGACTTCAATGTGTCCAAAGCCTGGTTCAGGCTGACAGTAGCGGCGGCCATCTCAGGTGAAAGTTTGAACGAAGGTAGGTGCGCAAAACTCCAGCTGTTTGACTGAGGGAATGTGCACAGATTCTCACAATAAAAGGATAAATTGCGATGCCAAATAAAAATGCATTTGTTGCTAAGCCTGAGGTCCGTCAGAGATAGCCAAGCATAAATATGCAGGCTGCGCGTGGCACCCCCTGCTGCCCATCCTCCACGCTTAGTGCTCTTGACTCCACTGGATGCTCTTGAGGTCAATGCCGTCCTGCACCATTTCCCACAGGGGACTCATCTCTCTCAAGCGGGTGACGTGCTTCACACACAGCTCCACCGCCATGTCCACTTCCTCCTGGGTGGTGAAACGCCCGATGCCGAATCGGATGCTGGTGTGTGCCAAGTCGTCCTCCACCCCGATGGCACGCAGGACATAGGAGGGCTCCAGGCTGGCGCTGGTGCAGGCCGAGCCAGAGCTCACCGCAACGCTCTTCAGGGCCATCAGCAATGACTCGCCCTCCACGTACGCAAAGGAGATGTTGATGTTGCCTGCGTACCGCGCAGTCTTGTCGCCATTCAAGATCACATCAGACAGCTGCGAGGTGATGCCGTTGTACAGGCGGTCGCCCAGGGTCTTTACCCAAGCTGCATCATTCTCCATCTCCCTTGAAGCCACGTCACAGGCTGCCCCCAAGCCCACCACAAGGGGGTGAGGCAGTGTTCCGGAACGCAAACCCCGTTCCTGCCCACCCCCTGAGATGAGAGGCTCCATGCGCACTCGTGGTCTGCGTCGCACATACAGGGCTCCCACGCCCTTGGGGCCATACAGCTTGTGCCCAGAGATGGACAGAGCGTCAATGTTGAACTCGTTCACGTCCAGTGGCATCTTGCCCACCATCTGCGCGGCGTCGCAGTGGAAGAACACCTTGTTGGCTCTACATAGGGCGCCGATCTCCTTGAGGGGCTGCACGACGCCGATTTCATTGTTCACCCCCATGATGGAGACGAGGGCGGTGTCGGGGCGGATGGCAGCCTTCAGCTGCTCCATGTCCACCAGCCCGTTGCTCTGCACCCCCAGGTAGGTCACGTCCCAGCCCTCCTGCTCCAGCCAACGGCAGGAGTCAAGAACACACTTGTGTTCCGTGGTGGTTGTGATCACGTGCTTCTTCTTGTTGCGGTAGAAGCGGGCAATGCCCTTGATGGCAGCGTTGTTGCTCTCTGTGGCGCCTGATGTGAACACTACCTCCTTGGGGTTGGCGCCAATCAGGTCGGCGACTTGCTGCAAAAACAAGCGTGCGTGCGTGCGTGCGTGCGTGCGTTCAGGCACTGCTTGCTCACCTTGCGAGCCGTCTCAACTGCGCTCTCGGCCTCCCAGCCGAAAGTGTGAGTGCGGGAATGGGGATTTCCGTACTGCTCTGTCATGTATGGCATCATTGCGTCCAATACCCGGGGGTCCAGCGGTGTAGTTGCCTGCAAGGTGAAAAGCACACTTTATCGGCGCCCAGCTTGGTCGCGTTTCGTGCGCCACGCACTTGGAAGTCCAGGTAGGCAGGTCGTCCTTCGATCTTTTCGCCTTTGATGGAAAACCCAGGGGAATGCACAATGTCTTTTTGCATGCCAGCTAGTACTGATTCGGGAACAGGGGACTCAGCTTTGTACCGCTTGTCTGAGGATGGAGTTTCATGGGGCGAACTTGCCAGGCACGCGCCGTCAGGACTGCTCACCTTGAACCATTTGTTCGAAGCTAGTTGAGGAAACTGGCGCAGAAGACATACAGCGCACTGCCTTGCACGAACTGAGCGCGCTGCGCACTGCGCGGCTACCGCTGTTTGCTAAGCCTAGCATTTTGATAGTGTGTCTGTAGTCGGCGAACGAAACACGTCACCAGAAGCTTTTGTGGTCTGAGGGCTTGAATTCAGAAGGAGGAGCAGCGATTCAAACTTGCAATGAGCTCCATATAATAGCGCTCGTGATGCCTGCTATATATGTTTGCGTTGATCGCAATTCTACCCGCTGCAATTTGCCTTCTTGCTCTGACAATTACGAGGGGCCCCCTAATTGTGACTGTAAGCAGCTCGGTGCCGTGTTTCCTGAAAGGCTGCATGGAGATGAAAACTGAGCACCCACTATACAAGCATCGCCCAGCAAACCCCTGCATGCAGCGTGCAGCTGGCACGGCAGCACCTCAGCCTGCGGCACGCGAACAGCTGGGCCTGGTTGCCTGCCGCACCCGCACACCTAGTCACGAAACAGCCCCGGAAAGCACATGCAGGACATGCAAGCATCATTCCACGGCTGCGGCGAGGGCGCCAGCTGTGTTCCAGTCGTCCTCGTCTGCAGCAGCTGCATCTGCTGCGTCCAAGCCCCACTGCTTGGACAAGTAGTCGTCCTGCAGCACATCCCAGCCCTTCTTCTTGGGCGCAGGGGCGTCTTCGCCGGAATCTGCGGTGCTGGCTTTGCCCATGGAGGGCAGTACACCGGCCACCTGGTGCTGTTTGCGCAACAAGCTCATGAATGTGTCCTTGCCATCAGCGGCCTCCGCCTTGCCCTGGTCTGCTGGGCCGGACTTCTGATGTTGTGAAATTGCGTTGAACAAAGCAACCACGCCCTTGGTGGCAACTTTTGTCAAAGAGCGCTCATAGCCCTTCTCCAGGACGGATGGAGCAGTCAGGGCTCGGCGCCCAGCTGTGCCCTTTGCTTTTGCCCGCTTGCGCTCTCGCAGCAACTTTGCTTCGGCTTTGCTAGACTTCATGCTGCTTGTGTGGCGCTTCGCCATGATGGGGTTCTGCACTATTAAACTCGGTATAGCAAAAGAACAGGGACCAAGCAATTTCCGCACTCACCTTGGCTGGAAGCTGCTTTCCGAGCGTTTTTGCCACAGCACCGGCAAAAGCACCTGATGTTTTGCCGGCTTCATTTTGGTCGGTGCTACGCTGGCGCTTTACGCCCTTGCCTTTGGCACCTTTGCCTGACATGGCTGAAGCCCACGAGAGGTTGCTGAGATTTCTTCGCGAAGACAAAGTCAAATCTTGACCACGTTTCTAGAGCTGCAAGGAGAACAGATGAACGAAAAATGCAACACTCACAACTTGCTGAACCTGTCACAGCTTTCGCAGGACACAGCCCGATCTCGACATTGCAATATCCATGGACCCCTACAGCCAGTTATCAGTGACAGATAGACTGGGCTGTGTGTTGATGCCTAAGCGCTGTCACGTGCACCTCAAACCTGGCGCACAGTTCAGAGCAACGAAGTGTGTCGCATGTTCTCGCTGCTGACAGACTGTGGGCATCGCGTGATGAAGTCCAAATGTAAGCCAAAGTGCTTTTTGTTGAGACGTGCCCCCCCCTGCATATGCGAATGCATAGGCCAATCGGTGCTGGAACAAGCAGCTCACGCAATCATATGTTTTCAATGTTTGGACTCATTCTGATGAAAGTTGCGCTTACCTGCATAGATTGAGGCTGTACTTGGCTTGCGGAATTTGCCAAGGTCGCGGCCGACACTTCGCCTATCGCTTCAATGGCTGCAGAAGGTCGTTTTGGCAGTGAAAGCCCCCTGGGCAAGAGCAGAAGACGAATGCCAGACAATGTTCCCGCTGTTGTCCGTCCTGAGTTGTCTCATACAGTGCCACGGCGTCGACGGGAGCAGACGTCGCTTGCAGCAATCTCTGGGCATGAGCTGCTGACCATCTCACGCGCTGCGGAGCTGCAGCTGAAGGCAGACCCTGCTGGCATGATCAAAAAGCATGCACCACGTGCTACAAACTTGGTGCGAGCCGCAGCCAACAGCATTGACCTTTCTCGCATTCAAATGGCCGAGGAGCAGCTGGCCAGCAGCCTGCGAGCCGCCAGCGAGCGCCAGCCATTTCCAGAGCAGCCCACACACTCTGAAGAAATGGAAATCATGGCGCAGCAGGCCCTTATGGAAGAGCAGAATGTGCACAGCTCCAAGTACCACGGCACATCCTCCTGTGTTGTCAGCGATTTCTTCCAGGGTGACAAGTCTGGGCACTACGCCGCCCAGACCTTCTTCAAGTCACAGCGGCCGTATGAGGGCCAGATGGCAGTCATGCAGCCTTCCAAAACCACAGCGTATGGTAAGCGTCTCAGGTGATGTCCTGCGCTGCAAAGCAACCCGTGTTTAAATTGATTTGTTGTTCTCCTCCTATTGAGGGGTGCCCCCCACATCTTGGGCACAACCTAGGGGTACCTTGGGCACAGCCCGCACAGCCACATATTGCGCCTGTGGCAAAATTTAGCGTGCAGCTCCCGGAGATGCCACACCCCCGCTGCCGGCAGCCGCCGCAGCGGCAGCCTGGCTGGCCAGGCCGGAGGCAATCAGCGTCAGTCGCCCGGAGCCCGCCAAGCTGCTGGAGAACTTCAGAGAGTTGTCCACAATCGCCTGCGCCATTTCCTGCATGTTCCCCGAGATCATGTGTGGGCGCACCAGCTCCGCCACGGAGGCTGGGTTTGCCACGGCGCTTTGCTGGGCGGGGGTGAGGCTGGACAGCGCTTGCTTCACCGCCCCGTCCCCGAACTTGCCCTGCAGCGCCGGCAGCAGCTGCGGGATGGCCACTTGCAGGTGCTCGTCTTCCAGCAAGAAGCCATCGTCCAGCTGCGCGTACAGCTCTTCGCTCTCCACTGCCACCGCCAGCAAGGAGAAGAACTCCTGGAAGTGCGCCTGCACGATGTCAGCCACCTTGCTGAGGAGGGCGCCGATGTTGGAGCCGTCAGACGCTACGATGCCGGGTGTGGCGTTGGCCACCTGCCTGAAGAACCACCCATGCACCAGGCGGGCTTCGATTTGGTCCCCTGTGGCGGGCAGGAAATCCACAATGGCCTTGAGCACCTGAGCCCCATCCACCCCCGCGCTCTTGACGCCAGGGTGCCCCGCAGCGTTGTCGATCAAGTAGATGAGCGCCGACACAGCGTTGGTGGTGGCGCACACCATGTCCTCCTGCAGGCGGTCTGGGGCGTCAAAGGCGGCGGTCACCAGCGCCCGCACCACAGCAGCCATGTCTGCCGCGTTGCTCAGTGCCTCCAGGTGCAGCTTGATGACGATGCCCAGGCCATACACCGCCACCTGCCGCATGAGGGGGGAGGCGTGCGGCGCAAGCTCCAGCAGGTGTGGCAGCAGGGTGGTGGCCAGCACACGGGCGCTGGCGCCGCAGTGCTCCGCGACATCCACCAGGAAGCACAGGGCGCCACAGCGCACATTCACATGCAGGGGCTCCTTGTTGTCCAGCAGGTTGGTCTGCAGCGTCAGCATGGTGCTGGACTCCAGCACAGGCAGCACCTCACTCTTATACACCTTGATGAGGTAGCCAACAGAGTCCACTACGCTGGTGAGGATCTCGTTCTCCACGTCGAAGGCCTCCTCCACCTCCTCCTGCACCTCCCCGTCGGCGTCTTCGCTCTGTCCCCTGAGCACCAGGTTGTTGCGCTGCCGCAGTCCATCCAGAGCGCAGTCCCGCATGGCAGTCATGGTCGCCTCCAGCTGTGCCGCAGACAGCGAGAAGCGGGGGCGGCCGTGCAGCTTGGTATCCTCCTCCATGTCCCGCAGGATGGCGGTGTATGACTCCAGGGCAGTCTGCAGCACCGCGCGGTCCCGCTCCTGGGTGACCGCTTCGTTCAGGGCAGGCAGCAGAGCCCCAAGCATGCGCTGGGCGTGCTCGGGGGCCTGTGTGTCTGCCAGCGCATGTCGCATCAGTCGATGCACAGAACACAAGGATGCCACACGTGTGGACTCGATCTGTTCGTTGCGGATGTTCTGGATCAGTGCATCCGCAATGGCGTCCAGGTGCGGCAGCAGCACCTCACTGGGCATCGTGTCCACGAACTGAAACAGCGTCGTCACGGCCGTGGAGCGGTCTTGCACCGCGTGTTCGTCAGTGGCGATGAAGTGCTTGTTGTTGCTGCCTGCTTCGTGGTCCGTCAGCTCGATCTTGGTCAAGTGGGCCAGCTCCTCCGCGTCCATGTCATCCTTGTTGGCGTCCAGCAGGTGCACTTCGATGTGTGTGGTGGCTGTGGCCAGGAGGGGCGGCAGCAGTGCAGGCAAGTAGGGGCCAAATGCAGGCCCCAGCACCGCAGCCAGGCGGGAGCAGGCCACTGCCAGGGCCCGGTACGTCCCCGTGTTGTCCGACACAGCGCTGGCCTTGCTGGCAAAGGACTGTGTGGACAGCTGCAAGATCTCGGCAGCGTCGGTCTGGCTGCGCTCGTAGCCCACAGCGTGGCAGATGTGGCTCAGGGTGTCAATGGTGGTGTTGCGCACGCTGATGAAGCGCTCTCCAGCCGCCGTAGCGTCGGACGCCAAGCTGCGCAGGATGGGCACCACCTCGTCGTACACTGCAGAGAATTCCCCCTTGAGGATCTCAGCCACACAGGAGATCACCTGCAGTGCGCCCACCTTTCCCAGTACGCCGTTGGAGGTCTTGATGAGGTCCAGGCACGCCTTGAGTACATCCAGGGGGTGCTCCAGGTGCTCCCGCTTGCAGTGGTGGAAGTGCAGCACACACGTCATCGTATCTGCCGCCAGACACCGAAGCTTCTCCAGGCCCCCCAGGGTGGACGTGGACAGCATGGCATCGGTGAGCACTGGCACCACAGACAGCGCCGCCACGTCCTGGAAGTTCTTCTTCTTGGGGCGGCGCTCGTCCCACGTATCCGCAAAGCCCCCCAGGCAGCGCAGGGCGACATGCACCACACGCGGGTGCTGGTCACGCACGTGTCGCAGCACCACGCCTGTGAGGTCGGCCAGACTGCCCCCCAGCTGGGCCTTGCAGCCATCGGTGGCCATGTGCAGGGCAAGCAGGCCAGCACGGCGGTCAGACCACTGCTGTGATGCCAGCAGCTGCATGACAGCCTCAATGATGGCCTTGGCCACGGTGGCACCCCCAATGCGGCTGCACACCCGGACAATGGTGGACTCGCCCTGCGTCTGCAGCTCCTCCTGCAGTTCCGAGTCGTACGTCTGCTCCATGGAGTCCAGGGGCTGTGCAAGCCACACGGTGCCGTCGGAGTCGTCCTCCAGCTCCCGCAGGAATGCCAGGGCTGTGCTGAGGATGTCTGTGACCCCCCGCCCATGCTTGCGCATCATGCCGGGGGCAGAGGCACACATCTGCGTGAGCAGCTCCAGGGCAAGGGCGCGGGTAGAGGCCTCCATGTCGGCAGTCTTGCACACGGTGAGCATGCCCGCCACGATCATGTCCAGCATGGGCTTGTACATGGCGGCGTTGGTGGCGGCGATGTCCACCATGGAGCGCAGTGCCTCCTGGGCGCGGAACTCGTCAGCTTGCAGCACGCTGCTGAGCGCCTGCAGCATGGGCAGCATGCATGCACTGTATGCCTGCTTCTGCTCGGCGCTAGTGGCTGCGATGATGCAGCTGGCCACGGCCTTGATGGTTTCCAGGCGCACGTGCCAAGCCTCATCCCCGAGGCGGGCACACAGCAGCGTGCACAGCTCAGCGTCGTGGCCAACAAACAGCACACGGCCAACATAAATGGCGACTTTGTCAAACAGGGCCATGGCGGTGGTGCGCACACCAGAATCTGCGTGCTGTGCCCAGTTCGTCATCTGAGGCAGCAGCTGCGGCCAAGTTTGCTCTGCACTATAGCAAGCAACTGCTGCTTCGCCGATAGCATGAGCCAGTTTATCCCGAATGTGTTGCTTGCTTTCGCTTGCAAGTGCCTCGAGAAGGCCAGACTTCACTGCAGGTGGAGAAAACATGAGATGCATGATGCGGAAATTGGCAGCAAAAATCGCACCGCTCTCTTGCTCATCCTTGTTGCATTTGGCCCAGTTGCCAAGTTCACGATCTAGGAGCGAGCGAGTAAAAACACTGGCTCCAGCTCTCGCGGACTCGTTTGTGCATGTTTTGAGAACCGTGATCAGTGTAGTTAGCAGCTGTGCACGAAAAAGTTTGAAAGCCAGCAGGCAGTCTGAACGCAATGGTATCTTACCGGTCCAGGGTTCCTGGCAAGTTGGCGATACTGCGCTTCACCAGCACGGCGAACTTCATTATTTCCTTCCTGCAGTGTCAGTAAAAGCTGCACAAACTGAGGCGAAGCCATAATGTAAAATGGTAAGAGAGACGGCCCACGAAAAATCGCCAGACCGGACGCACAGCCAGAGCAAGAGCTGACTGCGTTGCTGGTAAATCAGCCGCAAGAAGACGGAGCAGGAATTGTTTGTATTCGAACCAGCTGGAATCTTCCAGCCAGCAACTTGGAGGTCAGAAGTGCATGCCCCTTGACCAAGCCAAAGGCTGCTCAGCACCCGCCCCGAAACACAGCATGCCAGCGTGCCCAGCTTGACTAAAATGGCCCTTCGCCCCGGAGCTCACGTTCATTCGCCTCAAATGCAGCGCAGTTGTCCCCGTGGGTCCCTAGGCTGTTGTTGTCAAAGTTCGACACCAGCCCTGGCAGCCACTTGGCAGTCAGCGCCAGCGCGTTCTCCTCTGTGCCCATGTATCCGTCCTGCAGGGTGCCCCACAGGATCAACTGGTACGCCTTGGCGAAACACTCGATGTCGTTGGGGCGGCCACCCAGCAGCCCCCCCCTGACAATCTTGAAGGGGTCCTGCTGTGTCCCCATGTATACATGCATGGCGCGATCAGGCATGCCGTGCACGTCGCTGTTCTCCCCAGTGCCGTAGGGCCACGAGGTGACCAGGAAGCCTTCGTTCATGCGGCGCTTGAACAGCGGCATCTTCCCCGGGCGCAAGTTCCCGGCGCACATGTGGGCGGCATCAATGAACAGCAGCTGCTCTGACCCGAAAGGGTTCAGCCGTGCAGCATCGCGCAGCAGCATGACCTTGCTCATCACCAGGGGGTTATACGCCTCCTGCTGCTTCTGCGGGCTGTTGTCCAGGTACCCCACCGCCTTTGCTTGGGCCAGATACACGGGAGACGTGCGCACCTCCTGGACGCGCTCCCAGTACGGGAAGTAGCTCTTCAAGCGCTCCACATCAAAGTCCACCCAGTGCACACGTGCAGCATGTGGCTTCACTTGTATCACCTCCTGCACCGACTTTGGCGCGAAGATGACCATGGGGAAGCCTTGGTCCACAAGGCGCTGCAGGGAGTCAGTGTAGTACTTGAAGGGGCGGGTGAACTGCCCCATGGAGGCGTGCTCCCGCTTCAGATCAAGCAGGGTGGTGACCACTGTGATGCTGGTATCAACATCTAGCTTTGACTTTGGGCGGTGCTGCCCGGGCCGAGGCACCTGCGGGCTTTTGGAGCCGGCAGCCCCTGGGCAGTGCTTTGCATAGGCTTCGCGAACATGCGGCAGCCAAGCACCATTTGGAGTAGTATGCAGTTGCATGGTTTCCAGGCCTTCGATCTGGAAGCGCTCCTTTCCGTGTGCTTGCTTGTACAGCGACAGCGGCAGTGGAGGTGGCATCCACGACAAATCTTGCCCCACCCCTGCTTCGCGTATCGTGATTGCCGAGAAGCGCTGGGGATTCCATTCAGCTCCAAGGTCGTCTGCGGCCGGTAGCCACCTGAGAGCGCCAGCATTGGTTAAAATTGGAGCTACAGCCGCTGGGGCTTCGATGGGAGCCATTCGCTCGCAGGACTGGCACTGGCAGTCCACCTGCGGGCACTCTGGGATCACTGCCACAGGTTGCTCAGCCTGGCCCCACATCTTGCAGGCCAACCAAGAGGCCCAAGCAGTGATAATAACCAGTGTCACAATGGTTATACATTGGATGGGGGATGTCCGCTTCTTCGCCATATTATAAACTGAAACACAAGACCTTAAGAGGTTTGCTAGGTCGTGATTGCAGAGCCGTGAGAATTGTGTCTGTGGGGCAGAGCTTTAATACACGAACCCTGAAAGCTGCCAACCAAACATACAAGATCTCAAGAACATTAGCACACGAGAAGCCATGCCCACATGCGTGACAGTCCAGCAGCATGCAGACTGCCCATACACCCCCCCTTGCCTGTTTTCGTTGAGTGGAGCACCGTCACCATGTGTCGCTTTGCAGCGGGTTGTGTCCAATCTAATTTTGAGTCAAGTCAAGAACACACACTTAAAACGTCGCATACGCTTTTGGTGCTCTATTTATGCACACAGCGCTCTAATTTCGCTCAGTTTGTTGGCTCGAAGCACGTGCACCCCAAACAAGGATGGCAGCTCGTATGCCACAAGTGGCAGAATATGTCACCAAGCACAACCTATCGGAAGTTTTCGAGGATATTGTGAACGACGTCATCCGTGATCTGCCAGAGAACCCTATGCAAGCCTTGCAAGGGGTTGTCAGGTGCGAAGTGCTGGTCGATTTTTCTTTCATTTTCCGCATTTTAACTCGTGCAGCGCAAGGCTGGCTCAGCTGGGAGGAATTGACTGCCTGCAAGCAACGATCCACCCAATCACAGCATTTCAAGCCCAGATGGGTGTGTTTATAACCTTGAAAACCGCAGCTGGTTCTTGGACAGAAGTCGTGCATCCTATCGCTGCAAGTCCCGAGCAACTGCAGGGCGAGGTCCAGGAAGTCAACGACGCCATTGCACCAACGATCCAAGGGATGAACCCACAAAAACAAGCAGATGTCGATGTGAAGATTGCATCTCGCTGTGCCGATGCCCCTCATTTGGCCCGCGTAGTGTCTCGTCTCGTGCTGCTGGCTGGAGCTGCAGCGGCACAGCTGCCCCTGTATGCCCATGTCCGCAGCCTGCTGGCAGACACCCTGGCCTCACAAGTGGGCGGCATCCCACCGATCTCCACTTCATCATCCTACACCATTCCAGTGCCCTGTGTCTCCCTGGTGAACGGCGCACAGCTGTCTGGCGTTGCCAGCACCAGCTTGCCCTGCGCCGAGTTGCTGCTGGCCGCACCAAAGGCACAGTCAGCCGCACATGGTGTGGGTGCCATTTTACGCGCCCATGCACGTGCCACACAGGCCCTGGCCCAGGCCACAAATGCCCCCTGTCGATTTGGTGCCGCAGGTGGCTTGTTGCTTCCCCGAACCACAGCACTACCTTTGCCTGACATCCCCGCCCCTGTGGGCGAATCAGGGGGCCCCCACCTGCCGCAGGGATCCAGTGCAGGAGCCGATGCACTTGTTGCTGCCACCCAGTGGGCACTGCTCGCCATGTGCATCCCTGGCAGCCAGGGGGGGGACGCTGTCGAGGAGGCCCCCCCAGCTGCGAGCCTGGACGCCTCGCTGGCACTTGTGCTGCACGGCTTGGGGGAGTGGGCACACTTGGACAGCGAGACCGATGCCCCTGCTTCCTCGCCCCGGGGCAGTGGCCGCAGCAAGGGCAAGGGCAAGAAGGCACCCCCCAAGAAGGCGCCGGCTAAGAAGGGGGGGGCCAAGGGGAAGAAGGGGGGAGCGGCCCCCACCGAGGGGCCCGTGCTGGTGGAGGTCGAGGAAGAAGGCACAGAGAAGTATAATTTGAACGTGGCGGACACGCTTGCGGAGGAGGGCGAGGTGGAGGAGGTATCTGCCCCCATGCTGCACCAACTGTACCATGCCCTGGCAGCCGAGGTGCCCTGCATGGCACTGGTGCAGCCGTATGCTGCAGGGGACAAGCATGCGTACGCACACACGGCTGCTGCTACCCTGCGACGGCCCGTGCCGGGCACCTCCCGCAGTGAGGCAGCTGGCGCCTCTGAAGATGCCCCCTGCACACTGCGGTCCACAGATGCCCCGCTGGTGCTTGTGAGCGACAGCAGCGATGGAGTGACTGCCTTGGCGCAGACGTGGTGTAAGGAGCACCTCATGCACGGCCTGCTGCTGCACACCAGCTCCTACAGCAACATGACGGGGCTGATTGAGGCTGCCAGCAGCTGCATTCGGGGGGGGGTGCCTCTGCACCTGCGGCACGATGAGCAAGGGGCAGCCGTGCTGGGCACTCCGGTGTGGAAGGCACCAACGCCAGCCTCAGCACTGGTGCAAACGCCCTTCCTGGTTGAGCTTGCCATGGCCATGAACGCCGTGTCTGTGCAGCTGTGCGCACCCAGCACTGCCGCCGCTGCTCACGAACTGGGCAAATTGACAGACCTGGAGGCCAGCGTGCCGAACTGTGTGTGGGCTGGGAAGCTGCTGGCTACACAGCAAGCCGCGGCTGAGGAGTTTGCTGTGCAACGCATGCAGGCTGCTCGGGAAGATACAGAGAGCAAGAAGTGAGAAGTGTCTTCCAAATGAATGCAATTTTACTGCTACAGAGTGCAACACACTAACGAACTGCGCTTAGTAGCCGCCGTTGTAGCCGGCAGGCGGGGGAGGGGCCATGCCTTGCTGGCCGTAGGCGCCCGCCTGGGCAGCCTGGGCATACGCGTCGTTGGGGCCGGGCATGCCTCCGTGGGGTGGGCCGCCCTGGTAGGGGGCGTTGGTGAGCAGCATCTGGCCGCCCATGCCGGGCGCCATGCCGTACGCGGCAGCGGCAGCAGCCTCCTCAACATGTGCATCGGCGCCGCTCTTCTTGGGCTTGGTGCGGGTGTCCACCTCCTTCACCAGCTCAGAGGTGTCACGCAGGAACTGAATCATGTAGGGCATGACGTAGTCGGTGATGCCCGCGCGCCAAGCCAGCTCTAGGGCGACATCAGGGCGCACCAGGTTGTAGCAGGTGTACATGACAGCAGCAAAGCTCTCCTTGTCGTCCTTCTCGATGAAGAAACGCATGAGGTCCTCCACCAAGTCCATGCTCTGGCTGGTGGCGGCGGTCTCCACGGCGTCCTGGAACATGTTGTCGCTCTTGGAGAGGTCGATGGAGGTCTCGTACCGCTTGTTGTGCTTGTACACCAGGGCGGCGATGCGGCGGAACTCCAGCAGCTCGTGCTTCTCCAGGCGCTTGGCAAGGTCCAGCTGGTCGTACGCATCGTGGGCGTCGATGCTCTCACGGAGGGCCTCGAAGTTCTCCTCCTCGATGAGGATGTCGTTCACGGCCTCGTTCACGGCAGTGATGTTCTTGCCCTGCACGGACTTGAGGTAGGGCATGATGAGGGGCATGTGCTCCTCGTGCTTGCGCATGAAGTGCACCACACGGGAGTGGTCCAGCTGCTCCACCAGCACCTTGAGCAGGTTCTCCAGGGTCATGGGCTCCTCCTCCAGGTAGAACGCAATGGCGGCGTAGTGCAGCTCGGTGTTGCGCACCTTCTTGATGATGTCCAGGAACTGCTCATTCTTGAAGGCACTGGGGGAGTGCTCCATCATCACCCGCACGGCGGAGTCGTGCTCCTCGGTCTGCACGTGCAGGTAGGCAGCCTCAGCCCAATGGCGCCCAGACTCGCACGCCGTGAGCATGCGGGAGACATTCATGCGCTGCCAGAACACCTTGATGTGCTCCATGAGCTTGTCGCTGGCGTGGCGGCTGTACTGCACGCCAAGCTCCGTGAAGATGCCTTGGTGGGTCTGCTCGCCGCTCTGGCCCAGCTCCAGCAGCTCCATGAGCTCCTCAAAGTGGCAGCCGATCTCGTACACATGCACCAGCTCGTCCAGGTGGTCGGGAGACACGATGACCTTCAGGCCGGCCACCTGTGCCAGGCGGAACTCTCCACCCTTGACGCAAGCAGTGGACACATCCTGCCATGTCTTGAGGGAGTTGGCCTTCTTGGCGGCCTCAACTGCCTCCTTGAACTCGCCCAGGCGCACCAGGGTGGTGGCCAGCTTGGCGTTGTTGCCGGCGTTGGCGTACAGCACCTTGGCAGCCTTGAACAGGCTCTGGTCGAAGCAGCGGTCTGCAACACCTTGGATGTCAGCCACGTTGGGGTTGGTGACGAACACCTCCAAGTCAGCCAGGCGCTCGCAGCGAGCCAGGGCGTAGATCAGCTCTGAGTCAATGGCACGCTCCTTCTTGCTCTTGCGGGCCATCTCCAGGAAGCGCACCAAGTCTTCGAACTTGCTCTCCTGGTTGGCCACCTGGATGACGGTGCTGTAGTTGGAGGCGTCCTTTGCCTTGATGAAGGAGTCGATGGCCTCCTTCACCATGACACTGTCCAGCTGGGCGTTGGCCAGGGCGGACCACACCTCGGCAACATCCACGCGCTCAGCGTACTGCTCGGCACGGTCCAGGTCTTCCAAGCGGGAGATGAGGACGTCCACAGCCTCCAGGTGCTTCTCGAACTTCTTGAAGATGGTGAAGGCCTCCTCCAGCAGGCCGTACTCCTCGCGCAGTGCGATCTCAGCGATCTCGTCACCGTCGAAGTTGTCCAGGCGGTTGATGTACTCCATGGTGCGCCCAGGCACAGCGGAGTCCAGCACAGAGCACTTAATGGCGGTGATGATGAGCAGGTTCTGAAGGTTGCGGTTGTCGGCGAAGTCGCCGCCGTGCAGCACCAGCTTCTCCAGGAGGCCCACCAGGCCCTCGTGCAGCTCAGCAGCCATGAACGCCTTCACGGTGACCGACACGCGGTCGGGGTCCTTGGTCTCGGGCAGGGCAGTGGAGGTCACCTGCTCGACGACCTTGGGGCGGTGCGGGTTGTCATCCTGCAGCACCACGCTCCACAGCGCCATGTCCATCTTCTCCACCAGGTAGCGGGCCTGGTCTTTGAACAGGCCGTTTGCATTGGTCACCTCCAGCAGCTCGTCATCGCAGTCGCCGCCGGCGCGCTTGTAGGCAAGGAACGCCAGGAAGGGGTCCAAGCGCTCACAGAACTTGCCAATAACGCGGGAGTCATAGAACTGGTTGTTCTTCAAGAACTGCTGAGGCTCCTTGTTCAGCGTGATGTAGATCTTGCCGATGGCGTTGTGCGTGGCGGCCTCTTGGTCGCCCTCTGCGATGTTGGCCTCCAGGAACGGCTGCAGCAGGCGCAGGCGGTTGCGCTCCTCCACGACAGCCACCAAGTCCTGCACAGAGCACTGGCGGCGCACAGCACCCAGGATGCGCTTGATGAAGTCCTCATCCGCATCCAGGTCCAGCAGCTTGCCGATGACGGCAGGGCCCTTGGCGGGGGAGACGCTAGACACATACACCTCGATGAAGCGGTGCAGGCCGCGCTTGTTCAGGTACGCAGTCAGCTCCTCCACAAAGTCGAAGCGGTCGCACACGTGGATGAGAGGGCGGGGGTCCTTGAGCTCGCACTCGATGAGGAAGTCCTTCACCTCTTCGGGGTTGTACACGGTGGAGTCGCGGCACACGCGCTCCACTTCGGGCCACTGCTGCAGGCGCACAGCGGACTGGATGTACTTGAGGTGCACCTCTGGCACCTCAGACGTGTTCACGATTGCGCCCAGGTAGTAGTACAGACCATTCTGTGCCTTGGCGGTCTCGAACAGCTCAGCCAGGTTCACTGGGCCCAACTGCTCAGAGAACTGCGTGGCGATCTTCACCACCACAGCCTCATTGGCGCGGTTCTGCAGGAGCACGCCCACGCACTCCAGGGCAGTGTCGGGGGTGAGAGTGCCGAACCAGGACAGCCAGAACGCCTCGGGGATGCCCTGGGCACGCTGCAGGCACCGCTTGATGTCCTCCAGTTCCTCGTAGAACTCCAGGGCGCGGTTAACCAGGCCCTTCTGCTCACACAGACGCGCCACGGCGGGCTTGTCGAAGTGGTGCAGGGAGTCAGAGGCCAGGATGGCCTCTGCCACCTGCGGGGCGCCGCCCAGCAGGTTCAACTCCAGCAGTTTGGTCTGCAGGTAGCCCTCCTCGGCGCGGTCTCCATCCAGCACATCCAGCAGGAAGGAGGTGCACTCCTGCAGGCGGTTCAGCTGCATGAAGATCTCCACCACGCGGTCCTTGGCGATGAGGGGCCCCTGAGGGTTCTTCACCAGGGTGATGGCCAGATCCTGGGCCTTGCGGGGGTCCTGGTGCACAATGTTCTGCAGCAGGAACTCGTAGTTGGGCTGGAAGTTGTGCTTGATGGCGTAAGGGACGATCTTGTCCGCCTGGCCGTTGGTGACGAAGGCCTGCACCACCTTGTCGTGTGCCTCGCCAGAGTCCAGGTAGATGCTCTGGGCCAGCTGTGAATCGTAGGGAGTCACCATGTCGCCCAGCTGTGCCGAGCCACTGATCTTGCCCTCCTTCATCCACTTGTCCACCAGGGCGGCGCGGCCCTGCTCCAGGGCGGGCCGCGCAAGCGCCACAGACTCGGCCTTGTTCAGCTTGCCAGCCTTCATGAGCGCAGCGAAGTACTGCATGATGGGGGGCTGCTTGCCCGCCTCAGCAGGCATGGACTGCAGGCGGGCAATGGTGTCTGCGTTGCGCAGCACATCTCCGGAGGACTTGGCAGCCAACTGGGCGGCGCCAACGACGTCGCCAGATGCCAGCTTGGAGTTGAAGTTCTGCTTGTACAGCTCATCGGCTCCACCCAGGCCCAAGCGGCCAGCCAGGGACATGGCCAGGTCGGGCTTGCGCAGGGTGTTGCTCACGTAGTTCACCACGTTGGCGTTGTCCAGCGTGGTCAGCAGCAGAGTGCCGGTCTTGGCAGTGAGGGCCAGGACGCCGCCAGAGCCCTCATGGGGGGCAGCAGCGAAGATGGGGGCATCGGCAGCCTTGGCGCGGAACACCGCAGCGCCGCTCTGGATGTCAAACACGAACACGTAGCCCATGCGAGTGAAGATGTACAATAACCCATGGGAGTTGGACGCCTGCATGGCAGTGGGGAAGTCGCCGGTGGCATCGGCAGCAGCAGGCAGCGCGATGTCGGACAGACGGAAGGCAGCGCCAGGGGCGTCCTTAGCGCGGCCCACCTCGATGATGTTCAGCTTGGGGCCCTCGCCATCCTTCACCAACACGAAGGCGAACAAGTTGGCGGGGTCGGAGCGGCCCTCGGGGGTGATGCAAGCAAAGCAGCCCACTGGGGCGTTCAGAGCCTGGGAGGCACCGCGCTCTGAGCTGTACAGCTGCAAAGCACCAGCGGGCCCTGATGCTGTGCGCTTGAGGCCAGCAACCATGTGCCACTTGTCATCAGCAGATGACGCGTAGTGCATGATTTGTGCGCCTTCCAATACACTGTTGCGGTCAAATGCCTTTGCAGGAGCAGCCGTGTCTGAGCAAAGAATTCAAGTGAGAAAAACCCGGAGACAATTTGCGCGGCAGCGTCCGTGAAACGCCCACAACACGCCAACCATGGCATGCAGCCAAACGAGCAAACCGTGCCGGCAGGCCCATCAGCAAGTGAATGACGTACCATCTTTGTTCCAATGGAACACACTGGTGGCAGTGACGATGGCCAAAGTGGTGGAGTTGACGAACTTGAGGAAAGTAGGCTCCTCAGTCAACTTGGCGCCCTTGATCTTCGAGTTAGTCTCAAGGTTTTGCAGCTGCAAAGCGCTTCCAACTGCAAAAACACAACCGTTTGAATGAGTTGGAGATTTTGATTCTCTTCAGATTTTCAATGTGCTTGTATGAAGCCAGTGCGGAGCCGATGCACTACCACGCCATTCCGCCATGACACATCGGGTACAGCTGCAGGAGACCGATGACAAAATTCGGTGCAGATCACTACTCACTTCTCACTGCTAGAACCTTGCCGTCGGGGGAAAGTGCAGCACCATCTGCTGGCACGCTCAGTTTGTTTGCAACTCGGCCAGAGCCATTGTCCACAACCAGAATCGATTTCTCGGGTTTGGTTGTGCTCACAGTGATTGCCTGACTAGAGGACATGGACACAGTCTTGAAAGAGCAGTCTTGTGGATCGACGCCCAGCGAAGTCAGCGCCAAAACATTGCGCAGCTGGATAGGGCTGCCCTGAGGCAGACTGCCGGCTGCAGCAGCCATGGCGGAAGTGCAGGTTTGGGGATCACGTCCGTAAATCTGCAAGTCACCAGTAAATCACCAAGTTCGGTGATACCAGTTCAAAGTATGATTCGTTTTGGCGGTCGCATCCAGCCGGTGTCTGAGTCACGCCCAAATGTGGCTGTCATCTGCGGAGGGGCCTGCTTGGGGCGTACAGCCAGCCCAACACGCCGTTGCCGTGGAAGCGCCTATCTTCTCGCCATTCGATGAAAGCGCTGTTGGAAGTTAAAATTTATTTCAAAACAACACCACTGTCCCCATACTTCTGTACAAGCGTCTCCACAAAGGCTTGCGCCTCGGCATGTGACATGCTTCGCACATGATGCACAAACTCTCCAAGCGGAGTCTGCATGGCTGGCGAGGCAGGCAGATCGGGAACACCACCAAACCCGCCGTCCTCAGTGCGCTGCACGCTCCGAGAGATCCCGCTGCCAGGCGATGCCAGCATGCTGGGCTGTTCCTCCGCGCTGCGCGTGCCATCCGCGTCGCTGGACCCCCCTCGTCCTCGCTGCTTGGCACCTTGGAACCGCAGGTTTTCCAGATATGCACGCCTTGCATGCTTGGCATCAGAGACACTGGCTGGCTCGCTGCTAACACCAGTGGCACCCAGGACAAGCAGGGAGAGCACTGCATGCTCCAGCACCGCAATCCCCAGGTACCAAGCCCACCGCGGGGCCTGCATGCCGGACACAAACACGCCACTGCCCCCAAAGGCTGCATTGCCGGCAGCTGCCGGACGAGTGCCCAAGAGCGCCCACTGGGCAGTTGCACTGGCCATGCCTGACACCGTGTTTCGCTCAAGCAGCATGTGCACCAGCTGCAGTGCATGGCACCGTCCGAACAGCAGAGCTATGGTCCACTTGGCAACATGCAGCAAGTACTGCGCAGTCACGACCACCATGGGGGTGATGGGAGTTAAGATCCACTGGAGCACCCACTGCAGCGCTGTGCCAAGCACTCCCAGCAGGTCAGGTGCAACTAGGAACGACACACTGGGCGCCACTTCTGCTGGGTACTCCGGGCTGCCGTACGACGCAGCAGAGCTTCCGCTGTTTGCGGCGAGCAGGGCGCTGGCATCATTCCACGGCTGCACGCCGTCAGAGTCCATCACAGAGGAGCCCAGCAGCTCCCCTGCGTAGTGCACAAGCCCCCCCCCCTGCTCAAAGGCCACTGCCGCCAGCATCAAGTTGCTCAGCAGAGCCAGCGCAGTCACCGCGGCGAATGCCACCATCCACGCAGACTGCGCATTTGCAGCTGAAGGCCTCGGCCGCCGGGACAGCAGCAGCTTGCTGGCGTCCAGCGGCATCTCTAGGAGGCTGGTGCCCGCCACGAAGGCTGCCCCCAGCGGATACACCCCCGCAAACATCACCACGTGGCTGAACAGGACAAACAACTCAAGCATGTCATCATACACGTCGTAGGGCAGCAGCTCTCTCTGGGCCAGCGCAGCTGCAGCTGATGCGCAGTCGCTGCCACGCAGGGCCTTCACTTTGGCAGCAGCCCCCCCCTTGGCACCATCAGCACCCCCCCCCTCCCGCTTTTCAGACAGCCCCACTGCCACACCTGCACCATGAAATGACGCACCATCCATCTTTGCAAATGCCATGGCAGTCACGTACGGCCGGATCTGCACCACCAGCTCCACGGCGGCCATGCCCACCTGCTTCAGCACCAAGGCCACGAACAGGCGGGACTGCAGCACTTGCAAGTTGCGCCGCACAAATGCAGCGTAGAACAGACCCACGAAGTAAGTGAAGAACGTGAGAATGACCTTCTTCAGCAGCAGCGCGTTGTCAAATGCGCTCTGCGTGCGGTGGTTCTCAAAGCGGGTGAGAGCCAGCGCAACCCAAGTGGCCACGCCCTGTAGGGCCGGAAGCAGGCCCACGTACGCCACAGTTGGCAGCAAGGTCAGCGCTTGCACCATCCACGGCGACAGCTCCTTCACCAAGTCGGAGTCGTGGGCAGCAGCATCGCTCTCCCGGCGGCGGTACACCCCCTCCCCTACGTCCAAGTGCCAGAAATGCGTGATTTCGTCCTCTGTGTACGCCGTGAGCCACTCCGCAGTCATCATGATGGATGTGTACAGCAGTAGCAGCGTCAGCATGATGGGCAGCGTCACACACAGCCTGCGCAAGACCCACACGAAGACATGCTCAGTGGCCGTCACATGCCCAAAGGCGTCTTGCGACAGACTGACGGGGGCCAGGGGCAGCGATGCAGGCTCATACTGCACACGCAGACGACTTCCATCGTCTTCAGCAGCTGCAGATCCCCACGCGAACTTCAGCTGGGCCTGCTTGCGTTGCCACAGCTTCAGCATGGTGCCTGCCCAGAGCACCACCAGGATGCCGAATCCCAGGGAGATGCCGTTGGCAGCGCCCGCAGCGATGATGTGTGGCTGGGAAGGCTGCCCGATGGCAGACGCTGCAAAGCACAGGCTGGCTCCGCAGGCTGGCCCCGCGGGGCTGGAGAAGTTACCCCCCCCATGCTGGCCTGGGGGGGCCGGGTCGCCGCCGCACGCAGAGGGCGCCAGCTGCACGCAGGTGCCGTTCTCAAACCGCGCTGCAGCATCCAGCACATGCTGCGCGCGTTGAACCGCTGCTTGCATGTACTGCTGACGCCCGGATTGCAGCATGTACACAACCAGACCCAGGAGGGCTGGCAGCACCAGCTGAAGCCGCAAGTGGGACAAAAAGGCGAAGTATGTGGCCACATTGGAGCCAAAGTACTCGCTCAGCTCCTGGACGAACCCCTTATCTTTCACCCTCCACCAGCCCTTGCTGGCGTGCCTGCGCGCTTTCAAGTCGTGCACAGGATACGCATCCAGTAATGCTCCTCGCTCAATTCCCTCGCTGAGCAATCGATTGGCACTGGCAGCGCTGTGAAAACTTGATTGAGAGCGCAAAAGCGACTGAGCAAAGAAAGAACCTTGCTGTGTGGATATTCTATGGTCGCCTGATGTAAGCTGAATGGAGTCTAGCAAAGAGGCCAACAACATCAACGACTCCGCATGCGAGAAAAAGTCTGCTTGATCGTGCGCGAAGTGGGAGACGTTGTGTCGAGTCATGGGAGCCACGATTCCATTGTACTTGGTTTCTTTCTCCCATTGTAATCGCTGAGCTTGCTGCAGCAACGCCTTACGCGATGCAGTGATACAGAAATTGGACCGATTGGTCGTACGGCCGATGGTCACGTGCTCCACTCCAAGTCCTTTAGCTCTCATCCGAGCGAATAGTTGTGATGGGCGCACGATTTGTTCGTTAGCAAATACATCTAGCTTGATGCTGTCTGAATCCATCACCAGCAGGTATGCTGGCTGTGGTGCACTGGCCAAGTCTGCCATACTGTTTGCTAGAGACAATTCGCGAGCTCCGGGCCAAGCACCCGACTGTCATCAACGTGCTGTTCTCAAAGTGCACCGGCCAAATTGCAACAAGAAGCAGCACCACTGATAAAATACCATTTGCATTTGGCAAGCGTTGGACATGTCATGACTAACTCACAATTTACACGCACCCACTAGTCCTCCGCCCCCAAAATACGACTCGTAAGTCCAAGTATCCAGACAGACCGAGGTGCGCAGATATGCACCATTTACGAGGACGGCACAATGCTAGCGACTTACATGGCTTATGGGTTTGTTCCAACGAATTCCTGCAGCACGCGCGTCTGGGGCCAAAATCGAGGCTACCAAAACAGGACAGGGCAAGCATGGCTGAAGGACTCGTTTCCCCTCGAGTCCGTCGCGCGCTGTACAGCGCAAGCTTGAAGCTGTACGTATCAACACTACACTGGCATTTACAGTGGTAAATATGCTTCATGCAGAGCTCTTGCTTTGGACAAAACCTCTCCAGGCCTGGCGCGTGCTGTAACTGGGCGTGGTCAGTGGGGAAGTCGACAATTAGCACGCGACTTTGTTCGTGGCCGCTTTCGAGGCGCACTATCTGCTCCTCCACAGCAGATGATACAAAATTGCTTCGATACGCTGAGGCAGACAGCTCATCAACAATCCAGGCGGGACCGTGGCGCGGCATTTGCTTTGCAGCAAGAATTGTCTGCATTGCCCGCTCACTTCCCCGCTCCGCGGTTACTTGAAGCCACGCTAGCAAGCACTTCGCAAGCAATCGACGAAATGACGCACACAACTCGTTATGAGCAAGTCACCACGCGAGCTTCAGCTCCATATGCAGCCCATGTAAGCTTACAGTTGGATGCACTTGCGGCTTGCGTTGCCGCACAGGTGGGAGTGCCAAGTTCCTCCTTCGCCGGACTCAGTGGCTCATGGAGCAGCCCACTGCAAGTGGAGTTGCCCACTTGGCCACAAAACACAAGAGAAGAGGCTGTGCATGGCTTGGTGGAGGTGCTGCTGGGGTCAAGGTGGAGTGCCGTGCAGGCTCTCCCAGTTGGTAAGGCTGTGTGGGACCACGGCAACAGTAGCGTCGATGTGCCCCTGATTGAGATGTTACCGCCCACCCCATTCACATCTGCCAGCACTGCAAAGTTCATGGAGCCGACAAACAGCTCCTTGGGCGGAGTGCTTGCAGGCCACGCCGGTCTGCCCATGACGTTGTGCGTGATCGTTGTGGCGGTTGCGCGCCGCCTGGGCATGCCTGCATGGGGGGTGAATGCACCTGGGCGCTTCCTCGCGGCTATTGACATATCCAGTCCCTCACCACAGAGCATGGTTATGCAAAGTGATGCCAACATCGCCCTGAACGCCGACCGGTGTCTGTTTGTGGACACAGGCATCCCGGGTGGCTTGGTCATGGACGGGGAGGAGGCCCTGGAACACCTGTTCCGCATCACTGGCGTCGCTAAGTCGCATCTACATTCGGCCTTGGGCAAGAAGGCATCTATTGTTGCTTGCCTTCTGCGCTCCACGGCCAATTTGACCACAGCGAGCGTTGCCAGCCGCGACGGGGAGAACACGCATTCGGAGATGTGGCGACAGATGGGCATTTGGGCGTTCAAGCAGCAGAGTGAGGCCGACCCAAGATGGGACGGAGCCAATCCCTGGACAGCAATGTGCTGATGGTGTGAGCAAGCAGGCAATATGTTAGGCTCATGCATTTCACAATCAAAACGCAAGCTGGGCTGACGCGCATCGCAGCCGCCTTTCACTCACAATTGGCGCTGAATCCACACACCACAGGAGGAAAGCAGCGCCATACAGCACTTACTTGTGCTGCGAAGAAGCATCGTCCTCTGAGGACACCTCAACTGGGATGACACGCCACTGCATGAGGGTGCGGTCGTTGCCGCCAGTGGACAGCACATACCGCCCGTCAGACGTGAAGCGCACGTTGCTCACGTGAGAAGAATGCGCCCCAATACCAGCGTTGCTCTCGCTGCGGCGCGTGGTTGAGGGGTACTTGAACATACGCACGTCGCCGTAGTCGTCGCCGCTCACCAGCAAGGTTCCGTCGGGGGAGGTGTCCACCGCATTCACATCAGTGTTGTCAGAGTATGCAGGCCACACGCCCTTCACAGTGTCACCGAAGACGCAGTTGTAGCGTCCAAAGACAACTCCACGGTCCTTCAGCTGTGTGAGGTTCTCCACGACGTGCCCTCCATTGCCGCCGTCCACAAAGAGCGCCTCGCCACCGGCGTCGTCGAGGGCGACTGTGGTGCTGGCAGAGTCCCAGCACACGTGGCGCACCACAGATGTTGCGGCGTTGCACTCGGAGGTGATGCTGAGCTCAGGGGAGCTTGAGGACCCGGTCACCTCACCGATGTACACGCGGGTGTCGCCAGCGCCGAAGGCCACACGGCTACCGTTAGGCGAGAAGCTAACGTCATTCACAGCCTTGTCAGTGACCTTGCCACCACCCACCACAGCCATCTTGCCAACATCCACCAGCTTGAACTCGCCAGTGTTCTCGGCGTCAGCGCGGGTGCCTCCCACGCGTCCGCCGATGCCAGCGACAATCAGGCCATAAGGCGCCCGGGAGCCAGCTGCCCCCGCGGGCGTGCCCC
>Ga0307982_1000777_pt1 | contig 25363 bp, 17 predicted proteins | sample OrgLakmetagen989_FD_201847 | JGI IMG/M metagenome (GOLD analysis project Ga0307982, IMG submission 201847) | Saline water microbial communities from Organic Lake, Antarctica - #989 | ecosystem: Environmental > Aquatic > Non-marine Saline and Alkaline > Saline | place: Antarctica: Organic Lake...
CCCCCCCTGCCAGCCCCAGTCGAGCCCCCAAACCCCTCTCGATGCGGTCTTCATCCTTGGCCCCCTCTGCTGCGATGTTGCGCAGCAGGTGAATCCCCTCGACCAGTGGCTTGTTCATGTGCAGCAACATGCCCCGCCGCAGGTCCATCGGCAGCAGCGGCATGACGTCGCTGGCCTGGCTGGCGCTGCGATTGCTGTCCTCCAGCCACTGCATGAGCTTGCGCCGCAACTCGCGTGGGGGCTGGGCAGTGCGCAGCAGCTGCATCAGGCCTTCCCGTCGGGCCCGCTGTTTCTGGGAGCTGGAGTGGAGACTGGACATGATGGCCAGGATGTCAGCCACAATGATGCCCCCCCCAATGAGCCCCACCAGCATCACCAGCGTGCTGTACCACTGCTCGGTGAGGTTCTGTGCCCCCACGTCGCCGTAGCCGACAGAGGTCATTGTGGCCACCGCCCAGTACACCGCAGCGCCGTACCGCTGGGCTGTACTACTGCCATCCACACCAGCGGCCACCAGCCAATTGTCTTCATCCAGGTTCTCCAAATTTCCGTCGGGAGACGAGATGGTCCCCAGGAAATGCCACACACAGGCCAGCCAGTGCGTAATGAGGCCCGCCACCACCATGGAGCGGGCTACAACGAGAAAGGCGGGCAGGGAAACAAACGTGTCTTGCAGGCTTTGCCAGGCAGACTTGAGTAACGGCACATTGCTCACAATGTCCCGCAGCTTGAACACGCGCAGCACGCGCAGGGCGCGCGGCAGTCTGAAAATGCGCGCAAGGCGCCCCGCGCTCTGCGTGTCGCCGCCCCCGGCCCCTGACGTGGGCAGCAAGCTCCAGGGAACAATCGACACGAAGTCAATCACGAACCAAGAGTACATATACATACGGGCAATTTCCTTGCGAGCAATGATGAGGTTTCCTGTACGGCTCTCCTCAACCGCTGTGTTGAAAATCACCACCATGTCAGTGATAAACATTCCCCAAGCAATGTTGTCCAGCACGACCCATGCATGCTCCTGCAGGTCAAAGCACAAGGTGAACGGCATCAAAATTGCCGTGTAAATGATGGGCAGTAGCATCACCATGTCCCACGCGTTCTTCAGCTTTCCCCGGGGGTGCAGCAGCAGACGCTGCGCCCGCAACAGGCGGGTCTTGGCCCCCTGTGCAGCCTCATCTAGCCCCCCCGCCAAGCCGCTGCGCCTGAGCAGCTTCTGCGCCAGTTCGCCTCGCTTGGCGCTGCGGGCTTGCTGTGTGGACGCCGACTTGCCGAAGCCGAACCTTGCACTGAGGCGGCTACCCACCCCCTGCTCCTCATCTGACCCCCCCTCAACAGGGTGATCTCCAGCTACACCATCACTGTCAACGCGTTCTTCCTTGCTGTTCCGCAGCACGTCGGGCATTTCGGCAAATTGAACCCTGGACGTCCGGCTTGGCATGTCCGACGGGGAGGGGTACGGTTCCAAGGGGGGGGGATCAAGGTCGCCAGCATCAGGAAGCATGGGTGGCACTGCATCATTGGTGCTGCTGTGGCTGAAGGTTCGTGTGGTTGATGGGTCCCTGGCGGCATCACCGGTCACACTGCCGTTGTGCCCAGCGGTGCTTGCTCGGCGCCGTGCCGCCGCCTCCTCCTCTCCGTCGCTGCTGGGGTGTTCCGGGAGGGAAGGAGGAACAATACCATCAAAGCTAGTGTGCTCTTCAATCGCTGCGGTCCTGCTGAGTCGCCGATGGCTGTCGTGTTGGGGGGGCGAGGCGCCCACAGTGAGGCTGCGTCGCTTGCGACGTGCCGAGGGAGCAGACCCCGACGCACGGCGAAGCCCAGGCCCCGCGGATGCTTTACTTTCCCCCATCCACTGCAGTTCATCCATAGTGCCTGCTGCCTCCGCTGCCTCTGCCATGGCTGCAATCCACTGTGGTGATCCGATGGCAGGGCTTTCGTCGACAGCCCTGCTGCGTCGGCTGCTGCCGGATGCGCCTAAATCCGCATGGCTCCTAGAAGTTGGGCGAGCACCAGAGTTCATTAAACTGTTTCGATTCGCCCCACCCATGAGTGTTGTTCCGCCCATGATTGACATGCGGGCGAGGCGCATGGCTCGACGTGCATTTGCAGCAGCAGCGGCCTGCCCTAAATCCGGACCAGCCTGCTGCTCAGACTGCTGCTGTACCACTGCATCAGCCGCAGCACCCACTGATGCACTATGCATATCTGAAGCTCGTCGATTTGACGCACTGATCAGATGCACTACCTGCGGCAATTGAATAAATTGCAACGGGCCACGAGTGAATGACTGTGCAGATTCTGATACTAGCGTTGTTGCTCTCACCTCTCGAGCGGTGCCCAAGCCAACACAAAGTGTGCAGCCGGAAAAGGGTCCTGGACATATATTTGCATGTGGGCCATGTCACTCTGTGCCCAGCTATTCTCGAAGACTGCACTGAATGGCCGCCACGGTGTGCCCGCAGCCTCGGCAGGCTGGCTCCAGCGAGCAAGGCGTGCGGGGGGCACCCCCACCCCAAGTTGGCAGGCGCACCTGCCCTGGCCTGGCATCAAACCTGTTCCTGTTTCAACAAGAACAGCCTCCCGCTCTGCCACAACATCATGGACAGCAGCTGGTTCACGGTGACGGCGACGATGCTCGCAGGCACCGCGCGCATGGCGTCGCCCCGGTGAGCAAAGGCGCGCAGGAGGGGCTCCCCAGCTGATCGCAGGCCGCGTATAATGCCAGACAGCATGCCAGTGCCGCCTGTGTGTGCACTGGGGTGGTTCTTCAGGCCTTGTCCTGTGCCTGTGTGCGAGAGGAAGGCACGTGTGGCGATGAGGTCGATGGGGGTGGTGGTCACCGCCACGACAACTGCAAATGAAAACAATACATGCGGGCTGGGATCGGGGCGACACTGATACCTGTGGTGGGTGCTTTCACTCACCGCCACTGATGGTAGCTGCAAATGCATACGCGCCCAGCTGCTGTGCGGTGGATACGGCCTGCTGCCCCTCCTGTTGCTGCCGAAGCTGATCCAGAGCCCACGCTGTAGGGATTGCTAGGGAAGTAATTTGTACGCTGTTGAGAAATGCACCCCTCCACACCATTGTGCTGACTTCTAGGCGGGTCATACGTCGTGCAGCGGTTAACAAAAGCGCCGTGCCGTGGCGAAGCTGCTGCGAGCTGGAGGCCCCTGGGGGGGGCAACGAGGCCCCCCCTGCATGCAAAAGGGACTTGAGTGCAGCGAGAGGTGAAATAACGGCGCCTGCGACGGCACCACATGCCGCTGCAGCGGCGACGGTGGCAGCAGTGGAGGGGGGGGCGCCCGCATGAGAGCCCCCCCCCTGCATCCAGGTACGCACGGTGGGAAACATGCCCAGGCGGATGCTTGCACTGACAGCCATCTGTAACGTATTGGGTGCCGCCCCTGCCCACAGTTGTTGCTCTGCTCGTAGGCGGGCCAAGCTGCCCAGGCTGACTGCTCCGCGGGCCGGCCAGACCCCAGCCGACACCCGAGTGCGAATCACATGCAATGGATTGCTCACATAGCTCGCCACAGCATAACAGCAGAAACTCAAAACGATCTCTAGTCCAGCAGATGGGCGGTTTTCTCCCTGTTGTGGCCTTGCTGATGCCATATGCTGCTGGGCATGCGCGAGAGGAAATATTACTCGAGCGTATTTTGCGAGCAAAACCCAGAATATTGCACAAAGTAAAATTGATTGCAGCTCGTTGATCAAAGCTCAACATTCACTAATGAACTGCTCATGTATTATAGGCCTAGCCACCCTGGTTCACGTCTAGTACTAGACGGCTGGCTAAACACTGGGGGGTTCCACCCAAAAATGCAAAATATCATGACATTAAGCCTGAAAACAGCTGATTCTCAGTGAAGTGCAGTTTTCTCTCAGCCACAAATCAAGACCCGAAGAAGATTATTGGCTGTTTCATTACATGCAACATACGATGACAGCTATGCCTGTGTCATGCAGTCAGTCTATGAGGTTATCCCAGTCCAGGGTCAGGCTTGGCTTGGGCTGTTGGCGAATGCACGCATTATTTTTTGGGGGTGCTGTATAGCGCAGGACAAGGGGCCAGTGTAGGGTAGGCCGCAGATGACGGCTGCCACAACAGCACAACACCGGCACCAGAGCCGAACAAACTATGCTAGCGATGCCTCGTGCTTTGCTGACCGTGAACCCCTGGTACACTTTCCAGGTTTTATTTGAAGCCAGCGGCCAAGAAGATTCGTGGCACCTGCTGTAGAGTACTCCCGGTGCGACCATGGCAACTGCTGTGCTCGACTCTGTCCTTGGACTTGGACATGCGGCACAGATGTCAGATACTGTAGCTGTATCATTGCTTTGTGAGCTCCCAGATGGGCAGCAGGCAACTTTAACTGTGCCTGACAAAACCAACATACACGAGCTTGGCACAAGTCTCGCCAAGCAAGGAGTGAGTTTATCAAAACTGCCACCTTGTAGCGAGTGTCATTATTGCTTTTGAATGCAGATTGATTCGCCGGTGGCCTATTGTCCCACAGCAATTTTGCGGGGAGATGAGTGGTACTCGGGACCTGTGCGAAACGCCAGCATAACGAATGGGGTGGCTGCTTTGGTCCCAGCCCGTGTCCCGGCAAGTGTGTTGGACATGGCATTTGGCGATGCCTTATTGCGCAGCTTCTGCGGTGCATGCTCCACAGTTGGCGCCCAGCACAGGGCTGTGCCGCTTTGTGCCCGTTGCTACCGAGAGACGGTTGTGCTCAGCACCGTGCAAGGCACGGCCACAGCCGAACTGCAGTCCGGCCCCACCGGTGTGAGGGTACATCCTGGAACATGGTTGCATTTAAAGTGCGGCAGTGACTTGATGGACGTGCGGGGGGTGTGCGGGGACGATCAGTGTGGGCACTCTGGCGCTGTGGCAGTCGGCTTCGTGTGCTGCGGCCCGCACGAGCAGGCGTCCCAAGCGCTGCTCGGCACTGGATGCAGTGGTAATAGCGACATACAGGCCCCTTTCTCTCCTGCCCATGTGGGGCAGGCTGGCAGCTCCAGGTGCAAGGCAGTGTGGTCCGGGGAAGACGCGGGGGGGCTTTGTGTCGCCCTGCGCGAGTTGTGGGGGGGGCCTCCCCCAGCCAACCAACACGGAAAAGCATTGCACAAGTGATGCTTGTTTCGATGCCAGCGTGTGCATCTGGCTCCTGCCCGCGGCAGCCCGGGCCACACAGGCAGGGGAGCGGGGATGGCATCACCTTGAGCGTGAACCTGAATGACCGCATTGTGTGTAAAAGGCCGCTCGAACAACACCTAGCACATTGGTGCATGCACTTGGGGCTCGTAGTACCTGGCACTTCAACGTTGTGCGGTGCTGGCTGCTCAAAGTTTGCCCCCTCGAATCTATGAGCGGCTCAACTGTTCAACCTGTGTCGGAATGTGCGCCAAAAACGGTGCACTCAGCATGCATTTTGTTTCAGTGGCCCTTGTTTTTTCTGTGTCGGCTGCGTACTGCGCCGAGCTTCTTGATCTAAATTTGATGAAAAGTCTTCTGGGCTCTCAAAAACTGTGAGCTCATAATAAATACTGCATGGCCGCCAGCATTGCCTCGGGCATTGCTCAAGTTGCAAAACTGGAAAAGCAGATTTTCCGGGTGCAGTTCGAAGTGTTTGGCACAGTGCAGGGCGTATTCTTTCGAAAGCACACACACAAAACTGCCGATTCTCTCGGCGTGTCGGGTTGGGTGAGTTAGTGAAGGGACTCACTGTATGAGAGTTGACACACTCACCTCGTTATTACAATAGATACGAAATACAAACCATGGCAGTGTGGAGGGTGAACTGCTTGCTTCTGAAGACAAGCTGACTACAATGAAGTAAGGGCGTGCCGCAGTTTCTCATGACACTTCTTTCAGACAGCTTGTGCAGAACCTGGCTCACTTTACATGGTTCACCTAGAAGCAAAATAACCAAGGCGGTGTTCGGAAAAGCTACTGAATGTGTAGCTCCATCAGTGTGTGCGTTCACAATCAAGAAATAGATACAAATGGTCAGGGTGAGAGCGAACATGTCAACATTCATTTTTGAGACAAAGAGATAGACATTACAGATTTAATACAACAGTTATGATAGAGATCCAATAACTTGGATAACTCTCAGACACAGAGTTAGGTTGCAGGTCCACGAAATGCAGGGCCTTCCAATTTCAGATCCTGCTGTAGATCAGCCACCTTGTCTTGCAAGGCAGCCGCAGCAGAGCGCAATGCCTCAACTGGCATGACACCTTTGCTCTGGACTTTGACGATGATGTCGTGATCCAAAGGATGTGGGTGCAAGTAACCAGCAAACAGGACCCGGGAATCGCTCAACAGCTGCCTGCAAAGTAAGAGCTAAATGAATCGGAGCTTCAGCTTCACAACAACAATTCAAAAGCAATAGTCCTCAAGGTATTTGTAGGTTGTCTTCACGAAGAATGCGCCGATTAGTGTCGGTGGCGCATCAGAGATTGTTCACGTAAATCATAGGACTGTGTCTCCCGAGTGTCCGTACAAATTGCAGACTTACGTTCGGAGCATGTTGCCAAGAGTATGGTCTTCACGTTTTAGTGTAAAGGTTGCTGCATCATTTATTTTCTCGTCTTCCACCATGACAACCCTGCAAAGAGGGAGAGTGAGAAAGTGTTGAGCGGAATTATAGTGGGATGGAAAGCCAAACAAAGAGGCTCAAGCCACTGACTTGACAGTCAGGCTAATTAATATCTCACCTTGGTTCATCAATGGGGAGATTTAAGATTTCAACTCGATCTGGGGCGTTCATGGCTGCACCTTGCAAAATTTACGCAGAACGATCAACTGACTGACTGATTCACAGCCAGGGAGGCCTACTCAAGCATGCAAGCCGGATTGAATTCACTCGCTGTGAAATTGTAAGAAAAAATTAAACATGGCTTAGTCTTGACAAAGCTAGAATGAATTGTTCACCCTGCGACAGCACGACACTCAAGCAAGCTCATCCTGATTTTCTCCCCCCCCTGCATTCACACGCTTTCAGCACATGAGAGTGCTATCTCGATCAACACGGGTACACACAAGTTCAATCAGCCGATACCCATACACGTTGCCGAATAACTGTGTGTGCCCAGTATTCTCCGCATTTGACCAACGACACCACCATTTCGGCGAGAGATAAAAATTTTTGGCCCCAAGTGACAGAAAGCCCCCTATTTGGTTTGCTGGCACCCCTCAAGCAATGCTGGCTCGATTCTCTCGGTTGAAAGTCGACCTGCGTTGAAACGTACAAAATGTTTCGTTAGTAATGACCGTAGCTTTTTGCTGGCGCACATCAAAAGAACGGCTGAGCCTAAATTTGGTCAACGATCAAATTCCGCTTCCTGCAAGATGTCTTTCTTGAGCAGTGGTGGTGGCAGCTTCACCGGAGGTGGTGCAGCAGGAAGTGGCGGAGGAAGCGGTGGGGGCAATAGACACGGTGGTGGCCAGCGCGGAGGTGGGCGCGGCAACAAAGGCAACAGAAACCGAGGAGGTGGTCACAATTCGAGCGGCAGAGGCGGCTCTGGCGGCCGTGGAGGCGGTGGCGGTGGTCGCGGCGGCGGCAGTGGCGGACGTAAGTAGAGAGTACGCGCTACCGGGATTCAACGCATGGTGTATTTTTTGCAGAGCGAGGTGTGTCTGTTTATGGCAGGTAAGACTACACCACAGCTTGCTCAAAGAGTGCTACGTTGCTCACCACGCCTCTGTTATGCAGCAAACCCATCCGGATGCAACCAAGCTTTGAATTGAAGTCCATGCAGCAGTCTGCAAAGGCTCAAATATTTAGTTCGGTGGTGCTGTATGCCACTGGTGAACTTATAGTTGCTGCTGACGGGAATATGCTGCGAGTGAGTTTTCTGCAGTGCTGCAGCAGCACACCGCTGGTGTATGATAATGCGCCTGCGCAGATGATGTCTGTGACGAACCCGTCACAGGAGTCACAGATGCCAATGGATGGCATTATTACTGCGATGTGTCTTTCGGAGCCAATGCTGTTTGTGGCTATCCACGCAGCCGTGCCCGGAAAGACGAAACACCCAGCTGGCATCATCATGATGTTCGACCTCAGCACAGGCTCGCGAACGCCGACGCCGCTGCTTACCCAGAGCGGTACGTACTCCCACAAGGGCGCCGTGACTCAACTTGCCATGGGCACCGTTCAGGGGGCCCCTGTGCTGGCCTCCGCCTCAACCGACGGGGCCCTGCATGTGTGGGCAAAGGGGGCTCAGGGGGGCTGGACGCACACACCCCTGGAGGGACACACCCTCAGCATCCGCGGTGTGGCGTGGATGCCCAACGGCCTCGTCACAGTGGCGGAGGACGAGCTCATCCACGTGTGGTCCCCCGGTTCATCCCAGGCGCCCGTGCTCACTCTGACGCCGGACCTGCACCAACACGGGGGGCCGCTGACGGCCTGCGACGCCAGCGGCAGCGTCGTCTTCACAGCTGCCCAGAACGGCAGCATCAACTCGTGGGACCTGTCAGATTTGGCAAACCCCAAGCCCTTTGGCCTGCAGATTGCTGCGCGGCCCAGCAAGCCTGTGGAGATCACCTGTATCAAGGTGCTGCAGCTGGCGTCAGCGGGCGGCATGCCACTGCTGGCGGTGGGCAGCGGCAACGGCATGATTGTGCTGAAGGACACCACCAATGGCCTGCAGGACTTGGCGGGGGCCGGCCGGGGTCAACACGGGTCCGGGGGTCACTTCAAGCCCGTGCTGAGCATTATCCCTGTCATCATGCCTGGCCCCACAGACTTCTTTGTATCAGCGGGACAAGACGGTCAGATGTTTGTCTGGAACTTTCTGCCGTCGCTGAATGCGTAGTTCACAACCAATTCAACACTTTTGCACGCGAGCCCCCCCCTGTCAGGGTTTGCGCAAGCTCGCTTGATCAGAGCAGACTGAACCACGACAAAATAGGGAGACGTAGCCATTCAAGTGGGCAGACTGTAGCTCTGGGCCAGCTCGAGCTGGTTGCTTTTCTGCATACCTGTCTGGGCCAGCTGCCTGCCTCGGCGATATTTCTGGGCAGCAGTCACTGGTCAGCACGTTCTGCTCCCCCGATTCCACCTGCTTTGAGTAATACAATTGAATGCCAACTATATTTTGCTCGCGTGCATGGGCTGCTGCTCAGCAACTCTCTGCGGTTAGTTGCATCCCTCCCAACTCACCACTCACCATCCACCACGCGACGTCTCTATCTCTGCCCTGCAGGCTGTACAGAATGCTGTGCAACAACTAACTGTTCAGCATGTCGATAGGATGCTCAATGATGCAGTCAATCGCCCTTTACAACCCACTGACATGCTTCAGGCAGGGGCAGAGCATCAGTAAGCAGGCAACATTTTTCGCAGAGGCCCAATGTCCGCACATTTGCTGCTCCGCCGCAGGTGTGATTCACTCATGCTACGCTTTGAGCCATTGTGGCAGCTGTATTGTAATACGCAACGTGGTCTTTTGGGTGCTCTGTGGGGGTTGTTTGGTGGGGACTACGTCACAGTTTGTGTGTTGGGTCTGTTGGCAAGGGCATGCAATCTGTTGCAAGCCGTTGCTTTACAAGCCCTGCTGTCTGCCTTGCTGCCACAAGACTCGTCAGCAGAGACGGACATACTGCACATGGTCGTCCCAAGCTGTATGCTTGTGGGTGCATCCGCTCTGCTGGGTGTGCTTGAGCCGCTTGCCGAGGCTCGGGCTCGGAAGTCGGGGCGGCAGCTGCATACAGTGCTGACGGCAAAGGTCACCCAGCACCTGCTGCAGCTGCCCGCCACCAGAGATACAGGAGCTGTCCTCACCCTGCTAACAACAGATATCCAACGCATGCGTTTCTTCGAGCGGAACGGGGCGTCTCTTGTGGTGGCGCCGCTTGCCATTGCCGCGTCCCTTATCGCCTGCTGGGTCATGTTGGGCTGGTCTATGCTGGCGGCACTGGCCGTACTGGCGGTCATGTACCCCGCCAATATGCGCATCATGGACACCTTCAACGACGTGGAAAGCCGCATCATGCAGTGGGCCGAGGCGCGGGTGTCGGCGCTGGCTGAGGCGCTGCGCGGCATTATGGTGTGGAAGCTGTCAGCATTGGAGGGGGTTATTGCACACCGCATCATGGCGGCACGCAGACGCGAACTGGTGTACCTTCGGCGCTTCAGCGATGCTATGGCCAGCTGTATGTCTGTATCCTTCTCAATCACAACAGCAATGGCAGCAGCGGCTTTTTTAGTCCACGCCATGCGGGGGCTTCCAATCACCGCCGACCTGGTATTCCCCGTCATCACGCTGCTGGAGGCCGTGCGATGGTCAATGCTGGAAATGCCATATGCCTTTGGCTCGCTTGCTGAAGGACGGGTGTCCCTAGAGCGACTGCAGGCATTCCTGCAATCGCCCCCCGTGGCGGCAGCTGCCATGCGTCAGCACGTCGCTGCGACCAAGCCCTACACAGGCAGCAATGGGTCCGAACACGGCAGCGGCACGCCCATCTCTGAGCCAGATGGCAGCATAACAAATCTGCACTCACGGCACGTGGGAAGCGGTGGGGAGCAGCACCACCAACTGCACCCCGAAGACGTGCCTGACTCCGCGCCCAGCAGCCCTTTAGCTACGCAGGAGCAAGGCGCGCCTCCAACACACCTGCACACCATGCAGCTCACCGATGCACAGGATGAACGTGACTCTGATGTGAGTAGTCCTGCGCACGGTGGGTGCAGCTTGGCGTTGCCCGGGCGGCTGCAATACTTCTGGCCATCGCTGGCTGCAGGTCTGCAGGAGGAGGAGGATGAGGCCCCTTTGCCAGGGGGAACGGCAGCCCCAGATTTGACACTGGAGGTGGCTCCAAGCTCGCCGCAGGGCAGTGTGCTCGCTTTCACCTCCCCTAACTTGGGTCTGCACATCGCAGCGGGGGAGCTGGTGGCCGTGGTGGGGCCCGTTGGCGCTGGCAAAACAGCACTCCTGCTGGCACTGCTGCGGGAGCTCACGGAGGGCTCTGCTGCTGGGCATGACCGCAGCAGCAGTTGGGAGCAGCAAAGCGGCGTGCTGTACGCCCCCCAGGAGCCGTGGGTGCGCAGCCGCAGTGTGCGGCAGAACATCCAGATGCACAAGCCGTTCAAGCTGGGAAGGTACCAGGATGTGCTGCAGCGCTGCTGCCTAGCCGCTGAGCTGCCTCTTTTTGGCCCAGCCCTCGACTTGACGCAGATTGGGGAGCGTGGTGTAACTGCTTCTGGGGGGCAGCGTGCGCGCATTCAGCTGGCGCGGGTCCTGTACGCTGGGGGGGGCGCCTGCCTGCTGGATGACCCCCTTTCAGCAGTGGATGCACATGTCGGCAAAGTGCTGTTCGAGCAGGCTATCCAAGGCGGCATGTCGCAGTGCGGTCGCACAGTGGTGCTGGCCACGCACCAGCTGCAGTATCTTCCGCTGGTCGATCGCATACTGGTGCTGAACGACGGCAGCATCCAGCATGATGGCAGCTATGAGGAGCTTCTGGGCAAGGGGGTGCAGTTTGCATCCCTGCTGGACAGTGGCAAAGATGTGAGCTCGTGTGAGAATGACGGTTCCGTGGCGCATGGGGTGACTGGCCCAGGCCCCATAGGGGGCTCCCCCACTACGCCCGCCGCCCACTTACACAGTCAACTGGAGCACGGCACATCAGCTGTACCAGGCTCCCTCCCCACACTGGGTGCGAGCTCACCGGTGGTGCATAGTCCTGGGCCTGTGCAAAGCACACTGCAAGCTGACGAGCGTCACACCGGGGCAGTCGGCCTGCAGGTGTACTCTGCCTATTTCCGCATGCTGGGGTCCCGTTGGTTGCTGGGCAGCCTTCTGAGTCTGTCGTTAGTTGTGCCTTTGGTGGAAAGCGCCAGCACACTGTGGCTGTCAGTGTGGGCTGAAAGCAGCACCGCGGACCATGGGGGGGACACTGCGTGGCCCTGGGGAACAAGAGGATGGATCACGGGGTACGCCGTGCTGGGTGTGGTGTATGCGGTGCTATCGTACACGCGCATGAAGCTGTGGTTTGATTGCACATTCTCTGCAAGTGCCAAGCTGCATGACGATATGCTGTCTGCCGTCCTGTGCTCACCCCTGGCGTATTTCCAGACCACGCCCCTGGGGCGGCTTGTGAACCGCTTCTCGCGAGACCTTGGCGGTGTGGACACTGACCTACCAGAGACACTGAACGATGTCCTGATGATGACTGCGTCTCTTGCAGTGGAAGTGATCATCATTGCTGCCTCAGCACCCGCCCTCGTGGCGGTGCTGCTGCCGGTGGGCTGCTGGATGTACACAACAGCCAACAAGTACCGCTGTGCTGCACGGGAGATCACCAGGATCGAAGCTCTTGCAGAGGCGCCTGTTCATGCTGCAGTGTCGGAAGTGGCAGATGGTGTGGCTTGCATCCGCAGCATGCATGCTGAGGCCGATGAGGCAGCTGCTATCAACGCCCTTGCCACGCAGCATGTGCGAGCGGAGCTCACCAGCTTTGCGGTAGCACAGTGGCTGCAAGTCAAACTCAATGCGCAAATGACCACTCTCATCGCAGGTATTGTGGTGGTTGCTGTAATGGGTGCATCTGTGCCTAGCCTTGGCTGGCTCATTGGCAGCAAGGCTTTCCTTGCGTATGCCCTCGCGCGATCATTGGGCTTGCTGCAAAGCATTGCCTACCTGCTGCAGCAACTGGTGGCGACTGAAACCAGGATGGCCAAGGCACAACGCTTGCTGCAGCTTGTGCAGTTGCAGCCCGAAGCTCCCTGGAGCCTGCCACAGAACCAGCTTCATCTGCCGGTGATGCACACTGCCCCTAGCGAATCAGACCCGCTTCTAGTAGCATCTGGCGAAGCTGACTCAATGGGCAGCCCACCGAGAGTTTTGATGCAGCGCCCAGCTGACTCGTGGCCCGCAAAGGGACACATTGCATTTGAAAACGTCACAATGAGTTACCGATTCGGGTTGCAGCCAAGCCTTCGTGGGGTCACATTCCACGTGCCGGCTGGCTCAAGATTGGGTATCGTGGGCCGTACAGGTGCTGGGAAAAGCAGCATTCTGCAGGCGCTACTGCGGGGAGTGGAGTGCTCCAGCGGCCGCGTGTGCATCGACGGCGTTGATGCCGCCTCAGTGGGACTGCACACTCTGCGCAGCCGGGTGGCGCTCATTCCCCAAACTCCAGAAATGCTGCAAGGAAGCCTTCGTAGCAACTTGCTGGTTGAAACTGCAACTGGTGAGGGCAGCACAGCTGCTGCTGGGGGCATGGTCACGCCGCTGTCACGTCCGTCGCATGCCCCAGGAGCCCCAGGCGCGCTGCCCGCTACTGCAGCCTTGAAGGAAGCCATGGAGCGCATCACGGACACAGTGCCCAAGGCGGGAGACGCAGAGCTGTGGGGCGTGCTGCGCAAGGTGGGCTTGGCTGAGTTTGTGCAGGCGCAGCCGAAGGGTCTCGCCATGCCCATCTCGTCTGGGGGGGGGAACCTGTCTATGGGGCAGCGACAGCTTGTGGCACTGGCACGTGCACTGCTGCGGGGAGCACGTGTGTTGTTGCTTGATGAAGCTACTAGCAGTGTTGACACTGCGCAAGACGACGCCGTGTGCTGGGCGCTTGAGAAGGGACGGGCGGGGGCAACGATGCTGACCATAGCACACAGACTGGGCACCGTGATTGACTACGATGCGGTGCTGGTGATGGATGCTGGGCGTGTAGTTGAGCATGGTCCCCCGTGGCTACTTTTGCAGCGGCGGTCAGTGCAACCAAATGCTTCTCTGGCTGCTGCCACTGGGGAAGTGCCTGGGGCGTTTGCCGCACTTGTGGAGCAGACTGGGGCCCAGACAGCGTCTTGGCTGCGGACACGAGCGCATGCAGCGTATATGCAAGCCACATCAGCAACAGGCGGGATGCTGTGATGATTCATGCATTTGGTTGTGTGCTTGTACCGGTGACTCTACTCCCTCGTGTTGCCTGCTGGGGCATCATGTGCCACCCCAGACTGCTGCTCGCCTGCGTCGCCTTTCCATGTGTGCACAGGCGATTTGTCACCAAAGACCTTGTCGTTGTGCCCACCGCCAGCGGTTTCATCCAGGTCTTGGTAGAAGCTTGCGCGCTCCCTTTGCCCGTCCTTGTATGCGACTGCGCGGGCCTCAGCGGCGGGGGGAGGCAACACGGCACCCCGAACATCACGGTCGGCTCTGTGAAGTCGACGGGTCATCGGTACAAATTGAATACCTTGTGCAGAAGTGGCACTACTCACTGCACTGCTGGGTTCTCTGACAACTGCTGCGTGCCGCGATAGAATCCGAAGTACGCTGCAAAGGAGTAAAAATTGAGGCTGGTTGAGCTGCACGCTTGTGAGGTGTGTGATTGGGGGCACGAGCTTATTTTGGTGCCCACAAGCAGACCCTGCTTGCCAGAGAACAAATGAGGTGAGCACACCAATCTAGCACCACGTGGGGCAATTTGCTACTCCGCACAACAGCAAGACTGACTGATTGGGCCCGCTGCCAACCCAAAAACGTACCTACGGCTCCTACAATGGCTACGAGCGGAAACATCTGTATTGAAATAGGGTGTACGGGGGAAGCTTGGCAATTCAGTCGTGAAATGGCACCATATAGCAGCAATTGATACGTGTTGGAGAAACGTTGTGACGTTGGCTCATGGCATGCTTTGCAGCTGAAGGAGCCATCCTCATCATTTGCAACATAGCGTACGACAGGCATTTACACTCAAGTATTTGCTTGTTCCTAGTTGCGTGCTTGGAGGACACTCCGTCCTTCTGATAGATTTGCAGATGGACGGAAGGCAAGCCAACTTCCGCAGTTGTGTCCAGATGAGAAGCTGAAGCTCAGCCAGGCACACAAAACACTCACAGCACGTTTTCCTGCAAAAGCACCTGCAGCTTTTCGTGCTGCCTCTGGTCCTTGGTTGTTAATTGTCTTCATGTTAGCTTTCTGCACAGTGAACTTGTCTCTGAGTGGCAACTGGCCATGCCACGTGCCACTGGACTGGTCTTGTCAGAGCACAAGGTTCGACTACACGTGGATGGGTTCCGACAAGACTTACATCTGGGAATGATCAAAGTTATGTCAAATTGTACTTTCGTTGTAGACTGTTGCAATTGCAGTCTTTGCCGCTGCATGCACGAGCGGAGCGGAGCGGAGCGGGCAAGCCAGATGTTGCTCTCTGTGGGGGGGTAAGGGCGGTGCTCTTTGCTGTGGGCAATATACGCACTGACGCCGAAAACGAAATCAGCGATGGCCCTTGCCGTGTTTATCCCAGGCACCCCGGGAGCTGGGCATGCCGAGCGCAGTGCTGCCCCACCTGGGCCTGGGCAGGTGGGCAGCCAGCACCTCAACAACGACAAAATGAATTTGTTACAACTTTCAGGCCCCAGATTGCTGTAGGTGCCGAGGAAGTGGCAAGTGCCGATGGTTTTCATTTGGAAGGAGGCCGGCGCCGTGTCTGCACTGCAATGCTCTTTTTGGAGATGTTGGCGCCCGGTGCACAGCAAAATCGGTGCACAGGTGTCCTCCGCTGCTGGCAGGCAGCTTTCGCGGGCTGCAGCTACATTTACCGTGGGCCGTATCCGTCACCTGTTGTCGTGGGGGCACTTCGCCGCCCAGTGGCATACCGGGGGCCTCCGCTGTAATCATAGTGGACGTGCGCACCTGCAGCTGTGGGAGTGTTGATTGGTGCGTACGTAGGGTATGTACTTGGCCCAGTCCACATGGCTGGGTGAGCAGCCTGTGCACCGGTCATCAATAATTCCATGTTGCCGCTCTTTGCTCGACTCTCAATGTCGCTTGCCTTGGGCTTGTTTCTACAGTAGCAGAGGCAGAATAAGCTGGCCAGAATCAACACGGCACCTCCAGCAACAATGCACACGGAGTTTGTGTACGACAGCCCCGGGATAAAACTTTGGGTGGAATCGGGCGATGACCCTGGGCCGCCGGGGACGGGGCCTGGACCCGGAGAGGAGCAACTGCAGCTGTGCTCCAGAATGCCACCACCATTTGAGCAATAGAATGTTGGGTCTGTGCAGCTTGCATAGCACTCACTGCGATATGATGCGCACACATTGCCAGAAGTTGTGGTCCCGCCGCCGCCGCCGCCGCCTCCTCCAGAGGTTGTGGTCCCGCCGCCGCCGCCGCCGCCGCCGCCTCCACCCCCAGACGCCTCAAACTCGCATATTTGATTCGCTGTCACATCACAGTAGTCTGTTTCGCAGCACATCCAATCCGTTGAGCTCCACGGAAGCTCACAGTTACCACCTGCTGCCTCGCTCGGCAGCGACGCAACTTCAAAAGTGCCGGTCCCTGCCTGTGCACGTGTCAACACCACCACAGGGGACGCATGAGTATTCCACGCCTGGTTGAAATGACATGATGGAGTGATTTGTGGCACAGTCCCTGGGCTTGGCTTCAGCGCTTCAGCCTTGCAAGGAGAGTTGGGTTGCAAATGGATTGGCGTGTTGGATGCGCCTCCTGTCCTGTCCTCGAAGTCAAGAAGTAAAGCAGGCTTCAGCGGTGTATTCTCAAATGAATTGTGTGATGCTTTATGTTTGCTCGAGGCGTTTGGTGCCGAGGAAGTGTCAAGTGGCGGTAGTTCTGGTTTACAAGGGGGCTCACATTCTGAACTGCACTTCAGCCGAAGAGCTGAGATTCTGCATATTGAGGTGTCGGTTGAGAGCAGCAGAAGTGATGCCCCACAACAGCAGGAGGAGCAGCTTTCGCCGGCAGTGGCTGGCCCTGACATGTACAGCATATATTATACAGAAATCATCTCCGACCACAGTGAATGGGGCCACTAATTATAAGACCTTCTGCTCTGCGCTCGACTCTCTTGGATTTTGGGCAGCTACAAGTTGGCGACAGAATTTGCTCAGCTGCAGTACTGTGGATGACGGACACGGAGGGAGGGAAGGGAGCAAAGTGAAGGGAGGCCCCATGAGTGGGCGTACGGCAGCGGCTTGTAGGCAATGATTGCCCCGGTGGACCTGAACCGCAGTCAGCTGTGCCTCCATACTGTGGCTCTTCTGCCGCTAACGAGATGAAGGGCCAGCCAGCAAGGCAAGGGGGGTCCAATCGGGGTCCAAGGAGGGGCACCCCGCGGCAGGCCTGGCAGGCAGTAGCGAGACCCGAGCAATCAAGCTGGAGCAACTCATTGCCCAACACGTTTGGAACACCAACCAAATCGTGCTTGCAGTTATTTCCCCACCCAACCCCCTGTGGGGTGTGATGAGGACCACCGCCCTGTGGCAAACGAAGCAAGAAGGGCAGCCTGAGCGGCAGGCAGGCGCAGCCCCCCCCCCTCAAAGAGCTGGTATGAAGTGGCGGGCCGACACAGTCGGCTGTCCTGCCATGGGAATGGTAGCACCTGCATGCCTGGGAGTGGCACCGGTATGCAGACAGGGAGGTCCCACGCTGAAGGGTGTCCTCCCGCGCTAAGTGCAACGAAGGGGCGGTGCAGACCCGGCCCACGGGCCGAGGACTAGAGCACCCCCCTCAACAATAGGTCGCAAGCTGGCGACAAGCACTCCGCACGAAGCGGTCGCACATCAATATATTATCCACAAGCAAGTAACGCTAGCCCACTAGACCGAGTGAGGGATGACACGACAAAGGTGAACGCAAAATGCATGTTCGATGGCTTCTTGGTATGTGCTGGCGCACGTGTTGTTATGTAATACTAAATAAAAAACGATAATTCGACACAATTTTCCGCTCAATCTCGTGGTGTATTTCGGCCCATTTGGGGACATACAAGAAATTGCGGTGGTGGTGCCCTTGCCTTACCCAGCGCCAAAACATCTGAGTGAAAGGCATGCAGTCAATACTGCAATAGCAGTTAGCTTTGTGTTGGAGGCAATTGCACAGCTTCAGTAGTTTTGGTCTTGGAATTTTGTCGACGCAGCTTCTACCTTGTCTACCTGCGCCTCTTCCCTTCGCTACTTTGCTCTAGTTGCCAAGAGGGATGGACTCCATAACAACGTACTTTCGCATTTTAATTGGTGCTCAGTCTCCCATGGATTGGCTTTTGATTGCAACTGTATTTGTCCTCGGCAATGTGCTGCTTCTCGTAGTGTATTTGTATGGTTTGCAACTCAACACTCGGGCGAAACTAATTGAGCAGGGTATTTCCTGCGTCCCCTTTACATTACTGGGAGTTGCTGCAGCATTTCCAGCCCACACACATTTGGACACGGAAAAGTTTGAAAGTGCATCGAGTACGTAGGGCTACTCCGGAGAAGCTTCGCACAAAATCCGCACTCCTCGTCTATAGAGCTTGGCCCGAACTCATACTTGGACATAATTGAAGCACAAGGCAAAGAACATGGACATATACTGGGAATTTCTTTCGGTCCGATGGCAAGAATACGAGTTTCATGCCCATACGTTATGCATGAGGTGCTTGCCCGCAAGAGTACCTTGTTTGTCAAACCGCAATTGGCTCGAACCGTGTTGCGGCCCTTACTGAGCAACGGCCTAATTTTATCGGAAGGTCACATCCACTCAACTATGTCTAAGCTGCTCAAACCAGTGTTCACAACGCAGTCTCTGTGCAGCATGCGTCATCGTATTGCACGCATTACGCTGTCCCATGTTCTGCATATGCTGCGAGTCACACACCGAACCGAGCCTCAGCACATCCTGGATACAAGCAAGGCCCTCAGTGATTTGACGCTGAGTGTTGTGTGCTCTGTGACCATGGGAACGCACATGGGTCCAGATCTGCGCCCATCCATCCAGGCTGCCGGGGCGGCGCTGACTCCCGAGGCACAGAACACCCTCCCGCCTCAAAGCGACAACAACGACGCCAAGTCCATTGTGTACAATGGGATTGCCGTTGCACTGGACAAGCTCTTGTCAGATTCTCGCTGGGTGCTGCCGCTGATGATCCCCAACTACGTGCACAGAGTGCCCACGCCGTCAAACCTCAAAATGCGCGTGAATCTGAGCGCCATGCGTGGGCTCACCCGCCGCATCATTGCCCAAAAAATAGCCACCCGCAGTGATACTGCTGTGCAAAAAGCTGGCCCCAGCGGCACCCCGCCCGTGGCTGAAGGTGGCGACATGTGCGATCGCATGCTGGATGTGCTGCTGAGCCCCAGCGCTAGCCAGGCGGAAAAAGACACTTGCACACAGGAACAAATGGAGGCTGAGGTGCAGACATTTGTCTTTGCCGGGCACGACACCACCAGCAACCTGGTGTCGTGGGCCCTGTATTGCCTGGGGCGCCACCCGGAGTGGCACCAGCGCCTGAGGGATGAGCTGGATGCCCTGCTTGTACAGCACTGCACACACACGGCAGCCGAGGTGGCGCACCCTAGCGGTGCCGATACAGATGACGGATTTATCGGCTTGGGCCTGCCACGGCCATGTGCAGCCCTGGTGGATGCGCTGGCGGAGCTGGGCTCGGAGGCCCGCACCGCAGCCCCCGTGCTCGAGGCGGTGATCCGGGAAACGCTTCGGTTCCTGCCCAGCGTCCCAAGGGTGGTGCGGGAGCCCAAAGAAGACGTCACCATACATGTCCCAGTGGCTTCTCTGCCCAAGTGTGACAGGGCCCCCGACAAGTACGGCAGGGTGCCAGTGACGCTGCCCGCAGGTCTCACCATGCTGCTTGACATTGCAGCGGTGCATCGGCACCCAGTGTGGGGCAAAGACCGCCACGAGTTCAACCCCGGCCGATTCTTGAACGAGGACGGAGCGTTCCACCAGCAGCACTTGCCTGGCCTCGCCTGGGCGCCGTTCAGCGCCGGCCACCGGAAGTGCATCGGGTACAGCCTGGCGCTGATGGAAGCACGCATCATTTTGGCGACGCTAGTCCTGACAGCGAACTTCAAAACCACGCCTGCGTATCAGCACTTCCCTGTGATGGCAGTTGTGACTCGCCCCAAGTTCGGGATGCCCATGCAGATGCTGCCGCGCGTGCAGCTGCCCCTGGTGCGCCTGGCGGTGCACAGGGGGGGGAGCGGGGAGGGGGAAGGGGGGGCCATGCCAGCCGCAAAGGATTGATACGTGTTTGTTTACGTATATGCGTGTGTCTTTGCTGTGTTTGGCTTGCAATATGTACTCTGTCACCATCCACAGCCGGGGGCAGCACGGCAGAGCCCCCCAGCAACAAAATTTTCTTGCCGCCTTCCTCGCACACGCCTGGACACGGTGAAATATCCCAGCATCAACGCAAAATCAAAGAATGGCTTGTACTTGCTGGATATGTGAGGTGGTGCTGTGCCACTGCTAAGTTCCAGTTGCACACGAGAAGTATACTGTGAAGAGTTGTCGTCATTCTGGCCGGGTGCTGCTGAAGCCGCTGCTGGAAAGAAGATGGCAAAGCAGCTGCACCCAGATGACGTAGCGTTGATTGCATTAGCACTGTCTGCGCTATGCAAAGGCTTGCCATCTCTAGACAATGCAGATGTGCTGCACGCAGCATGCAGCGCAAAGGTCGCTGCGACAAGCCTGCTCTCTCACGGAGCAGCCGTGTGCTTTCAAATACTGGATACAGCAGAATCAGAGGGTGGTCAGCGCAGAAAGAACACAACCCAGCTTGTGAGCATACACAGCCCATCAGTGCAATCTCTGTGCCACGGGCTTCAGCACATTTTGGCTGAACTGTGCACTGGGTGGATCAGCGCCCACGCCGACGCGTGCTCGATGGCATTTGCAGCAGCTGCCAGTCAACAGCCAGCCGATCCAGATACAACAAATGAGCATCTAGAAATAGCAGATCTTCTACCCCCCCTGCATAGGGCTTGCGCACGGCATGCCCTGCTGCTGCTGCTTCAGCTACAGGCCTGGGCTGCCGGCGCCGCGCCACAGCTGCACCTGGGGTGGGTACAGCAGGGCCTTTTATCGCAGCTGGCAGCCCTGCTGCGCCTGTGTGTCTATGAGGCAGAGCACTGCGTCACCCACCCGTGGGAGTACGCGCTTTGGGGGGGACTGAGAGATCATTTGGCGGGCCCCAGGAGATCCAAGCAGAGGCCTCTGACTGGTTACCAACTGAAAACCGCCACACCTGCTCAGCAGTTTGTGTATGCTGTGTCGCACTATCCACTTGTAGTGTTGACAGACGGCACCCAAGCCCCCCCCCTTCATTCGTCGTGGGCCCCTCCGTGTGCCGTGGCCACTGTGGGCACTTCACCCGACTACCACAGCCCGCTTCTGCTACGTCTCCTGCTGCTGCTGCGGCCTATCATATGTGACACGAGCACATCTGGGCCAGGGGCTTACCTGGCCTCCTGTGTGAACCCCCTGCTGCATGCAGGGGTGTGGAGGGGGCCTCACTGGGAGGCGTTGCACAGGGGGTTGAATAAGCCCCCCCTACCTGTGGGCAAAAGCCTTGCAGCCGCCACCCCATTAGTCACGCCCTTGCCTCGGGGGCTGCCTAATGCGCCGCCAGGGGGGTTGGTGGGGGGTGTTAACGGAAGGGATCGGTACATTCGATCCCCCCACAGTGTCGCAGCACGGCACTTGACAAAGCAAGGGACCTCTCCTTCAGCTCTAGTGGAAGGGGGGTCTGAGTGGCATACATCTCCCAGGCGCCTGCACTGCTTTGCTGCGCCCTTGAACCTGCCCCCTCTGCAGCACCTGCAGGCGATGTCCGCGTTGAGCAGCGAGGCGGCATCAGCTGCGGCCGGCGAAGGGGGTGCAGGGGGGGGCAATATGACCGCGGCAGCCCGCGCTGAAATTGCTGCCTCTGTGAAGCCTCAGGACTTGGCTGATGCGTTCCGTGAGGCGGCTGCGGCTACGCGTGCTGTGCTGTGGCGGCGGGCGGCAGGGCTGCCCCCCCCACACAAGGCAGGCTTCTTGAGCGACTTGCACGTGACACTTGCTCGGGCCGTGCGTGTGTGGCTGACGGCATGGAGCTGGCCTAAGGAGTGCATGGTGCCCCTCACTAGTGACACAGTGGCAGCCATGCGAAGGGGGGGGGTGACAGGGGGGGGTACTCTGGAGGTGCCTTTGATGGAGCACCATGTGGATCTCACAGAACACGTAGATAGAGCAGAGCAAAGCACTGCCCTACGCTGTGCTGTGCGTGCTGCTTCTACATGGTTCTGCCACTTGTCGAGCCAGGGGTCTCTCAGGCCAAGCGCTCGAGAGGGGGGTGCAAGGGGGGGTGCATTACCTTCTGTTGACGCCGCGGGCACCACTGCAGTGCTGTGGCTGCACAGCTGCTCTGATGTCCACGGATTTCAGCTAACTGCACAAGCTGGAACACGTCCAGGAACTGTGTTTGTTCCGAGTTGGTTTCCACTGCTGCTACGGCGTGTGACTCGTGGAAAGTGGGTCAACCTGCCGCAGCAAGTGGCCTTGTGGCAACAGCTGGGTGAGGCGCTCACTCGACAGGCTGCAGTAATGACAACGGTGTGCACGCTGGCCCTGCAGTGCCTTGGCGGGCTGCAGGAGCACTTGTTGGGCTGGGGACACGAGGCCATGCTGCCGGTGACTCTGGGCGCTGGGGGCACGGTGCTGGGCAGCGGCTTGCCTGCAGTTGCTGCGGGGGGTGGGCCCACCCCCATAGTCCAGGCATCGTGCCTACTGCAGTCCACCCAGATGGCTGCAGCGACCGCCCTGCTGCACCGGGCTGTGTGCCACAGCTGGGGGAGCGCTTGGGCAGCCAGCGTCGCCCACATTCCAGCGATGATGACTGCAGTGATCACAGAGGCAGTACCAGCAATGGCAGCTCTGGGGCCCAAGACCATTCACACGGTCCATTGCGAATCAAGCACTCACCCGATGGGGGTGTTCGTGGACAACTTGTGTGGAGGACAGCGGGCTGCTGGGGCTTCCACCCCCCCCCCCCGGGCAGCTGCCGTTGCAGCAGCTGGAACGGCAGCATCTGGTGGTGTGCATGCCATCAGCAAGCAGCACTATGCCCACCAAGCATGGCTGCTACCCCAGGAGGCATTTTCTTCTTCGCTGCACTTCAATGTGGTTGGCAGTGTGCCGCTGCTGTGCGCCGGGCGCCGGTTTGCTGAGCTGCTGGCGATGGAGTATGGAGAGTCTTCGGGGCGCCACGAAGGTAAACTGCCCCAGGCCGCGCCCCCTCTGTGCAAGTGGATGCTGCAGCTGTGTGTACTGTCGCGTCAGCAGTCTGGGTACCCTGGGGAGGGCGACGCCAGCAGCCTGGGGTGCCAGCCGGTGTGGGTGGCACTCCATGCGATAGCGGCGATGGCAGCGACACAGACGGGCGTGTTGGCGCTGCTTCAGGCCAACACTCACATGCATCTGCGCCAGCTAGCCCTGTGTGCCCTGAGTAAAGCTTGCCAGCGGTCCAGCTGCAGCGATGCATGCGAGGGGGCCCTATCGCCACAGACAGCCCCCCCCCCCGCGTCTCCCGGGCTAGGCGAGGCAGAGATGGCGCTGCGCCTGGCGTGGTGTGCCACTAATGCACTGCTGAAGCTGCACTGGGCACTGCCCCATGCGCCCATGGTACTGCCTCAGCTGGGCAGCAAGGCAACCCGCAGTGGCGTGAAGTCCTTTGAGACCCGAGGGGATGCAGCAGCCGCAGCAAAGGCAGCGCCTGCTTGGGTACTGTTCGACGCAGAACACACTGCATCAATCGCGTCTGCTGTTCTGGTTGAACATGTGCCGCGCTCCACTCAAGCGATGCACACAGTACTGCTGAGCCGCCCGGGAACAAGCGGCGTGCATCATCATGCATCACACAGCCTGCCCTGTACATGTGTGGACGAGGCCATGCTGACGTGGCAGGTGTGCAGACAGGCGTCTGACCTGCTTTGTGCCCTGCACACTGCAGCGCTGGCCGAGTGGGAGGCCCCCCGTGCCCCCCCCCTGCCGTGGTTGGTGCCCATGCTGACTCACGTACAATCAGGCATGGCGGCGAGTGTGCACAGTGCCTCAGCCGCCGTGCTTCTGCTGTCGGATCTGTTGCCAGCGCTGCTGCAAGCTCACCCATGCCCCGTGGACAGCGAGGCGCCCGAAGCTGCCAAGAGCCAGGCGGAGATGGAGTCGGCACTGCTGCAAGAAGAAGCGGGCGTGGAGGCGGGACACCGTCCGTCGAGGGCTGCTGTCCGCAGCGCTGTGCCGCTGAGTGCAGCCAGGAGGGATGCGGGGGCGCAGCTTCTTTACATTGTGCAGGAACACTGCCACGCTCACCGGCTGGCAAGAGGCGCGGTGCAAAACCTGCTCGGCATGTGCGACATGCTGCTACAGTGTGCGACGTCACCGTTGCTGGGCTGCGACGTGCTGTCCTTGACAGCCCCCGGCGCCCCCACTGTGCTGGCTGGAGTGCTGGCCCTGGCATCGGATTTCCTCTCACACCTCGTGAAGCTGCCAGATGTGTCTGAGATACAGTGGGGCACAGCGCGTGCGGTGCTTGACGCCGCTGCAGCTGCTGCACGGGCTGTATCCGCTATTGCACAAGGCGCCGGGGGCAGCGCCCCGGACAGCAAGGGGGGTGCGCATCCCCCCCCTGACACAGCACTGAGCCCCCCTCAACAAGCCAGCTTCTCGATGTTGGCTGAAGTGCTGTTGGAGGGGGGGCTGGCGCACGCCTTGCAGAGCACTCACGCCAGCTGCACCCTCCTTCAGCTGGCGGGGGGGGTGCAGGCTGCTGCGGAGCTGCCCAAGCCCCTGAACATGAAACGCATACTGCACAGCTGGAGTTCCCAGGGAGTGCATCGCCTGCGTACAATAGCGAGGGAGGGTGCTCTATTCCCCTGGTGGGAAGTAGACCCCCCCCTGGCCCAGGTGGCGGGGGCCCTCGGCTGCACCTTGCTGCACTGCAGCGACGGCAGCTACATTGTACCGGGCAGCGTGGGCGTGGATGTGGATCGACTGCGTCTTGAAAAGGCCGAGGGGGGTGCCTCAGCAGCAGAGCGGCCCAGTGCTGCAGTCGCTGCCGCCGCCGGCGCTGCCTGGCGGGCGATGCGTGCTCTGGGCGGCAGTTTGGAGAAAATGCTGCAAGGGACGCAAGTGGCAAGTCAGGAAATCGCTGCCAATGGACGGTCTGCAGCAGCACTAGCTTCGTGGAGGCACCCTTTGCTGGCTCCTGCACAGCTGTGTGCAGACGCCCTGCTAGGCCTGTCAGGGGGGGCTGTCGCAGCTGAGGTGCTGCACGGCAACGTCCAAACACACAGCGAACTCATGCGATTGGCGTTATCGGGTGTGCCCTCTGTGGACCCCCCCCCCATGAGCGGCGCCCCGCTGCCAGGGGTGTCCTCCGCTGCCCAGCTGGTCAAGGCGGCTTCAGCGCACTCCGCCGATGGGGCGCCGCTGAGGGCGCTGTTTGCGCCACTGGCAGCCTCCTCACTGCCATGGGCAGGCATGCATGAAGGGGGGGGCTCCCGCGCAGCTGTGGCGGATGTTGAGGGGCGTCGGGGGGGGGCTTCGCAGCGCCTGGCCCGCCGCA
>Ga0307982_1000779_pt1 | contig 25300 bp, 4 predicted proteins | sample OrgLakmetagen989_FD_201847 | JGI IMG/M metagenome (GOLD analysis project Ga0307982, IMG submission 201847) | Saline water microbial communities from Organic Lake, Antarctica - #989 | ecosystem: Environmental > Aquatic > Non-marine Saline and Alkaline > Saline | place: Antarctica: Organic Lake...
ATTGAAAAGAATTCAGAATTGCCGACCAAGCTGCGATGTCAGCGGCAGCTGTATAGGCTGCACCAGGTGGAGCCATTTAGGGGGGGTCAAGTACCTCACCGAACCCCCATGGCACAGCACAGCAACAAGATAATGGGGGCTGCAAGATCACAGGCCCATTTTAGGCACAGACCTAGGAGGAGTCAAGTGCCTGCTGCAGGAGGGCAAGGGCTGCGGACGAGCGGCGTCCGAAAGGAGCTTTCACTGGCTTGTGGGCGGGAGCAGAGACCCGCTTCGCGCCCCAGTCGATTGCGTGCACAATGACATACATTCAACGGTGTAAGGTGCCAATTGCGCAACCCTATCGGTACGAGGGCGGCACCAGCTCTGCAGGCAGGGTGGTGGGGATAGGCTTCCCTGCCTTGCTCATGTCCACCAGATGCATGCACAGCGCAAACTCCTCGCCGGTCAAGGCGCCGTCTTTGTCAATGTCACTCAAGTCCCAAATTCGCCGCAGCTTGTCCTGGGCCAGGCCGGTGGAGGACAGCACCACAAAGGCGGCACCGCCTGGAACCTTGTTCTGGTCTGCGCCCTCAAGCGTTTCGAACACCAAGTCGCGGTCGCCCTTCATGACCAAGCTCTCCCAAGCGGATGAGCCTGGTGCCTTGGAAGCTGAGGACGAGAACGGGTTGCTTGCACCGCTGGTCCCTGTGCGCCCGGGCTTGGGTAGGGGGGGGGCTGAGGCATCGTCGCCTCCAGCAGCGGCGGCAGCAGCAGCGCCGCCCAGCATGTGGGAGGTGGCAGATGCAGCGGCACTGACAGCAGCTCGCTGCGCCGCCTCTTCGTCCTGCAGCTTCTCCAGTAGGTGCGGGATGGCCTTCTCCAGGACACGGGAGAGCTTGTCGTGGATGCTGTCATCCAGCTTGGGGAACTTCTTGAACTCCAGCGCGGTGGCGCCGGCCTGGAAGCGCTTCATGTCGGGGAAGTCGCCCACGGGCAGGCTGTACTTCTTGTGCACAGTGTTGAATTGGTTCGCCATGTCGGCAATCAGCTCCTTCTGCTTCTTCTCGAAGCCCCACATGGCCGGCATCTGGTTGCGCAGGTGGCCCACAAGCAGTGCATGCGTGCGCAGCAGGCGTGCACGCTTTACCATTTCGTTGATCTTACGGATGGCGGCGTTGCGAGGGAGCTCGCGCAGGTCGCGCAGCAGGTCAGATGACTCCGCAATAAACAGGGACTCAAATTCCTTGTTGGAGCATTCTTCGTCCCAGAAGGAACCGATGTACACACGCATGACCTCCGGCGTCTGCACGACCTTGCCTAGACTCCACATCATGCTTCCGTACACGCGCATGAGCTGCTGGCCAGTGACCTTGTCGGCTTTGTTCAGGACAACGCGCACCTTGTCCTCGTTGCCCTGCAGAGCCATGATGGTGTCACGGAATTCATCGGAAATGTCCAGCTTATGCGCATCAAAGAGCAACAAAATGAGATCGGCGCGGCCGGCAAACCACTCAACGACCTTGACGAAATCATAGCTCCGCCCAATGCGCTGCTTTTCGCCGGAGAGCACACCTGGCGTGTCAATCAGAGAAATGTGCTCCAACAAAGGCGCTGAGCATTGGGATCCTTCCAACCGGTTCAAAAAGTTTGCGCCGAACATGGAGAGAGAAGTGAATGGCAACTCAGGGTGCACGGAGAGAGCATTTCCAGGAATTGTACGATCGTCAGGGCCACTCATCAAGCACACAAAACGGTCTGTGGTAGGCTCGGGGCCAATACGAATGCCAGGGAAATCTCGGCCGAGCAAGTATCGGATGAAAGTGGTCTTTCCCACAGAGTACTGGCCCAACAGCAGCACCATTGGTTTCGCTGAAATGTCGGCATCGCGCAGCACAGGCGAGTGGAAATCTGGACACGAAAACATTATAATCAGAGCAAGTAGAAGCTCCCAAATGATAAGAAAGAGCTGTATGAATGGCACTGTCAAGGCAAAAGCAGACAAGATTTCGCTTGCCTGTTTTGACACGCCAACATTGTGACTGCAGGCTGACTCCGTGTTACTCACTGGGAAACAAGTACTCTTCTTCCACCGGTTTAAGCTCGTTGTGATACAACTGCTTCAATCCCTCGAGCACATTGGGAGCCTCCACCTCTGCAGGCGTTTCGGCCGGCTTCTTTGGCATGTTCACTTGCACTGAGCAATGCTCGGTACAATTGCACAAGCAGAAGACAACCACACAAATCAGTGCAAAGCCTGCACTGCAATTGACCAAGGTAAATGGTCCTGGAATTGCTCCAAACTTGCTAAGCTGCCGCTGGTCAAGGCCTATTGGCAAACTTTGCACGGGGCATGCTGGCCTGCTGGCAGCAGGGGTGCTGGATAGCGCGCTTGGCTGATTTTGCCTGCTAGAGGCGCTATTGCAGAGTCCATCAGCCCCCTCGAACCAATCAAATAACTCGTTTTGGCACGCAAGCTTGAAAGCAGAAAAACTTCCGTTGCAGCAGCAAGGTGTCCTTCTGCTAGGTGCGGGCGCTTGTGGTAATCGTAACAGAGACACTGTGGGTTTGGAGTTTCACGCGAAACGCTCTTTTTTGGCATCATCATGGCTTACACGCTGGACCTCACTTGGTCTGGCACAGCGTTGAATGGAAAGGTGTGGATCAAGACCATTCCCGATAATGCTTTTGACACTGAGTTTCATGTTGAGACTGAAGAAAAAGAGGTATGCACTGGGGCTGTCAACACTGACAGGCAATGCTCTCAAATTTCGATGAGATTCACAGATCAACAAAATTTGGAAGTTGCGCGATGAACACGATCCAGCCACAGGAAAGGCCATCCCCGCACCTGCGCCGATTGTCATGCCGGTTGTGAACGGTTGCGTTGGCCCGGTGCCTGCTGAGCTTGCATTCTCAAATCTGCTCACATCACCAGCTCTTTCACCTGCATCAAGTGCAGCAGCATCTCCACCAACATCAATCAACATTGGCGACGCAGCAGCAGCACAGCAGGCTCCAATAACTCCTGCAGCATCTGGCGCAGGCTCCGCTGGTCCAGCTGCTACAGCTGCCGTTGCCCCCCCCTCTACCCCAACTGCCTCACGCGGCAGCATTCAGCCCCATGGTACAGCGTCTGCACCAGATTCATACCCCACACACGTTTTTCTTGCTGGTCACTTTGTGCACGTTGAGGCTGATCTCAAGGCTGGCGCAGCGGCTGACGGCACGTATGCTGTGATTTCCTTCAAGGTGCCTGAAACGATGTACCTGCGCATCAAGCCGCCAAAAAGTAAGGCACCCAGTACCATCGAGAAGAAGAGCAAAGACATAGGCTCATTGGGCGACGAAGGTGGCCCCGCCTCCCCCCTTGAACTGGCTGCCGCGTTGGACCCTGGCACCCGGACCGTGGTCGTTCACGGCGCCGGTGCTAACCAATACGGCGAGTTCACACTGAAGGGCTCACTGAACGTCACCACAGGCCGTATGGTCTTGACAAAGAAGTACGGCAGTGCCAAGGCGCGACCTCGTAGCTTGAAGAAACGCCGGAGTGCTGTGGGCGACCTCACCACCAGCTACAATGACGACAAGGGCGACAGCGACTTGGAGGGATCGCCCACAGACTCTGCTGGGCGCCGCGCATCTCATCGCAAAAGACACGCGTCGTGGCGTCTGAACGAAACGGAGTTCATTGAGCCTTCCAGCCTGGAGAGCGAAAAGGCCAAAGCACGAGAGGGGGAGCGGGCAACCATGTCCCAGCGCAAGAAGATGATGGCTGTGAAACGAGCAGCCATCAAGCGCGCCAGAGAAGAAGTGGCTGCAGCTGGGGGACCAGTGTATGAGGGTGGGGACACTGATGACGATGATGAAGATTACGACGAGATGGCCCCCCCACGCAGCAAGCGGGGGGCCCCTGAGGGGGTCCGTGCTGGTCTGAGGGGGGCCAGACCGCCGTCCCCCCTACTCACTCCTGATGAGCTGGCTGCACAACAGAAGGCCCAAATGGCGACAGCTGTGGCTGAAGCAGCTGCCTCCGCGTTTGCGCACGACAAGCTGGCAGCACGGGGGCGCACATATGTGGCCCCCCACAGATTGGCTGCGGAGGCTGGCCCGCTGGCAGGCGACTTGTATGAAGGCGAGCTGCTGGGCGGGCGGCCGCACGGCCAAGGCACAGTCATCTACCGCTCAGGATACATGTTTGAAGGTCACTTCGAGCATGGCCTTGAGAGCGGCTGGTGTGTATTGTGTGACCCAATGGATGTGACAGTGTTTGAGGGCGAAATGACTGAGGGCCAAATCACAGGCTACGGGACGTTCAAATTCGAGTCTGGCGCCATGTACGCCGGGCAGTGGCGAGACGGCCTCTTCCATGGTCTAGGGGGGTACTTCCAGCCCGACGGCAGCAAATTTGAGGGGAATTGGGACATGGGGCAGCTATCCGGTAACGGTGTCGCCGTGTACGCTGACGGCAGCATGTACACTGGCAGCTGGTACTTCGGCAAGAAGGTGGGCAAGGGGCAGCTGTTGAGGCCGAACGGCTACTCGTACACTGGCTCGTGGGCTGAGGACGTTCCTGAGGGCAAGGGCGAGTCCACGTATGCCGATGGCTCCACGTACGAGGGGTCCTACCGGGCGGGCAAGCGGGAGGGGAGGGGGGTGTACACCTTTGGGGGGGGTAACGCAGTGCTCAGCGGCCGCTGGAAGGACGACATGCTTGAGGATAGTGGCAAGGGGGGGCTGGACATCAAGCAGCCTCTACAGGTGTCGGCAGATCAGTGGGTCATCCCGCTGACATTGGCCACGGCTGATGTGAAGCGGATTCATCAGCGAGCTGGCTTCAATGCTGGCGGTGAGTGAACATGATCACGTAGGGACACGCTGTCTCGGACACTGAGAGGTCATTAGCACCAGATTGTTTTGGCGTTCCTTCTTCCACTTTGCAGCACTTGGCAGCTAGAGGCGTGTGCCCCTCACTGCTGTGAGCCATCGAGTGCAACCACGAGACCCCCAAATGATGAGTCCACATGCTGCCACATGCATTGCTGTGGACAGCAGTTGACAAGTGGGATGCAGCAATGCTTGCAATACATTTCTTTTATCTTAATGCTTGCAATACATTTTTTTATCTTCTCATTTCATCAGACGATGGAAGTTGACTGGACAGCAGCTTCTGGCACTGAAGTGGGCAGCGCCCCCACGATCTCAGTGGGCTGTCCTTGCAGCCGCTCGCCCTGAACAGCGAGCAAGCGGTGATACTCAGCTGGACCGGATGGCACGAGGCCCGTCCCAGTGCGTCCATAATATCCCGCCTTGCAGTGCTTCAAGCTGCTGGCTTCTGCTACCCCCGGGACAGACTGCAACATGCGGTCAAGCCAGGCCTTCAGCGCAGGAAAGGCGCCCAAAGAGGCCCTGTTCAGCTTGAAACGTGTGTAGTACACAGCATCAAAGCGGTAAATAGTCGGAAACAGGCGAATGTCTGCCTCCGTGACCTGCCCCCCTGCCAGAAACGGCGAGCCGGTGGTCGCCAGCAGCCGCTCCAGCCGCTCCATTGCCGCAAAAAACACGGGGTACGCCTCATCGCAAGCAGCCTGAGACGATGCAAAGCCGCTTTGGTATGCGCCGTTGTTGATGTGTGGGTATATCCAGCTGTTGAGCTGGTTGATCAAGGGTCGCAGTGCTGCTGGGTACAAATCGGGGGCACCTGCCGCAGAGCTGGCGTCAGGGAATGCAGAATTCAGGACACGCACAATTTCGGCTGATTCGTTATTCACAATACGCTTTGTCATTGTGTCGTACAGCAATGGCACAGACCTCTCCTTGGAGCCTTCAACCGCGTACAAGTCTGGGATATATTTCAAGCCCCCTGACTTGCCCTCAGACAGTGGTGTGCACACCTCAGGGTCGTAGCTTTCGTCGAACTGCCAGCCACGGTCAGGGTCGCGGCGGTAAGCGAGGACGTCCACAGATACCACATCCCGCAAGCCTTTCACAGCCCTGGCCAGTGTGGCTCTGTGGCACCATGGACAATTGTTGGCAACAAACAAGTGGTAGCGGCCTGGCTCAGCGGGGAAGTCTGGGTCGCCAATGTTTGCGCGGAATCCAGATGTGCCCCGAATAAATGCGCCTTTGGCTGCGGACGAGTCGCTACTGTTGCCTGCCACGCCTGTCACCGCTGCTCCTGCACTGGCAGTCGCTTGCTGCTCGGCTGTTTGCACGAATCGGGCAAATCGGGCCAGAGGGGGAAACCACCAGTCTGGGCCCAGACCACGGATTTCAACCTCTCGGCCAGACAGTAGCTCGCCAAAGGTCAGCCAGTGGTGCTTGGAAATTTCGGCAACAGGTGAAGCATCTGCTGCGCCGGGCAGTGAAGCCCAGATGTCGCGACCAAAGCCAAGGAGGTTTGGCCAAGTACTTTGCCACTGTGGAGTGTAACTCGGTGATTTCCCGCTGCTTGGAGCTGAGTAGATTGTGGCAGCCTCTTCTAGTAGGTGCATGTTGCACTTGTGTAACGCATGGTGCACTGGCTCAAAGCGAACAAGAAACGAAAAGAGCAGCAGATCAGCCAAAGTAATGGCATAGCTGGAAGTCAGGAAACGAGATTCTTCAAGATTTTTGTTCAACTCGTCCATGGTTTGCAGCAGTTGCTGGTGCTTGTCTTCGTAAACCGCTTGGTCAGAGGCAAGGCCAGCCTCTGCTGCAAGTTGCGACAGGTGCATCACTTGTTGAGTGATTGGAAGCTTTAGCTCTGCTGCCCATGTCGCTGCCTTGATTGGAAGTCTTAAGAATACATAAGCTCCTGCCACTTCATGATTCAGGCCGAATTGTGCACTTCCATCACCCACGGAAGCAGCTTCTAAGAGCTCGGGAAATTCCGTGCGAACCATCTCACGGGTGAGGTGCAAGATTGCATCCATTCCAAACGCAGATGGCGCACTGCGCGATGAAAAAATAGTTCCTTCTTGTGTTTCTTCGGGAGTGAGTACTGTGGAGCTTGTCAATGTGTCCCATGTGGACGAATCTCCTTGCAGAGTCCAGTGAAGACTAGTCGGCGTGTCAAGCGCAAACCTAGCTTTTGCATCCCATTGCTGCTGCACTACGCCGCTCTGGGCTGAATTGACTAGCGAACTAAGTGCTTTGTAAATCAATCCCGTGACATGGCCACTTGGTGTTCCTGGGTGAGCAAATAATCGAGTGGCTGCCATGGTAACACCTGTGTGCATGCACAAAACAAGCACGACAGCACAGACGCCTGATCTGGCGAACACTAGCAGTGGTCTGAGCAAGCTTGCACTGAACAGTTCGAGACTCCAATCAATTAATAAAAGCACGTGTTGTTTTGGGAAAGATCTCCACCGGGGAATAAGCAGCTGGGGCGGCCCCTTAAAGTGCCCCCCCCTGACAAGCCTGCTCGGCTGCTGGAGAGGCAGATCCTCCACCAGCTCATCTACATGTGGCAACAGCACTCTACTTTACACTGAACAATTTGTCAATTTATAATTTGGCAGCTTCCCAGCCAGCATAACTAGGCAAAGCCGAATCCCTCTGACCCCTCCCTAATAGCTGTCAGCATGCGTTTTTCAAGCAGCTCTGCAGAGGAGTAATTCACTAGGGACAGCTGGTTGAAGCACGTGCTTGACGTGGGCAGCCGTTCATCTCCTGCCCCCGTCATGCGGTGGATGTTGAACTTCTGGGGGCCGCGCATGCCCTGCAGAGAATTGAAGCCGCCCAGCGGCACCTTGGAGGTGCCCGTGACAAACATGATGAAGCGGGCCTTGTCTTGGTCATTCAGGCCCAGCAGGAAGTCCCACAGCCACTTAATGATGTCATCATGCGGCGAGAACCCTACGTACTCTGTGTTTGCCTGCAGGTCCTTGAAGTCGATTTTTGGCAAGCCAGCAATGAGAAGCTCAAGCTCCGCTTCGCTGAAGATGGAAATCGCTTCTGCGGGTACCAGCTCGTGGAAAGAAGATAGGAAGGCGTCAATTTGCCCAGCAATTGAATGCGTCATCTTATGCTGCGTGAGCAGATCCACATATTCCATTTTATTGGCGTCTGTCACATCCACCTCATCGCCATTTGGAATCAGCTCCACAGTGCGCTGGACACCAAACTCGTCCACGGTGACGGAAAATGTGAGGCCCAGGTACAACTCGTCGATGGACATGTTCAGCACGCTCACCAAGTTGCGGTAAAATTCAGGGTCGATACTCTCTACATCATGGTACGTAATTGGCTTGCCAAGCATGTGCTTGTAGAATGACCGCGTGAAATGCACATCTAGCAACTCGCCATCCAGAACAGCTTTACCCACGACGCGGCCTGCCAGGTGGAAATAGGACAAGTGGTCCTCATTCACATATGAGTGAGGGTTTGGCTGCGATGACGACCCGTCAGCTGATGGCATAAACAGTGCCTTATTTGGGTCCAGCATCTCGCGTGCCATAATCGCAAACCACTCCCGGCGCAAGCCACCGGCATCCACGCCCTCCTCACCAGCAAAGGTCACAGACAGGGGCGCAAAAAGCTCCTCTGGCTTGCGGTACCGCAGAGATCTGAAGCTGTCCTCGAAGAACTGCCCGCGCCGAATGGACATCTGCACTCCCTGCTGTGCCGTGGTGTGGCGTTTCTTCAGTGCACGCATGCGGGCGCGGAAGTACGTGCGTTTGTTCCCGAAATCCAAGTGCACTCTTGCAGACGGCAGCTGCACTACCGAGGCAAACTCGCCGCTGAGCAGGCTTGGCTGCAAGCGCAGCATTCCGTTTAGAAGCTCCTGTGTTGTTTCCACAAATGCCGCTAGACGCCGGCGCACTTGCCGCTGCTGGCGAGAAAGGCGCCCAATGAGGGATGCAACCGCTGCGGTGTCAGATACGACGGCAGGTATGGCTTTGTTTGCACCGCTGCCTGCCTTGGGGGTGCCTCCAGCCTCCCCCTCAGCAGCGTCTTCGTCGTCCAGGGTGTACGGGTCCAGCACGGGGTGGGCCACAAAAAACGCCCGAGTCAGCGGCAGGAATCGCTGCATGACATAGGCAGGCACCACCAAGTTTCCTGCCACAGCACCGTCCCCCTCACCGTCTTCAGCAGGTGTCCCCTCCGGTTGACCTGGCCGCCCCGGGGCCACGCCTGACATGGTAGGCGAGCCAACAGGGGCACCATCCGCCCCGAGGCGTGTCACAGTGTCGTTGGCCATGACAACGGACAAGTCTTCTGAGCGTGCACGAGCACGGCGGGGGCGGGGGGCTGCTGCGGCTGCGGCTGCACTTGGGGGGGGCTGCTGCCCAAAGCGCACACGCTGCCCAGCCCGTCGCTGTGTTGCAGCCCCAGCAGCGCCATCGCCAGCAGCAGCTTGAGGAGACGTCCCCCCCGCGTCTGATTCGCTGTCGTCATCCTCCATTCCCACTTCTGCCTCAGCTGGTTTGCTCTTCAGCATCGTGGCAGTGGCTTGCATAGCGGTTGCTAGCACGCCCCACACGCCCTGCAGTGAAGATTGCATCGAAACAGCCTGCACACCTGAGTGAACCACATCGGACATGGAGCCATCAGCTGGCGAGTCGGCGCTGCTGGGGTCTGAGTGGTCGCCGGGGGTGGTATGTAGCAGGCTCGTGCATCGAGCTATGCTCTGCTCGCTCAGCATGAGCACACCCCCGTGCTGCTGTGCGGCGGGCAGAAGCAGCCAAGCTTGGGAAGCAGCCAGCTCAGTTGCAGCAGGTGGTAAGGGCGGGTCTGCTACTGCCTCTATCACAGACGCCATGTCGGCCATTGTAGGGGAGGGGCTTTGCACGGGGACTGGCCACTGCGGCTCAGCTTGGCGCGATGGTGGCGAACGCGGGCTGACATCCACGTACTCATCGTGGTCGATGGGCAGCTGTACATACAGGGGCTGAGGGGCTGTCTTGGTTTCAGCTGCAGCACTGCTTGGGGGGCACAGCGCTGAAACAGGCACGGTGATGCTCGCATTCCGCAGCGGCACGAGCACTCGCAGTGTCTGCAACAACGCACGCAGGGTTTCGCTTTGAGTGGTAGTGGCTGCTGCAGACCACATGGTGCGTGACGCAGTGCCACGGACCTGTAGCGCCCCCAGCAAGTTCTCCAGTTTGCGCTGGGTGCTTTCGGCTGCTTCACGAATCGCTGAGGCGATTCTCACCATGATGCGCTGCTTGTTGGCAGGCACAATGCTCAGCAGCCGCAGCGCTCGCACGATGCGTTTCGCGGTTGCAGGGGTTTGGCAGCCGGGCTGAAGCAGGCTCATGACCAGCGCATCAGCAGCGCTGTCGGACACAACAGGCGGCGCCACCAGCATGGCACAGTCTGGCGCTTGCCGGCCCAGTGCAGTCATGCGGGGAAACTCAAGGGGCGAAATGCTCTGCAGTTCGTCACCTGCTGCGGTGCCCGGCTCGTGCACTTCGCTGTCGGCAGCCTCTTCGCTGGGGGTGCTCAAAAGGGTGCTGATGTGGGCTCGCATATCGCGCATTTCTGACGGCAGCAACGCGTGGCTGAAGCCCCCATGCAGGATGCTCTCAGGGTGGCGCACGCGCAAATGCCCCAGGAAGTTCTGGCTGCGGTATGTGCTGTCACCCCCGGGCATGACGGCGCAAATGGGACACACCACCCGGAAGCTACTGCCGCTTTGGTGAAAGCGCATGGCATTGCGGATGAGCTCGCCACGACCAAGGTGCACACGGGCACCGCCGCTGAGCGGCTCATTCACTGTGTCCATCAGCGGGTTCGTGTACCCTTGCCTTGGCTCCCACCAGAACCGTGGCATGCCATCAGACGACACAACCACGTCTAAGCGGTCACGGTCAGTGGCATCCACATCACATGACACTGGGGAGTTATTCGCGGCAGCTTGGGCGCTGCCACCTGCCTCTGATGCACTGCCCACCACACCTCCATCTGGCGCCGCCCCACTCCACCGTTGTCCGCCCGGCCTATCCAGGGATGGCAGACGCGGCACAGCCTGTCCGCGCAGGGAAGCCAACAAGGCACCAATGCCGGTATTGTTGGCCAGTATTGCCTGCTGCTCCCCATCGAAAAAGCTGTCGGATGCTGAGCGGGCTAGTGGCGCACTCGGGGCTGGCGTAGCTGAGCCCGGGGGAACATCACCGCTCACCGCATCAGTGGTGGCAAGGCTGCTTGCGCGCAGCAGCGGCGGTGGCATGTCCTGGTGGTCACTCGCACTAGGGTGCGAAAACATCATATTCGGTGCAGTGCCTGTAGCAGATGCCTGCACCGCAGGGGGGGGTGTCAGGTCCAGGCAAGGGGCCCCAGTTTCTGAGAGCAAGTGCTGCCATTTGTGGGCAGCTGACACGGCTGCCATCACATGTGGAACTGGCAAGTAAGTGAACAAGATGTCCCCTGTACCAATGTCCTCTGGTGCGTCTTTCAACAAGCTGGGCTTGACACCAGCCGCGTGCGCATCCGTCACCACCATCCACCGGGCCACCAGGCGAAGCGAAGGCATGAGATCCAGCGGAATGCGGACACCTGCTGAGGCCAGCTGAATGAGCGCCACTCGCACAGAGAACGATTCTGCCTCTGTCAGCAGATGGATGGACACTCCACCGTGTTGAATGCGGGGCTTCATGCCTTGCACGCGCTGCGCAACACTTGCCACAGCATGTCGCAGTGCGAGCACATGCATGAAGCCCCTGGTGCGCTCGGCACGCCGGTTGGCCACATCCAATGCCAGCCACTCCAGAGGGCGCATAGTCATATTGATGGCCTCAAGCAGCCCATTCAGTGCCGATGGGGAATGCGAAAAGGGGGCTCGCCCAAGGGCCAGCAGTAGGCGCTCAATCCCGCTGTTGGGGGATGACCACTCGTGAAGCAGCAAAGGCGTCGTGTTCCCTGTGCTCAAGTCCACTGAGCGCACCACGCCTGTCGCCTGCGTTTGGTTGGCCTGTGCACCGGTGTCATCGGTAGCATCTCTGGGGCGCTTTGTGGCGCCGCCTGAGGTGCCCTGCTGGACGGCACCTGGCAGGGGGCGAGGCACGCTAGACGCAGCCACTCCGACAGATAATGCACCTGACACCGCGGCATACGCACCTGTGTGTCGCAGCCATCGGTCTTCCATTAACGATGCCACCACCAATGGCGTACTGCGAATGAGTTCTTGCAGCAGCACCAGCCCCCGCTCGGCCACTGTGGATGCGAAGAGCCGCGGCTGGGTAGCTGCGGCAACGCCCCAATACACAGATCCAGCAGCAGCGTCGCCAACGGGTGGGGCTCCAACTAATCCAGGGGGGGCAGCGCTGCCTGCCTGTAATGCCGCTTGAGTTGCCCTCACCACGGTGAGCGGGTCGGCGCCAGGCGGCACGAAGCCAGCGGCAGTGAGCACCATGGATGCGATCGCGGCGGGGTGCTGTGGGTCTCTCAGCACCCGAGAAGAATCGTTGCTGAAAGCAGCTGACAGTGTTTCCAGAATGCTCAGCAAGATGTCTACAATGGCCACAGCGGCCGGGGGGGCACAGGCGATGCTTGCGAGCACCTTGTCCAGCCCACCTCGCCGCCTTTCTTCCGGGGCAAACAGCAAGCGCAGCAGGGTGCACACATGTCCCACTGTAATGCCCTGCAGCAGCAGCGATCGCAAGACGTCGTCACCGGGGCGACGGCGTGCATCAGATAGCACAAGCATCACCGTGTCTTCCGCAGCTGACGGCCGTACCCCAAGAAGCTCGGCTCGACTAGGCAGCGACCAAGCGTACGCGCGGCGGGGCATTTGACTTGGGTCTACTTCTGTGGGGATGGTGTCTAGCCTGGCATCGTTGCCTCGCTGCACACGCCCGAAGCGAGGGCCGTTTGTCACGGCTGGGAAAAAGCCAGGTACGACGCCGTTGGTGATGCCGCCACCTTGCTGCTGCAGCAACTCGTGATGCGGCGGAGTGAGCACTCCGGCCCCGGTCTCGGTGGTGAGATCGCACAGTCGCACCACGCTTCGCAGGGCCATCTGTGACACCGTGGGGCCTTGCTGCCGATTCCAGCTTGCAGTGCCATTGTCAAAAGCGGCTGCCAGACCCAGTGGGTCGGCTTCCAAGCTTCCCTCCTCTGCGTCATCCCGATCAACCACCAGTGCATGGGCGGTATAGGCACCCCGTGGAGCCTCTGTGCCGTCCAGTACACTCCAGGCATCCGTCAGCAGCACGCCCATCCCTGGTAGTAGCAGGCTGCTGACATCAGCCGTGTCTCGCTGCTGGATGCCAGTGGGTACGCTCATGTTCGAGCCGTTGGAAATGCTTTTGGCCACAGCGGCCAGGGATGCCGCCAGGATGCGGGAGAGGCTGCGCCATGGTGGGGCCTCTGGCGTCCCAGCGTGCTCAAGCAGGCGCTGCCCGGCAGTTGCGACTGCCATGCGGTGGATGCGAGCAAAGGTTGCAGCCACACCTGGCGTCAGCTGCTCCAATTTTGCCCCGCCTTGCTCGGAAGCCGCCTGGGCATCTGCATCGGCCGCTGCGAAGCTGTTTGCTGTAGAGTGTGAGTTGTTTGAGCGGGCAGCTGCACGCAACTGCCTCAGTCGGCTTGCTCTGGCCCTGGCAGCAGTGGCCACGCTGACCGGCTGTCCACGTGCTTGACCATCGCCACTGCCACTGCGGTGTGCGCTGCCTGCGCCCATGGAGCCCCACGCCGCTTCCCGTGCATGGTCCTGTGCCGCAGCCATGGCCGCTGCAGTGCGCAGGCCGTCGGCTTCAAGCGCCAGGGCTGGAGGCAGCTGCTGCAGCTGCTCTGGTCCAAGCCCACGAAGCACGTCAGCTCGAGCGTCTTGCGGCAACATGGTCAGCATGCTAATCAGTTCTGAATCTCCATTTGAGCCCCCCTGATGGACACTTCCACTGCCCATATCACCACTAGCGCCGCCTGCAGATGTGCTTGGGCGTGAGCTGCCAGCAGAGCTGGAGCTGGCGACGGTACTGGCGTGAGCTGCCAACGTCTCCACAATCATGTGCTGGGGCAAAGACATCAACACCTCCACATCCACCCCCTCGGGCAGGCTGGTCACGCCCACTTGCTGCATGAGGGCCCTCAGCAGCGGCGGGACAAGGGACAGCTGCCCCCCTCCGCCAGCAGCTGCCTGCGGTGGCTCAGGTGCTGCTGAGCTGTCGGGCTGGCTCGCAGCACGGCCCCCCTCTACTGGAGGCGGGACATCGGCAGTGATTATCGCGCCTGCGCTTGTCTCCGGTGAAGTGTCAGCTTGGTCAGTTGCCTCCTGTGCCTCCTCCTCCTCCTCGGGCTCCAAGTGACTGGGGGGAAGGGGGGCGAAGCTTTCCACCCGTGTGGACTGTGCGGCAGCCAGGGCCTGCAGTGCGGCAGCAGGCACAACAGCTGTCTTGCGGCGACTCCTGGGGGACGCAGGCGCTTGGTCGCTTGGCAGTGCAGAGCCGTGTGAGCTGAAGAAAAGCCCGTGTGGATGAGTTTGATGAGGTTTTGAGCCCGGAAGAGGCAAGGGGATGAGGGGAAGTGCAAATGCGTGCAAAGCGTGCCCAGAGATACCTGCCCACTCCTTGGGCACGACGGCAAAAACACCAGACAGCGGTGGCACCAGGGATGCAGCGAACGACTGCGACGGTGAAACGGAGACAAGCACATCAGGCGCAATGCCATCAGCCAGTGCACATACGCGGGACACAGTGATACCCACACGAGGCCCACGCTGACGAACAAGCCCCCACGACGTTCCTGTTGCTGCTGGGACCGGTGGTGATGGGGGTGCGGGGCTCCCAGTGGAGGGCGGCGCATGGCTGATGATTCCCCCAGGAGGCACTGCCTGGGGCACATCTGACAGCACAGCCCCCGGTCGGGTCATGCGCAGGGGCGGCAGCACAATGTCTTGTGAAAACGCATTGCTGTCGGCTGCCTGGTCGGGTGACCACGGCCCATCGCTGGGCCACAGGGCGCTCAAAATGCAGTGCTCCAGCCATGCTGGGGTCGCCTCATTCACCAACAGCCCAAGGGACTCTTCGTCCCCAGACAGGAAGACACGCTTGGCTCCCATGGCTTCCATTGTTGCAGCGGTGGCCACTGGGACAGCCAGTTGTCCGCATTCTCTCAGAGGTGGCAGCAGAAGCACCCCCCCCACAGGCACAGCCTGCTGTGTGGACATCATGCCCCGAGCCCAGGACTGCATGGCAGACGGCTGGTTCACTGGCGTTCCCTGAGCACTCTGAGCTGCGGGGTGCCAATGGGGCACCACAACGGCCGAAAGGGCCGGCACCACTCTCGAGTGGGGTCCTTGGAAGGCAGCAGCCCCAGAGGTGCGCGCTGTGTGAACCGCTGACTCTGCCCCGGCGCTCATCACGAAGCCAAAGCGGCTACTCACATCTGCAGCTGGCAGAGTTAGGCCAAACACAGGCAGCACCGCGGATGCTGCAGAGGAGACAGCCTCTTGGGTGGCCTCACTCCCCGCGCCGGCCTGGGCTCGGTTCAGCACAGCCAGAATGCCCTCTGAGGTGTAAGCTCCCCGCAGGATGACATCGTGTGATGGAGCCGGCGCAAAGCTCTGCAGTGACGGCCCCCATGGTGGCGATTCTTCGAAGGATGAAGGCGGTGCTCGCAGTGGGGCCAAGTCGCCAAAGGGCAGCCCTAGGGCGCTAGCCCCCCCCTGCCAGGCCTGGGGCAGGCGCATGGCTGCCTGGGCCCGCTCCACAGCAGCAGTGCCGCCGTCCACCATGCCGGGGGCAGTGTTTTCGCGAGCAGATGACCTAGAGCGCGAGCCAGCCATACCAGGCACCACGCCCATTCCAGGGAAGCCTTGTCGCATTGCTGATAGGAAGTCGCCCAGGCGACTGCTGCTTCGGGCAGAGGTCATAGCGCGACGACGAGACAGCCCAGAGCGATGGCGGGTGCGTGGGCGATTGCTGTTGCGGCCACTGCCTCCAAAGAGAGCCTCCCACATACCTTCCCCTGTGGCACTTGCGCTGCCAGTGGCCCCGCCAGCCACTGCCACTGCTCCGCCGTCGCCGTCAGCTGTACCGAGAATACCTCCAGCGACCGAGCCAGCCACAGACGCGGCGTCGTTTTGGGAAGCTTCGCGGCGAGAGGCGCGGCGCTGGCTGCCGCTGCCGCCCTGACCGCGCTGTGGGGCACCATGGTCTCCACCGCCAGCGACTTGGCGAGAAAGGGTCAGACGAACTCCCTCGGGACCTCGCACGTCCACTTCAACGTTGGAAATTTCGCCGGATGCAGAGCCAGAGGCCAGTCCTGCCATGAGTCCGAGCAAGTCGCGAGCGAACATCTGGGACCCGCTCTGAATACGAACAGTGCTGGCGCCGCTGGGGTTCTGCCCCAGTTGCACAGAGCGACGCATGGGCTGTCCCTGCACCCCTGACGTACCATAGCCCATATCGTCGCCTTCTTCTGCGTCAAAGGTGCTGGCGTCCAGTGCACCTTGTAGGCGCGAATCAGCCAAGCGGCTCCGGGAAGCACTTGCTGCATGAGCGAGCTCAGACTGGTTGAGCCCTGCATAGTACTGCTGGTGAGCTCTGGCCCCAGAGGCATCATTGCCTTGCAGCATGCTGCTTAACGTATCTCCCAGTCGTGCGGCATCCACTGTGTGCTGGTTGGCAGCGCCATTCCTCGGCATGTGAGTGCTGGAGTCTGCTGCGGGGTGGCGTGGCGGGAGAGTGCCCGAGGCAGAGGCGCCTCCGGCAAGAACAGCACTGCCAGCGACCGAGGCAGCATCAGACGGTACTTCTGCTCCATCGGAAGGCACCTCCAGGGCAGGCCCACGGGTGCGGCGACGGGGCATGGCTGCTGCCGCTGGGGGCTGTCCCGCCCCACCCCTGTACTGCTCAATTTGAATGCTGAAAGGGTCGTCCGAGGGTGCACGAGCCCGCAATTGTGCAGATGCTGGCGCGTTTTCTTCCTCTTTGGTCTCCTGCGCAGCATCTCCATCTGTCCCCTGCTGCCATGTAGCATCTGGCCCAGCGGTTCGCCGCACGCGGCTGGCGCGGGGCTGGCCTGCGGCATTCAGTGCTGCCTGCAGGACCTGTGCAGCCTCTCTCTCTGCACTGTTGGGTGAGTCGTCGCTTTCAGATTCCGATTCCTCACTTTGATCGCTGCTGCTCCGGTCAGACCCGGACATGCTTGACTCGCTCTCGCTGTTGTCAGCATCGGAGCTGTCTCCGGAATTCGGCAAACCGGCCGCATCTGACTGAATGACCCATGGCCGATCATTAAAACCCATGCTGCCCATCAGGTGCTGCAGGAACGCAGTGGGGTTCCCACCGGGGCTGCTCCCGTCCTGCACTCGAGCGCCGCCCCGAGAGCTGTCGTCGTCGTCGCCGTCAATGCTGCCGTGCAGCAGAGCGTCGCCCTGCACTTCAATGACAACTTGACCCAGGTCAAGCTCACCATCAGCATTGCCGTCGTCACCAATGCTGTCTTCCTCGTCGTCGTCAACTTCGTCGTTCTCATCATCGTCGCGGTCGTCGACTGGGCCTCGGAGAACACCTCCCCGGAGGCGCGAGGCATCAATCACCTGCACCCCTCCATGGAAATGTCCACCCAGCTCGTCATCGCTGTCATCACCCATGCCGAAGGGCACACGGGGGCGCGTGACTGCTGGCTCCTCGCCGTCTCCGCTGGTCATCATCACTGCGTCAGGGCCAGGGGCATGCTCCTCCACCTCCTCCTCGCTCTCCAGGCCTTGCATCATTTCCCCGTCAGCCACACTGTGCTCCTCCTCGTCGCTGGAACTGCCGTGGGAATGGTCGTCGGAGTCATCGTCGCCAGGGGCCACGCTCACGCCGACGGGGCTGCGAGTACGCATGGTGTCCTGTTCAAACGCAGCCGCGTCGTGCAGTGCAGAGCTGTCTAAAATGGCATCGTCGCCATCTCGAGTGTCACCCAATCCAAAGCTAGCAGCACTCTCTGCGCTACCTACCCGCCGCAGCGGCACTGCATTCGGTAGGATGGAGTCAGCTCCATTGCCAGATTGGCCCAGCATCGCCTCACCCCCGTGCGGCAGTGGAGTGCTTGGGGGGGAGGCCAAGTCGTCCCCTGCCATCGAGGCAGCAGCCGACCCGGTGGAGGATGCGTCTGCACTGCCAATCCGCTGGCGCTGGCTGCGACTGCGGCCCAGGGAATCCCCCCTTGACAACACTGTCGAGGCAGGTGAGCCAACAGGCAGCACGCTGGGCAGCTCCACCAGTGCTGATGCCGGCTCTCGCTCGGCACTGTTGGGCGCATTGGGTGAGTTCCCGCCGCCGGTTGCCCCCTTGGGGCGTCTGCGCTTGCGCCCTGTGCTGCGCGCAACAGCGGAGCCCCCCCCTCGAGTGGCACCTGGCGTGCGCACTGGCCGCAGCCCAGATTCCAGGGAATGCCTGCGCGACCCACTGGATCGCCCCTTGCCGCGTGCAGCTGAGGCCTGCCCCGAAGCTGGAACAGCCAGAGCACTATCGTCGACCATGGCAGCTGCCAAACAGCTGGCTGCAATTGCTGCAAGGGACAAAATGCCACTGTGGCGGGTAGGCGATTTCACAAACAGAGCATCCAATTTGGCAGGCTGCTCAGTGCTTGAGCCCCCCCTGGCTGAGGACAGCATCGCCTGCAGGCGCGCGGCGGCAGCGTGCATGTGCTGGCGTCCTTGTGGGTTGGATTCTCTGCTGGAAGCTGGCGGCCCTGAAGGCAGCAGCACCCGTGTGATGCTGGCCAGCAGCTTGGTGAGGGAGGTTGTAGCCGACGTAGTGGCCGGACAGTCTGCAGGGAGGCCTGACAGCGACTCCAGTAGAATGCCGAGGGTGTTGCGGGCGAGCACTTCTGCCAGCAAAGGCCCTGTGCTTGTGTTGAGCATGTTCATGGTTGAAGCTGCTTGAAGAGATCCCCGCACATCTGCCAGGGGCTCCAGGGTGTGGGGTGGCGTGATGGCAAGGGCCCCAGTGGGCACCAAGTACGCATTCACGTCAGGGGACACTGTGGCAAATAGTGTGGCCAGCTGGCGGCCAATAGTTCGCGATCCTGGCGGAGACGCAGCCAAGCGCGGGGGCACAGTTGTCAACAGTGCCTTGAGCACATTGCTGGCTGTGCGAATGCCTGACACACGGAGGGACTCGTGAATAAATGCCGGAGCAAGGTTGGACGCGCCATGGCCAGCCAGGGCATTCCGCACGGTACCTGTGCTGGACACCTTCGTCCATGCCGCCCACACTGCCAGCTGTCGCACCAAGTGGTCCAGCACAAGGCAAGCATGCAGGTCAGAAAGCCCTGCAATGCGTAGGAGCAATGCCTCCGCCATGGCTGCAGATGAAAACACATGGGCAAGGCGCCATGTGGCCTGTGCCCGGGCCAATTGGCGCACCTGTGCATCATGCACGGCCTTGACAGGGACTTGTTCAAAGGAGGCTGCTCGAGGCATTGGCAGCTCGTCTGTTGCCAGCTGTCCAGGCATGCCTGCCAGAAGATGCATATCTTCCCAGTCGGGCGAGGGCAGCAGCAGCCCACAGATGGCCGTCAACGCTGGGTTTGCGCCCGCCAAGTACTCTGTAAAGCCATCCACAAGGCCTACATTGATGCCGGCTGCGGCTCGAGTGAGGCGCTTACCGTGAGACACCAGCATACCTGGCACGCCAGCCGGCAGCGGGGTGCCGGATTCTGCAGCGGCCACCCTTGCAGCGTCCACCGCACGGTGCATGTGCTGCATGCGGGCTGCATCCAGTGTGTGTGCAAAGGCATGCACCCGTGCAGGCGACGGCACGGGGGAGTCAAATGGGTATCGGCGAAGCGACGCGGGGACACCATGCAAGGCCACTCCAGCTGGGAGTGGCAGCTGCTGAACGCGCACCGTGGCCGCTTCTGTTGTGTGTGCAGCTGTAGCAACCTTAGGCCGCTTGGCTGCAGTTGGGTCTGGATTGACACTGCCTGGGGTCAACACAAACGGGGCAATGCCCAGCTCAGCTGAGGCGGCTGCAGTCACGTCCCAAGCCGCCCACACCGCTGAGTGGCTCTCTGGGAAGAAACTCAGCAAAGGCGTCACGTCAATGCGACTGCTGATGCTGGGCATGGCCGTGTCTGAATTGCTTGACAGATTGGCAGCCCCCCATCCCACAGCGCTGACAACGTCGCTCCGGAGGCTGAAAACGGAGCTTGGGCGGTAGCCACACAAGACCTCTGTGAGTATCTGCAAAGCCCGTCCCTGTGACAGCGCATAGGGCGTGGCTGCAAGAGAAGGATCCAGGGTGTTGAACACGCGCAGCGGGCCGACACGGGGAGGTGAGAAGCGATGTCCGGGCTGGTCGCTGTGCGAGGGGACTGTCGGCTTGAAGCTGATAACAGCCTCGTCCAGAACGCACTGAAACAGCGCATGCACCAAGTAAGTAACAAGCGATGCTTGTGAGCTAATCTTGCTGTGCTCCACTGCCAAGCGAGGCATGCGCACTGCAGCCACAAGGTCGCAAGCGGCAGGTAGCAGTATGGAACCAATACTTCCAGCGACAAGTGGCACAGGTAGACAAGGTGTCGCATTGGTTGACTCAGCAGTAACGGAGTTGGGACGAATGGTTGCTGCGGGGACGCTCCGTGCGGCTGGCTTGCCGTGATCAGCACCCTCAGCGTACCAAAGCTGCAGCGAGAAACCCGACAGAAGCAGATCATCAGAAGCTACCAAAGAATCAGTTGAGTCTTCAGGCCACGCAGCAGCGTCCTTGCTGCGCCCTGCACTCACCCGCACTGTTCCACGCGCAAACATTCGCAGCAGCTTTAGCATGCGCGACCTCAGAGTTGTTGCAGAGGACACCCGTCGCAAGCCAACCCGCGTCTCAGCATCCCCATGGGAGCTCGCCGGCAGCTCTGTGCACTGCAGTCGAATGCACATGGCCATAGCAAACAGCCCTGGATCGCGCACAGCCACAGGGGCGACGAGCTTCAAAAATTGCCCAATGGATAGGGTTTCACGCAATGATGCCCCGTCGGGCTGTGATAAGCCCGTAGCACCTGTTGTGCTGGCTGCACCAGAGATGTCTGCCTCAACTGCCGGGGAACGAGAGCGCCTGCGCCCGCCTACACTGCCCCATTCAGCCCGAGATGTGCTGCTGAATGCAACGCCTTCATGTTCATTGTCGTCACCCTGGTCGTGCCTTGGAGGCAACACCCGCGCCTCGCTGTGCGTTGAAGCGTGTGGGTGGCGGCGCACATATTGAGACACCTTGGTGACAATATCAGACTCGCACCGCTCCAGGAAAGAGACGTGGTCTTCGCTGACCCGCTTCAATATGGAGGACACACCCTTTGTCTGCCCAGGGAAGTGACTTTCTGCTGGCATGGAGAGCAGGGCTGGCACACCACCACAGCCCACAAAGGCGAGAGCACCGGAGCGGCGGCGTAGGAGGTGCTTCAGCATGGACAGCACTCCTGCTCCAGCAGATGGGGTCAGCTGACGCAGCTTCAATAAGCCCACAGCGACGCGTGCAGAGGAAATGACTTGAGCTGGCGTTAGCAGCGAGCAACGGCTCAAGCTGTGCGCTAGACTGACCAAGCACCGAATCGTGTCACCCTCACTTCCGCCCAAGTCTGCACCAGGCTCTTGTGCCACTGATGCACCCGCCACGTTCAATGAAACCGCCACAGACCCAGGCTGCAGTGGCAGAAGCACTTGGGCCAGCAGATCCAGAATTGCCACGGAGGGGGTGACCAGGGCTGGCCACTCGGTCCACCATGCACAGACACCTGCGTGTGGCGCTGCTTCAGTGCCGCTGGGTGTACTGGTGCTTGCCGAGGCTGGCCCGCCCAAGTTCACGGGCAGGTAATCGGCTGGCAGGCGCTGGGTCGTCCTCTCAGCAATAGAGGCGACTGCAGCCAGCACATGCAGCAAGGCTGTGGCGACTGTTGCCTTACAAGGAACACCGTCGCGATTAGCCATCAGATACATGGCCTTGGCAGCGAGGGTGCGTGACTCAGTGTCCACATACAGCAAGGTTGCCAGCACCGCAGCCAGGTTGGCCAGAGCTGAGCTGGCTTGAGAGAGCAGGCTGTGAGACAGGGCACTTTGCTGGCACCCCTGCTGTTGAATGCATTCCCGGACTGATGCCAGGAAGGATTCTGAAGCGATGACTACTGCACCGCACAGCCAGTGCGCAATGGTAAGGCGGCTGGAGACTATTCTGGCAGGAGCTGGAGCAAGCAAGCGAGGGACTGGGCGGCCAATGGCCATCAAAAAGCCTCGCGGGACTAGCGCCAGCGGTTCATCAAATATGGATGGGACGCGGGGAAGCATCAGCTGCAGCAGAGAACGCGCTGCAACATGCAAGTAGGCAGGCAGGGGGGCATTCGGGGCGCCGGCACTGGCCTTAGCAGCTGACAGCATCACCGGCCGCTGCTGCACAGCAGCTGCCAAACACACAAGTGCTGTGCTTTGCGGCGAAACTGACTCGGCTTGCTCCACCTCTGCCGGCCGAGCACCGATGTGGGACGCGCTGACCAGCAAGCGAGTTGCAATTGTTGCTGCAGTGCTTCGCAGGATCGCTGTCAGCATACGCACAGATGCGAAGCGCTGCAGGGCGGCCCGTGCAGCAGATGCATCCAGCTCTGCGGCATCCTCTTTGCTCAGCAGCAGCGGCGATGTCAACAAGAAGCGTTCACCGGAATGGGACTCATACATGCCGTCACGAAGTGCATCGGGTTGCTTAAGTACCTGAACTGAGCCGTCACCAGGACTGGCAGATGTGGCTGCATGCACCAGGGCATCTGGCCGAATGGATCTGAACTGCTGCTGGGTGGTGCGCGCCTCATCTGTCGCCGACGGATCTGCAGGGGCGCCCTGTGCTGACTCCTGCAGGCGGCGCTGCCTGCGAGTCAAGGGGCGGTCTGTACTGGCCCCCGCTGCAGCAGCCCTGCTGGCTGATCTGGTGGACGTTCTGGGGCCCTGGGTGCCTGCAACGACTGTAGCGTTGCTTGGCAAAGCCCCCTGTACACGGAAAGCTGCAAATGCGTGCTGCCCTGCACCTGGAAGGCCTGCCACTGACGCAGTGGCCCAAGCTGATGCAAGTGAATCTAGAGAAGCTGTGCTCAGATCTCCATTGGACAGCTTCTCTAAGTGTGCCCCCTTATGCTCCCAGCGAGATTCGTCGTCAGTGCTGCTGTCGCTGTCACTCTCGCTGTCTGGGTGAGGTCCATTATCGCCAGAGCTGCGACTGCTGGGCGGATTCCCAGCGTTGTTAGCGTCTGGGGCTGCAGCGCGTTGCCCAAGAAGCTGCTCAGAGCGTGCGTTGAGCAGTTGTAACAGAGAGTCGCTGCTGATCATTCGGGCTGAAAGCACGTCCCGAATGCTGCCTGCGGCATCGTCGTCGCCATCATCATCGAGCGAAGCCATGCCAGGCTCAGACGTCCTGCGCCCGTGGGGATTCGGCAGTTGCGAGGTCATGTGTGCCAAGCGCCCAAGGATGGTACTCATCATCGGCACGGCATCATCCATGCCCGCTGCAGCTGCTTCACCTACTGCGCGGCCCAATCCCCAGCCGGTACTGCTGCGGGCTTGCATGGATCGCCCGCGATTAATGGCTGGCGCAGACCAAGTCTGCAGTTGAGGCGACAGCTGCGCAGCCATAGATTTATGAACCAACTGTCCTGTGGCTGCATTGATGCGCACCCACGGCAGTTCAACTGGAGCGGGCGCATTCAAGTGCAGCTGCTGGCCGTCAGGGCTATAGCTTGCGTGCGTGACCAGGGCATGCAGAGTTGCCTTGAGCATCAGCGCATTGTCACTTTCGCGAGCATCCCCAGAAGTGATGTGAGCACGCATAAACGCATTTGCTGCCCCTGCCAACAAATTAGACACCCGCCGGGCGCGCACATTCTTCGCTTGCGTTGCGGTTGTTGCCCTGCCCAGCTTTGCTTCGGCCTGAGCTTGCTCAAACACGAGCGGTGGGTCCACAAAGTTTGTGCTCTCCGGGAGCCAAGACGCCGCAGCGCTGCGCCACGGGCGCTCTGTGGGGATCGCAGACGCCAGCAGGGGCGAATGAGCTCCCCGCCATAGCTTGTCGTCAAACAGCACTGCGGGGGTTTTCACACCAGCAGTGGCTGGTGCGGCAGATGGCCGCCGCGGGCGACGCACTGTGAGCAACCCAGCATTGGAAGGCGCCCGCAGGGGAGAACGGAGAATTCCGCCGAATGGCCCAACACCCCAATCATCCACTGCACTGAGCACTACTGCGCCATTTGAGATTGCCCGACTGACAACTTGACTCGCGCGGCCGCCCCTGCCCCGCAGGTCCCGCCCGAAGCTAGACGGGACATCGCCCCCCCGAACCTCAGAAACGTCACTGTCCTCGCTGTGCTCCAGCCCTGTGGATGCTTGTTGCAGGAAAGATGCAGGCCAGCCTCGTTCTGTTGACATAGACTGCCTGGACAGTGGGGCTTCGGCCGCCAGGGCCCGACGCAGCATTGTGAAACTTGCATGTGGAAGGTCTTCGTACAAAATGGGCAGACGGTGGTCGATCTGGGCAGCTTGCAGCAGGCTTGCTGCAGACATCTCACCACTGCTATCGATGGCAAGTGGGAGTGCCCGCCACACCTGGTGCAGGGTGCTTCGAATGGGGGCGCGACGATTTGCCCGGGGAACAGAAGAAGTCAGCTTGGCGAGGACATGTGCAGGAAGATACATGCGGGAATTGCTACGCACACGAGAGCGTGGGTCTTCTCTCAGGGGCGTACCCAGCTCCAGAAGTGGCGCTGGTAGACCGGTAAAAATTGCAGCGGCCGCAGGACCCGAGCCGCCAAAGCGGACACCGGAGCCACTGCCACCGCGCCCCATAGGCTCTCTGCACCCTGGCAGCTCTGGATTGGACACGGTGTGTCGGTCTACGGGCAAGACCATCAGTTGTGCCTCGATTTTATCGGGGCTTGCCAGGATGCTGTGCTGCAGTTGGTTTGCCGCAAATGCCCCAGCCGGCTGCACATTGGCATCGGTCACATGTGAAACAAGCGCAAGCTTGGGCTGCAAATCCACCACACAAGCCGCACTGAGCAAGCGGGCAGAGCCCGTGTGTCGCAGCTGGGGAGCCACACCTGTGGAGCGCAGAGAGACAAACGGCAATGTCGCCTTGCCGTCTTCGCCGCCGTAGGCAGCTAGTGGGCCAGTCCACACGAGGCCGTGCGACGCTGAGCCTGCGTGTGCTTGGGAGGAGCGTGTCCAGGGAAGAATGTTGTCCAAGTGGCTCTGAGATATGCCCCAAGCGATGCTGAGCTGATTTGGAGACTGCACTGGTGGCATGTCGCGGCCAGGGAACTGCTCTCTGGCCCATGAAGCGGCAAGTTCGATCTGGCTGCCAGCATTGCCTGGAGAGGCTGCTGCAGCTGCTTGTTGCAGCGCAAACTGCAGCACAGCGTGATGCACGACTTG
>Ga0307982_1000780_pt1 | contig 25300 bp, 7 predicted proteins | sample OrgLakmetagen989_FD_201847 | JGI IMG/M metagenome (GOLD analysis project Ga0307982, IMG submission 201847) | Saline water microbial communities from Organic Lake, Antarctica - #989 | ecosystem: Environmental > Aquatic > Non-marine Saline and Alkaline > Saline | place: Antarctica: Organic Lake...
TTTCCTCGCTGGCTCCAGTAACCTCAGTTCATGCAGTCAGCGCTCAAAACCTTGAACTCATCTCACGTTTTGTGGAACTGAGTGTACGCTCTAACCAGTTCATCAACTTGAAGACGATCTGGACATCAGCATCGGTTGGCGCCCTCTTGGATGATGGGGCGTACCTGCTTTGTGCGAGCGTTGCTGACAAATTTGGCCCTATGCAAAACATTGCATTCATATTTGCAACAATTAGTACGATTGGCGAAATATGCACAGTCAAAGTTGTGTCGTTTGCATTGTCCTGTCGTGCAATGGGCCGCGGTGTGGAATATGCGCTCCTGTCACAACTGGCGCAAAACGTCCCTGAGCATGCTACAATTACTATCAAACATCATGACTCCGGTCGAAATATTCCCTTTCTGTGCTTCTTGAACAATTTGGCAGACAGGGGTATGGTTGTGTCAACCTCGGGCGGTCAAAGTGCCTTAAACAGTGATGATCCGTCAGCTGAACAGCAGACGACCTTCAACCGCGCAAAGCTGGCCACCTTCAGGTATACACCAAGCATGTTTGCATACGACACAATTGCGGATATGGCGAAGGGCCCGGCAGCTCATGCTGCGGTTGCCGGTCCGACGTTGGCTGCGGCTGCAGAAACGGCAACAACACAATTGCGGCTGCTACCAGTCCCGCAGCCCGACTCCCAAGTGCCCAAAGTGCCCAGCAGACACTGCTTATATTTTTCATTGCGGAGCACAGATTGTTTTGTATCGCTGGACAATGGACCAGAGCAGAAGCTTCAATTCTTGAATCGGCGGGAGTTTGAATTCGTGCTCGGTGAAGTATGGCCAACCAAGGCTGATGAAGCGACAGGCTATTCGTCACTCATTTCAAGACTGCCCGCCGATGCATGCGTTTTCGACATTGGCGCAAATGTTGGGCTATTCTCGTGCTTGGCGCTTTCCTTCTGCCCTTCAGCTCACATCGTGGCAGTAGAGCCTGCCAGGGCAGCCTTTAGGTGCTTGCAGACTAATTTGGCTGCATTCCAGCAGTTGAGCAGCTCAAGCATAGCGCCGCGCTTGCAAATTTTTGACTGTGCATGCGGAAGGGGTGAACTCAACCTTCATCACATTGGTCTGGTGCACTCATTCGAAGAATTGCATTTCTTCCCACACAACAGTATTCTGAGCTTTTTGGGCGACGCATCAGCAGGGGACGAGTTTGACACGGTCCTTGCATTTATGGAGCAAGAACAATCAGCAAAGGTGTCCGAAGTTGCTCGAGATGCAGTGTATCATCTTATGAGCCAACGCGAGGTTGAGCCTGTTCCTGTTGCATCTGTCGGTTCCTTGTGGCGTGCATCAGGCAAACCTCATGTCCATGTTCTGAAAGTCGATGTTGAAGGCAGTGAAGTGTCAGTGCTACAATCTGTGCCTCGTGAAATGCTGGAACATATCGATAGCGTTGTGGTGGAGTGTCGAATTGGAGGTGACAAGGACACGCTTGATGCAGTTGCCACGTGGTTGTTCGAGAACAGCTTCGCAATTAAGCAGCGACATGCCAGCGTCAATCGCGTCTGCATTGAAGCTCATAACGCCCACGCACTTTGGCCCCATTTATGTGTTCGCTCCAATGTTGTTGCGAGCTGGGACAGGCCTAGGCTTTTCAGCAACAATATCAATGCAGCCAAAGTTTTGAGTGAGGGCAGACCCCAATCAGCAGCACAAAGTGACGGCGCGAATATGCTCGAATCAGTTGCAAACATTTGGGCTGGTGCGCTAAAATGTGCCCCTCAGGATGTGATGGGGAACATGGATGCTTCTTTCCAGCAGCTTGGTGGCGACAGTCTTGGGCTTGTGCAGCTGATTTCCGAACTGCGGCATGGCGGGTTTGAAGCCAGCTTTGAGCAGCCGTGGCTTACTTGGTCACTTTCTCAGGCAGTAAATTTTCTTGCCCAGGATATTGCTGACTCTGAGTATGCTTCAGCAGACATGGCGCAAGCTGATGCTCCCACTTCTCTGACAAACACTTCACCACAACTGACCCCACAGGTATTCGTATGCGGCCCCGCTGGCGATTTTCGTGAACAATTGGCCTGCAACCTGCGCAAAGCTCTGGAATTGCCACCCACTACAATGGCCGCACAGGTTCTTTACCATAGCCTGGATGTTATTCCCAGCTGCCTGGCTCGCTTCGATGAGACTGTTGCTGAGCATTCGCACCTGTTCGTTGCTGAGCAGCTGCTTGAACACTTGCTTGAGCCCGGGCAGTTCCGCCGTCCAAGTAGCATATTCTGGAGCGAGAGTATTTTCCTGTCACTTTCAATTCTGAACCACTTGCTGTCTTTTTGTATTTTGGCAGCAAGCTCGACCGACACCTTGCCCCGTGCAGCGTGTATCGGTCACTGCATTGGGACATTATCAGCCACAGCCATCGACGGAGCTTTGCGAACTGGAAGATTGAGTGTTTTGCTCCATAATGTTGAAGCTGCGATTGCCGCAGCATGCGTTATCGGTTGCCAGATGGACATCGGGTCTGGGCACAGAGGAACACATCCGGAAGGATTGAGCCAGCGGATGTTGACCGTTCGACTGGGGCCCGAGTTTTTGTCAGGCGTGCAAAAAAACAACATGATGACAGATTTCAGCCGCAAAAGCTTGATCCCGGGAACTCGCCTCACAGTGTCTCCCTGCGTTGGGCATTTGTCTGTCCTGTCGTCACCACGCGCAGGTGCTGTGAGCTTCGTCCAGAGGACACCCAGTCTGCTTGCGGATAGAAATCAGTCTGAGGTATTCAAGCACGCATACCACACACCGCTAAATCTGTCTGTGATGAACAGCTTGCTGGATGTTACAATGGATCTGGCAACCCTGCCTCTGTTCGTCTTTGACAGTGTCATGCACATCGAAGTCACGCGCAGGCTAGTGAGCCAAATTCTGTGCATCCCTTTTGACTTTGTAAATGTACTACAGCAAGCTGTCCGACAAGCCGGATCAGATGCTGTCCTTGTTGATTTGGGACCTGGACAGGCCGGGCCAGGCTCCGCTGGGATTCTAGCCGGGTGGGCACAAGAGAGCGGTCGACAACAAACAGTCGTTGATGCAGGCACCGGACTACAGTATTCCATTGGAACTCAGCTCCAGGAGGAGGAGAAGGCCAGAGTTGGTGCTGGGGATCATGTGCAGCCAAGAACTGCTCCCAAGCAGAAGCAATCAACGTTCCCGGTGAACACAACGCTGCACACCGGGACGGCAAGCAGCCCTGCGGTATCCACCTATGCCCAAAAGGTTATAGCTACTCTCATAGGCGCCAATGGTGCAGAAATCTCACTAACTGCTTCATGGTGGGATCTTGGATTGTCTTCTGTTCAATTCCCCGTGCTACTTGCCTTGCTGCAACAGGGGAGCACACCTCTACAAAACTTGCACCTGGGTGAATTAATCAATGCAAGAAATATAAGCGGTTTAGCTTGTATGGAAAAGTCTCAATTTCAAGCGACCCAACCAGAGTGTGAGCCAGTAAAGCGCCAGGCTGCTCCCGACAAAAAACTGTGGCTGTCCGGAGCAGGCTTTCGATTGCCCGGCTGCAACAATTGGTCTAGCTTTACATCAACCCTTCAAACAGGAGCAGCTATGACGTCTCTCATGGGCCAGCAGGGATGCTTTCTCAGAGATGAAGCGCTGCACTGCAGTGTGCAAGGTTTTGGTGTGTCGAGCAGAATGGATGCAGCGCTCAGTCTGGAACACTCTCTCGCCCTACAGGCAGCTTGGGAAGCGGGAAGTGATTCAGCCGTCTTTCAACGGCACGACAGAGACAAAATTGGTGTATTTGTTGGGCTACAGGATCTACACAGCGCTGCTGCAGAAAAGCCAGTTGTCAATAGCGCGTTCACTGCATTCGCACAGGACCCAAATTCGATTGCCAGCCTTGTTGCTGCAGCTTTGAGCATAAGGGGGCCAACTGAGACCGTACAAGCTGCTTGTGCAAGCTCTCTTGTCGCTGTTTGCGCAGCTGCTAATGCCATTCGTTGCGGTCATGTAACTGCAGCCTTCGTGATTGCGGTCCAGGTGAACAGAAATGAAGGCAGCTGGACCCTACTACGTGACTTGGGAGTGCTTAATGAGCCAGGCATAAGAGCTGTGCCACTTCACGCTTTCGGCGATGAAGAAGGCTGTTCTGGGTTTCATCGCGGCGAGGGGTGCATCTGTGTGGTTTTGGAGTCCGCACTGCATGTACCTCGTGAGCTGAGTTGTGAATTGGCAGGCTGGGCAAGCGGGTTTGTCGGACAAGTAGATGCCCCCCATGTTATTGATGTAAAGCGATGTCAGAAACTCATGGAGCAGGCATCAGGGCACTGTACTCCCACACATATTGAGATGCATGCAACCGGCACAATGGTTGGGGATGCCCTTGAGCTTGAAGTATGTGAAGCAGTGTCAAGATCGATGCAGACACAGGCATCACTTGGAGTTACTAAGGGCGCATTTGGTCACACCGAAGCAGCCTCTGGGCTAGTCTCGTTGTGTGCTGCTTGGGCAAACGAGCTGCATGTCGATCCGAGAGCCCACAAAAGCACTGTAGGGCCATTTGACCGGGCTCCACATGCAAGTGGAAGCCTAGTCTGTAACCTTGGCTTCTCAGGTTCGGGCGCTTTCATTTACATTCAGGGCCCTCCGGCAAGCGAAGCCCTGCATGCATCAATTGCACTTGGTGCAGCACCTCAGAGCACTGCTGAACCAGTCATTTTATGGTCACAGGTTCATCCCCAACATGGAGATTCATTCCAGGATGATCTCTCTGCAAGCCTCGAGCACGTAGTATCAAGGGGCTCGATAGGAAGAGCCCAGCTGGCATTTTTGTCTCAGCAAAGTGGACAAATGATACCACTGCCTCAGTATCTGCCTGCCGTGAGATTGCTCCTGCAGCATGGGCTGCCCCAAGGTGTACAAAATCAGAAGGCGCATGTATCCTGCGAGACACTGTCACAAAGCAGTATCACCGGTCGTGTGCTTGTTCACCTCTCAGCCCGGCTCCCCCTTGTTGACGCAGAGCGGCCCGTTGTGACAGAACGCAACGACGAGCTTCAGTGGATGAAATGCTTTGCCGAAACTCAAATGGAATTGTTTGACCTGTCTGCACCCATTGTCGATTCCGACACTGTGTCGGAACTTTTAAAATCAAGTTGGCCCTTGGCAAGTTCCCTTCTTTTGTTACAGATTGTCCCACTGCTGGCTGTTCTTGACATTGCTCAGGAAGAGCTTCCCGGACAAGTCTACGACTGCGACTCGTGGCTAGCATGTATTATTTGTACATCTGTAGTTCTGCTGCGGCGTCAGAGGCAAAAAATGCTGTGCGTTCTTTGCTTTGCTGCCTTATCTGCGGGAACAAAGCTTGAGCCTTTTCTTCACAAACATTTGCTTGAAATGGTTGGGAAAAGCCCGCGATACGACATGGGCAGCGCATCAAGTGGCGCAATGCTTCTGGGTGAAGATGAGCAGAACCAAGAACCGGCAGACTTCACTGCCATGGGTATTTTTGTGCGATTTGAGGGCCGGCAGTACAAGGTATCAAATAGCATCGACGTTTGGCATGTCTTGCAGCAGGTGTTTGGGCATTTGCATTCTCATGGACGGTCTGCAGAACGCAAATACAGCATTGGTGACCTGCTCCTTCTTCCAGGGGGTGCCCGTCTCCAAACACAGCAGCATACGCTGCGCGGTGAAGATGCCATTCGTGTATGGGCGTACCTTCAGCAACGTGAATGGCGAAGCCAGTGCAGCTTGCAGCGCCCATACCAAATTCCTACAACTCACTTGAGCCGGTTGAGTGCACAGGAACAAATGGCCATTCATAACACACTAGCACTGAAGCACCCAGGACGCAGCAGCACGGTTGTAGAGGTCGTTAGGGCTGCAAGTGGTTCGCAGGGAGATTATGTCGGGCACCAACTTCGCAAGGGATTTACACATGAAAGCTGCACTCATTTGATCCGGAGAGCCCTTGAGCTATGTGCTGCTCAAGCACCGGTGAATACCTCGCATATGGTTGCAGATTTGGATGCAGACTGCAACTTCATCGAAGCGTTGGGTCTTGATAGTGTTGCGTGCACACTCTTCGCCCCGGCAGTCTCAAGTCTCGCAGAGCAACTTGAAAATGGATTGCAGAAACTCCCATCTTCTTTTGCATATGAAAGTTTGACTATTGATTCCGCTGCATCATATCTAGTGACACGTGGCATTGAAGATACCGCCATCAGGTTCAAAGACCCTGCCTATATGCAAGTATACAATCGCAACCAAGAAAGACCGAGTATCTCTGTATATGGTCTTGGCGCACTCTTACCTGGTGGAGTGCTTTGTGCCGCAGATATGGTCGATATTGTCACAAACAGAAACCCCATTGCAACCGCCACTGATATTCCCCCCTGGAAAGCTGCGTATTATGATACTGACCGGCATCGCGCGGCACCTGGTAAATGGCTGTCGTGTCAGCAGTGGGAAGCTGTATTCAAAGACCTTGGGCAAGAATCGTGCCTCAAGTCGCAATACACTGATCCACAACATGCTGCAATCATGTATGCTGCGGTCCAAGCATTCGAACTGGCACAGCATGCTGTTGGGCCAGATCTGAGTAAGCTGGACAAACGTCGCATTGGCTGCGTCATCGGGTGCACATGCCACGACTTTATTGCATGCAAGCACTCTGCAGCAAATCCTTATTTCGCAACAGGATCGCAGTCTGCCATGCTTGCGGGGAAAGTCAGTCGAGCCCTGGGCCTGGAAGGCCCGGCACTCACTGTTGACACTGCCTGCAGCAGCGGCCTCGTCGCGCTTCACATGGCCATACAAAGCATTCAGGCCGGCGAAATCGATGGTGCCATTGTAGCAGGCGTCAATTTGCCACTCGCTGATGGCGTATTTGAGTCCTTGGCTCATATGAACGTCCTCTCGAAGTCTGGATCCTCGGTTCCTTGCTCAACATCCGCTGATGGATATGTACGAGCGGATGGTGCTGTAGCGTTATTCATCCACAAAAACCTCAAAGGCGCGTCTTCTTTTGCGACACTTGGACCATGCTTTCTGAATCAAAGCTCCAAAAGTGCATCACTGGCTGCACCAGATGGAAATGCACAGCAACGACTCATTCAAGCCACCTTATCTGCTGCTGCAGATGCCGGCATTGACATCACACATGTTGAGCTGCATGGAAGTAGCACAGTGATGGGCGACACCATTGAACTTGAAGCACTCAGTCGTGCCTTTTCAGCTGCGAAGCACACCAAAGTCAAGGTGAGCGCAAGTAAGCGCATGTTTGGGCACACTGAAGGAGCCGCTGGACTGGTGGGCATCCTCTGCACAATTATCGAACAGCAAGAGGAAGTTCGAATGTCCTTCTGTGACCCAAGTTCATTCATCCCCTTGAGCTCCGCAACGCTACAAGTTGAAGCTTCTGGTGAAGTTGAGCTCTTGTTGCAAGTGCCCAACGGCTCACTGCAACCTGCTCATATCCCTCCATCATCCATTGTGTCGAGTTTTGGCTTCTCAGGTACCAATGCTTGTGCAATTGTCATGCAAGATGCATTCTCAAAGCTTCGTGTACGTGACTTTCACACGGGCAGCGCGGTTGAGCTGGAGCGCCCTCTCAAGGCTAAACCAGCACGGAGGCCTGAACAGTTTGAGCAAGGGGGCCATGCTGCTGCTATGCATCCCCAGATTCAACACGAACACAGACATAAAGTCATGTTGCTTGAGAAAAACTGGAGCTCGATTTCTGCAACGTTACCAACCAACAAGGCATCTGTGGCTGTTCAGCTTGGCCAAATCAGCTGGTACCACTGTGGATCGAGTCCAGAAACCAGACTTTCATCCGACGATTTTGTAAGAAGTAGAAATTGGATGCCTATCAGCAGCTTATCGTCTGAATCAGCATACAGTTCAGGCGCGGGCCTCACGGTGGTTGACCTGCACCCAGCTTTTGCAGGACACCCGACGCTGGAGGGCTTTTCAAAGATACTGGCTGAAGCATATAATTTATTGTCTGCTGCAGGAGCATCTGATGTGCTTTGGGTTCTCACCATAGGCGAAGTTCCTAGTATGCTTGAACTTCAATGTTCAATGTGGTTGGAGCAGCTGGTTCTCAAGTGGCGCCAAAGAGTCCAAACGCCCTTCAACACAGCATGTGTTTTGCATGGTATGAAGCGCTTCAATGCAGCAATCGCCTTTTTTGAACAGTCCAGGGCGCAGTTGGCTGCTCAGCACATCTTTCGTGTGAATGCTGAGGGAGTCTGGGTCCGCACCCTGGAAGAAGTACAGCCGGCACAAGCCAATGCAAACCAACCCAAGCTTCAAGTTAATGCGACCAAGGCGTTTGTCATTCTTGGTTGTGGAGCCCTGGCAGAGATTGCTGTGCGGTGGCTGCATAGCCAGGGTGCAGTGAAATTTCTGTTCATCTCGCGCTCAGGCAGGGGAGCAGCCGTTAACCTGGCTGAGTCTTGGGATCTGCAGGTTCAGTCAGAGCTGTGTGATTTGACAAATATTGCAGATGTTGAACGCACCCTAGCAAATGTGCGTGCTGCTGGTGAAATTGGGGGCTTTGTGCACGCTGCTGGGCAGTACTTCCTTGATGGTGATTCATGCATTGATGAGCAGAGGGTTTTAAAACTGTTCATTAGTGATGTGCTGGCGAATGTAGCGACCGCTGTCAATGCCGACTTCGTGCTGCTCCTCTCATCATGCGCGGGCTTCTGGCCCCTACGCGACACCAGCGAGTACGCTGGCTTGCACAGTGCAATGCACTCTGTAGCACAGACAGCTATGAGCCAACCATTACAACGTGCAGTCTCGCCCATGTCCACTATCTTGGACTGCATTGGTGGGCAGATTGATACCGTCTCTGCTGCCCCCGTTGTTGTGTGCATTGCACTCAGCAGTGTTCAAGAAGGAATCCTTTCCGCGGCAGAACATAATTTGCAAAAGCAGCTTGGGGTCCATGCTATGCAGACCAGTGATGTTGCTCAGCTTTTGCCTGCTGCCATTCAGCAGGCAGCTATCTGGCCGGGACACGAGATTGGCATTGCCTCCTTCTCATCGACTAGCAAGTTTGGGCATGCTCTTGAGGCAATATGCACTCAAGGGCTTCCCAACTACCTGCAGCTGCTATTCGGATCAAATCAAGCTGTAACAAGTCCTCGTCAAAATTTACGTTTTGATGACTGGCTGCTCGGCGTGCAGACATGTCTGCAGCTAGTGACTGGCACACTTCGCAGCTGTTTGCAGGGGCTGGACCCCAAAAGTATATTTTCTCCTGAGTCATTTTCTCTGGACAGTCTTTCTTGCATTGAATTTCTTGGACAGTTGGAGTCATCTGGAATGGGTGCTTACCGCCTAGCTGATTTGTATGCGGGTCTGAGCTTCAAGACACTGTTCGAGCTTACAGCCGAAATCCAAGGGTCAGTAGAGCTGGCAAATGCCGCCAGTAAATGTACAGCGGAAACTGGGTCGGCTGATACTACACATGTGGCAATTGTTCACTCCGAAGTCATGCTGCCAGGTGGGATCAGTAGCACTGGTCAATTGGGTGAGCACCTGCTGAGGGGTGTGCCGATTTGGGGGCCTACCGGCACGCCTTCACCGCCCAAGGGAGAACCTGGCGACATTCATGCGATGTTCGAACCGGACCAAATTCAAGATTGCTTCAGCTTTGTTCGTTCATTGCGACGATTTCCGGAAGCAGAGCTGTCAGCGATGGACCCCCACCAAGCTGTCTTGCTGTACGCTGTTGGGCAAGCCCTCAGTAATTTCAAGTCAAGCCACAAACCGAGCGGACTGCCATCGCACAATGGTGTTATTGGAACATTCATAGCTGGTGGCAATCGTGATTTCTTGCACGGTGCACAGCACACAGAGTGGTCAAAGCCCTCTCCATACGATGCCCTTGGTCAAGCCGCCAGCATTTTGGCAGATCGTGTCGCATTCACTTTCGAGCTGACAGGGCCATGCTGTGTGTATGATGCCGCATGCGCAAGTGGTCTCTTGGCAGTGCACCATGCGTGTGAGAGCTTGCGCTCTGGTCTGTGTGATACCGCAGTTGTTGCAGGGTGCAATCTCATCCTTAGCTCGAATGCCACGCAGATGATGCACGCCATGGGTGTGACTGCTGCAAGTAGCCGCGAGTTTCCTCTACAGAAGTCTGCAGGCTACATTCGTGCTGAAGGTTGTGCCGTGCTCATCCTGCAGCAAGGGCGAGGTGTGCCAAGCTTTCCAGTCATATCGTCGGCCAGGTTGACGCATAGCACAACACCGACCACCAGCCTCTCAGCACCAAGCCCTGCCGCACAAGAAAAATTGTATCCGTCTCATCACACAAAAACTGGTATTTGGGCCGAGCTTCATGCAACTGGCACTGTGGTTGGTGACCGCATCGAGCGTGAAGTGTGTGAGGCATGGGCAGCACAACACCAGCTGCAATTGCACACAAATTGCAATAAGGCACTACTCGGGCATACAGAGGGAACATCTGGCTTGGTTTCCATCCTATGCGCATTGGAGGGTGTGCGGCAAACTGCGGGAGTGTCTGAAGCGATCGTGAACTCGTTTGGATTTGGTGGATCCCTTGCCCAAGTTTCGCTGCATGTTCCAAGGCTTAGCCAGGATATTCCCCAGCCAAGGCTAAAAGGGGGGCAGAAGTTCATTTTGGTCCTTCCTGGGCAAGGAAGTGTGAAAAGTGGGTTCTTGAAATCTGTGTATTACTCCTGCGCTGCGGCATCAGCTGTGCTGGAACAGTTATGGACCATGGCCGCTGAGTCCTGTCTCAAGGCCGGTGTTCCGTGCACGCTTGAGGACTTTCGTGGGCTTGCACTGGAAGCTGGCTCAAGTACAGGCTGCAACTTACACACGAACCTGTGTCTTGAGCAGCTATCTGCTCTCTGCTTTGCCTTGCTGTCGGTGTGCTTATGGAGACATGCTTGCTCAAAATGTGATACAGTTGTGATGGGGCACAGCTTGGGACAATTTGCTGCAGCAGTATTGGCAGGTACAATGAGTCCAGCTGAGAGTATGCATTTAGTCTTGCTCCGTTTGGAACACTTGCATGGCGGGAGTGCAGACACGGCTTTCCTGAACAGCAGCATGATAGCAATCACTGCAGGGGAACAGCTGGCTGAGGCGATTTTGACGAGATGGTCAGATGGTCATCATGGACTGTGTGTTGCCTGTATCAACTCGCCAAAGCACTGTACAATTGCCGGGCCTGCAGCAGAAATCACTGCATTCTGTTCAAACTTGCCTGATGGAATTCGCAGCTTTGACCTTCCAGGCGTTCTTGCATACCACACTCCTCTTGCAGAGCAAAGTGCAGCACAGCTAGTATCTACGGAAAGTGCAGCTGCTTCACTGGCTATTGTACTTTGCGATGGGACGCTGGTTGAACCAGGTGCCCAGCTTCATGATTGCGTGTGGGCAGATTTGACAAAAGGCCAAGTTGACTTCCCGGCCATGTTGCGCACAGCGACAAAAGAATTGGCAAACTGCGAGATTCAAGTAGTTGATGCGTCCTTAAGCGGTGGATTTTCAGTCCTCATAGATGCAACTTTGAATGAGTTGGGCTGCGATGTTGCCCGCAAACCGCTTTGGCCAAGAAATCAATGCCAAAGCAATACCATGCTGTCAGAGGCACTGCAGCGCATCTTGCAAATGCCAGTTACTCTGCCAGGTAGTACCAATTTTGGCTCTTTGGCTGTAAGTCATGGGTGCGCTGCAGTGCCTCACACAGCTGCCGCAGAAAGCAGGGCACCGCTGCGGACCCAGCCAGCGACACCATGGCAGCAAGCTTTGAGCGATTTGGGCTCCAGTGTACCAACAGACTCCAATGTCTGTTTTGATGAACTTCTAGCTGAATCCATTTTACGTGGGTCTGCTCGAGCTATTGCCAAGGGCAGTGTGCCCCGCTTCTTGCAGCGCATGCATCAGCATTACGCTGGAGTAGTAGAAGAAGAGTCTGGTGCAGAACAGCGGGCCAGATTTGGAGTCGACTCCGCGAGCCAGAAGCTTTTGCAGCATGAGATCGCTGTGCTGAACTCTGTGGCGCCACACGTCGCTGATTTCTGGAACGGCAAGACGAGAATCTTTGACATTCTGTTTCCAGCTGGGGCAACAGACATGGTTCAGCCACTTTATTCTGATATAGTGAGGGCTGAGCTGCTGCACCGTGTGATGGTGGAGCGTCTTCAGCAGCACATATTTGACAACAACAAGGGGGGGCACGTGACTGTTGTGGAGCTTGGCAGTGGCACTGGAAGTCTGACACGACCAATTATTTCATGCTTAGCAAACATGATTGACACAAAACTTATCAGGGGGGCTCGCCTGGTGCTGTCAGACCTGGGCCCGTCAAGCTTGGCGCAGCTTCGAAAGCGAAACCTGGATCTCGCCGTTCCAGCTGGGCTGCAGCTTCAGTATGTGCCCTTGGATATCAACAGTGGAGTTTGGGGCCTAGAACCAGGCATGTTTGACTTGGTTTTAGCTTCAAATGTTTTGCATGTTGGCCTCGATCTGAGCGCACTGGCAGAACGCCTGCGCCGGCTGCTGCGTCCACGGGGAAAAGTGCTTGCACGCGAGGCTCAGCCAAGTCCTTTCCTGGACTGTACGTTTGGATTCTTGGAGAGCTGGCAGCTTGCAGCCGATGCCCGGAAAAATCATACAGCGCTGCTGCTGCCAACTCAGTGGGTTTCGGCGATGGCTCCATTCAGAACAACAATTGTTTGGCTCGAGGATTATCTCGTCGGTTCATCAACCGAGATTACCAGATACACATCGAAAGAGTTCATATTGCAGCTCACATGCAAACCCGGCGCGCCTGTGGATGTTTCTAGGGCGCCATTGACTGCTGAGGGCAAACCTGCGTGGATTGAAACTTCAGGCGATACTTTGGCAGCCGGCACACTACAGCAAGCTAGCCAAGATGATGCGTTGAACGCATATTCAATGGAGTCATGCAAGGAGCTCTTGGGCTTTTTGGACCAATTTGCCCTTGTTTCAGGCGCCGGGGCCCTGAGTATGTCAACAAGACTCATCGAGCTGTCCATAGACTCTTTGGGTATAGCAGCTGTTGCAAACGCCCTTGTTCAAGCTGAACTTACACCTCTGTCACTAGTTGGGGTCACGGAAATCATGGGGAGATTGTTTGACATGAATGAGGGAAATTTGGCAGACCTTGCAGCGAAAGTGTTCTCCAAGCCGCCAGCGTCAACAAGGGATGCAATGCACCAAGGTAGCGCACCAGGAGCGACCAAGAAACGTATTGTGGCAATATGTCCTGCTGCTGGATGCCCAGCGGCTGCATACCGGAACTTGGCTGCCAGAATTCGCTGTTTGAAGCCATCGGTGACAGTCATTTGCTTACCTTGCCCGAGCGAATTCTGCTCCAGGGCAACTGGACAGCATACAGTCTACGAGAATGAGTATCTGATCCACTGCTGCGAGCTCATTCTTGGCCAGATTGAATCGGCACAGTGCAGCTTGACACTGTATGGACACTCGCTAGGAGCTGTACACGCTGCAGCTCTGCTGTGGCACCTTACCCAGAACGACACTTTTGTAAAAAGGTGCCATGGGCTGGATTGTATTATTTCCTGTCCACCGCCGGTCAATAATGGCCGTCTGTTGACCGACCTTCTTGAAAGTGCTGCCGATGGTGCTGAACAGAATGGCTTGGGGCGTTGGATTGCGCCAGACATTAAAAGCGTGCTCAGTGCTGCTGCATCAAATTCGTGGGTGACAAAAAGCAAGGTCCAAATACACATAACGTTTGTTGCTGCTGTGTTTGACTCGGTATTTCCTGGGGCATCTTCTGGGGTTCGTGAGGCCGCTTGTGAATGGGCATTGTTCCTTGGAGCAGAACTCAAGCACACTCTACTGGTGCAAGACCACCGATGGGGAATACCAGAGTGATTCATTTAAATCATACTAAGGCTACTGAATGCATTCATTCCTGTGAAGATTCGTGCTTAAACTCGTTCATCTTCCACTCACCAGCGCTTGTCATCTCAAGTTGTGCTGTGGGCCAGTATCCTACATCGACTTTGATGGTGCCCATGCTCGTGTTTCCTTGTTTGTTTTCAAAGGTGAAGCGGGCGTTGTCACCGTGCTTGAGCTTTTGCACAATCGCCAAGAAAGCATCGAGGTTAGGTGTAACCTCACCATTGACGTGGGTGACCCACTGCATTGCCCTGATGCCATGCTTGTGGCTGGGGGACCCGAATGCCCATCGTGATATGTACGGTGTCATAATACCAGTGGTTGGTGTGTAACCGACTAGAAGCACAGGAAGAGGCGTTTGCTGTACCATGAGGCCCTGAAAACCAACCAGGCGGCGTGTTTCAAGCCCATTGCAGCTCGTGGGAAGCACAGAGACCTCCATAACTTGACCTTCCCGTAGGAGTCGAATGGGCACGGGTGTTGGTGTTGGAGAGCCAGGTTCTTGCAGACACTGAACCTTCTGCAGAAACGCACGAAATGTGACAATGACTTCTGCACCTACTTCCAGAATGACATCGTTAGGTTTCAAGTGCTGTTCTGCATCCCCGCCAGGCATGCATCGGGACACGCTCAACACTTGCCGCTTGCCTTGCGCCGCTCGAGTCAATTTTGCTGCCCACTCCTCAGGCATTGACAAACCAGCACGTGCTGTAGATAGTGCAACGGTGCTCAGCTCAACGCCAAGGTCAGCCCAAGACACGGAGGGGATTGGGAGCATTTCGCCTTTTTCTGTTGACTGAAAACTAGCCACAGGTGGTGCAAAGCTGCCCATGAGCTTACTGACTACACCAAGCACGTTGTCGAAAGCCAGGCAACCATCTTCATCCACAGCTTCATGCTTCGCGTTACTGTTACTGTATGAGCACAGCATTGCACAGGCTTCGCCCTTGTCGTTGACATATACCCCACCTGTACAATCGACGACCCTGTCGACACTGATGCACTCTTCATTGTATGCCCGGAATCGCGGTGGGTGGGCATCCCACACTTGAACGGTCTCCAAGGGCCGAGTGATGGTAACCTTATGTTGTAGCAACTCGCCATCACCCGAGGAGCCAACAAAAATTCGTTCCTCGCCTGCAGAGGGGCGGGTGCTGCACAACTTCATACTGCGCAAGGGGCTTTCCAAAACGGAGGTGTCCACAACAATGATTGCAAAGTTGAGGCACGGGTGTAGAAATACGACTCGTGCGTCCATCTCAATGCTGCCTGCAACCACCACTCGTACGTCACCAACTGCATTGACGACGGTGTTTCGGTCCACAATGATGATGCCACGCTCCCCATCAGCCACAACTCCAGTACCCTGGAAAGAGTTGCTTCGTGAACCATCGACCAGATAGCAGTGGTGTACTTCCACGCGGACCAAGGCATCGAAAATATGCTGAGCGAATGACAGGCTTTCAGAGGCCGGAGGAAGTTCCTGGCTGCTGTCATACTGCACTGCTATGCTGCCTTTCGCAATGGCTGCTTTCGTTGGTGGCTCCGGAAGTGTCTCTCGTATCCACTGCCCAGTGACATCATTCCTAGTAAGAATTTCAGTGCTGCTCCAATGACGGTCTACTGTGATGACCTTGCTGAACTCGCGGAATGAGCTCTGGATAGGTCGGAACGCAACCGGGACTCTTGCAGCATCAGGTAAATCAGCCAGGCTCTGTACCAACTCAGCGCAGCTCCGTGCAGGCTTGTTGTTGATGCTGTGGATTACATTGCGGGCGAAAATAGCCTCCCGAGCCAGCATGTACCCAGCGCTGGACACAAACTGCCCGACTGGCGAAACAGAATATCCGTAGGCCATCTGGAATGAGATGTCGTGTAGGCTACTTCCCGACACAGACACCAGTTGCCATGGCACCATTATGTGCTCATTGTGCACTGGGAATTCAACGACCATTTCTTTGCCGCCACGCATGACTGCCATTTGAATGCTCGGTGTGCACTGCATGGCTAGGGTCAGCAAGGATGACACAGCCTCATTTAGACGTTGGGGGGAAGCTGCCCGCATTTCATCAAACACGATGCGCGCAGCTTCGCACACTTGTTCAATACGTGCCACCATGCTGTCGCTTAGATCGCAGCTTTCATTGAAAGCGCCACAAACGACGTGAGCGCAGGACGAAGGCAGCACGTGACGGCGGTGAGCACGGAATGTGCCGTTGCATGTGTCAGGCAGCAATGCACCCTCCTCTGCAGTCATGTCCACAACAATTGAAGACGAGCTAGCCACCAGGTGAAGGCCACCCTCAACTGGGGGTGTGCCTGCTCCAGCGGCCGGCCCTTGCCCCTGTGCCTCGTCAAGGGCGCCACCGACGTCAAGTGTACCCACAGCTGGCAAAGTCCCATCTTCACGAACCAATACGTCGAGCAGAAGCGAGTTCAGAACTTCCATGTTTGGCGTTGTTAGGAGTGCCACTGCCGGTGTTGCTGGGATGAGGCTGGTGTCTTGTTGGGCGACCAAGTCCTCCTTTGTGGCACTCGCTGCCTGCAGCTGCCCCAGTAGGGCGGTACCAGCAGAGACTTCCACAAATGCTGACGGGTATTCAACTTGTTCGCCATCAATGCCGATTTCACAATGCCATCTGGGCACTCGATGCCATGACGGCGCCGGGCTATCGCCACTCCACTCGGTGGCTGCAGCTGCCCGGCAAATGCTGCGCAATTGTGCACTGGGAACGCCCAAGCGGGCACATACAGCAACAGCAGCTGCTTGAACAATCTGACTGACTCCCACCGCGTTGTCGCAGGCCTCTTCCAGCGCCTGGAAATGGGTCACAAACGGAGCAGGCGTGGTGCTGTCAGGGCTTGCGTTGATGTGCAGGAGGACATCACCTGGCTCCAGCACACCCTTCGCATGAGTACCAGGGACAACTTTATGCACAGTTAACATGCCCGTTTCTGCAGGCAGTGCATCTCGCACCAGCGCCTCGTGCTCAGCAGTCAGACCAAGCCGCTTTGACTCGTCGAAGGGTTGGTGCCGCCACACCGCACCAGTGCACCCACGGGGAACCTGCACGCCGGCCTGCACCAGCCGTAGTGCCCTCACAATGCGTTCAAGTGGCAGATAGTATGATGATGCGCTGCGGGTGTGGCCGCCCGCGTTGAGTGCCACGGCGTGACCGGCCACATTCAGGACAGGGGACCCGCTGCTGCCCCCGGATGTATTGGAGGCCGCTGCGACGTAGAAGGTGTTCATGTCATTGTAGCGCCCCAGGCCATAGTTGGGTGCAGCGCGGTCCTTCCTGCTGAGCACCCCAGACAGTACGCTGAGCTTTTCGCCGCTGTCGTTGCCGACCACGCGTATGTCCGTGCCAACGACGCACTCATGCGGACAGAGAGGGATGCTAGCAGGCTTGAGGTACTTGACGTTGGCAGGGTTAAAATGGAAAACACCTGTGAGCATCGAAATATTTGCGTGGCAGCCCTGCTTGAAAATGCTTGCAAGCATTGCTTACCAAAGTCGTGCACAGGGTCACGGTAAATAGGCACCAGCTCTACCTCCTCTTTGTTGAAGAATACGGCCTCCATTCGCACAGGTCCTGTGCACCTATTTATGGAATTGGAATTGAAGTTAAGCGCACTTGCAGCATACCTATGCCAACTACGTGCCTGTTTGACAGAATCAAACCTCTCTGCGCATCCACTGCAAAGAAAAGTTATGAGGGTCATGCAGCTCCTCCCAACTCCAGCCACTCACCAACAAAGCCGGTCGCATAACCATACGAAGCCCTCACAGCTTCAATGCTGCGAACGGATGATATGCGAATATTCACTATGGCAGAGCTGATCCGGGTTATGGTTGACTGCCATGCTGCCTCGTGCACGTTGTCCCCGGAAATTGCTGCAGCTGCAGACTCCATGTCACCTTTCAAGGCAAACAGTGCGTAAGTGCAGAATATCTGTGAAGCTTGCACGTTTTCATTTTTATCTCAAACCCATACATTGTTGGTCCTGTCACGATGTCAGACTCACTTGGGATGCATTTTGTAAGCCCTCCTGACCTGCCTGTCTGCAGATCGACTGCAGCAAACGTAAGTCCGGCGCTTGTGAAGTCCATTTCAATTGAGTTGATCTTGTTTGTTGAATATACGCTCATAAACTACCTGCTCAACACGATGGAGCAGCTCAAGGCAAGCCAAAGGTAAGTCGTTGCTCTTGCTATACAACAGCAAACACAAGTAATCCTTTCAGGTTTAAGGATGCATTAGCAGAGCTGGGTGCTCTTGAATTGCCATTGCAATGCGCAGTTGCTTCAAGCGCTGCAAATGCATCTGCTCAAAGCTCCACACACTCGACAGAGGACACAGGTTTGTCCGGTGCTGTGAGTGAGGCTGTGGCAGCAGAAATTTGGGGAGCGCTCAAAGTTGTCTTTAGATATCTGACGTACCACAACGCTAAAAGCGAAGCAATTGCGCCCACTTTGACTGAGCTCCAACCCACCGAGCTGACGGTGAGTGTCTTACTTCCTGCAAACTCTTCTGCCACTTGATACATGACACTGTGCAGGTCCAAGCAATTTCCACTGCATGGGCACAGCACGGTGCCGACCTTGTCAAGAGCAGCAAGCAAAGTACGTTTGGTACCCCTTGGACGTGTACTGATGTGGGCAGTCAACTGAGTGTGTGTCTGGGTTCATCATCTGCAAGCAAAGCCTCCGATATGGCAGGCATGTTACGACTACAGCTTGCCACCAGCGGGGCAGCTTCACAGCAGAAAGAAATCATCACACAACTCGGTCAAGAAGAGCTCTACCAACTTTTAGTGAAGTTGGACACAGTGCAACAGCAACTGGATGCGCTGACTGCGTAGTTGCACGGCAAATAAATGCATCCATGAGGAGCATCTGACACTCCAACAAGCTTACGCCTGCCCTGCTGCATGCAGCCAACCATGCAGCCAACACTCACTTGTGCGCACCATCGTGCTTGCCTTCACTGCTGCCTGCAGCAGATGCAATGGCTTGTGCATGCACGCGGGCATAGCGATGGATGCGGACCATGTCAGCGACATCCCGGCCTTCGGGGCAGGACACCAGCCACTCGCGGAAGTGCGCCTGCACAGCTGTTTGCACCTCTGCCATGCCATCCTCAGACATACCGCTGCTCGAAATAGCGCTGCGCAGAGCTGCCAGGCCAGAAAAGTGTGCCACTTCGTTGGCTTGCTCGTACTCGCCTGGCACCGGGAGGAGGGGGCTGAATGCAAGGTCCTGGTCGCTGCTGGGGCACACTGAGGGCACCACAGTCATGCTCCAATCCCTGGGGGGCATGATGAGGTAAGGCTTGGGTGCCCCCCCCTCTGAGGCCATGGCCACTACACGGGGGGCCTTCCATCGGGCAGAGGTGGGCAGCGGAGTGGCGGCAGCACCACTGGCAGCAGGGCCCGCAGCCAACGCAGAGCTCTCCTGCGGCATGAGGTCTGCTGCCTTAAGGTGTGACTCCAGCGATGGATAGTGCACGTTGAAGGGCGCAAGTGTGATCTCTCGGCAGTCCCCCACAATGCTGGGTGGGCTTGTGCACCACACATAGAAATGGCAATCCACGCAGTTGATCACACGCACACGGGCAGCAGCCACAATGACTGTGCACGACTGTAGTGCTTCGAAGGTTGCTACGCGCTGCACAGCACCCAACACCACAGTGCACCGTGAGCTGCCTCGCACATTGGCGAAACGCATGGGGCGCAGTGCATACAGCTTGCTTTCCACGCAGCCCTCCATGCGCAGATCCAAATCAGGCTGTGTGTCACGCGAGGCTGCTTCATCTGCCACAGTGGTGGTGGCTGCCAGGGAGCCGCCCGTGGAGCCGCGCACGGAGCGCACAGTGCCGCTGGAGGAGAGCACATGGTCCCCCCAGATGGCCAGCATGGAGCGCCCTTGGGAGGAAATCACTGTGGGAAGCACTGTGGATGCTTCCCCTGCTGTTGCGTGTCCGCTGGCTCGGGTGTCGCCTGGGGCGTGCACGGGGGGGGACGCGATGCCCTGCCTGGCTGCCGACGAGCTATTGGCCAGAAGGTCGTTCACCGTCAGCTCCCGGGTAATGAGCGTGCTCAGTTGCTGCGCAGATAAGCTGCCGCTGCCGCCGCCAGCGCTGCACAGGGCATGTGCCGTGTCCACGTACTGCACGCTGAAGCTGCTGCCCAGGCCAAACAGCAGGGAGAAGTGGGCGAGTTGTGACAGGGGAAACTTGTGGGACAGCGGAGGCGAGGACGCGCCCATGGCCACGCTGTATACCTTCATGAAATCTGCGAAGTGGCTCTTGACGAAGTCTGTGCGTTGGGCCATGTCGGAGGTGCGACTAGGCAGGGCAGCGGCCCGGGGGGAGGGCGCCCCGGACGACCCGGGGGAGCCTGCTGCAGGCGAGGAGGGGGAGGAAGGATGCGCTGCTCCTGCACCAGTGCGGGCCAGAGTCTTTCCAAAGCTGGGAGAGGCGGGAGAGCCCCCCGGGGAAGCGCCTGGAGAGCGAGCCTCACTGCCGGGCCAGGCTGCCACCATGTGCTGCTTTGACTGGCCCGAGGATGGCCGAATGAAAATATGCACAAAGATACACAAGCACACAGCAAGTGTGGGAAGCTCTACTTCGGATTCCAGGCGTGCAAGGCAGCGAACATTGGCAATGAATCTGTATCGACGAACTTGCCAACTGCCGTTGAAAGCATCGGTTTCCGCAGCATACTCACGTGTCCACCACAGCAGGTGGCCAATTGAAATGTTGAGTGCAAGCTTTCTGGACATCTAATGGTCTGCAAATTATAATTGATGGTTTGTTTGGCAGTGTCTCTTTGAATTATTGACATACGTGACGGTGCCACCGGAGCTGCTGCGAGCCAAATCAGCTACAGCTGCCATGGCGACGTCTGCCACAGGGTGCTGGTCATGCCTGCAGGCCACACCGTGGTCAAACACATCATCGACAACCCACATATTCATTTTTGTGGCAGACATTGCGACAAATTTCAGCAGCTGCGCGAGCCCTGCACGATGTGCGAAACAGCGATAAGCGTGCGAAGGTGCAATGCAGATTGCAGAGCTCGTGCACAGGGCAAAAGGCTGCTACACAGGTGAAATGTATGCATGCATCTCAGGCCTGGCTTGCCACGCGTATGCCACAGCTGGAGACAGCTTTGCCAGTCCTGCAGGGGGCTCACATGTCCGCATCGCATGATCATATGATACCATGATAGGCACACAGTACCAGCAGCAGCAAAGCCCTGGTGGGGCAACCAACCCGCTCATTCGGATAGCTTATGACTGATTTCTATGCCAGAAAGCCACTTGGATGGGCCTGAACCTTGCGCTCGGTCTACACCTGGCTGCTTGGGGTCCAGCCCCCCAGGCGCCTGTGCGATCAGCCTGTGCGCAGTCAACCCCCCTGGGGTCCAGCCCCCCAGGCGCCTGTGCGCTCAGCCTGTGCGCAGTCAACCCCCCTCCCCTGACTACTCCAAGACGAAAAGCAGCCCACATTCGGTGCAGTGATTGAATGGATCCAACTCACTCGGTGTTGGACGCTGCAGTCACCTTGTGGGGTGTTTGCGTGTTCAGCGCGCTACTGGCAGCCCCTTGAAGCCAAGCAGCCCCCACTCTTGGTGCGTCTTTTCATCAAACACCATCAACCAATGTCAGAAAGCTCACCCTCAGATGAGGATGATTCATGCGTGCGCTGTTTGAGAGACGACTGCCGCTTCTTCTCAGCAACGTGCGCTGATGCGTGGGCATTGAAACGCTTCACTGCTCTTTGACTGGACAGAGACACCCCTTTGGTGTTGGTTGCTTTGAAGAACGCGCCCAGTCGACCCTGATGCTGCGGTATATGTTTCGGCTTTGCTGTGGAAATTGTGCTGGACAAGCCTGCACGTGCAGGGTCCGCTGCCCCTGCGGCGGCTGTAGGCACCTCCGAGGAATCACACGCTTCGCCACGCCCAAAGCATGTATCCTGCTGTCCTGTGGTGTACCTGCTTGTGTCAAACCCTGCCCCGAACTTCTTTTCCACTCTGCCGGCAGTCTTGATCTCCTTCACCACGTTCATGCGCTCGAAAGGAGTCATGGAGCTTCCGTTGGCAACATCTGAAATTGCCTCTCGAATGCGCCTTTGCTTCAGCCTGTGATTTGCACTGGTTGCAAGGTCCCGCCACACCTCCAATGTAGAGCACGCCAGGGCGAGGGCTGTTTCTGCACATGGGCGCAGCTCTGGCTGGGCTACCAAGGTCTCAAGACGCTTTCTCGCAGATGTAAGGGTGCGGCCAATGTGGGTGACATGAAGGGTTTCCAGATGCATTGGTACCTTTTGTAGATCTTGTATTGTGCGCAGAATCGCCTCTGCATTCTTCTGTGCGCGCAAACACAACTTGGGTGTTTGAAGAAGTCTCTTGAAGACAAGCAGCATACAAAACTCACGCTTGACGTTGCCACTGACAGCCTATCACGCAGCGAGATGTACGTTTCAATTTTGACGACACCTGACATGCTTGTGATGCGCGCCTGTTGACCGGCTGTGGTGCCTCTGCGACGCTTAGCAGACATTGGTCTTTGTATGTGGGTCGCTTACTCCAGTGAGTTGTCAACTGCTGCGGCACAGCAGGGCCCACAAGCCAGCCCGAACAGGGCATTGATATTTAAAAGTGGCATTTTACCCTCAGGATATCGCCCATGATTCACAGCCGTTCCACTCAGATGACAAAAGCATCTGACGAGCGCAGAGGGCCCCACACAACGCCTTCCTCTTGCACTGACAGACCTGCAGACCGACTGGCCTGCGCATGCTGCGTAAACCTGTAGAGCTCGGAATTTGCACTCAGCAGCACTTGTTTGATTTATGCAAAAGTTTGACACACTGCTCGATTTGAGCTAGCGTTTCGCTTACTTCGACACGCCAAAACAGCATGCCTCCAAGCAAGCAAGAATCCAAGGCATCAGATTCCAAAAGTGCCAAAGATGGAAGCAAGAAAGAATCTGATTTGCCCAAGGCAGTGAAACTCATCAGACATCTCGCCCCATTGGCTGGTGCGTCATCTGATGTCTGTCGGCGTTACGGACACGCCAACACCCCACTGTTAGCTTGCAGTCCTCTACCGCGCAATCACCGCATTGGACAAGGCAGGCTCTGCAAAAGACCGACGAATGGTCTTGAGGATTCTGCGTCAGTCATCTTACTTCCGCTCGGCTTTGACGTCCGACGAGATTTTGCAAGCAGCGGTGTGCATTTCTGACACGACGGCGCACTCGTTTATCTCTGCATGCCTGCACCAAGCGCCCAAAACTGTAAGATTTAGCCCCAGTTGTTGTATCAAGCGTCATATTACTTTTCTGTTCCCCTCAGGTGGCAAAATTTTCCTCTGAGGATGACGAAGTCGACCTCGTTAGTGGAGGCGCCGCCGTTGCCAGCAGCACTGCGGCCGCAGAGACAGAGTCTGATAAACCAAAGATTGTTGTTGCACCTGTTGGAAAAATACCAAGGGTGTCAGTTGACGGAAAGCATGAGGTGGCAGCATTTTTCTTGTACTTGGCTGTAAGCCTGCTCGCAAAAAACGCACAGTGGCACGACACTTTCACACACGCCGCTGAGGCTCTTCAGTGGATCAATGCTGCCAACCAGCGCACAACCGACCACATCGGAGCACGCCTCTACGGGCTCCTGTGCCTTGCAGCGGAGCGACAAGGCCTCTCCCAGCAGATGTCGACATTCCTCCTCCGGGAGTACAGAACCGCTTGTCTGCGTCGCAATGACATCGCGCAGGCTGCTCTGTTGAACCAGCTGCTTCGACTTCACATCGACGCAAAGCAGTTTGATGCTGCGGACAAGCTCTTGTCCAAGACTGAGTTTCCTGAGGCCATTTCGAACAACCAATTGGTGCGGCACTTGTACTATACTGGCCGTGTGCAGGCCGTGCAGCTAGACTACTCAGCAGCCTTTGCATCAGTGACACAAGCGCAGCGAAAGGCGCCTACCGGGACTGCACTGGGCTTCCGGATGCAAGTCACCAAGCTTGCAATCGTCGTCCAGTTGCTCCTGGGCGAGGTGCCAGACAAGGCTGTGTTCCATGTGCCTAGACAAGGCGTGTCGGGCGACGCATTTACCCAAACCCTGGCTCCATACCTTGCTGTGGCTCAAGCTGTGCGTGTGGGTGACACTGAGGCCTTCCAGAAGGCCGTGCAAGACCACTCTGCCGTGTTTGCGGCCGAAGGCAACCTCAGTCTGATTCAGCGCCTCACGCACACCGTGCTCAAGGCTGGCCTGAAGAAGATTGCGACATCCTACTCTCGCATTTCGTTTGAGGATGTAGCCAAGAAGCTTGGTGTTGGTTCCTCAGCTGAAGCCGAAACCCTGTGCGCCAAAGCTGTTCGCGATGGCGTCATCGATGCCGTGTTAGACGCTGACGAGAGCAGCTTGCGAAGTCGGGAGGTGGAAGATGAGTACAAAACAACAGCCCCTGCCGAAGCGTTTCATCGGCGCATTCAGTTCCTGCTGGATGTGAACCGAGAGGCAATGCTGAACATGCAGTACCCAGCTGAAGCATACCAGAAAGACCTTGAAGACGCCAAAAAAATGCAGAAGGAGGTTGAAGAGGAAGAAGCGGATTTTGTGGAGCACCTGGAGCAGGGCGGAGATCTGGATGACGAGGATGAAGACTTGTAAATCTCCCTACCTGGCAGGTAAGCTTTTGGACGCGCAGTCCCCGTTCTGGTGATGATAACTTTATTGGAGCTGTCTGAGAGTGCACGCCTAACTAGCGGCACCACGTGCTGATTCAACGCTGTCTGAAGAAATTGTGCTGCCTCGATAGTGCCCCCGCTCACTCCGCAAGGACGCACTTGTTTTGGCGCAGTTGACAATTGCTGCTGTATCCGACTCGGGGCTTGCTGTGCACACATATTCCCGTGAGTACCCACTGCTGCATGCAATATTGCCATGATCCGGTGATGATAACTTTATTGGAGCTGTCTGAGAGTGCACGCCTAACTAGCGGCACCACGTGCTGATTCAACGCTGTCAAGAGGACCTGCTTCACCCTTCCCTAGCTCCCGGTGCTTCAGTAACGCCCACCTTGCTTTCCCCGCAGCTGCTTCGGCTGGAGCTCAAAACTGAGCTGACATGCCGTCTGGATGGGGAATGAATGCAATGGTGCCTGTTGCTCATGTGAGTACACAATGGCTTTGCCGCGCTTTCCAGTGATGATAACTTTATTGGAGCTGTCTGAGAGTGCACGCCTAACTAGCGGCACCACGTGCTGATTCAACGCTGTCTGAAGAAATTGTGCTGCCTCGATAGTGCCCCCGCTCACTCCGCAAGGACGCA